>OAUK01000327.1_pt1 | contig 23187 bp, 19 predicted proteins | sample 1495131 | NCBI WGS metagenome assembly OAUK01 (sample SAMEA2580009, study PRJEB22360) | human gut metagenome | biome: human gut; feature: human-associated habitat; material: faeces | place: Denmark | collected 2008/2010 | reverse complement strand
TTACGGTAAGGTTTTTTTTGAATTTGTTTTTTTAACCCCTGCCGTCCCCTGCCGTAACTGTCGCTTTTTTATTTTTAAAATTAAGTTCAGCCCCGTCGAAGGTATCATCATACTGAAGGCCCGTTACCTTGCCGATCTTATAATTATAGCGGCCTACTTTTAAATTCCACTGATGACCTGAATCGAATGCATAGTTTACATAGGCTGTATCGACAAAGAAATTATTCAGCTTATACCCGTATGTAAAGACTACAGGCGACCCGGATGCCGCCGTTTCGTCGTCAAAATTATTGTCATATTGAACGCCCAGAACAGCTTCAATGCGATCGTTGATTTGTCCGTGAGCACGCAAACGACCGCGGAAATCCCAAAACTGCTTATAAATCGGCGAACTTTTCGCATTCATATAACGAATACGTGCATCGCCCGTCAGCTTCACATTACCTGCACGGTCTTCAAGATGTGAGACACGAACGCCCAGATTATTAAGTTCATCTGAAAATTCATCAGCCAAGCGATGAATGAGTGCACGTTGTTCTGCATTTGCACGGTCTTCATGAGCCATGGCCTTGGCCACCATTTCAGCAGCTTCATAACGGGTAATATTACGTTCTCCCTGAAAATAGGTTCCGTCAACACCCTGAACTATACCCGAGTTAACCAATTCTACTACGGAATTGTACGCCCAACTGTCCGACCGTACGTCTACAAAAGGATTGGCCGCCATGGCCGTTGTCCCTAATGTAGTAGTCATAACGAAAAAAGCCAAAAGTTTCTTCATCGCCTTCTCCTTTTCAACTATTCATAAACGCCATTGTATTTTAAAATGTATATCATAATTAATATATTTGTTAAAATGAAACGTCAATGCGGTAAATTCTCAGGAGGAAGCTCTGATAGGCGCAAAAAAACAAGACCTTTCAGAAGAAAGGCCTTGTTTCATAGTTTCAGTTAAAATTAGAATGCGAATACGAACTGTGCCCGCGTGAGTTCGTCCGGATCAGCTACATTACTGTCCTTGGATTTGGAAGCGAAGGACTGCATAACCTGGAACTGAGCATTCTTAGCGAAGGTGTAGTCTACGCCGGCACCCCAGGTTTCAACACCGTTGGCTTTACCGAGCAGGTTGTCCGTTCTCCAGTTGCCCGAAGAACCGTTGACGCCGTTCTTTTCAGCATTCAAATAGTCAACCCACAGATCCCACGATTTCGGTTGAGCCATCGTAGCTTTACCGTACTGAAGTTTGCCGTAGAATACGTCTGCATCAGCTGTACCGTCGGGATTATTTACATTCTGGTATTCACCCAAGAGATTGAACTTTTTACCGAAGTTTACGGAAGCATAAGTTCCCCAGAGGTCATCGGGAGCCGTAGATCCGGTCAAATTCGTTTTATTGAAGTTATTATAAAAGACGCCGACTTTGGAACCTGCTGCGGAACCGCCGCCGAATTTACCTTCCAATTCGCCGTAAGCCGTCTTCGTATCGTTCAAGTCGCCTTCTTTAAACTTACCGTAACCGGCAGTAGCCGTCATCTTGGCATTGTCATAAGAAAGCTGAGCGCCGTCGAAGGTATCACCGTATTGAAGGCCCGTTGCATTACCGAGTTCATAGTCATAACGACCTGCCATTACATTCCACTTGTGACCGCCGTCCAACGCATAATTGACATATGCACGGTCAACGTAGAATTTATCCTTATCGGACGATGCTGCATCTTGATTAGCAAAATTATTGGTATAATTTACGCCTAATACGGCATCTGCACGGTCGTTAATCTTGGCATTGGCACGGAGACGACCGCGGAATTGCCAGGATCCGTCATTTTTATTGGACGAATTGTCCTGATTCATGTAACGAACACGGGCGTCGCCCGTCAATTTAACATTGCCTACGCGGTCTTCCAAGTTGGAAACACGAACGCCCAGATTGTTAAGTTCATTCGAAAATTCATCGGCCAAACGGTTGATAAGAGCACGCTGTTCAGCATTGGCACGATCTTCATGAGCCATAGCCTTAGCAACTATTTCAGCTGCTTCATAACGCGTGATGTTACGTTCACCTTGGAAGTGAACGCCGTCAACACCCTGGATGATACCGGAGTTGGCCAACTCTACTACGGAATTATATGCCCAGCTGTCTTGAGGAACATCCTGGAACGGGTTTACGGCAAAAGCTGTCGTGCCTACTGCCATGGTTGCAACTAAAGTTGCTAAAAGTTTTTTGTTCATAATAATCTCTCCTTCTGTAAATGCATAAGTTTACAATTATTGTAATCGGAGAAATATACCTTGCCTTCAAGGGGTCTCGGCGAGTTGTCCATGTTTCCTCTCGTTTCCCGTCTTACCCGGCACTGTATTTTCTCTTGCAAGTTCAGTTCCGAAGCACTTCTTCTCTGAACTTGACATGAGTATACCCCCGATTTGAAAACTCGTCAACACTTTTAAGTTTTCATCTTCGTATACATTTTGTGACAGAAAAATCAGATTTTATCCTGTTATATCTGTATATTATCCCATAGTACCCTCATAAAAGTCGGTATTTAAGCGACTTTTGGTACTTGAAAACATTGTAAAGTTTTATACATAATAAGAAGATCTTTACCTGTAAGACCGGGCTTCCCGGCAAGAAATTTTACTTATTAGGGTATTATCGCTTGATAATCATATAAGGGAAGTTTGTAAAATTTTCCTTATATGATTATTCCTTAAAGCTACACCACTCGTCTACTTGTCATTTTCGCACACAAAAAAAACAAGACCTCTCAAAGAGAGGTCTTGTTGATAATCGTATTGATTAGAATACGAATACGAACTGTGCACGTGTGAGTTCGTCGATATCTTTATTATTCTTTGTCTTCGAGTTAAAAGTCTGGAATACCTGGAACTGTGCGTTCTTAGCGAATGCATAATCAGCACCTACGCCCCAACCTTTAGCACCGGTACTTGCGGTAGCTGTAGCGCTGGTTGCAGTCGGGATACCGAGAAGGCTATCCGTTCTCCAGTTGCCCGTACCACCATAGATGCCGTATTTATCAGCATTTACATAGTCAACCCAGAGGTCCCAAGTCTTCGGCTGTGCGAAGAGAGCTTTGCCGTATTGGAGTTTGCCGTAGTAAACGTCAGCATCTTTTGTTGTTCCTTGATTATTAACTTTCTGGTATTCACCAAAGAAATTGAATTTCTTAGCGAAGTTCAAGGAAGCATACGCACCCCAGAGGCTATCGGGAGTATTCATTGTTGCCGTAGTAGAAACCCCAGCAATATCCGTTGTCACTTTAACAGGACCATTAAAATTATTGTAGAACGCGCCTACAGCCGAGCCGGCTACAGAACCGCCGCCGAAGAATCCTTCCAATTCGCCGTAAGCCGTCTTAGCATTGTTCAATACACCTTCTTTAAATTTACCATAGCCTGCCGTTGCAGCCATGTGTTTATTAGCGAATTTGAGCTGTGCACCGTCGAAGTTATCGCCGTACTGAATGCCCGAAGCATTGCCCAATTCATAGTCATAACGACCAACCATTACATTGAACTTCTTACCAGCGTCTAATGCATAGTTTACATATGCACGGTCAACGAAGAATTTATCTTTGTCTGCCGATGCAGCGTCTGTGCTGGAGAAGTTGGAATTGTAGTTAACGCCGATTACAGCGTCAGCGCGGTCGTTAATCTTTGCGTTAGCGCGGAGACGGCCACGGAACTGCCAAGAACCGTCGTTTTTCAACGTGTCGCCCTGCTTCATGTAACGAACACGAGCATCACCTGTCAATTTAACGTTGCCTACGCGATCTTCCAAGTTGGAAACGCGAACGCCGAGGTTGTTGAGTTCATCGGAGAATTCGTCAGCCAAACGGTTGATGAGTGCGCGCTGTTCAGCGTTTGCACGATCTTCGTGAGCCATAGCCTTAGCTACGATTTCAGCGGCCTCATAACGAGTGATGTTACGTTCGCCTTGGAAGTGAACGCCGTCAACACCCTGGATGATGCCGGAGTTAGCCAATTCTACTACGGAATTGTAAGCCCAGCTGTCGGACGGTACGTCAACGAAGGGGTTAGCTGCAAATGCAGTTGCGCCAACAGCCATCGTTGCAACTAAAGATGCTACGAGTTTCTTGTTCATTGTGAAAGACTCCTTTCAAAAAACAAATATAAGTTTCGGAGAACTTTTGAATTTGTTTTGAAGGGTCATTGGCGAGTTGTCCATGTTTCCTCTCTTTTACTGCTTCAAAACAGCTTCATTTCTCCATTCGACTTAAGCATGGCACAAGGTCATCCGTAAGTCGAGATTTAGTTTACCCTATTTTCTGAAATTTGTCAAAAAAAGGAGTTTAGATTTTAATTTCTTCTATATTTGGTGTATCTTTTTGTTATTTTTTCCATATTTTGTATATCTCGTTTTTTCAGACCGGCATGATCGGAAAATAAATTTGAAAAATATTAAAATTTTTTTTTATTTCCGGACAAAACTCGTAACCCAATAATAGTTTTCTTTACTTATTATATAAAAAAACAAGGTCTCTCATATGAGAGACCTTGTTTAAGTCATTTTTAGAATACGAATACAAACTGAACACGCGTGAGTTCATCACGATCTTTACCACTCTTTTCAATCTTAGTATCAAATGTCTGGAAGACTTGAAGCTGTGCATTCTTAGCAAAGGTGTAGTCTGCACCGGCAGCCCAGCCCTTCGTATTATTGACGTTCGTTCTCCACGAACCCGTTCCGTTATCATCAGCTGCGCCGTCTTCGATGTTGATGTAGTTAACCCACAGATCCCAAGATTTAGGCGTATCGAATTTTGCCTTGCCGTATGTGAGTTTAGCCGCAAAGCCGTCAGCATCGGCAACACTGGCCTTGTCGTAGTTTACACGATAAGCTTCGGCATTAAGGTTAAACTTCTTAGCGAAGTTTAAGGATGCATAAGCGCCCCATACCTTTGCGTCTTCCGCACTTCCGCCAGAAGAAGCATTGAAGTCATTGTAGTATACACCTACAGCCGATCCTGCAACCGTGCCGCCGCCAAAGAAACCTTCCAATTCACCGTAAGCCGTCTTGGAGTCATTCAAAATACCTTCTTTGAATTTACCGTAACCGACTGTAGCTGCCATTTTGTTATCAGCAAATTTAAGCTGAGCGCCGTCAAAGTTATTTCCGTAAATAAGGCCCATATTATTGCCCAATTCATAGTCATAGCGGCCGACCATTGCATTCCATTTATGACCGTTATCCAATGCATAGTTTACATATGCGCGGTCTACATAGAAATGGTCCTTACCGGCACTGGATGCACTTGCACTTGCAGCCGTATTGTTTCCAAACTTGGTATTATATTCCATACCGAGTACGGCATCGGCGCGGTCATTAATCTTCGCATTAGCACGGAGGCGGCCGCGGAACTGCCAGGAATTATCATTTTTCAATGTTTGACCTTGTTTCATGTAACGAATACGAGCGTCACCCGTCAACTTTACATTGCCTACGCGATCTTCCAAGTTGGAAACGCGAACGCCCAGGTTATTGAGCTCATCGGAAAATTCATCAGCCAAACGGTTGATGAGTGCACGCTGTTCAGCATTTGCACGATCTTCATGAGCCATAGCTTTAGCTACGATTTCAGCAGCTTCATAACGGGTGATGTTACGTTCGCCTTGGAAGTGAACGCCGTCAACACCCTGAATGATACAGGAGTTAGCCAATTCTACTACGGAATTGTATGCCCAGCTGTCGGACGGTACGTCTACAAAAGGATTGGCAGCAAATGCCGTTGCGCCTACTGCCATGGTTGCTACTAACGATGCTACGAGTTTCTTGTTCATGTGACTCTTCCTCTCTTATTCATAATTTTTTGACATAAAAGGAAAAATTCAGATGAAGATGACCTTGCGGAGTTGTCCATGTTGCCTCTCGCCGCATCCTTCATCAACTCTTCTTCCGTTCTCCACCTATGAACAGTGTTGCATATTTTTTCTTTTATTATAACGAAAAGGTACTGTTTTATGGCATATTATGCTCACTATGCATGTTTAAATATTTTTATTTATCGACTATATACTAAAAGTCCTTGTCGGTTTTCGACAAAGACTTTTAAAGAGCTTATTTAAAATAAAAAGATAAATTGAGCTCTTGTCAGCTCGTTACGTTTATTGCCCGTACTCGTTACTTTCGTATCAAAGGTACGGAACAGTTGTATCTGTACATTTTTTGCCAACGTATAGTCCAGACCGATTCCCCAGCCTTTCGTGTCGTCAGCATGCATGCGCCATGTCCCGCAGCAATCATCGTTAGCCGTTCCGGCTGCGTCATGTAAGTATTCACCCCACAAATCCCACGACCCGGGTCTTGCGAAGTTCGCCTTCCCGTATTTCACCGTAGCAATATAGGTCATACCGTCTTTCAATGTACTTTCATCTTTTCTGTCAACGCGATAGAGCACATAATTAGCCTGCCACTTTTTACCCGGGACGATATTGGTATAGCCGCCCCATACATGGCCGCTCCTCTCATCCGTCGAACCGTCAACCCGCATGTAATACAGGCCCAGTGCCGAATTGTTTTTAAAGAATTTTTCCACTTCGGCGAAAGCCGCTTTACGGTCTAAAAGCCTGCGACCTTCTTTGAATTTACCGTATCCTGCAGTAAAGGCTCTTTTATCCGTCTGATATCTATATTTCAAGCCGTCGAAGGTCTCATAGTATTGAAGAGCCCGATTGTTACCGAAGGCATAATCAAAGCGCCCTACTGTAAAGAGGGATTTTTTCTTTGCATCGGGACGGTACGTAATATAAGCTCTGTCTACATAAAAAGTATCACTGCCCGACGAGGCCGATTGGGTTGTATTAAAATTATCCCAGAAGTTAACTCCCAAGATGGCCGACATTTTTTCATTAATTTTCCCTTCGGCACGCAGTCTGCCCCGGAACTGCCATGACCTATCACCATATTTACCTGCATCCTTTTCATGCAGGTAGCGAACTCGAATATCGCCGCTCAATTTTATATTTCCTACGCGGTTTTCCAGATCGTCTACGCGAACTCCCAATCCGTTCAATTCTTCGGAAAATTCTTCAGCAAGTTTCTGAATTTTTTCTCTTTCTTCACCGCGCACCCTATCTTCACGAGCCAAGGCTTTCGCCACCATCTGTGCCGCTTCGTAACGCGTAATATTTCGGTTACCCTGAAAATGCTTTCCGTCTACGCCCTCTACGATTCCGGAGTTAGCCAGTTCCGTCACGGACTGATACGCCCAACTGTCTTGCGGCACATCCGTAAAAGGATTAGCTGCCGAAACTACGGCTGTCATCATCATACAGCCGGATATGGTTAAAATTATTTTCTTATTCACAAGGTTTACGCCCTTTCCGATTTTTTCGGCGTTGCGCAACGACTCCTTCGTACATGATAAGTGAATACCGTTCCCGGCGAATTCCCTCATAGGCCTCCACATACGAACAAGCTTTGTTTGTTAACTTTACTTCAGCTAAAATAAGTTCACGTATAATATTACATAATAGTCCGTTCTGTGTCAAAATACCGAATTATTGTATATTTTACTACAGATATACTTCATATGGTTGTAATTTTAATCTTTTATACAATATAAGCCATTTTATATTGTAATCTAAAAATGTATTACAATTAGGTTTACATTCTATTTAAGTTAAACCTATTTTATATAATTCCTGAAGCCCATCGTTCTTATACACAAAAAGGACGGCAGAATACTCTGCCGTCCCGAAAATTTGTAGCCGATTTAGAAGAAGAAATCCAATTCAGCGCTTGTATATTCTTTTTGCTTCGTGCCGTTATCAACGGATTTTGTTCCGAAGGTCTGACCTACTGCCAAGACTACGTTCTTAGCCAAGGTGTAATCGAAACCTACACCCCAACCCTTAACGCCGTGTTCATAACCGAGATAACCGCCGTCACGCCAGTTAGCCGTGCTACCGTAGTAGGTACCTTTATCCAGGCGTACATAGTCGACCCATGCGTCCCAAGTACCCTTTTCTTCAGGAACGGATTGGCCGTACTGGAGTTTAGCACCCCAAATATTTCCGTCTTTATCCGTTGCCGTTTCTTTGTTCTTGCTTACGCGCTGGTAATCACCCATGAGATTCCACTTCTTAGCGAAGTTAATCGACATGTAGCCGCCGAAAATATTGTCCAAGTTGGCTGCGTTGGCTTTTTCACCGCCGAAGTGATTGTAGTAAACACCGGCACCGAAGTCACCCCACGTGCCGTCCAAAGATGCATAGCCGGTCTTAACATCGAGAAGGCCCGGATTCGGATCGGCTTCTTTAAACTTACCGTAGCCGCCCGTCAATGCCCAGTGGTCACCGCTGAATTTGAGTTGAGCACCGTCAAAGGTATCGCCGTATTGAATACCCATGCCGTTACCGATTTGGTAGTCATAACGACCTACGAGGAAGTTTACATGCTTACCGGCATTGTATTCCACATTAGCGTGGTCAACGTAGAGCTTATGGTCTTCATTGCTTGATGCGGAGTGTTCGTCGGCAAAGCTCATATCATCCGTGCTGAGTCCCAAGTTAACAGTCGTGCGGTCATTAACCGTTGCCGTTGCCAAGAGATGAACAGCGGCTTCCCAAGAAGCGTCGCCTTCAATATTGCCCTTCTGATGCTGATAATGAACGTTGGCATCGCCCGAGAGTTTAACATTACCTACCCGTTCTTCCAAGTTGGATACGCGAACACCGAGTTTACCGAGTTCATCGGAGAATTCATCGGCCAAGCGATTGATAAGTGCACGCTGTTCAGCGTTTGCACGATCTTCATGGGCCATAGCCTTAGCTACCATTTCGGCTGCTTCATAACGAGTGATATTACGCTGCCCTTGGAAGTGAACGCCGTCAACGCCCTGAATGATACCGGAGTTAGCCAATTCTACTACGGAATTATACGCCCAGCTGTTCTGAGGGACATCCACAAAGGGATTAGCTGCAAATGCTGTTGCACCGACAGCCATGGTTGCTACTAAAGATGCTACGAGTTTTTTGTTCATGTCCGTTACCTCTTTTCCTATACTGTTCCTGCATCGAATAGGCAAAATCGATAAACCGTACGGAGCGAGTTGTCCATGTTTCCTCTTCCGCTTCCGGTTACATCGTTCGGCAATAAAGACTGCAAGAATATCTATATTGCTATTCCAGTCTACTATTATTGATAAATTGTGTCAATAATAAGTCGATAAAAATTTTCACTTTAGAGAATTGATGTTTTTATATACTTTTAATTTGAGATATTCCGCTCATATTAAACAAAAGAAAAGCGGCCTATAAAAGGCCGCTTACCTACATAGCTTTTATAATATCGATGCATTCTTTTACAATTTGTGCCGTCATGCCCCATATACGATACCCTTCATATCGATAAATATATACAAAATAGGTTTTGCGACGTCGCCATTCCATGGGATTTCCCGCATAAGAAATATCTACGGGAAAGGTAGCTCCCGGTCGGGTTGCCAAATCCATTTCCGCCAGTTCAGGCTCATGCTCCATAAACCACTGCAACGGTACCGTAAAGGTATGATCCACTTCGGCAGTACAACGAATATCCTCTACGCTCGAAACTTCCGCCACGAAAGGATTCAGGGTAACGCCCGTAACGGTTTCCAGCGGCGATAAACTTGCCAGGACACGTATCTTTTCGGGAGGTATATTCAGTTCCTCTCCCGTCTCTCTAATAGCCGCTGCCAAAGGAGTAACATCGCTCGCCTCTATTTTTCCGCCGGGAAAAGAAATATCTCCCGGCTGCCAACGCAACGTCTTACTGCGAACTTCAAATAAAAGGTGCAAGCCTCCCGCATTCTTTATGAAAGGTACCAAAACGGCACAGGGTACATTGTTAAACAGTACGGACGAGGTCCTCTCGTGTTCGGGCCAGGGAGCCAATACGGCCTGCTCGTTCATATATACTCCTTCAACCTATTTGACGACAATATTGATAATCTTGCCGGGAACGACAATAAACTTAACTACGTTCTTACCGTCAATGAGAGTTTGAATTCTGTCGGACGCCAAAGTCTGTTCCTTTATAGCTTCAACCGATGCATCGGCACTTACGACAATGCGTTCACGAACCTTACCGTTAATCTGTACAGGCAATTCAATAGTAGATACGACGAGAGCCTGTGCATCCGTCTGCGGCCATTCTTGGGTATGAACACTACCGTTTTTACCGATGATAGACCACAGTTCTTCCGCAATATGCGGCGTAAAGGGAGCTAAAAGACGCAAGAGATTTTCATTGGCTTCATCGGCTACATCTGCATGCAACTGCCCCTTATCTTCACCTACATACGCATGCATAGCATTGACAAATTCCATGACGGCACTGACGGCCGTATTCAAAGCGTAGTTTCCGTCATCGCCTTGAATATCATCCGTAATCTTGGCAACCGACGTGTATTCAACGAGACGCAAAGCCTTATCCGCTTCGGAATAGATGTCTTTCGACACTTCCGCCGTTTTGGCAATATCGGCAAACTGGTGTACGATTCTCCAAACACGATTTAAGAATCGATAGGATCCCTCTACTCCCTTGTCGGACCAATCCAAGTCGCGTTCAGGCGGAGCGGCGAACAAAATGAACAAACGTGCCGTATCGGCCCCGTATTTGGAAAGAATTTCTTCCGGCGAGACAACATTGCCCTTGGACTTGGACATCTTGCTGCCTTCCTTTAAGACCATCCCTTGAGTGAGCAATCTTTCAAAGGGTTCGGACGCTTCAACCAAGCCTGCATCACGGAATACCTTCATTAAGAAACGTGAATACATAAGATGTAAAATAGCATGTTCAATACCGCCGATGTACTGGTCCACATTCATCCAATGATCGGCTTTTTCACGACTCCACGGTGCTTTTTCATTGCGTGCATCCGTATAGCGCAAATAGTACCACGACGAGCAAACAAAGGTATCCATCGTATCGGTTTCGCGCGTTGCCGGACCGCCGCAAACCGGGCAGGTGCAGTGACTGAACTTTTCACTTGTTGCCAAGGGGGATACGGCACCGGCCGTAAAGGCTACGTCTGTAGGCAGTTCTACGGGCAACTGTTCTTCAGTAACCAATTGTTCACCGCATTTTTCACAGTATACGACAGGAATAGGAGCTCCCCAATAGCGTTGACGCGAAATCAACCAATCGCGCAAACGGAAGTTAACTGTCCCCTTGCCGCAGTTATGGGCCTCCAACCATTTGGTAATAGCCTTTTTTCCCTCCTCAATCGAAAGGCCGTCGAATTCTCCCGAGTTCATAAGAACGCCTTCGCCCGTATAGGCTTCTGTAGCATTTTCATAGTCATATTCACCGGTCGGGTCGGAGATGACATAGTGAATAGGAATATTGTACTTTTTGCAGAATTCAAAGTCCCTTTGATCGTGACCGGCAACGCCCATAACGGCACCTGTCCCGTAATCGGCGAGAACATAGTTGGCAATCCAGATGGGAACCTGTTCACCGTTCAAGGGATTGATTGCATAGGCACCGGTAAACATGCCTGTCTTTTCAGCTTCATTCGACGTACGTTCCATATCGCTCTGATTTTTCATGAGCGTAATGTATTCCTGCAGCTGAGCTTCATTTTTCTTACCCTTAATGATTCGTTGCACAAACCGGTGTTCCGGAGCCAGAACCACAAAGGTCGTACCGAAAATCGTATCGACACGCGTAGAGAACATATCCAGTTTTTCACCGATTTCGGGAATATCGAAACAAAACTGAGCACCTTCACTGCGACCGATCCAGTTTTTTTGCATAGTCTTAACACGTTCAGGCCAACCGGGCAACAACTTTAAGTCATCCAGCAATTGATCGGCATAGTCCGTAATCTTAAAGAACCATTGTTTCAAATCCTTTTTGACTACGTCGTGATCACAACGCCAGCATTTGCCGTCAATAACCTGTTCATTGGCCAATACGGTATTACATGTATCGCACCAATTAACCTTCGCTTCTTTACGATATGCCAATCCGCGCTTATATAAAAGTTCGAAAATCCATTGTGTCCAACGATAGTAATCTTTATGACACGTAGCTACTTCTCTGTCCCAATCATAGGACAAGCCCAGAGATTTCTGCTGCCTTTCCATATTGGCAATATTATCGTATGTCCATTCGGCAGGAGGAATATTACGTTTAATAGCCGCATTTTCAGCAGGCATACCGAAAGCATCAAAACCCATAGGATGCAATACGTTGTATCCGTTCATACGGCGATAGCGGGCAATAACATCACCGATAGTGTAGTTACGCACATGCCCCATATGCAAGTTTCCCGAAGGATAAGGGAACATTTCCAGCACGTAATACGGCGGTTTTCCGTTATTATCAGGCGTTTTATCGGCATGAGATTCTGCCCATACGCCTTGCCACTTCTTTTCAATATCCTGAGGGATATACTTTTCCATACATAAGCCTCCTAAAGTAAGCCGCCATGCAGCTCAAAATACGAATTGTTTTTATTATAGTGTTCTCATCATATCAAGTCAATCAGCAGAACTGCTCCAAATATTCCGAAAGTCGGCATCTTCAAAGCCTTTGCGCCAGTAGGCACCCCCTGCCAACTGATACTTATCAATGAGATTTCTTTTGTTTGCCAAGGACGTATTGTCTTCAAACCAGATTTGAACTACACCTGTTTTTAAAGGCAGGTTCATGTAGTAGAGACCTTCCTTATCATTCCAGCGAATATAGGAAGCATATTTTTCCCTGATTTTAAGACTGTTCTTCATGGTCAAAGTTCTTACCTTCAACGTACTATACGACTTATAGTTATCTTTTTCTCCCGGACCGCTTCCGGCCGGTGCCGGCCATTCATCGGGATTTTCAGGTAACATACTTTCTTCATCAGTGCTGTACCATGTACGCATATATAGGGGCATGCCTAGAACGAGCTTATCTTTATCTATAAATTCCAAGGTTTTACGGACAGCCGACTCCACCCACGGTTCGGTAGCACAAGGACCCGGCACGGGACTGGTACGTCCCACTTGATCGTAAGCCATAAGCATGAGATAGTCGAGATGGGGAGCTAAAGAAGCTCGATCATAGACTTGAGACCAGTTTTTACTCGCCGACACGGGCGTTACATCCATAGATACCTTTAATCCGTATGCATGAGCGGCTACTGAAAAGGCGGCAACAAATGAGGTCAGTTCGTCTCTGTCTTCGTAGTTTATATTTTCAAAGTCCAGATTGTATCCGTCAAAGCCGTACAACAGAGCATACCCGATGAGCCTTTTAATCGTTTCTTCACGCACCGATTTATTTACCAAAAACTCGTGCGTTGCCGTAGGGTTAAAGTTATTGTCCACAAGGGGCCAAATTTTATAACCCGCCTTTTTATAGGCACCCACATAAGTATCAAAGTTTTTTTTGTGAATAGTTACTCCCGACGGAGTAACTCGAAAGGCCGTCGGCGATATGACGGCAGTACCCGTTGTCGGGCGTTGTGCAAGATTCTCTGTGTTCATTTCCGGATCCCACATAAGATCAACACCCCCTGTTTGCGCCTTATCAACAGGTTTGTTTTCTACGGCATCTTTCAAAACAACCAGCCCTTGCGGTGAAGTGACGGCAATCGTCCCCTCACTGCCTTCCAGTTTCAGACGTAAGGCATCTTTAATATACGTTACGTCGACAAATGTGCCGTTTCCTTCTTTTACAGTAGGAAAGGTCAAATCTACAACATTATTCTGAAAAACAACGCCTGTTTTGTCCGGCAAGGTCACTCTATAGTTACCGTTTTCCGCCTCTTGAATACCGGCCTTTTTTAAAAGCGAGGGACTTACTAAGATCTGTAAAGCCTCTTCATTTTTCGTCAATACGGGCTGTGTTGCGACCGACGTCTTTTTTTTATAATCCGTTTGCTTACCACGTCCGTGCGCATCGGCTTCCTGAACCGTTAAGATAGCGGAACCGAGCAATACGGCACAAAGACAAGCGACTATTCGTCTTCCCTTTTTCATGGCTAACTCCTGTTCACAATGAATTGGTAGTGTATAATATACTGGTACTTAACTTTTTTATTATATCACATGAAAGGATGACTTTCGTCATGCATCAATATCTCTTTTATATAGGAACCTTTCCCGTCCGCGCATACGGACTTCTCTTTATGCTCGGTATAATTTCTTCAGGCATTACGGCCTATTACATTATGAAAAAAGACGGGCGTCATTGGCACCTTCACATCTTCGACTTCACCCTTTGCTGCGGCTTGGCCGGCATTGTCGGCGGACGCCTTTGGGATGTCTTTTTCTTTGATTGGGCATACTACCATAACCACTTGACGGAAATCCCCTATGTCTGGCAAGGCGGCATGGCTATTCAGGGAGGTCTTCTTTTCGGTGCCGTAGCCGGTGTCATTTATACGAAAATTCATCACATCGATACTTGGGCCTTCGGCGATTTACTGGCTCCCGCTATCATCCTCGGACAATCGGTAGGTCGTATGGCCAACTTAATGAACGGTGATGCTTTCGGCCATCCTACGGGCGGTTCTTTCGGCATCGTCTATCCCGAAACGACCCTGGCCCATCGTACATACGGCGACAATCCGCTCTGGCCTGCCGAAGTGTGGGAGGGACAAGTCGATATTCTCGTCTTCGTAGCCCTTCTCTTATATAGCGTCTTCCCGCATAAGAAGGGTCAGGTCTTTTGTGTATATGTTATGCTCTATGCCGTAGAACGCTTTTTCCTCGAATATTTAAGGGGCGACTACGTATCAACTCTTTGGGCTTTTAAATCCGCTCAATGGACGAGTATCATTGCCTTTGTCATAGCTTTGGCCATCTGGATAGTCCTACAAATATACGGTAGAGAAGATGAAAAATTAAAATCCGAATAACACCTCATATATAAAAAGAGCCCTCGGCCGTATCTTCGATCGAGAGCTCTTTTTATTCCACTCAAAAGGGAATCCATTATTGTTTTTCTTCTTTAGCTAACGCCTCTTTCAACGTGTGCCAAGCCAAGACGGCACATTTAACGCGAGCCGGCATGTTGGAAATATTTTTAAGTGCAATAGCGTCTTCCAACTCTTCCAGTTCGTCATCATCCGTAACTTCTCTTTTAATCATATTCAAAAAAAGTTCCGTAAGTCGCAAGGCTTCGATCACGGTTTTTCCCTTAATAACGTCAATCATCATATCCGCCGACGCCTGACTGATAGCACAGCCGTGACCCGTATAAGCTGCGTCTTTAACAATACCGTCGACTATTTTAACCTGCAACGTAATATCGTCACCGCAGCTGGGATTATGCCCGTGTTCGGAAAGAGTCGCATCGGCTAATTCATGTTTGTTTTCCTGTGTCTGATTGTGTTCCAGAATAATATCGGAATACAGTTGATCCATTTCCATTGTCATTCGCCTCTCCTTTAGTCCTTAAAGCCCATTTGCTTACGAACAAGGGGCAATACTTCCAGGAAATAATCCACTTCTTCCGGCGTATTGTAAATATAGAAGCTGACACGATTAGAAGCCTCCGCCTTAATATAAGCGCCGTAAGGCTGTGCACAATGATGGCCCGAGCGGATGGCAATTCCGTAGCTGTCAAGAATGGTGGCCGCATCGTGAGGATGAACTCCGTCAATCGTAAAGGCGATAACCCCCGTTTTTTCGTTTGCATCGGTCGAGCCGATGATATGAATATACGGCAGTTTTCTCATACCTTCGAGACAACGCTTAGTCAGTTCATATTCATGTTCTTCTATCTTGTCCCATCCGTAGTTGTTCAAATATTTAATAGCCGCATGCAAGGCAACGGCACCTTCCACATTTTCCGTACCGGCTTCAAACTTGAAGGGCAGGACATTGAACGTCGTCGTCTGTTCTTGTACATATTCAATCATGTCGCCGCCCAAAAGGAAAGGTTCCATATCATTCAGTAAATCGCGCTTACCGTAAAGGACACCCGTTCCCGCAGAAGCCAACATTTTATGACCTGAGAAAACAAGAAAATCGCAATCCCAGTCTTGAACATCACACTTCATATGAGGAATAGCCTGAGCCGCATCGACAATAGCCACGGCTCCTACTGCGTGAGCCCGGGCTACCAATTCTTTTACGGGCCGTTTCATACCCAATACATTGCTTACAGCCGCAAAGGATACGATTTTCGTACGATCATCGATCTTAGCTAAATCTTCATCCGTAAAATGACCTTCTTTGTCCAAATACATGTAGACCAATTCCGCACCGGTTACACGACAGACGCGTTGCCACGTTACCAGATTTGCATGGTGTTCCGAAATAGGGATGACGATTTTATCGCCTTTCTTCAAATGCGTTTCCGCATAACTTCTGGCAATGAGATTCAGGCCTTCCGTCGCATTACGAACGAAAACCACTTCTTCGCTGTACTTGGCATTGATCAGCTCGCGTACGGCTTCACGGGCATCATCATATAATTGAGAGGCTTCTACACTGAGAATATGAGCCCCTCTGTGCGGATTGCCGTTATGATGTTCCAACAAGTCGACAATAGCCTGAATAACCTGCTTAGGTTTCTGCGTCGTCGCCGCATTGTCGAAGTAAACGAGCTTGTGCCCGTTATGTTCTTTGCTTAAAATCGGAAAATCTTCGCGAATCGTTGTCATACCCCTCACCTTTCTATTATTCGTATTTCTGCATTTTTTCACGGGCTCTGTCAAGAACTCGCGCAATCAACTCTTCATCGCCCAGTTCATCAATAACGGGACGAATATTCGATTCTACAATAATCAGTTGAGCCCCTTTTTCGCTGAATCCGCGGCTCATTAAATAATAAAGCATGTCCTTGTCGATTTGCCCGGCACTGCTGGCATGATTACCTTCTACATCATCTTCTTTACACAAAAGAAGCGGCAACGATACGGAATGTACTTTCGGACTGAGCAACAGGCATTCGTCGGTTTCCGAACCGACGGATTTGCTGCAACCGCGTAAAAAGTCAAGCGTACCGCGGAAGTTTTTCTTTGACGTATCCGTTAAGGCTCCTGTCGTCAAAATATCGGCATAAGATTTCCGACCTTTTTGCAAGACCCAGTAAGAGAAATCCAAAACCTGCTGATCATAACCTACATACATGGCATGATTGACGAACTTGCTTTTTTCTCCGTCCAAATCGACTTTATAATATAAAATTGTCTGTGCCCCGCCCATTTCGGCGCTGACAAAACGAACTTCACTTTCTGCAGCGGCACGGACACAACGATGTTCTATATGACGTACGGAATCACCGTTGAATTGGATCTTTTTAATCGTAACTTTAGCATCTTTTTCGGCTTCAATATATTCGGCTATATTAACACTGCCTGTCGGAGCATCCCCTTCAAAGAGAAGATATACTTCCGTTTCACTGCCTTCTTTAGCTTCAATTTTAAGTTGTGCCGTAAGATTCGGCACCGCGTCTTCTACACGATAAATCAGGCGAACCGTTCCTTTGCTACCCTTAGGTGCATGAATGAGGCACCCGTTCATGCTGTGATTGACAGCATCTCGCAACGATTCGGGAGAAGCCCCTTCAAAGCCGTCCAAATCGTCAAGTCCGTTGCCTTGATAAAAAGTAACCTGCGTATCGCCGGACACGATATGTTCAATATCGACTGACGGCAAATAAGGGGCGTTCAATCCGTCTAGTTCTAAATGATTGACCTTCATCCAACGGAAGGTAGGACGAGGCAATTCATTGTATAATTCTTTACTCATCATTACCCTCCTTTATTTTAACGAGCCTTTCAGCTCCAGATTAATTAAGTTATTCATTTCCACGGCATATTCCAAAGGCAAAGCTTTGGAAACGGGTTCAACAAAACCGCGCACAAGCATGGCTCTGGCTTCATCTTCACTAAGGCCGCGACTCATGAGATAGTAAACGGCTTCATCGGAAATTCTACCGATTTTAGCTTCGTGACCCAAGTCGATATTATCATTTTTAACAACAATAGCCGGAATCGTATCGGACTGAGAAATTTCATCCAACATAAGCGATTCACAACTTACATTGGACTTGGCACCTTCCGCCTTTTCGTTAATTACGACACTGCCGCGATAGATACAGACACCGCCGCTCTTTGACAAGGACTTGGAGTCGATATTACTCGTCGTATTCGGTGCGTTATGAACCACCTTGGACCCCGTATCTAAATACTGCCCCTTACCGGCAAAGGTAACGCCCGTAAATTCGCAATGAGCTCCTTCTCCCTGTAAAATCGTCATAGGATACAGGCAAGATGTATGAGATCCGAAGGAACCCGTTACCCAGTTCATCGTTCCGTTCTTACCGACAATGGAGCGCTTCGTGTTCATGTTGTACATGTTTTTTGACCAGTTCTCAATCGTCGAATAGGTCAAGGTCGCATCATCGCCGATAAAGAGTTCTACCGCCCCGGCATGCAAATTGGCTACATTGTACTTAGGTGCGGAACACCCTTCAATAAAGTGAACCTTTGCCCCTTTTTCTACAATGATCATCGTATGTTCGAACTGTCCTGCGCCGGGAGCATTCAGACGGAAATAACTTTGCAAGGGAATATCCACTTGGACTCCTTCAGGCACGTAAACGAAGGATCCGCCCGACCAAACGGCACCGTGCAGGGCCGCAAACTTATGGTCTGTCGGCGGTATGAGCTTCATAAAGTGCTTGCGCACAATATCTTCATGTTCTTTCAGAGCCGTATCAAAATCAGTATAAACTACGCCTTGTTTGACCAATTCTTTCTGAATGCTGTGATACACCACTTCCGAGTCGTACTGAGCCCCCACACCGGCTAAAGACGTCTTTTCCGCTTCGGGTATACCGAGTCGATCGAAGGTATCCTTAATGTCTTCGGGCACTTCATTCCAATCAGCTTTCAACCCCGCATCGGGGCGCACATACGTAACGATGTTGTCCATTTGCAGTTCGCTGATGTCAGGCCCCCATGTGGGGTAATCTATTTTATAAAAGAGTTCAAGCGACTTCAGGCGTGCCTGAAGCATCCATTCGGGTTCGTCCTTTTGTGCCGAAATTTCCCGAACTATTTCTTCAGTAAGGCCCGCATCGGTCTTATATGAATATTTGAAATCTTTTTTAAAGTTATATACATTGCTAAAGTCGGAAAAAGACTCTATCTTTTCCCGTTCTTTGGCAAATCTTTTTTCTTCAGCCATGGACAATGCCCCCTATTTAGCCTGTGTACGATATACATCGTACCCGTTCGCTTCGATGTCATCAATCAGGGAAGCATCACCGTTTTTCACAATCTTTCCGTCAATGAGAACATGGACGAAATCGGGTTTCAGGCTTTGCAAAATTTCGCTGTGATGCGTAATGACGAGAACCGCATTTTCCCCATTGTGATAAGCAGCAACTCTGTCGGAAACAACGCGAACCGCATCGACATCAAGCCCCGAATCTATTTCATCCAACATGGTCAATTTCGGTTCCAACATGGTCATCTGCAGGATTTCCGTCTTCTTTCGTTCTCCGCCGGAAAAACCGTCATTTACATACCGTTCCGCATAAGACTTCTCCATACGCAATTCTTCCATTTGAGCACGCAACTTTTTACGAAAAGGCATAATTCGTTGCGTTTCTCCCGTAATCGTACTCTTGGCATTGCGGATAAAGTTTTCTACGCTGATGCCCTTAACGGCAATAGGGTTCTGAAATGCCATAAAAATACCGAGTTTAGCACGTTCATTTACGGGCATATGTGTAATATCCTGTCCTTCAAAGAAAATATGACCGTCTGTCACGGAATACGAAGGATTCCCCATAATCGAATGAAACAGTGTCGACTTACCGGCCCCGTTGGAACCCATAATGACGTGAGTTTCACCTTTATTAATCACTAAGTCGAGACCCTTGAGGATTTCTTTACCGTCAACGGTTACCTTCAGGTTCTCTACACGTAATAATTCACTCATTACCAATCACTCCTGTATAAACTTTTAAATCATACTTTTTTACTACACTTAGATTACTCCATCGTTTTTACAAAGTCAACCTTTTTAGTGTATTTTAAGAACCGTATTCATTTCACTCGTCTTTTTCTTTGTCCATTCCATATTTTTCACGTAATTTCCGCCGTTTTTCGCTATGAAGCCATGCCTGCATGATTACTGTCAAGGTTGCTAAAATCAAGAGCCCGACTACAAGCGATGAAGGACCGTCTTTGATAAGTGCATAGATTAAATATGCATATACGACTATCCATAAAAAGAATCGTATTTTACTCACCGGCTTTTTCTCCCTCCCGCTTTTTCACAGCAATCAAAGCTTGAATATACATGGCACATTCAATACGCTTTTTCTGAATCTTACAGCCCAACTCATAAGGCGTGTCTATACTGCCGCCGTACTTAATGTTATTGGCATGACAGCCGCCGCTGCAGAAAAATTTAGCCCAACACTTGCAACATGTCGGTTTATTGAGTACATGCATATCTCGGAATAAGCGGGGCAGTTCCGTATTCGTTATGCCGTCGTATACACTGCCGATAGCATATTCTTCCTGTCCGACAAACTGATGACAGGGATATATATCTCCGTTCGGAACCACGCACATATATTCATGGCCTGCACCGCAACCGCGCAAACGCTTGGCAATACAGGGGCCTCGATATAAGTCCATAATGAAGTGATAGTAAATAACGGGGCGACTACTAAAATAGCGTTCCAAATAAAAATCCGTCAAATTTTCGTATTCTTCATCGATACGTTTTAAATCCGACTCGTCGATAGCATACGACAGGTCATCGCCGACAACCGGTTCCATGGACAGGCCGTCAAAACCCAAATCTGCCATATGCTCTACATCAGCCGTGAAATCAAGGTTATATTTCGTATACGTACCGCGCACATAATATTCTTCCCCGTTTCTTCCGGATACGGCATGTTGCAGGTTCTTAACAATTCTTTTATAAGAGCCGTGACCGCCTGCATCGGGACGCATACGATTATGAACATCCTCTCGGCCGTCCAGGCTGAGAATCAGACTGATATGATTATCTGTTAAATATGTAATTTTTTCTTCATCCAATAAAAGCCCGTTTGTCGTCAGAGAAAGTTTAAATACCTTATTATGCAACTTTTCCTGTTTTCGTATATATTCAATGGTCTGTTTGACGACCCCGAAATTCATAAGCGGTTCGCCGCCGAAAAAATCCACTTCACAATGCTGCCGCTTGCCTGCCGAACTTTCAATCAGCAGATCGATAGCTCTTTTAGCCACATCAAAACTCATTAATTCTCGTTTATTCGTGTCATAATCGCCTTGAGAGGCAAAACAGTATTTACAACGAAGATTACAATCATGAGCTATATTCAGGCATAAGGATTTTACAACCGGTTTTTCATCGGCTACGACCTTAAAAGACTCGCACATGGGCGCAAAAAGCATTTCCGCCTTAATCAACTCGTCAAGTTCGTCCATCGTTTCCGTTAGTTCATCGTGTGTATACGTTCCTTCAAGGGCAGTATACACCGCTTCTTTATTGTTACCCTTATACGTATCCAAAACATCGTAAGCCAGCTTATCGATTACATTGACAATACCGCTGTTAACATCGAGTAACATATATAACCCTTTCATAATATATTTATGAATCATGGGTTGAATCTTTTCCGCCATTTTTCCTCCACATAAAAAGAATACCCTTTACCTGGTCGGTAAAGGGTGTCCCCTCTTAATTACTTATTTTGTGCAAACCTGGTTACCTACAGTGCAAGACGTTTTGCATGCGGACTGGCAGGATGTTTGGCATTCGCTGCAACCTGCATGTTGAGCCGTCTTCTGAATGGATTCGGTATTAATGGTAATAATGTGTTTTGCCATATCGGTTCACCTCGCTATCAATATCTGTTGTATTATAGCATATAATCGGCACGTCTACAATCACTATAACAGACGTAATTGCTTAAATTGGAAATCCTTACTCATCGTAATTACGACGGCACGATTATCAAAAATTTCGTTAGTCGCAAAAAAGACATCAAAGTCTCCGTTATAAGTCATATAAACAGAATTAATCCGTTCCAGGCTGGCACGAATTTGCTCGGCCGTCATTTCCGGCTCACCGTCATTCAGCCAATGTTCATTTTTAAACTTGGCAATAAGCGGTGCATGAGCCGCTACGCGCGGTCGATGTGCAAGTATCCATTCCCATACGCTCTTACCGTATCGACGGGCCTCTTTTTCCTTACCTTCTTCCAAGCCTTCAAGAACGACCAGTACGGGATTCCCGTTGACGAGAATCTCATCCATATAACTGCCTTTGACATACCGTAAGCTCATAGCATAAACCTCCGTAAGAGATATTTCTTGCTTGACCGTCTGTCTAACAGGATGTCTTTATCTTACTCTATGTTCTTTTTCCCTGTCAATGAATGGAACGAACTCTCACAGTTGACGACGGACAGATATCGTTTTGGAAGCAATCCTCACATAAGGGTTTACGAGCCTTGCAAATTCTTCTGCCGTGCCAGATCAGCCAATGATGAGCCCGGCTCCACCATTCAACGGGGATGGCTTTTTGCAGACCCTTTTCCACACTGTCGGGCGTCGTACCGACAGCCAGCTGCATGCGATTAGCAACACGAAACACATGAGTATCCACAGCAATAGCCGGCGTATCGTAAAGAACGCTGACAAGCACATTGGCCGTCTTACGCCCTACACCGGGAAGTTTCACTAATTCATCAAAGGTCTTAGGCACTTCCCCCTGATACTCTTCACATAAAATACGACAGGTTGCCGATAGGTTCTTGGCCTTGCTGTGATAAAGACCGCAAGTCTTTATTTTTTCTTCCAGCCCGTCAATTCCCAAGGTCAACATTTTTTCGGGAGAAGCGTATTCCGGAAACAACCCGGCAGTTACAATATTCACGCGTTCATCCGTACACTGAGCCGATAAGACAACAGCCACCAAAAGTTCAAAAGGCGACTGATATATAAGTGCAGGCTTCATGATTCCGTATGTATCTTGAAAGCGTTGCAACATCTCTTGTTTTTTCTTTTTTGTAATCACTTTGTCAACTCTCTTTCCGCAACATATAACGGGCAAATTTTTATAAAATCGCCCCTTTCATACTGCCGGTTTTTATTATAACACATTGCAACCATAGCAAGAGATGGTTAATAATGTTGCTTTTTTTGCAATCAACTTACTTATTTTTCTTATTTTTTATTATTAATTAAT
>OAUK01000322.1_pt1 | contig 23381 bp, 23 predicted proteins | sample 1495131 | NCBI WGS metagenome assembly OAUK01 (sample SAMEA2580009, study PRJEB22360) | human gut metagenome | biome: human gut; feature: human-associated habitat; material: faeces | place: Denmark | collected 2008/2010 | reverse complement strand
GCTCGCAGGCTCGCCAGCCGACAAAGCATTTCCGTCCTTTGACGGCAAGCCGTCATGGCGTTGTTGCTGACGCGCGCCAGCAGTCCTACAATGCTTTGTCAGCTAGTCCTCTTTTGCCTTTTCTAACAAGTTCCATTTCAACCGATATTCATATCTACGGGTTTAATCAGATAGGTATTTCTTTTTGAATGTTTTTGTATTTCATTCTATTGTGCTTATTCATTTACAAGAACATAGTAATCTCTATATGCTTATTTGTCAATATATTTTTTTGTCTTTACAAATCATATTAAGCATGATAGACTTATAATAACGAAGATATAACGAGATATGGAGGGTTATGCAATGAAAATAAGCCATTTAGGAAATAATATACAGACCATAAGAAAATTTAGGGGAATGAAACAACAGGAACTTGCGGACAAAATCGGTATCAATATGCAGAGCCTTTCCAAGATTGAAAGAGGATTGAATTATCCTGCTTATGAAACGCTGGAAAAGATAATGGAAGTGCTGGACGTAACGCCCAATGAATTGTTATCGGGGGAATGGAAATATATAAATCAGTCCGAAAAGGAAGTCTGCCAGTTTTTAAGAGCCGAAGAACGTCTAAACGCAGAATTGAAACATGGACATTATGATAACTTCTTTGACAGCGAGGAAGAATGGTTGGAATATGAGTTAGAAAAGTTACGGGAATATATTACCGACTACATCAACGGAAAGAGCATTGAAGCGTCTGACCTTTACCCAATCAAAGAATTTATCCAGCATTTGAAATTTCAAAAACTGTTAGACCGCTATGATGATTTATACAGCATGGATATGTTCGGGGAAAGCACAGAGGGATACAAATATACAACGCCATACTATTTTTTTAAAAGGATAAACCCGAACTCAAAAAAAGATATGGAACTGTTACGGGAAGTATTAAAGAATAAGCATTTTGATGATGAGGACGAGTAATCTTTTTCCTCTTGCTGTGTTGGGTAATCAAGAGGAAGAAAGGGATAAAATCTAATTTGTGGCAAATCAGGCAATATCAACGCAAGTGTCGCAGTTTGACTTAGTGCTAGAAAAAAGCGAAAGCAACTGGAAGATTGTTAGATAGCTAAAAAGGGCTTGCACTCATAGATGATGTGGCTGCAAGCCTTTTTATAAATTACTGCTTTCATAGCTTGTGAAGCCTTTTTTTGCTTCTTGAAATGCATTTAGCTGTTTATCCTCATTCATGATATATCATAGTCTTTACTGAAATAAGCAGATATTCATAAAAAAACTTCTGCAATTCTTGTAATTGACTTGACAGGCGAACAAATAGTAGCTAAAATAAAAGAGAACAAACGGTAGCCAAATAGAAAGGAGCTAAGACTATGTTAAAATTATACTTTGGAAACTGCATTGCTATTATCAGTACACTTTTATTGGGCGCAAACATCGGCTATATGCTATGGGGATATTTAAGTCGGGCGACAATTCAAAAATGGGGAATGATTATCCTGTTCTTTATCCTGATTCACGGTGCATTGTGGTATTTTGCTAACGTCCGTGATTTGTATTCTAACTCTATTATAAACGCTACTGACGGCAGCGTAGAAATGGGATTGTTTTCGGTCAGCAGTATTCAATCCATTGTCTTTTGGGTAGCAAGTGTGATTATATGGTTGCTTGGGATAATATCAATCTTCAAACCACAATACAGGCAAAATATTTTTTACATTATTGTTGTTATAAGTATCATACAAATCGCATTTATTGAATCTTCTCGCATATGGCTTTATAACTCTGTTCCTACTCGTTTTGATTATATGTAAGTGAGGTATTTACATGGGTAAAAGAAATACAAAAGAAGTTATTTTATATGAATCATTAAAACTATTTGCAGACAAAGGTTATGACGGGGTAACGGTACGCGACATTGCAGCAGAAGTAGGAATTAAGCAAAGCTCTTTATACAAGCATTACAAAAGCAAACAAGAAATCTTTGATACATTGGTAGACACAATGCAATTACGGTTTAAAGACGCTTCTGCTTCCTTTCAGTTACCTAATGGTGAGTTGAGAGAAATTGCAAAAGAATACGCAACAGGTGGAAACGAGATTTTAAAGAGAATCAGTAGTGAAATTTTCCATTTTTACTTGAAAGACCCCTATGCTTCACAATTTCGTAAAATGCTTTCCATTGAGAAATACAAAAATGAGGAAATAGACCGTATCTATCGAGAAGTATATATAGATACTGCAATTTCCTATCAAGCTGCTCTTTTTGAAGAAATGGTAAAACAAGGATTTATGCGACAAGCCAAACCCGAAGTCATGGCATTACAATTCTTTGCACCGATTTTTCTCTTGCTCAATAAATATGATGGTATAGCTGAAAAGGAAAAAGAGGCAATAGAAATGTTGGGAAAGCATATAGAACAGTTTGACATGATTTACCGGAAGGAGGAGATTTGATGAAAACAGCAATCGTATACGCTACAAAATATGGCTGTACAAAAAGATGTGCAGAAATTCTAAAGTCTTACCTTAAAGGCGAAGTAACCATACTTTCAGTTAAAGCAGATAAAATTAATTTATCGCAATATGACGCTGTTTTTATAGGTGGTTCTATATATATGGGTAAAATCCAGAAAGAAATTACCCAGTTTTGTAAACGTAATTTAAAACAACTCCTGCAAAAAAAGTTAGGACTATTCGCTTGCTGCTATACGCCAAAAGATACACAAGGTTTTTTTGAAACTCTTTTTCCAGCGGAGTTATTAAGTCATGCGACTTATGTAACTTCCGTTGGTGGTGAAATGGACTACGAACAAATGAACTTTCTTTACAGAAAGATGTTTCAATCCTTAAAGAAAATTGACGGATTTAACGAGGGATTTACCGAACCTCAAATAAACAAGGTTGAGATTAAGAAATTAGCAGAAGCAATCATTAAGTGACCCACATGTTATTTTTAGAATGAGGTGGTTTAGTGCGAGGAAAACAGTGGATATTATGTCCTATATGTGGAAACAAGACAAGATTAAAAATTAGGGAAGATACGGAGTTGATAAACTTTCCGCTATATTGCCCTAAGTGCAAGCAGGAATCACTAATCAATATTAGAGAATTTAATATAACAGTCATCAAAGAGCCAGACGCTAAGACGCAGAGCCGATAATTTAGAGGGTTTATACCTCATAGATTATTGGCTCATTTTTATTGCTTGCTCCATACGCTGTATGATCTGTAAAGCAATAAAAATGGAGGAACTAATCTTCCTCCACTTCCTTAGATTTAATGATACCGTCAGCAACACTTTCCATGATTACCATTTCTTTGTCATTGAATGTATCAAGTTGCTTTTCCAGTCGCCTACGGTTAGTGTTCTTTACTTGACCGCTGGCAGGTAAGAAAAATTCATCAACAGACACGTTGAGTAAAGATACTAGGTCATAAAGTACCTGTAAGCTTGGGTGTTGCCCCTTGTTCTCAATATTCGTTAAATAGCGTGGGTCAATCTCAATCATTGCACCCACCTGTTCACGAGTTAAACCTTGTTTTTTACGGGCTTCTTTTATCGCAAGCCCAAACGCCTTAAAATCGTACTTATCTTCTTTTTTCAATATAATAAAATATGTTTTGAAATATTGAGCTTAAACATGTAAGATATTTCACATAGGAGATGATAAAATGAAACTTAGAGAAAGCTATACATGTCCATTAGAACTTGTTCATGATATTATAAAGGGAAAATGGAAAACGATAATTATTTTTCAACTTAGAAATGGAAAATGCTCTTTTTCCGAACTCCATCACAGTATAGCAGGAATTACTCAAAAAATGCTATTGGAACAACTGCGTGAATTAAAACACTTTGGCTTAATTGATAAAAAAACATATGATGGATATCCTCTAAAAGTAGAATACTTTTTAACTGGACAGGGAGAAAAGATGCTATCAGCAATTAAGATAATGCAAGAAATTGGTATAGATTACATGGTAGAGCATGGTATGACAGAAATCCTTGATGAAAAAGGAATTTGTTATTAAACTCTATCATATACACGAAAAAGTAAGTAATTTACTTAGAAACTATTATCTTATATTATTTAATTAGAATTAAGAGAGGATATGAGAGTATGAAAAAAGCATTACTTATTATTGATGTGCAGAATGATTATTTTCCTAATGGAAAGTGCCAGTTGTATAAACCAGAGATTGCGTTGAATACAATAAAAGATTTATTGAAAATTTTTAGAAAGCAAAACTTGCCAATTATTTACATTCGCCATGAGTCTATCCATGGAACATTTTTTAATCCAAATACAAATGGTGTACAAATCCATAATGATATTAAACCATTAGATACAGAAACAGTTATTGTTAAACATTATCCAAATAGTTTTTATGAAACGAATTTGCAAAACAAACTGGTAGAGAATGAGGTAACGGAATTGGTTGTTTGTGGAATGATGACACATATGTGTATTGACACAACTATAAGAGCTGCCAAAGATTATGGCTATGAGATTACACTAATATCAAATGGTTGTGCGACCAAGGAATTAAAATGGAATGGAGTCAATATCCCAGCAGATACAGTTCAAAGCATATTTATGGCTTCTTTAAATCAGAAATTTGCTAATGTTATTACAAGCACGGAGTTTTCGTCAAATGAAATTACGAGATGAATATACATGTCCTTTGGAATTAATTCATGATATGATAAAGGGAAAATGGAAGCCAATTATTTTATGGCGCTTACGATTAGGTGCTACTTCATTATCTAAATTAGAGAATGATATTGATGGAATTACACAAAAAATGCTTTTGGAACATTTAAAGGAACTTATAGATTATGGATTTGTTGATAAAAAAACATTTTCTGGTTATCCACTTCATGTCGAGTATTTTTTGACGGAAGATATGGGAAATCAAATACTAGAAGCATTACGAATTATGCAACATATAGGGATTGAATATTTAAAGAAAAATGGAATGGAAAATGAATTAACTGAGAAACACGTGATTCCAGACTAATACCTACAAAAAAGTGGGTAATTTACGTTTTGCTTCCTCTTTGTTAATATATATCTGAAATTAAACGATATACAAGGAGGAAAATTTATGTATATTTCAAGTATAGGAATTTCTAATGGAATTATTGAAAAAAAATATGGTAGTCATGGAGTGCAATTCAATGAAAATGATGTGCCAACGTATTCAATTCCGTTCAAAATTGAAAATGCACCAGATAAAACGGTTTCCTTTGCCTTTATACTGGAAGATAAAGACGCATATCCAGTGACGGGTTTTATATGGGTGCATTGGTTAGGAGCTAATCTAACAAGAAGTGAATTAAAGGAAAACGAAAGCCAGACAGCAAAGGACTTTATACAAGGTGCGAATAGCTGGACAAGCATATTGGGGAATCAGCAAACCAGAGAACAGGCAAGCTGTTATGGTGGAATGGCACCACCAGATAAAGCACATATTTATGAGCTTCATGTATTTGCCCTTGATAAACTGCTTGATTTAAAAAACGGATTTTATCTTAATGAACTCTATCAAGAAATGGAGGGGCACATCCTTGAAGAAGCTGTACTAAAAGGGTTGTATGAAAAGTAAGCCTGTTAAAGTTGGATTACGGACAATTAAGACGGTACTTTCTGTGTTCCTTTGTTTTTTGATAGATAGCTTAAGAGCTTCAAGTGTTCCTTTTTATGCAGTGATTGCGTCTATACTGTGCATACAGCCAGATATGGAAAACAGTTTGAGCGTTGCTAAAAACAGGGAACTTTCAACAATTATCGGCGGTATACTTGGAATGCTCTTTTTGCTTATGGAAAGAATTTTTTTGCCCATTCAGCCAGAAATACTTCGGGAATTGACTTTATCTATTTTATTGATTCCAATCATCAATCTGTCTGTACTGTTGAAACAGAAAAAAGGAACATTTTTAACGTGCGTTGTATTCTTATGCGTAACAGTAACACATGAGAAAGATATAAGTCCTATTTGGTTCGCATGGAATAGGATTGTTGACACTTCATTAGGGATTGGTATTTCACTGGCAGTAAACTCTTTCCCCTTTCATAAATTTAAGGTAGGTGGTACTATGGGAAAATACTGATTGTTGAATTTACTGAAAAAGAGGACGCTGTTTTCCAACAAGCGGTGGAATGGCTGTCCTCTAAACTTGCTTACACCCCTGCTTCTTTTAATCAGCAGAAAAAAGGATTTGATATAGACCCATTAACCCGTACCTTTACCAACGAAGAGGGAACGTCTATATATCTGACTGCTAAAGAATTTGACCTGCTCCACTTCCTCATGTTACACAAAGGGCAAGTATTTACGAAAGACCAACTATACGAGAATGTCTGGGGCTTCCACAATGCCCCAGAGGGAAACAATCTCACATCATTCATACGGAAGTTAAGAAAGAAGATAGAGCCGTCCCCAGACAATCCGCAGTACATACTAACTGTCTGGGGTGTCGGCTATAAATTCAACGAAGAAAAAACGTAATTATTTTTATACATTAGCGTGTAAATAAAATTACGGTTTTTATTTATATCGTCATATCAAGGCTCATTCAATCGTGGTAATTTCGTGGTAAAATGAATATTTCCATATACTTTAAAATGCTTTGAATGTAGTATTTATGCAGATAATTGCAAATTAGATATAAAATTTATTTTAATTAAAGTGTAAAAATTAGGGTCATGTTGAGGAGGAGAAAGAAAATGAAAAATAAATTATTGGTAGGTTTTGTTTCTATTGGATTATGTTTAAGTTTTATCACACCTATTTCAGCTAAAGAAAATACAGATTTAGTTGATTCTATTAGTCTTGAAAGTGATTCTACAGAAATAACGCCCTATGGACGTTATTCAACGACACTTACAAGCAGCGCTTCTTTTCTAAGTAATATTGATGCAAAACAGCAGATTATAAAATTTAATTTTAATGCATCAATTGATAATGATACTGGATACTTATATTCAGCAACATATGCTTCTCATTCATCATCTCTGGGATCTCCAGCATATACAAATGTAACAAAAACTGGAGAATCAAGAGTTAGTAATACTAAAATAAAATTTACTTTTAAAGTTTACGAAAAATTATTAGGTGCTACTATGGGAACTCACACAGTAACTGTTTATGCTACTTCACCAGGACCAAGGTAATAGAATAGATTATTCATACTAAAAATTCATAATGGCTACTAATTTTTGCACTTGGTAGGAAAACATAAACTCTCTACTCATGAGACATGTATAATTTAAATTTCACATATTTCTAAAAATATACTATTGAATCATGAGATAAGGAATGTAAAAAGATATTAAAGGGACGAGATATACCTTAAAGATAATCTTTTTACTGAGATGAAGTTTTCAAAAATCCGGAGTATATTACAAAAGACCAAAAACAAAGATTAAACATCTGCGTGACAAATGAAGAAAAAGGCGATCAAATTAAGGAATTCCCATGTTTGATCGTCTTTTATCGTATCGAGATTACTCGTTATAATTTTGCTTATATTTGAAGCATGCGTGATCTGCAACAATTATAGAAAACAATAACAGATGCTACTCAGTTAAGTGTGGATAGTTGGCACACTTCGTTTAGTATAACCATCCGTATGAGTAGAGCGTCTACGAAAAGATTAATAGATTATTAATCAAGCATGATATGATATTGAAATTCAGATTCGATCTCGATAACGTTGAAATAGAGCAATTTTGACTTCATCGCCTTATATATCCTTCATATTTATATGGCATAATTATTAGTCTAGATGTTGTTTAACCTGTACGGAATTCAGAAAATCTTTTTGTCGCTATTATGAGCAAAGTCTTCAATCGTCCTCTACATAATTGTTTTTAAAGGATTGTCCCCTTTTTAATCAACTTTCCATGGAAACACCAAGACTCTATTTTCGTATTAATCATAAAGCCAATACAGGAAAAATTTAGCTCAATTGTGAACTATCTTCTCCTTTCAAATATTAGAAAATGCATAATTGCATTAACCCTATATTCACATATTTCTAGTTTGCTGTGTCATGTTACTTGAAATCATAAGGATATTCTTATTCACTATCATATATAGATTGCATTATTTTACATTTGTTTAACACATGATAAGCAGTCATAACAATCATAACTATTAAAATAACAACCATTACTGCGCTTAAAGGCAAATATTTCCATGGTATATAAAAATAGGCAGTATTTCTAAACAATAGATAAAATAACACACAATACAGTGCAATGGAAAAAGGAATTGAGAATAGATAAGCCATAGATATCGTCAGTGTGTTTTCAAAAAGAAGTAATTTGAAAAGTTGTATTCGTTTAATACCCAATGAAATTAAAACAGCATATTCTTTTTTCTTGTTTAAAACACCATGTATAGCAATACAAATCAGGTTTGTAACACTAATAACAATCACCATGAAGGTTATACCTGTAAGGACCCAGAAATAGCTCTTTGTTATGGTATTTAATATCTGGTTATTATATAAATTTACCTCTCTTATATATCCATTGCTGTTATCTTCCACACTCTTCAGGAAATCCATGAGCTTAGCACCGCTTACATCGTTTAATTCCAGTGTACTGAGAACTGCAAATTCACTAAATCTATTCATTTGTAGTTCCTCTATAATCTGTTTCATTCTAGCAGGTGGTATGTATAGGGTTGGTATTTGATTTAATTCATCCTTCCCAAACTGTGGAACATCTGGTAAAAGCTCAAATTCTAATTGCAAACCATTTTTATCATCCTCTACGGGATATAGTATCTTGAAATTTGTATCATTCAAATTGAAATAAGGATAAATCTGGGATTTTCCCCTTTCATCCAATCTTGAAACATCGTTTAACAAAAAACCTTCATGAATGTCATTAAACAGTTTTTCCTTTGTCTTACAGCCAATTACGTTTATAGAAATTGTAGATGCTCCGTCCAGCTTTATGATTTTTTCATTTAAGAAATGCTTCGACACATATATGTTATTCATTATTAAAGAACTTTTAAACACATAATTTTGTATGTGATCGTCACTCACGCACTTATTGAACTGCTGTAAAATCTCTTCATACTGTTTTGAAGTATTGATATTCTTGAAAGAAACAATAATACTGTCTTCTCCAGTATTATTATAGTGTATTAAGTCCAAAGTAATGATACCTGAAAACAACAATATAAAACTCAATGTGAGTGACAGCAACAGGGTTACTTTTCCCTTTTTATATTGTTTATAATAGCATTTCCCTATCATACATTCTATACCGAACAAGTGCTCTGTGAAATAAAATGAGTGTTTTATTTTATTTCTATTTTCGGATGTTTCACGAATCAACGAAATTGCTTCAGTCTTTAAAATTGGTTTTATCGAGATAACACATGATAAAATGATTAAGAAAAGCAGAAATATGATTATCCATATAAATACATTAGAATCCATAGGTAATTCATATGTAAACGGGAACATATCATTTATATTTAATACCTTCTCCAGTTTATCAAGTACAAAGGTAATAATAATTAATGATAACGCTATCCCTGCCGGTATCGCTACTAATGCATATAAGCATATTTCTATGATGGACAACACAAAGATTTGTTTCTTTTCAGCACCGATAGATTTCAGCACACCATATTGGCGACTTCTTTCTTTTATAATTATAGACATCACATTACTTATTAAAAAAAACAACAGAATTACAGTAATCACAGTGATAAATAAAAGCACGTTCCCTACAGGATTATCTATACGTTTACCCAATAAAAGATTTTCGCCATGAACATTTACGTATGCTTGATAATTATTTTTAATATTCTGCCAGACGGCTTCTGCTGACGGTTTTAATTTAATATACTCTATTCCTGATGTTCCAGTGTAATCATTAAATAATATCATTTGGTCGGTGATTGCTGCAGCATTTTCTATAACATCAGGATTATATATACCTGAAATCTTTAAATCATATATCTTATCTCCTTTTATATATCGTTCATATTCAGAAAAATCGACATTATTATTTACATTTTTCTCATTTAAAACCCTTATCCCTGTCTGTATTGAAATGATATCTCCAATGCTTAATCGATGATCTCTTGCGTATTTTTTGCTAATCAAAATCTCATTTGGCGATTTTGGAAATAAACCTTCCAATATGTGAAAGCCTTGCATGTCTGTATGCTTATTAACAGATTTGACTTGTATGAAACTCCCATCATCATTCCTTATTATTGTATAATCATATACAGTGATAGTTTCTTCTATAAGATGTTCATCGATTTTCGCAGGCTTATTGCCAATATCTACAGCGAGTTGATAATCACCATTAAGATAGATTTCCTCACGTGCAACAAAATCGTCATTTGATATCTTAAGTAGCATTAACGATGATATGAGACAAACACCAAGAGTGAGAACCAGTAATATCGTAGCAGCCTTACTTTTATCATGTTTTATAAACCTATAAACAAAATTGACTTTCTCCTTCATTTTATACTTTCCTTTACTATTTTACCATCCTCTATTATTAAAATCCTATTTGCTCTTTTTGCAATCTCCATATCATGTGTAACCATAAGGATTGTCTGATTGTTTGATTTATTAATCTCACATAGATAGTCAATAATTTCCTTGCTACTTTTTTTATCCAAATTGCCGGTCGGTTCATCTGCCAGGATGATCGATGTTCCACTCATCAGAGCTCGTGCAATCGCCACTCTTTGCTGCTGACCACCAGAAAGCTGGGAAGGAAGGTGATTTACCCTTTTGTCTAAATTAAGAATGTTGAGAAAAAATGACAAACGTTCTTCGTCTATTATTTGATGATCGAGTTTTAATGGAAGTGTAATATTTTCTTTTACATTTAAAACTGGTATAAGATTATAAAATTGATATATAATACTTATATTTTTCCTTCTGAAAATCGCCAATTCATCTCCCTTTAAATCCTGCATCCTTACCCCTTTTATATCTACCGTACCAGCCGATGCTGAATCCACTCCACCGATAATATGAAGTAATGTTGATTTACCGGAACCAGAGCTACCTGTTATTGCAACAAACTCTCCCTGCTCTATAGAAAATGAAATATCATTAACAGCTTTCACCATATCACCATTTATGCTATATGTTTTTTCTATATGCTCGACTTTTAAAATAAACATAACCAAACCCCCTTCACCCATTACTTATTTAGAATTATACCACGATAACCCCCTTAGTTGAAGAATTACTTACAAAAATTGTCGTACTCACATACCGATTTATAGCTAAGTTTTATTAATCTGGTACTTGTTTCTTTTTAAGATATAAATAATTAATCGAAGTTAACTCTTTTGACTTATCTAGATTGGCTTTTAAACAAAAGGAAAAAGGCACTTATATCAACAAGGTTGGTAAAAATCATTATCTTTATACCGCTCATTCTGAACACATCACCGGCACTGCGAATAAGTCTCCTCCCGCAAACGTAATCACTTACGACTCCAGCCTCTCTCTTTTATCTCTACTTTTATTTCAAGTGGTTTTCCGATAAATGAGCAAACTGGTTTTCTTATCCAACGCATTACTCTTGTGCTCAAAAGCGCCTTATCCAAAATGTTCCCTGATCCTGATGACTTGGTCTTCACGTTAATGTGATCTATTCGAATGGTCAAAATAAACAGAGGTTGGGTCATCAGTCTTTCAGATAGGGATGTGAATGAACTCATCTCTTCATATTCAAATTGAGGAGGACCTTTGTGGAAAAGACTAACACAGCAATAGCAGATACCGGAAAACAGATTCAAGGTAAAAGACGAATTGAAGCAGCTGCCGGAGCTTGGCGGCATCTTCTACAATGTGACATGTGGATAAGCAGATAGCCTGTAGCCTCACTTTACAGCACAAGAAAGGAAAGCACTTCTGATGAATTACAGAATCATGCTTTCCTTTTTCATACAGCTTAGTTTCTGTTTCTAATACTGTCCGCCCTGGCTTATGTTACACGTTGTCACATGTTCCTTATTTATCAAATAGAAGAATGCTCTTTTTTCTGTTTTTCAACACAAGTCACTCTGGTTTTCGCAAAATAATCATGCAGTGAGCGATGCGAGTCTGTTTTCATTACAAGAATAAGGGATATCGCTGTAAGAATCATCCCTGCTATCTGCCAGTAATAATCTACATAATAGCTCAGTGACAGGGTCACCAGCTGCCGGATATAGTTTGATGCGACAAATGCTGCACCCTCCAGCAGGAAGCCGCCGATAACCTGCCGTTTTAACAGGGTAATCAAATCCACTGCTGTACCATCCGTTTTTTCCATGCGGTAACCGGCAACACGTTTTCCAAGTGTCTGCCCCGGCCAGATACGCCATGGAACATATACATAATAAAACAGCGCAAACAAAATACAGAGTGCTCCGGCAAGAAAGGCCCAGCTGCGTGCATAACCAAGTGATTCAAAAACATACAAGCCGCCAAACATATCCTGCTTTTTCGTTAATCCGCTATATAAAAGAACGGCAGGCAGTCCGGTAAAAATACCGCCGACTACCCAGTCAAGGATATAAGCACCAAAGCGTTTCGGTGTATCAACATCACACGGCGTATGATCGGTAATCGCATATAGCTTTGTATATAAACCTGTCATATTCAGCTGCATTTTCCTACCTCCTTTCTTCATACAGGGCATCCACTGCCTTCTTCATACGCTGCAGTCCCTCCAGAAGCTTGGCTCTTGGACACCCGCAATTCATACGCAGATAGCCCTTTCCATTACTGCCGTAGGTTTCTCCCTTCATGATAGCGACCTTACCGATATGCACCAGGGCTTCCTGCAGCTCCTCACTCGAAAACGGTACAGCTCTGACATCAATCCATGCAAGATATGTCGCCTGTGGCATAGCAAAGCGCATATCCGGGAAATGCTCCTTCACAAACTGTTCCACCAGCTCCATATTTCCGCGGATATAATCGCACAGCTGATCGACGTAATCGTCACATTCCGTATAGCCGACCATGGTCGCATGCATCCCGAAAATACTTGCGGAATTCAGGAAGTCGCGCTTTCTTGTCTGATACAGAAATTCATCCCGTACCGTTGCATCCGGAATCACCGCATAGGAGCCGATCAAGCCGGGAACATTCAAGGTTTTACTGCACGAGCTGACCAGAAACAATCTGTCATACTCCCCAATATACTCCAGAATCGGCGTATGCCTTCCTCTCAGCTGCATATCCATATGAATTTCATCCGATATGATGGCCGTTCCATGCGACTTACAGATCGATACCATTGTTTGCAGCTCCGCTGGACTCCACAGACGTCCGGTTGGATTGTGCGGAGAACATAACAGGAATATAGAACAACCTTTTATATCCTCTTCAAATTTGTCAAAGTCAATTTCAAAATCATGCTTTCCATGTACCAGATCATGACTGATGAGAATGCGTTCCTGATCCTCAATAACTGTGAAGAAGGAATCATACATGGGATTTAAGCTCAGAATACGATCCTTTGGTTTGGATAACAGCCGGATCAGAAGAGAGACGGAATACATGACACTGGGACTGTATAAAATCCAGTCTTCTTCCATGCGGCATTGAAAGCGCCGTTGAAAGTATCCGGTAATACTCCCCTTAAAATCGTGATGATTCCATCTGGTATAGCCGTATATTTCGTGCTGTGCCACCTTTTGAATCGTGTCGCTAATCGGCTTGGGAATCCGGAAGTCCGTATCGGAAATAGAAAACGGAAGCAGGTCTTTTTCTCCAAAGCGGTCTTCGATATAATCCCACTGTGTACAATAGGTACCCCTGCGCTCGATCACTTCATCAAAATCATACTTCATGTGCTGCATCCTCCTTCAGAATCAAAAGCTCTTTGCTTGTCTTATTCATCACTGTACCGATACCGTTTCTGATTACCACATCATCCTCTATACGGATTCCACCGATGCCGGGCAGATAGATTCCGGGTTCACAGGACATCATCATGCCTTCCTGCAGAATGACAGAGCCTGTTTCATTCAAAATCGGATATTCACAGCCGTCGCCAATTCCAAGACCATGCCCCAGACCGTGTGTAAAATAGTCTCCGTATCCCTCACGGGTAATGACAGACCTTGCGGCGTTGTCTACCTGCTTTGCCACTGCCCCCTGCTTTATTGCACGGATACCTGCGAGCTGTGCCTCCAGTACAATATGGTAGATGCTTGCAATTTTCGGCTGCGGCTTCCCGATAAAGCAGACTCTGGTCATATCAGACTGATAGTTTTTATACTGAATACCGAAGTCCATAAGAATCGGCTCATGCGCACGGATTTTCCTTCCTGTCGGACGTCCATGCGGCAGGGCACTGCGTTCTCCTGTTCCTACGATTGTTTCAAAGGACATCTGTGCAGCTCCGGCGGATATTGCATAATACTGCAGCAGTGCAGATATTTCATATTCACTCATACCGATATGCAGATGATGGATGACTCTTTGATAAATATCATCCGTAATATCCACTGCCTCCTGCATAAGACGCTGTTCCTCTTCATCCTTGCAGATGCGAAGCATATGAATTTCCTCATCCAGCAAACGAATCTCAACACCGAGAGCCTCCATGCGCCAGTATTCCTTCACCAGTTGCTGCGAGCTCTCCACCCCCATGCTTGTACAGGCATGCTTGTGCAGCAGCTCTTCAACAACGCCAAGATATCCGTTTCCACCGGTATGCGGCATATGCTGGACAATCTGTAAGTCATGCTCCCGCTCGTTTGCCTCTACCAGATAACGTCCATCGACTATCAGGTATCCCTGATCCCTCATAAGCAGAATCTGACAGCCGCTTCCAGTCAGTGTGTCCATATACTTTTTCATTGTTTTACTTTTGATCAGCAATGCATCCAGCTTCTGCTCCCGCAGAAATGCTTGCAGCTTTCCTAAGCGCTTCGCCATTGCACAGCACCCCTTTCCTCTATTTGTTAAATAAGGCAGACCTGCGCCTGCCTTATCCTACGGTTGCCTTTAGAAATCCAGATCCAGATCGTTCAGCAATGCTTCATCCTCTGCGGAGATAGCACTCTTCTGTGCTTCCACAGCCTTTTCATTCTCCAGCTCACGTTTCTCGTACAGCTTGAAGAACGGATACCACAGAGCGATGGAGCCTAGCATCTGTATGGCATTAACGACGATGGTTCTCCAGTCCAGATTGACCAGATAGCCCTCCAGGAAGACACCGACATACGGTGGATTGAAGACCGGCATATTCAGCAGTCCCATATCCATCAGCCAGTGCGGGAAGGTTCCAAGAATTGCCCCACCGATGACATAAGGGATAAAGAACAGCGGATTCAATACGATTGGCGCTCCAAACAGAATCGGTTCATTGATACCGAACAATGCAGGAATCAAGGCAACACGGCCGATTTTCTTCTGTGCCGCCGCCTTTGAGAAGATGCACCAGAATACCAGACCGAAGGTGACACCGGTTCCTGTGAAGTTTGCGAAGGCAGAGATCGCTCCACCGGTATAGAAATGCTCCAGCGGCAGATGTGCCTTGTAGTTGGCGATATTGTCAGCCAGAAACTGTGTGGAGATCGGGCTGGTAATCGGACTAAGTACGGATGGATGAATACCGAAGAAGAACAGCAGACAGCTCATCATCTGCAGGAAGGTGAATGCCAGCGGGTTATCCATGGAGCCTACCAGCGGTGCCAGAAGATTGGTGAAGATCATCGGCGGTATGGTTTCAAATACGTTCACACATACGACACGGATAATCAGGAAGAATCCGATAACGATAACAGAAATCGGAATCATTTCAAAGGAACGTGATACAAAATCAGGTACGGACTCCGGCATTTTGATAGTAAAATGCTTTTTAATACACCAGCGATACAGCTCTACCGCAATAATGGTCGCAAACATAGCGGCAAACAGCCCCTTGGTACCCAGATAGGTTCCGGAAATGCCACCGTCCTCCGTATATTCAACTGCCATCATTAGGAAGGCGATAATTCCCATACTCATACAGCCGGGAACATCCAGCTTATAGGAATTTGCCAAATGGTAGGCGATAATAGCCGTCACATACAAGGACATCAGACTCATTCCGACATTGAACGGAATATAAATGATGTCCAGATTTGCAGTGATCCACTGCGATATTGGATTCTCAGTTCCGATCATATTCGGAATCGCTTCCGGAATCAGACAGAAGCTTCCGATAATCAGTAACGGTGTCATCGCTACCATTGCTTTCTTGATTGCGCTCAGATGCACCTGTTTATCCATCTTATTGGCGATCGGAGTCAGATATTTATTCATAAATGCCTCAAATTTATCAAACATGTTTCCACTCTCGCTTTCTTTTTTATAATTCCCCTCAGAATTATTTCTGCATATCTGCTTTTTTTCTTGCGATCAATGCCATTTTCATAACCGTGGCTCCATCCATTTTTCCATACGTATCCTTGTCTACGATAACATAAGGAATATGGTACGGATCGATGATCGGCTTGATGTAGTCGATTTTGTGTGCAATCTGCGGTCCGATGACAAGCACATCCATACCTTCCACTTCACTCTGCAGTAAATCTACCGGTATAGCAGTGAATTGGAAATCATCGATATTCAGCTTGGCACTGTCCTTCACAGTTTTCTTCATGCTGTCCATCAGCATGGTTGTGGAGAAGCCTCCTGCACAGCACAATACGATTTTCATGTTATTTACCCTCCTTTGCCTCAAATACATTTATCATTTCCTCAATCAGATCTCTCGCTAATTGAGAAGTCATATAATGGTCCTGCGCATGAACCATCAACAACCCGATTTCCGGTTTCTCATCACTGTCACTCATTTCTGCAGTGATGAGCTTTGTCTGGATTTTGTGTGCCTCCAGATCTATCTTTCTCGCCTGGGCAAGCAGTTCGCGTGCCTCATCGTAACGGCTTTCCTTTACCATTTTCAAAGCCTCAAATGCTTTCGCCTTACTATCTCCGGCAGCAGAAATCATGCCTACGATTTCCTGTTCCAACTGATTCATTTCGTCTCCTCCTCGTTAATATGCAGTAAATGCTTCCATTCTCTCTTTCGTTAATGCTTTCGCCAGCTGTACAACCAGCTCTATCGTATGATCCAGATCCCGTGTATCCACCAGACTCCAAGAACCGTGGCAGTAGCGAAGCGGTATTCCGATGACCATAGCAAGTGTGCCGCTGCGGCTGATTCCCGCATTGCCGGCGTCGGTACCTCCACCGCTGAACATATCACACTGATAAGGGATATCATGTGTCTGTGCAATCTCTTTGACAAACGCCAGCAGCTTTTCATTCGGTGCCAGTGTTTTATCGTAATGCACCAGCATGCAGCCCTTTCCCAGCCTGCGGTGGTTGGTATAGTTTCTCGACAGCTCCGGATGATTCGCCACATCGAGTGCGAATACAAGATCGGGTTCTTCCTTATATACTGCTGTTTTCCCTCCGCGCACACCAACCTCTTCACTGCTGGTTGCACACAGGATGATTTCATTTTCCAATGACAGCTCATGAAGTCGCTTCATCGCCTGTGCCAGCACATAGCAGCCGCTTCGATCATCCATCGCCTTGCCGGCATATACATGATCCTGATTGAAGGGATGCGCATTGCTGTCAAAGCAGACCACATTGCCGATTTCCACACCAAGTGCCGCGACCTCCTCCCGAGCGTCACAGCCAAGATCCACATACAGCTCCCTGACATGGTGATTCTCATCCGTTGTGATGTTCAGAATACCGGATACCTTTGATCCGCTAGCCGTCGTAATTCTGACCTTCTGCATTTCCATGCTTTTCTGCTGGACGCCGCCCAGCGCAATCAGATACACAAAGCCGATATCCGATATATGCCGCACAAGAAAGCCGACCTCATCCATATGGGCGCAAAACATGATTTTCAGCGGTTTTTCAGCTGTCCCCTTTTTGTGAAAGGAAATGCTGCCCAGCGTATCGTACGTGATTTCATCACTGTATGCGGACAATTCCTCCTTCAATATGGCACGTACCTCCCCCTCTTTGGAAGCAACCGCATCCGCATTGGACAGGCGTACCAGTAGCTCTTCTTTCATATACTTCCTCCATCCAGTTCCTTCATAACAATCAACAGCTCCTCCAGTGTCCGACTGCTTAACACCCGCTCCAGACGCTTTTCGTCCTTCATGAGCTGATACAGCTTCCGGGTGATATCCTTGTGCATCTCATAGCTGCTTCTTGTCAGTGATATCATAAAGATAATGCGCACCTCTTTGCCCTCATGCAGCAGCGGCTTATGCAAAATACAGACCGATATCATATTCTTTTCCGCGAGGATCTGAATCGGATGCGGAATAGCAACACCATGTGCGTAGACGGTGCTCATATAGGACTCGCGTTCCATGACATAATCCGCATAATGCGCACCTCCATAGCCGCAGGTTTCCAGCTGGTCCGCCATCTGCTTCAGCAGATGCAGATAGTCCGTTTCCTCACTGATCTGAAAGAAATCACGGCTGAACAGGGAATACATATAGGAATCCACATCGGCTATGCTCAGGGAATCACAGTTATCAAACTGCAGCACCTGCCGGATACGTATCAGATCCTGATCATCCAGCAGCTCCTTGATATAGATGATCGGAGCACTGAACTCCCGGTTTAAAGGGACGATGGTAAAAATCAGATCCGGCTGAAACGCTGCCAGCTCCTCCAGCTGAAGAAAGCTGAAGGTTTCCACCTCTGCCTTGACAAACAGCGATTCTATCTGCAGCTTGATCAGGTATGCACTGCCCCCGCCGGTGGAGCAGACAACACCGATGCGGTTAAACCGCCGGATACGCAGCTCCCGTTCCTTTTCCATGTGCGCCGCAAAATGTGTCGCAACAAAGCCGACCTCATCGTGTGTCGCTTCCACATCGTATTTCTCTTTCAGCATATCCGCAAAGCGTATGGCAATGTTGAAGATCATCGGATAGCGAATACAAATTTCACTGATCAGATTATTCTTATACGATATTTTCTGATGCAGCCGGTCGATCAATAGGGATACATGGGTAAGCAGTGAAGTTTTAAACACCTCATCCTCACTGAATTCTGTGCCATATACCTCATCGCATTCCTGCAGGAACTGATCGATATCGGCACGCAGACTTACACTGAAGGAGCTGGCGGGCACCATCTGCCGGATATTAATCCGCAGCACCTCAAGAAACTGCTGACAGGTCTTTTTCGATATGCCATATGTGAATAAGCCTTCGACGGTCTGTATGACCTGTGCCCCGACCCGTTCACATGCATCCTTACCCTCGTCTGGATGATATCGTTTCTCTTTTTGAATCTGTGCCAGATACAGCGTGACCTTCAGCCATACCATAACATTTTTCAATTCGTTATAATTGATATTGAGATGCTCCCGCTCAATGCTGTGTACCAGTACCTCATGAATCCGGCTAAAGGAAGCCTCCTCCTTTTCCAGCTCCTGTGTGATAAAGGTATTCCCATCAAAATACAGCTCGCACATCAGCTTTCTGATATGCTGTGTATCTCCACGGATGCGGATGCCGTAATGACTTTTCTTTTCCAGCTGCAACTGATGGACCTGCAGCTGCTTTTCCACTTCCTGTAAATCCTTTTTTACTGAGGTGCGGCTGATTTGAAACTGCTCTGCCATACGATCCATGGAAACATAGCTTTCCTGCAATGTCAGATACGCCATCATGTTCTTGACACGGTCCTTCATATCAAACATGGTTTCATGCTCGAGTGATTTCATGAATTCATCCAGCAGACGGTCATTGATTACTTCAAGCAGATATCCGTTCCCCCTGCGCATGTGCAGCTGATACCCGTTTCTTGAAGAAATCTGTATCAGATATGACAGGTCATTCTGTATCGTTCTTCTGGATACATCATATCGCTTCATGAAATATTCCATGGGCAGGTATTCCTTCATTGTCAGAAAGTCTTTCATTATGGAATATAATCTCATACAGGATTCTCCTTTCTTGTTTTCGGTATCGCTTACATCCACATTATAAGATTGCTTTCACATTAAGAACAGATTAACAATTACGCCTGAATGTGCAAATAAAATCGTAAAGTGCTGCTATGATAACGGATGTAAAAGATACAGGGATAATAGTAACATATAGATAAATGCTTCGTTCCCGCCATCTTTATCGGTGCAGAATGTCCTTACCGATATGGAACTGTGAATCTTTACGTTAATTTTTCCGTTTCCGTATCCTCTTTTTCCTAAAGTATTGCATGTTTTTTCAGAAACAATTAGTATATTATTGAAGTGAGTGTACACAAGAAGAGCAACAGCAATGAAGTGTCACCGTATCATGAAAGCAATGAGTTTTTTCAAACTGTCCTGCTGTTTCTCAAAAGCTTATGTTTCATATGGAGGTATGCATGATGACAGATAACGAAAGAAAGCGTTTAAGAGAATTAAACAGCAAAAACGAAGAATTCAACAAACGATTATATGAGAATGCGAGAAGCTATGCAAAAGGCTTGTTTGCGCTCAGCATACTGGCATTGCTAATTCTGCTATTATATTTGTTATTATAAGCGATATGAAATTCTTGAATTCTTTGCCTATAAGCTTAACCAGTATATAATATGTTATTTCCTATAAACCTGGATTTTAAGCGACATCCGCAATAATCCAAGATATAAAAAGAAGTCATGTAACTGATATTCATAACAGTGTTTACATGACTTTCTTATAATTTTATTTTACCACGACTGCCTAAAAGGACACACTATTTGTGTGTCCATGTAGTTTTCACTAAATCCTTCAGCTGAAGCTTTACACTTGATTGTCCCGCAACCAGAGCTTTGCTTAAACGGAAGCCGTATTCATCCTTATTCTTTGTTTTATTGACGCTCAGATACATCCATGGAAGCTCCTGCATACCGCTGTCAAGGATAACATTTACACTACCCTCGAGCTCATAAGCCTTATGCTTTTTTTCTATGTCATGGGAAACAACAGAGACAATACTTCCGCCCTGTGTGCTGAATTCCCCGCTTGCCTCAAAATAGATGAGATAGGCATCGGTTTCTTCCTCCACATCCGAAAGATAGATCGTATTTCCTTCACTCTCATATACCTTTTGTCCCTCGTTGGAGGACACATCCTTCAGCTGGAAGGTATACACAGCCTCTTCTTTTATTTCCTGCTGTATCGTACGATAATTGCTGGATTCCTGCAGATAGCCCATTGCCTTACGCTGATCGTCGATTGCCACACTGCGGCTGATGGCATAAAAGCTAATCATAATGATTACAGCCACCAGTATACTTATCACCGCACGGTTTCCGGCCTTGCTTTTTTTGTTTTTCAACAGCAGCGGCTCCGGTACATTGCGCACAATCCCATTGATAAAGGCTGTTTCATCCCCATTGTAAATATCCTGCGGCTGCAGGCTTCGCAGCTGGGCAGTATACAGCTGATTCGCAATGTCATGCAGCTCCACATTCAGATAGCTGCTCTCTCTTATTTTTTTAAGAAGTCGATTTTGTATTTTCCTGTATTCCTGCAGGTATTCCTGTTCCAGCAGGTCCAGTATTTCATTATTTTCCATGTTTATGACCTCTTTCCTGTCCTATTATAGTATATCATATGAATCCGATTGCGTGAGCATTTATACGATAACAAATACACCGTAAAATTACAATGTTTTTTCTATGAAAAATTATGGAAAAGTATACTTTCATGGGTTATGTATCCATTTCCCGGGGAATATCTTTTTGTACAATCCTGTTTGTCCCAGCTTTGAACATCCAATCCTTTTCATTTTTTTAACATTTACCTCTGAACCAAACAGGCGTATAATAAGATACAAATATCAAAGGGGTAGTAGAATGAATAAAGAGAAGTCAAAAAACAGAGGTTTGATGACTGAGGGAGTCATCTGGAAGGAAATTCTGCTGTTTTCCATACCACTGCTGCTGGGAAATCTGTTTCAGCAGCTGTATAATGCAGTGGATTCCGTTGTTGTGGGGAATTATATCGGGGCACAGGCACTTGCGGCTGTAGGCTCCAGTGCGCCTGTCATCAATTTACTTGTCAGCTTTTTCATGGGACTTGCGGTTGGGGCCGGCGTCATCATCTCCCGCTATTTCGGGGCAAGAAAAAAAGAAGAACTGCACATCGCCGTGCATACCTCGCTGGCACTGACCTTTGCGGCAGGTCTTGTCATGACGCTGATTGGCGTACTTATTTCTCCTTATGTACTGCAATGGGTAGGAACACCAAGTGATGTCATGGAAAGCTCCGTGCTGTATCTGCGTATTTATTTTCTGGGCATTTTATCTGTGATGGTTTACAACATGGGAAGCGGTATCCTGCGGGCAGTGGGTGATTCCAGAAATCCGCTGTACTTTCTGATCGTGTCTTCCGTCACCAACATTATTCTGGATATGCTGTTCGTCATCGTCTTTCACATGGGAATTGCCGGAGTCGGATGGGCCACGCTGATTGCACAGACCATCAGTGCTGTATTAACCATGCTTCTGCTTATGCGTACCAAAGAAGAATACCAGGTAAAGCTGAAGCATATCCGCTTTCACAAGCATATGCTTTATGAAATTGTCCGACTGGGACTTCCCAGCGGTTTGCAGAATGCCATCGTTTCCTTTTCCAATGTTATCGTGCAAAGCAACATCAACGCCTTCGGTTCTCTGGCAATGGCAGGCTGCGGCTCCTACACCAAGATCGACGGCTTTGCCATACTTCCGGTTATGAGCTATTCCATGGCACTGACCACGTTTACCGGACAGAATATGGGGGCTAAAAAATATGACCGGGTAAAGCAGGGCGCAAAGACCGGCATTCTCATGAGTGTCATAACGATTGTCTGCATTTCTGCCCTGCTGCTGATGTTAGGTCCTAACGTTCTTGCGATTTTCTCCAGTGATCCGACAGTGATCAATTATGGACTGTATATGATGCATGTACTCGCACCGGGCTATATCTTCCTGGCAATATCCCATGCCTTTAACGGTATCATTCGTGGCGCAGGCATCACGACAGTGCCTATGATCGTTATGGTCACATGCTGGTGCGGGCTGCGTATGGCATGGATTCTAACCAGTGTACCGTTGTTTCATGATATCGGTGTCGTCTTTATGGGATGGCCGCTGACCTGGATTGCCAGTGCCCTATGGCTGTTCCTGTATTATCGTAAGGGAAAATGGATGACACGCTATGATTCTTAAAGACAGATAAAAACCATCGATGAACCAGAATATTCGATGGCTTTTTACTATATTTATGCTGTATGTGCCGGCTGCTTTTGTGACTGCGGTCTGCGTCTGCGGTTGTTCCGCTTTGGTGTAGCTGCCGATGTTGACGTACCGG
>OAUK01000318.1_pt1 | contig 23484 bp, 28 predicted proteins | sample 1495131 | NCBI WGS metagenome assembly OAUK01 (sample SAMEA2580009, study PRJEB22360) | human gut metagenome | biome: human gut; feature: human-associated habitat; material: faeces | place: Denmark | collected 2008/2010 | reverse complement strand
GTATAGGGGGAGTCTGCGCTTTTTTAGCTACCCAGAAGTTAATGTTTCACAGTAATACAATGTTTTAATCTGGCAGACTACTTTCCACGCACAGCACACCATACCCCAGCTGATTATTCGGCCACCTTTCATATCCCGGCAAATGTCTTGCCCCTCTTCTCAGATACGCTTTCACCTTCTCCCCATACAGATATGGATCATTCCCGCGGATAATCCCCCATTCCATCAACAATGCGGCGCTTCCTGTCACAAACGGCACTGCAAATGAGGTACCTGAATATTCTCCATAACCGCCTCCCGCCTTGGCTGTCGTTACCCGCACTCCGGGTGCTGCAAGATCGGGCTTTTGCACCCACATCTCTGCATTCTTCTCCAGTGCGCCGCGTCCGGAAAAATCTGCATAGGAAACACTTCTTGCATCGTAAGCTCCCACTGTTACTACTCTGGATGCAGTTGACGGAATGGTAAGTGTATCACTGCTCACAGGGTTTAAAAAAGCTGTGCCCTGATTCAAAACACTCTGACTCGGAAGCCACATCTGATAAATTCCCGTCACAACTTTTCTCGGAGTCAACACAATCTGCCAGACTCCACTGTCAATATAAGAACCCGTTGGGATGAAATCAAAATAAATCTCCTGATTGGTCTGATATGGACTTGGTTTGCCATAGTAAAGCAGGATTTCTGTTCCCCCGATTCGAAATCTCTGCGTTCCGAGCCTTTCGGAAATTGGCCCTACACGAACCCCTGACGGCCCGATCACCGAAATATCCACCTCATCTACATAAGATTTCCAGAGCTGTACATTCAGAGCAGGTTCTCTCTGCTGCACTCCCAACTCTACTCTTTGCTCTTCCCGCTCTTTTAACATGCCGGAAGTATGCCCTGCGGATGTTCCCTCGTTTCCGCTCCCAACACAGATCACACTTTTCCAGTAATTCGACATATCATCCAGATATCGTTCCAACAGAGAAGTTCCTTCATGGGAACCGTATGTATTTCCAAAACTGATATTGATCGCCACCGGCATCCGATATTCCAACGCCTTTCTCAATACATAGTCCACCCCCTGCATCAGCTCTGTTGTTCGCGGAAACCCTCCCTGTCTCGGATTTCCCAGCTTCACGATCAAAAGCTCACTTTGGGGCGCCACTCCCATATAAATACCCCCCACACTGCCTCTTCCGTTTCCTGCCGCAATCCCTGCAACAGACGTGCCATGCCCGGATATATCCCGGCTTGGTACGATCTGCTCCTGTCTGGCTTTTACCGGCTCTGACAAAGCTGCATTGATCTGTTCCTGTGTATATTCCGTTCCCAGAAAATACCCCTCTGGCGGATTGCCCGAAATACTCTGATCCCACAATGCACGAATCCGGGTTGTTCCATCCGGATTCCGAAAATCCGGATGAGAATAATCAATCCCACTGTCGATCACTGCCGTAAGAATGCCCGCCCCAAACAGCTTCAGGGGTGCTGTTTGTACCGGAAGAATGCAGGAAACTCTCTTTCCGTTCGCCGCTTCAAAAAACAGCCGTTTTGGTTTTTCAATGTATTCGATCTGCGGAACCCGCGTAAGCTGTTCGATCCGGGATTCCGGCACAGTCAGAATTGCATACTCATTCGATAATTCCGTAACAGAAGAGGCGATTTCACGAACCGCCTCCAGATTTCCCGAATATTTGATGATCAGATCCCACTCCTGGTCCAAAGGCTGATACCCCACCTCCAGCTCCAATGATTTTTCACGCTCCTCACTCGTAGCGTCCAACGCAAGATTCAAAAGATTTTCTGCTTTTTGGCTCATCTATTTCCCGGCTCCTTTATAAGGTGCGTATTCATATGGAAGAAAATATCCCTTCTCATGGCGGCACACCGGACATACAGATGGGGCCTGCTTTCCGTCATGGATATAACCGCAGTTTGTACAGATCCACCGACCTTGTTCTTCCCGGCTGTAATAGGTGCCGTTTTCCAGCATTTCTGCGATTTTCTGAAATCGCTCCTGATGAGTATGCTCAATTTCTGCAATCTGGAAGAATGTAGACGCCGCCTCCAAAAAACCTTCTGCCTTTGCCGTACTTCCAAACGCAGGATACACATCTTCAAATTCTTCCTTTTCATTATGCTCCGCTGCTCTAAGAAGCTCTTCTAATGTATCCTGCTGATCCACCGGATAGGTCCCGTCAATCTGGATCGTGCTCCCTGTAAACTCTTTCAGCAGCTCATAAAACCGCTCTGCATGTGCCCGCTCCTGATCTGCTGTATACAAAAACACATCCGCAATCGTATTCATTCCTTTTTCACGGGCTTTCTCTGCCGCGATCGTATACCGATTTCTCGCCTGACTCTCCCCGGCAAACGCCCGCATCAGATTTTCCTTTGTCTCGCTTTCAAAAAAATTACCAGTCATGATACACACTCCTTTTTCGTTTCATAAAAGTAGTATGTTTCATGACTGGCAAAATATGCTTCTGCTTCTTAATTTTTACGAAATCAGTTAAATCCGATCAGTCTTCTCGCCACACTGTATGCCATAGAAGAAACTTTTCTTCCTGATTTTCCCGGAAGGTTCATGGTCTGACCGAGAATTCCATATCGGATCTTCATATAGGTTTTATAATCTTTCTTCTTCAGATATTTCCACAATTCTTTCTTTTTGATCAGATTTTCATTCACCTTGGAACGAATACATAAAATCGAAGATACTGTCATCATAATAGCAAGATAATTGATCATATATTTTCTGAGCTTTTTACTCTCTACCATACGTAATTCATACATAGAGATCATAGATTTTGTTACATAAATCTGCTGATCGATGCGGCTGATCATCACTTTCTCATTCACAGACTGATCCTCTCGTCCGATAAAATAGCGATAGAAGTCCACATCCATATAGTATAATGTCCGAACATAAGGAAGCGGGTAATATACATAGATATTATCCACATAAAACGTGTGCTTCGGCAGCTTCAGCTGACAGAGTCTCAACATCTCAGTCCGGTAGATCACGGAATGCATGAGAATATACTGATCCAGATGGAAGCTTCCGATATCATCCCAGCGGAACACCTGATTCTGCGGAAGTACATTGCGGTAATGAATGACTTTTTTATGCGTCATCCCAACTTTCTCATACACATAATTAGAAATCAACATGTCTACTTTAGAATCTGCATCCACAAATCCCTTCACTGCACTCAATATCTTCAGCAGAGCCTCTTCATCTACCCAGTCATCACTGTCCACTACTTTAAAATAGACACCTGTGGCATGCGCCAGACCTGTATTGACCGCATCCCCGTGACCGCCGTTTTCCTTGTCTACCGCTTTGACGATCCCCGGATATTTTTCCTCGTATTTTTTTGCAACCTCGCTTGTCCCGTCTGAGGATCCGTCATTAACTACAATAATCTCCACATCTTCTCCTCCGGGCAGGATCGACTGAATTGCTTTTTCCATATATGCCTCTGAATTATAGCATGGAATTGCAAAAGATATATATTTCATGTCTACACTCCTTTTCTTCAATATAGCAATTATACTGTACTTTTATTATTTTTCCAACCATTTTATTGTAAAATACCACTCCTTCCTTTATAGTATTAGGGAGAACACTTATTTTTATAAAAGATAAATTGGAGGAACACTATGAAAAAAAATGCAGTTGTAGGACAATCTGGCGGACCGACTGCCGTTATCAATGCAAGCCTTTACGGGACTGTATACGAAGCATTAAACCGCGAAGACGAGATTGGCACTGTTTATGGGATGATAAATGGAATTGAAGGATTTTTAAATGATCAGGTCATGGACATGGCGCCACTGGAAGAATCAAAAGAACTGGAACTGATCCGGACCACACCCGGCTCATATCTTGGCTCCTGCCGATACAAGCTTCCGGAAGATCTCAACGATCCGGTTTATCCACAGCTTTTTGCACGCTTCGAAGCATACAACATCGGATATTTCTTCTACATCGGAGGCAATGATTCCATGGATACTGTCAGCAAGCTTTCCCGCTATGCCGAAAAGATCAGCAGCGACATCCGTGTGATCGGAATTCCAAAAACAATTGATAATGACCTTGTCGAGACAGATCACACACCGGGATTTGGAAGTGCCGCAAAATACGTCGCTTCTACTGTGCGGGAGATTGCTATCGACGCATCCGTTTATGACAACAAAAAATCCGTTACCATTGTTGAGATTATGGGACGCCATGCCGGATGGCTCACTGCTGCCAGCGCACTGGCCAGAAAGTTCGAACACGACAACCCGGTTCTGATCTACCTTCCGGAAACAGACTTTGACCAGGATGCTTTTATTGAGAAAGTCCGTACGTCTCTGGAGACTACACCAAACCTGGTAGTATGTATTTCCGAGGGAATCCACGACAACACCGGTACATTCATCTGCGAATATTCCAATGATGTCGGAACAGATACATTCGGCCACAAAATGCTCACAGGTTCCGGAAAATATCTGGAAAATCTGGTGAAAGAACGCCTTGGCGTCAAAGTACGTTCTGTAGAACTCAATGTCTGCCAGAGATGCTCTTCTTCCATGCTTTCCAAAACAGACCAGAAAGAAGCCATTGCTTCCGGAGCTTACGGAGTAAAAGCTGCTTTAAACGGAGCCAGCGGAAAGATGGTTGCTTTTGAACGTCTGGACGGAGATGACTATCAGATTGATTATGTTTTAAAAGACGTCAACGTCATCTGTAATCAGGAAAAATGCGTCCCTGTTACATGGATCACTGCAGATGGTTCTGACGTGACAGAAGATTTTATCCGGTATGCTCGTCCGCTGATCCAGGGAGAAGTAACCGTTCCCACAGAAGACGGCGTTCCTAAATTTGCTTATAGAAAGTAGCTATTGAAACAAAAAGAGAGCGGCATTCGCTCTCTTTTTTCTACTGAAATGCATTGTCATCAGAAAGTGTAATCAAGTGTAACCAAAAACCGAGTTCTGAAATACTTAACAAAACTCTTCCCAGACATGCAAAAAAGCCTTGAAAACCAAGGCTTCTTCATAAACTGCGGATGACAGGACTTGAACCTGCACGGGATGCCCACTGGACCCTAAAACCAGCGCGTCTGCCAATTCCGCCACATCCGCATATACAATTTTGGAAAAAATAAAACAAGCAAAACTGCTTGTTCTACAATGAGCGTGCGGGGATTCGAACCCCGGACAACTTGATTAAAAGTCAAGTGCTCTACCAACTGAGCTACACGCCCTTATTTTCTTATAATACCCGCTAATCCAGGTAAACTGGGCTAGCTGGATTCGAACCAGCGAATGCAGGAGTCAAAGTCCTGTGCCTTACCGCTTGGCGATAGCCCATTAGTAAACTCAACTATGACACTGCTTAACTAGTGCTTCTTATAAAAGAAAAGGGTGGGTAATGGGACTCGAACCCATGATATCCAGAACCACAATCTGGCGCGCTAACCAACTGCACCATACCCACCATACCGAGCCTGGGGGGATTCGAACCCTCGACCTACGGCTTAGAAGGCCGTTGCTCTATCCAGCTGAGCTACAGACTCGTATGAACTTTATCCCCGTTTATAGGCTCCTTACAGATCACTCTGTAAGAAAGCGGGTGATGGGAATCGAACCCACGTATCCAGCTTGGAAGGCTGGTGTTCTACCATTGAACTACACCCGCGAAGTCGGGGTGACAGGATTCGAACCTGCGACCTCCTGGTCCCAAACCAGGCGCTCTAGCCAAGCTGAGCCACACCCCGTTATTCGCTTTCGTGTCGTTTTCTCCGTGACACAATAGCTATTATACATAAGGGGATACCAATTGTCAACAACAAATTTCAATTTTTTAAAAAATTTTTTCGCACCTTCTCCAACCTTTGCGAAAGCCCGAAAATACGCTATAATATCCATATTCTATAAGAAAGCAGAGGTACTTATTATGTGGGCTTACAACGAAACATTTTATCAAATTTACCCGATTGGATTCTGCGGTGCCCCGACTCACAACGATGGCATCTGCGTTCCGCGTATTCTGAAATTGAAAGACTGGAGCAGTTATCTGGAGAATCTGCAGATCGGTTCTGTTCTCTTAAATCCGATTTTCGAATCTGACAATCACGGTTATGATACCAGAGACTTTAAAAAGGTGGACTGCCGCCTTGGAACCAATGAAGATTTTCAGGATGTCTGTGACGATCTGCATAAGCATCATATCAAAATCGTGCTGGACGGAGTTTTCAACCACGTTGGACGCGGTTTCTGGGCATTTCAGGACGTTCAGGAAAAGAAGTGGGATTCTCCTTATAAAGACTGGTTCTACATCAATTTTGACGGTGACAGTTGTTATCAGGACGGATTCTGGTATGAGGGATGGGAAGGACATTTCGAACTGGTCAAACTGAATCTGCAAAATCCTGCAGTCACAGACTACTTATTAGACTGTGTCCGCTTCTGGATCGAAACATTTGATATTGACGGACTTCGCCTGGATGTGGCATACAGTCTGGACCATAACTTTATGCGGAGACTCCGCTCATTTTGCGAAGAACAAAAGCCTGGATTTGTTCTGATCGGTGAAGTACTATTCGGTGATTATAATCTGATTGTAAATGATGAGATGCTGCACAGCTGTACCAATTACGAATGCTACAAGGGAATCTATTCCAGCCTGAACAGCATGAATCTGTTCGAGATCGCACACTCCCTGAATCGTCAGTACGGTCCGGAACAATGGTGTATCTACCGCGGAAAGCATCTGATGAGTTTTGTGGATAATCATGATGTCACACGGATCGCCAGCATCCTGACAAACCCTGCACACCTGCCTCTGGCTTACGGTATTTTGTTCGGTATGCCGGGAATTCCCTGTATTTATTATGGAAGTGAATGGGGCGAAGAAGGTAGCAAAGCACCGGACAATGACTATGCGCTTCGTCCATGCTTTGATGAGCCAAAACCGAATGAACTGACTGATTTCATCCACCGGCTGATCACACTTCGGCAAAGCTGTGATGCCCTCTGCAATGGGGGATACCGCAATATCTCAATCACAAACCATCAGCTTGTCTTTGAACGCCGTACAGAGCAGGAACGGATTCTGGTTGCCATCAACGCGTCTGAGCGCGATTTTACAATCCATCACGGAGAACTGCTCGGAACATTCACCGATCTGCTGAAAAGCGGTTCTGGGAATATCTCACAGACGCTGAATGGCTCTCTGAATCTTCCGGCTTACAGCGTACAGTATCTCCAGGTTATGGAGGACAGCTGTATGAAAAGCGATATCGATATAGCATAACAGTGAAAGTAATGACCTATAATTGAAATGGCAGGTGACGAACGATGATTACATGCAGAAATATAAACAACCTGAGATTAGACGGAGTCGAGCTTCTGACCGGTGAAGCGGGCTTGGAACGCATGGTATCCTGGACATACATAGTGCAGACAAAGCCATATAAAGATCATATGAATCCGGGCAATTTTGCGCTTCTGGTCGTGGATTTTCTGCGATATTCAATCGAGGATGCATACACTGCAATGCTCGAGCTGAACGAGCTTGGAATATCAGGACTTGCAATCTCAGTTGAGGAGGACAAGGAAGCAATTCCACAGCAGATGATCGAGAAGGCAAAGGAATTGAAACTGTCGTTGTTCTATATACGGTGGGAGGGTGCAACGTTTGTTGACATCGCACAGAGTATCGGTGAACTGATTCTGGAAACTGAAGTGGACAACAAGCGAACCGGAGATTATCTGTACAACTTGTTATTCGGGTACGAGGTCAATGATAAGTATATCGAGAAGATTTCCGCACAGTTTGGGCTGACGTTTGACCGGCCGTATCGTGTTGGTGTTATTGTGATTGACCGGAAGTACGGCATGAATCTGGAACAGGATGAGCATACCTATGTTTATTATACGGATTGCCTGAATCGCGAGGTACTTCACATGAAGAAAAAACCGATGTATATGCGGTTTCTAAACAAATTTGTGTTGCTTTTTGAGGCAAAGGAAAATAAGGAGACAGAACACCAGATTGAGCAGATTCTTAGAGAGCTTGATAGTCGGACGCCTTTTGCGGGGGTAATCCACAGTACCTGTATTTTGGGAACGGCTTATACGAAGCCGGCGGATTTCGGAATAAGTTATCAGGAGGCGAAGAATCTGATCCCGAAGAAAGACATGCTGCCGAATCCGACGAACAAGAAGGTTCTGAGTGCAAGCTCTATGGGAATCTACAAATATATGTTCAACAGTGGTAATCAACAGGAAATTCTTAATTACTGTAATGAAAAGCTGAAAAAACTGGAGATGTATGACAATGCAAACGGTTCTTTCCTGATTGACACTTTGGTGAATTACTATATGTGCGGATTCAATGTCGGAAAGACGGCAGAGATGATGTATGTGCATCGGAATTCCCTGCAATATCGTCTGAAAAAGATTGAAGAAATACTGGAAATCAACCTTGATGATTCGATGGAATATCTGGATCTGGTCAACTGCATTCTGGTAAAAAGGCTGATGTTTCATTAGTAACTGTGCAAAATGCACAGTTAAATTGTACGGGATTACTATTGCAAAGAGGCTTTTCGAAGTATATCATACTCAATAAGCAAAGGCGCTAGAGAATTTTATTTCTCCGGCGCCTTTTTTATTCTCTATACGGGAACTCCAGAGAAATCACTCGGATAGAGGGCAAGACAAAAAAGAACAATCAGAAACAAAGCTTCAAGACATAAGGGAGGAAATCAATATGAAAAGCAGAAAAATCGCAGCATTGGCACTTACAGGAGTGATGGTTGCCATAAGTTTATCAGGATGCGGAGCATCCGATAAGAAAGCATCGGAAGCATCACAGGCTTCTTCAACAACGGATTCCAATAAGAAGGTCTTAAGAGTTGGTATGGAATGTGCATACGCTCCATTCAACTGGACGCAGGACACCGACACGACACCTGATGGAAGTAAAGCAGTCAAGATTTACGATTCTGATTATTATGCATACGGATATGACGTAGCAGTCGCACAGATGCTTGCCGATCAGATGGGAATGGAGCTTGAGATTCATAAGGTTGAGTGGTCATCCATTGGTATTTCCCTGGACGCGGGCGATTATGATGCAATCATCGCAGGCATGGGCAAGACGGCAGAGAGAGACGCATCGTATGCATTTACCGAGCCTTATTATTACAGAAATAACTGTATCGTAGTAAAGAAGGGTGGAAAGTACGCCGATGTCAAAGGGCTTTCCGATCTGGCAGGAACAGGCTGTAAGGTTACCACACAGTTAGGAACCGGCTGGATTTCACTTCTTGATCAGATTGAAGGTGCTGAGCAGTCCGGTAACTTCGAGACAACTTCAGAGTGCTTTATGGCAATCTCGAATGGAAGCGCTGATGTATGTATCGTTGACCTTCCGACTGCGGAGTCCGCAGCACTTACCAACGATGATCTCCAGATCATTCAGTTAGATGAGAATGATGGATTTACAGGAGATGATTCCCAATCTCATACGCAAACTTCTCCATGATACTTTTCTCATGAAGTTCATACTGATTCGGCAATCTGACATAATCATCCGTCTCATCAATTTCTTCCCAGAGCTCCTGATCTTCTTCACAGGCCATGTACGGATCTTCCGCCAAAGCAACAATTTCACCTGTTCGTGTATCCAAAAATTGTGCCCATCCGTCCATACACTCTTCAAATGCATCTGCAATATCTTCCAGATAAACTGTCTTTGGTGCAACTGTACCGGAATACTTTGCAAAAAGTGTCAGATACTCATCTTCTACTTCAGCAAAAGGCCTGACTGTATAATCCAGATCAATCTGCAAATCCGGGATTTCTCCATATTGCACTTCTCCCAACAGATTTTCAAGATCATACGAAGCAGATGTTCTTCCTGTTCCTGATACTCTGGCAATTCCTTCTTAAAGGGGGTCGGCACATCCGACATATAACACTCACTGGCATCATGAAGCAGACAGGCAAGTACCATACGGTCCGACAGTCCTCTTGCTGCGGCTTCCTTTGCACAACAAATACAATGCTGCCCTACTGACCAGAAGGTCTGTACATGACCATTTCCCCTGCAGATCAGAGAAAGGGCATGTGCAATATCCTGTATGCTGATCAGATCCGGATTCGGCTGTGTTGGGTTAAAGTGTTTTCCTGTATATGTAGTTATATATTCACTCATTGTATTTTTACCTTCCTTATCTTTTTGGAAAAACCAAGTATCATTTTATTCGATATTACATTCAGGATATCATAGGAGGAAGATATATCGTACATTTTTTCTCCGATTTCTTCCTGAAGATTCTCTTTCATTAATGCAAAATATTTCAGAAACTTGCTACCAATCCCGAACATTATGTGCTCCATCCCGGTAAAGACTTTCCACGTAATCGAAAACTGGGATTCCACGAATAATTAACCGGGTCTGTGAAAAAGCACTGATGTATGCGTTTCAGAATCAGAAACAATTGATTGATGATTACATGATTAAGTTTGTTGTGGAACACGAGATGCTTGGAATGGTAGAAAGTTAAGAAAACGAGCACCAACTGATGTGAGCAATTTGGTGACAGCTCATGAAATCACTAACATAATATCTTTGGCGTAATTAGTACGAAAATCCACCATTGTTAAAAGAATCCCCTGGATCGTCAGTTTCCGGTTCAATCTCTTCTTTACCATAGAAATAGTCCTGTGATCAACTGCTGAAGTCCTTTAACCGGCAGATATGCAGCTTGTACAGGTATCAAAACCATATCAGAAGCCACTAATGCATTGATGGTCATCATGCCCAAACTCGGCATACAATCAATTAAGATATAATCGTATCGTGATCGCATCGTATCAATATATTCCTTCATGATCAGCTCTCTGCTCATTACATTACTCATGGTTACTTCTAAAGCAGATAACTCAATATTAGCTGGTAGGAGATCAATCTGTTCCTTATGATGTAAAATTCCTTCTTCTTCTCCAATTTCCTCGTCATTGATAACGCCCATCATAATAGTTGCAAGAGTAGTTCCAATATCATCCGGTTCTACATATCCAAGACTTGCAGTTAGGCTTCCCTGTGGATCCGCATCAATCAACAATACCTTCTTTCCCTGTCTCGCCAATCCAACTCCAAGATTTAAAGTCGGAAAATACAGCCTCTGATATGCAATTTTTTTTGGCTTTAGAGAAAAATTATGTATTATCGTTCAAATTGTAGCACAGGTACAACATATCTATAATTTTTTGTTTATCCGTCCCTCTAATGCCTAATGATTTTAAATCCACTGTTTCATCAGCTATTTCAGATAAGAACTTTTTCATATCCTCTGCTATTTCCGAACTGAGAACTTGCCTTGTATTGGCTGTGATTAACTGTGCTAATCGGAACACATCGTTTTTATGTTTCTTTATATTTTTGCTGTCAACCTGCTCTCCATTCAACTTGCGTTCTTTTAAATCCAGCCACGCTTTCGCCTTAAATGGTATCAGGCAAGTCGGACTTAATACCGAAATGTCATCAACCATCATCTGTCCAGTTTTTAGCAATTCATAATACGCTTCATTTAAAAGGATTGCCGACAAACTGGAGATTTCATCATCTATCGGAAGCGGCGTGAGAATTGCATCATCTTCCAATATAATAAAATCTGGATTTCTGGAAAATATCTCTATCATATATGGATATTCTTTGCTTTTCGGAGATGTGAAACGATAAAACTGTGCATTTCCGGTACTTTTATTCAAATGCTCATATCCTGCTTCCTTGACATACTCCCAGAACTGCCTGCCGAACTCCGCTGTTATGGATTCGACAATCAATACAATATCTACATCTTTTGTAGCACGAAACGGTAATTCTTCATTTTCCATAATCAAATCACAAGCTGTCCCGCCGATGATGACATATTGATTTTCAAACCCCTGAAATCTTTCCTTAAATTTTGTAAATCCGTTGACCATTACTCCTGCAACCTTCTTTCCTGCAATTCATCTACTGCTTCTTCAATTCTCTCATCGTTTGTATCTCCAAAAGATAAAACAATGGAAATATCGTCAGCACTGTTATCCTCCGAAAATTGTTTCGGGTTGTATGCCCATAATTCAAGTCTGACCTGTTTATCCGGATCTATCAGTTCATCTGTCAGCAAAGTTTTATCATAATCTTTCTCACTAATTGCATAGGTAAAAACTCGGCTGGGATTTAGCATTGTTTTTTCAGAAAGTGCCGTTTCCCCTGCAAAGACCATGTTTTCCGTAACTTGCGTCTTATCTATATATCCTGCTTTGCGGACAGGAGTCGTCAAATATACTTTTGCTTTTTCAAATAATTCATCTCGCTTATATTTTGACTCAATAAACTTGTTGACACCGTCTTTTGCTACCAAAAACAAATCCGTCGTTTCCAACTGCTTTACTGCTCTGGTCAAGGTCATTGCTGTAAATGGAAGCACTTTTCCGGCTTCTGAAATATACAATCGTTTTTTCTTACTGTACAGATAAAATAAAAACAACTGCTGCGTGGAGTAAACAAACTTACCCGTCAGCTTTTGGGGTTCTTTTTCATCAGAAAGCATTGTCCCAATGAAAGGAAGAAAGACCTGCTTATCAGTAATAAACGGTATATTATTTTCTATAAGACTTTTTCTTCGATAATTAGATACTGTCGCAAGTTCAAAGACGACTGGCACATTATCAATTTGCTGTATTTTTGCAATTTGTTTTTTCAATGCCGGAAGTGTGGCAAGTTCTTCTATTGGAGCAAGCATTATACAACGTCTGTTTCCAATATATGCTGTTTGAAAATCATAACTTCCTGCGATGTGAACAGGCAAAGAATCCTGATGATTCCATGCTTCATATTTTATAGAAATCCCGAATACGCTTGTAAACATATTTCTCGTTCTCCTTTTAACTCATTTTCTTTCATTTTAACTTTGGCAATGTTAAAAGTCAAGTTTTTGAGTTATTTTGATTTTTCTAAAATTCTTTTCTCTCACACCATGTATTTTTCCCCGGGAGTTTGACAGTTGAATAGTGGAAAAAGTACTTGCAGGTCGCATAAAACCTGCTTTTTTTATGTCAAATTTTACGTTTTTATATCTGTTATTTTATGTTATCGTGTGATATAATAAGGAATAGGAGGGATGTCATATGAATCTTCACATAACAAAATCTAAAAATGCAGAGTCCTTTTATATCTGCAAATCTTATACAAAAGCAAATGGCAGTACTACCTCAGCCATTGTCCGCAAATTAGGAACCTTAGAACAACTTTTACCTGAACATGGTCCTACAAGAGATGATGTCCTTGCATGGGCAAAAAACGAAGTGAAAATAGAAACTGAAAAATATAAAAAAGAAAAAGAAGCACAGACAGTATTAATCCCATTCCATGCCGACAGACAATTAGATTATAACAAACAGGTCTTTTTCCGTGGAGGCTATCTGTTTCTTCAATCTTTTTATTATCAACTGCAAATGAATAAAATCTGCCGGAAATTAAAACAAAAATATAAATTCAAATATGATATCAATGCGATCTTGTCTGATCTGATTTATGCAAGAATCTTAGAACCTTGCAGCAAGCGTTCTTCTTACAAAGTTGCATCTGAATTCTTAGAAAAACCGTCCTATGAACTTCATGATGTATACCGGGCATTGGATGTACTTGGTACAGAATGCGATCTTATCCAGGCCGAAGTTTATAAAAACTCCCATTTTCTTGGAAAAAGAAATGACAAGATCCTTTATTATGACTGCTCGAATTATTACTTTGAAATTGAGCCGGAAGATGGAAATAAAAAATACGGCAAAAGCAAAGAACACAGACCAAACCCGATCATCCAAATGGGATTATTTATGGATGGTGATGGGATTCCGCTTGCCTTTTCTCTTTTTCCGAGAAATGCAAACGAGCAGATCTCCCTCAAGCCGTTAGAAAAGAAAGTTCTTGAAGATTTTGGTTGTCAGAAGTTTATTTATTGCAGTGATGCCGGACTTGGTTCTGAATCGATCCGAGAATACAATCACATGGGGGAACGAGCTTATATCGTAACCCAGTCCATTAAAAAATTGAAAAAGGACGAAAAAGAGTGGGCACTAAATCCTCAGGGCTTTAAAAGAGTATCAGATGATGCTCCTGTCGACATCACAAAACTATCGGAAGATGACAAAGGTCTTTACTACAAAGATGAGCCTTATACTACAAAGAAACTTCACCAGCGTTTGATTATCACTTACTCCCCTAAATATGCCCTCTATCAAAAATCCATTCGTGACAAACAGATTGAACGGGCACAAAAGATGCTGGATTCGGGAAACACAAAAAAGAACCGTAAGAACCCTAACGATCCGGCACGTTTCATCGGAACTCTGGCTGTTACAAAGGAAGGCGAAGCTGCTGATGTAAAACATTATCTGGATGAAAATAAGATCTCGGAAGAAGGTCAGTATGATGGGTTCTATGCAGTATGTACAGACCTCTTGGATGATGAAGTTGACGATATTTTAAAAGTAAGTGAAGGAAGGTGGCAGATAGAAGAATGTTTCCGAATTATGAAAACAGACTTTTCTACAAGACCCATTTATTTACAGGATGAAAACCGGATTAAAGCACATTTTCTGATCTGTTTTCTCGCACTGACCATTTATCGATTTCTCGAGAAAAAACTGGGTTCTAAATATACCTGTGAGAAATTACTGGATACTTTAAAAGGAATGAATTTCGCCGAAATACAGGAGCAGGGATTTACTCCTTTATACAAGCGGGAAGCGATCACGGATGATCTTCATGACGTCTGCGGTTTCCGAACAGATTATCAATTCATAACAAAAAGTAAAATGAGAAATATTCAGAAAAAAAGCAAAGGGAAAGAATAAATTACTATAGTCCGCGACAGCGACAAAAATCGCTGTAGCCCAGTAAACACAAGGGATACAGCGATTTTTTCTTCTCTTAACTGTCAAAGATGGGATTATACCACATGCTCAAAAATGGAGAGAATTATAATTCAGATTTATACCAAAAATCTGATACTCTTCCGACAACTCGTGAAATCACGGTTGAGCAGGCTATTTTAATGGCTCAGTTTCAAGGTTACCGCATCAAGTCAGCAACGGAATAACCTGTAACTTTGTCTACATATTCAATTTTTAAAGCAGCCACCGTAAGATGGCTTTGTTGTGATGCAATTAAGGTAATGGGTACCCTCTATTTTTCATTTTCAATCTTTTATTCTCAGAATCGTTTTTTGATTGATTCTGAATTGTAGTATAACAGTTTTTTAACTTTTTTTCTATCTCGCCCTGTATTTTTCCCTCTGAGCATTTCGTTATATGAGAGAGTTAATCTTTCAAGAGCAAGATCCACCCGGGTAATACCGTATCCTCATTTTATGAGAACGGTCTTATCCCCGGGTCCGGTATCTTGATGGGGATTACGTTTCCCCATACCCTCGCTTTGGCATCAAAGATGCAGTCAGTATCCACAAAAATGGATACTGCACTAATTCTTTATCGGAAGGGACAGCCGATAAAAATTAGTGAACTGTAACACTATTCGATGTCACAGTTTAGAAAGGAAGGAGGAGTATGCCACCAAAAGAAAAATCAAAGGAATTGAAGCATCGAAACATAATCTGTCTGAAACTTACAGACATTGAATTGGAAATATTAAATCGGGCCGCAAGCTCTGTGGGAATCTCTCGTTCAGAATATCTACGAAGATTGCTCCTAAATAAACCAATTCAAATTCATTATGAAGTTGTTGCTGATATCAAATTGCTTCGGGAGCTGGTCGGGCAATACGGCAAAATCGGTTCCAATCTGAACCAGATCGCCAAGTATTTTAATACCGGTGGAACTCATTCCCAGGCTATGGAAAATGAAATCCATCAATGTATCTCTGACCTCTTCCTCTTACGAAAAAAAGTGTTAGAAATGGCAGGTGATTTTCATGGCGATTGAGACAAAGATTTTAAATAGTTATACCATTCAGGAAGCAGCTCAAAACATGGTATTCGCAGCAAGGCTTACCCAACAGGGGCATTCCATTCAAAACATGGATGATCTTATGGCTCTTTATCAAAAATCTTTTACGGATAAAACTGTAGACCGGATTGCCAGTCTTCCCCATCCAACCGTACAGAAATTTACGGTGATCACCGTTGCGATTGTAGGGGCAAGCAGACGTTTTCTTGCACAGATCACTCGTCATCAAAATGAAGTAAAATTCATGAGTGCATCTCTGCAATATAGCAACTATTCAGAAAAAGCTGCATTTGTGATCCCATATGAAATCCTTTTTTCCAAACAGAGATACATTGATCTCTATCTGCAAAGCTGCTTATCAGATCTCAGATGTTATCAGGAATTGTGTTCTGTTGGATTTCATCATGATTCTGCCGGATATGCTCTTACTCATGCTTTGAGAAATATCCTGATTATCTGCGCTACACCTTATGAGTGGAAACATATGATCGGTCAGCGTATCTGCAGGAGGAATACAGACGAAACAAGAATTGTAATGTTGGATATCTGGCAGAAACTATATGAATTCGATCCAGTGTTATTTTCACCAAAGCTGACCGGTCCTTTCTGTCAGAGAGGAACCTGCGAAGAAGGTTCTATGTCCTGTGGAATTCCCATCCCAAAAGAGTGGACGCCATTGGAAATAATGAAAGCAGATTATCCTCTGCTCGTAGAAGGGAAGGAAACTGTTTATGAAAATTAAGCTGATCGACTTTGGAGTAGAGAAAAATCATTATCCATTCCGTCCCCATGAAAACGATGCCGGGGCAGATGTATATATGCCTTATGACTGCACCTTAAAGCCGGGAGAAATTGAAAGAATCCCTTTAGGATTTGGCCTCATGATTCCGGATGGATATGCCGGGTATGTCTTTCCACGAAGCAGTATGGCTGCAAAAGGATTGGTCTGCGAGCTTCCGCCTATTGATTCCGACTATCGTGGAGAAATTCATGCAATTATCAGTAATGTAAGTACCACAACCCAATCTCTTTATAAAGATACTCGTGTAGGACAGCTCGTGATCACACCGGTTGTAATTGCAGATTTTGTTCTTGATCTGGGAGAGTCCAGAAATACCGGTGCATTTGGAAGCACCGGTATCTAAACATACGAAATAACTAAAGTGTCAAAATCCCAACATTCGACACCTCATACACTAAAATAATCACAGAAAGGAATTCTATTTATGATTACATTTGGAAGAAAATTGAAGCACTTAAGGCAAAAAAATCATCTCACCCAAAAAGAACTCGAAATGGCACTTGGCTTTCCGGAAGATTCTGCTGACGTAAGGATTGCTCAATATGAAACAGACACAAGAAAACCTCGCGATGAAATCCTCGTTAAAATGGCAAAAACACTTAATGTACCTCTGGATATTCTCACGGTTCCGGTTCTATCAGAACCCAAAGAATATGAAGCAGCTTCTTTCTGGATGCATGAACTGGCTGCTGAATTATAAACTACACTAAAAAAGCGAATATTCTCACTGAATTTTATCTTAATACAAAAGCGGAAGATACTGAACAACCCCTCTTGATCAATATCTCCCGCTTTTTATTGTCATACTAATGCCACATGTCAATCTTCTTCCTCTGGTTCAATAGAACTATCTAAAACATCTTCGTCGTTATCTACAGTCTCTTTCGATTGGTCTATTGATTCTGTTTCTTCCTCCTTCCTTTCGTCATCTGGATTTTCTGGTTCATCTGTTGCATCTGGTTCATCCGCATCTTTTGAGTCTCCAGACTTATCTGTTTCATCTGTTTGATTAGTTTCTCCCTGCTCCTCCTGTTTCTCATTTTGCTGTTCTAAAATATCTTCACTCTCATCATGATCCGCTTCCTCTTCTTTTTCAAGATCATCTGCATCTTCATAATCCGATAATTTTTCTTGAATCGATTTTTTCAATGCAGGATTTTCTATAAAGGACGGATTCTTTTCCAGCAATTCCAGAATCTCTTCTTCTGTAACTTCATTTACCACTTTGTTGAAATCTTCTCCGGCTAATATCTGCTCTGCCAGATATATTCCCAAACTTTTGCCTGCTTTCTTTGCATTTTCAACATCTTCTTTATCCCCTGCAAGGTAAAGTAAATGTTCCGTACCAAATGTTTTTTCCAGACGTCTCTGCAATGCTGCACGTTCTTCTTCAGATTCATCCTTCAAAAAAGCATATCCTACAATAATGGTTTCTTTACCCGAAAGATCCTGTGAAAAATAGTTCTTGATTGTTTCTACCTTTTCTCCTTTTATCTTTTTCTTTTCTTCTCTTGTAAGAGAATCATTCTTTGAATCGGCTTCTTTCACTCTGTTTTTTTGATTCAAAACTACTTCAACCGCTTTTTCTCCATCCACAGATACCATGGCGTAAGCCTTTTCCGGCTTTGATAATACTGCAAAAGATGTAACAAAAAGCGCACATGCGGCTGCTACTGCAACCATCTTCTTCCAAAGTGTTTTATGTTGATTTCCGCTCTTCTTCCTTTCTACAAACGGGATAATGGATGCATGGTTTTCTTCCTTGAAAGAATCCTTTTTCAATATATCTTCTTCCAATATATAGATGCGATCCCCCACCTTCATACCGTCTTTATATACAATGCGAAGAATCTGACCGTCTTCTGCCATAACAAGCGCATACGTTTCTTTTATTTCCATTACAATTACTTTATGATACATGGTGATGACACCTCTCTCCCTTAATCCAATAGACTAATCCTGGAAATTGTTTCACAAATATAATCAATACGGACAAAATAAATTCCTTACTCCCCTTTACAATTTTCTCTGTAACCCTGGAAAGCCTGGCAACTTTACGGATTGGAAGTTTCTTTTTTAAATACGTTTCTTCTACTGTTTCTTTGTCTTTACTGGCAATCTCCGCTACTGTTACTGCTCTTTTTCTTGTATCACTATGTTTGGGTGCCCGATCTGCAAGAACTTCCAGCGTTAATCCAAACAGCAGCAATTCTTCCCGATACTGAATAATTTCTTCATGAAGGCTACTGTTTTCTTCCTTTTCTTCTGCAAAATCTATTCCTTCTTCCTGCATTGCTTCCAGAGAGACCTCAGACGATTCCTTTCTTTTTTTCCCTAAATAAGTCTTCAAACGGCTTTCTATCACTAATTTTGCAAATCCCAGAAAATTTCCTCTATCCTCATCATATTTTTTCACCGCTTCAGTAAAGGCGATTAATGCTATGCTGAATTCGTCGTCATTTTCAATCGAAACATATTTTCCCGTAAAATTGCTTACTGTCCGAATTAAAAAAGCCATATGCTGATTTATAAGCTGATCCAGATTTTCTAATGCTATCTTTTCACCTGGAACCATAGCTACCCCTTCTTTCTATATCCTCATTCCGAATTCTATTATATCATGGGGAAACTCTATTTATCACGCATTTTGTGCTAGCAAATTTACACTGTCAATTCCACCCAGTTCAAAAATCGTTTCAATAACTTTATTGCTGTTTGTTTCCGGAATCTCTACTTCATATACCATCTCAAAGGAATCGGCAAGAATATTTTTAGCCTTTACCAGATTACTGTTTGTATGATAACCGACAATCTTCTGGATTTGATCCAAGTCTGTATTACTTCCTCTTACAACCAGTAACAAATGCTGATTTTCCGTTCCGGTATTTTTTGTCATAAACATTACGCCAGCTAAAACCACACTTCCAATACATCCAATCAAGTAACTTTGTGTTGCAGAAGCAATGCCAATTGCCATAGACCAGAAAATAAATCCGATATCACGTGGATCACGAATATTCGTACGAAATCTTACAATTGATAACGAACCGATCATTCCAAGGGAAAGTGCAATATTCGTTTGTATCAGATCCATCAGGATGGTAGATATAATTGCTAATGCCACTAAAGTTGCTGCAAATTTCGGCTGATAGGATTGTTTCGTATTGGATAACCGATAGGTTACCCACAAAATTGCCGCAAACAGTAAAGCTACTGCCAGACTTATCCATATCATTATTCCACTTGGTTTTATTTGTATTGCATTCATAAAAGAATTTATAGTTTCTTCTAACTGCTGATTCATATTCCTGCTCCTTCCCTTACTCCTTTAACTGTTCAATCTGAATCTGTTCCCCATTCAAAATAAAATTCCACGCAAGTTGGTCTCCTTCTGAATAGAAGCTTTCCACATCAAAGGCATCCAATCGGGCTTCTATCTCCGGATTCACCGAATCTGGATTTTCTTCTTCATTTCCCGTAATGAGCCCGTATGTTGGTCTGATTTTTTCTAAAAATGTAACCGATGTCGCATCATTTTCTCCATGATGTCCCAGTTTTAAAATATCTGTTTTCTGAACTTCCCCACTTTGTAAATAAGCAGCTTCTTCTCCGTATTCCATGTCACCTGTCAAAAGGAAAGAGTTCTTTCCATATTGGAAACGAAAAACAATGGAATTATTATTGGCATTTCTGTAATCACATCTTTCCGGTATCCAGACATTAACTGTCACGCCTTCCAAATCCAATACTTCTCCACCTTCCAGATATTCCAATGGAACCTGATAAGAGTCCGCTAATTCCTGCATATCTACTTTTTCATATGAAGCATCATCCCTTTTGGAAAGATATATTTTTTCTATTGGGTAGTCTTTTATTAGATTTTTCACATTTCCGGCATGATCCTTGTGTCCATGAGATAAAAAAATACCTTTTAACTCTGTTACCTGTTTTTTCTCTAATACTTTTTTAATCTGCTGATAATCTTCTTTCTTCCCCGTATCACACATGTAATAAGTATCTTCCGGAGTTTTTAATAAAAACGCATCTCCTTTTCCTATGGTTATAAACATCAACTCAGCAGTTTTTCCTGTTACGGCAGGTTCTTCCTTTTCCTTTTTCCCACAACCGCTGAAACAGATTCCACATATTAAACAGCTAATTATTAAAAAAAGTTTTATCCGTTTCATATTGTTCCTCCATATCATGCCACTTTTGTCTTTGGCGCTAATACATTCACACCACGGATTCCTTCTATGTTACTGATCCGGCTGACTAACTTCTCCTCTTCGTTCTTTTCAAGCTGTAATTCATATACCAGTTCAAATGTATCCGTAAAAACATTTTTACTCTGTACGGTAACACCTGCCTGATGCAACACATTCTGTACCAGTTCCAGTTGCTTTTTTTCTCCTCTGACAACCATCATCTGATGTTCACATCCTTTATCCAGTTTATGGAATACGACCAGTACCACTCCCATAATCAGCGAACTGGCAATCCCAGCGGTAAACGCTCCTACTGCAGACGCAATACCTATTGCCAATGCCCAGAAAACAAATCCTAAGTCCCTGGGATCTTTGGTATTCGTTCGGATTCTGCAAATAGACAGGGAACCCAGCACCCCTAAAGATAACAGGGGATTATTCTGAATCAGAGCCAGCAAAACAGTTGAAATCACTGACAGCATCATCAATGTAATGTTGAACTTTTTATTATACGTTAAAGTATCGTGGCACACTCTGTAAATCACCAGCATAAAACTTGCAACTACAAGGGTAAACAAAATACTTCCTAATAAATTCTGCATGGTTGTAATATAAGGCGCGGCAACCTGCTCTCCCATAAAAGTTTTCATCCAATTACTCATTTTCCTCATCCTTTCCTATGTATAATATTCTTTTAAAATCTGACGTGAAGTTCCAAATTTGCTCGGAGGTTTTTTGCTCAAATCACATTTGGAAAGCACATCTTGAATCTGTTTAAAAAGGAACCTGTCATATTTAATTTCCAGGATTGTCTGTTCCTTTGGCATCGCAGATTTAAAGTTTAAATGCCTGGCAAACAGATCATAGTTAAATTCACAAAACCGTAAGTTATTATCCATTGTAACGCGGGTATTGAAATTCTCATGCGTATATGCTCTTCTGTCATACTCTATAAGAGAAACCGGCCGGTATAACCGCGTTGTCATCAAATCATACGCATATTGGGATATGGGGTTATGGTACTTCAACAAAACCTCATAATTTCTATGTAATACCTGTATTGCATCTTCGCGCGAAATCACAATACTTTCTTTTAGTTCTCTCCCAAAACTTTTCCGCTTTAATTCAAATTTTGCCACTTTATCGTCTGGGTGATATACTCTGACACGGATTCTTTTCTTCTCATCCGCATGATTTTTTTTATCTTCATAATCTTCATTGGTCATGCTATCAAAATATACACTTCTTACTGTATAACCATTGTAACCGCCATACGCATCCGGCGTTAAAAGCCGATCCAAGGCATCCAATAAATATAACCTGTCTGGAAGTAAAAGCAAATATTTTACTTCTTTTCTGGATACTGACAGCGTCTGTTCTCCTTCACTTTTTCCTCCCATAAAACCGCCTCCCTGGTTCTTTTTCTTTTTACACTACATAATACAAGGGTAATTTTTTATTTAGGTACTAATTTAAGAAAAAAAATCACTCCGTCTGAAAAATCAGATGCGAAGTGACTTTTTTCTATTTTATATATTATCTTATAAAACCAACATACTGTTACTCAGGCAATCTACTGTGCAGCATTTTTGTTCCATTAGTGTTTCTTCCACTTAACACTTTTTATTCAACAATTTGCTGATTCTGTCAACCGGAAATTTGTCATCTATATCAATGATTTCAATGCTTCCAACGGATAAAAATAAATAAACTAATCAGGAAATAATAACAGGCAGAAATTCCCAAGCCATCATGATATATCTGTTCCAAAGAATATTCCCTTATCAATCCCAACACAATACCAGCCCCTAAAAAACATGCCGGAATAACTAAGTACAACAGGGCAAACACTTGTTTTTTGTTTTTTCATTCATTTTAACACCACCTGTTCTTACATTTTTATCTTCCATGACTTTTGTAAACTGTAAATGCTCGTTTTCCAACCCTTTATTCTCTCTTTTTGTTATTTTTATTAACAATCATACTTCCTACAAATACTCCTACACCTAATCCTAAAGCCATTCCCAGTATCGTATGGTTAAATACAACGCCTAAAGTTGTTCCTATGCATATTCCAAATATCATGCACATAACATATTTATTGTCTTTATCTTTCTTTTGCATATCATTCACCTCATATTATTCATTAAAGAGAGTCCACATATTGTTTCGCTTCTACTAAATCCATACCGGTAATCTCTCTTACTTTTTTCACAGCTTCTACTTCCTTACCACTGTTTTTAAAATGAAAAATAAGTTCTTTATCTTCGTCAGATATATAATGTGTTGCTAACTGGTTATTTCCGGTCATTTTACACAAAGTATCAATCTGTTTCTGCTGTGCCTTTATTTGTTTTTTCAATTTATCAATTTCAATAAAACATAAAATTCCTATGATGATTATTAGTAAGCCTATATTATTCACGGCTTCGCCGTGAAAGTGGCTGAAAGCCACATAGTTACTAC
>OAUK01000315.1_pt1 | contig 23620 bp, 24 predicted proteins | sample 1495131 | NCBI WGS metagenome assembly OAUK01 (sample SAMEA2580009, study PRJEB22360) | human gut metagenome | biome: human gut; feature: human-associated habitat; material: faeces | place: Denmark | collected 2008/2010 | reverse complement strand
GGCAGCAGTGGCCGCACGTTGCAGGCTGGCCTCTTCATCGCCACTAAACGGCGGGAAATCAAAATGGCAGTGGGTGTCGATAAAACGGCAAATCAAGCCAGATCCTCATTGTTAAATGTCGGGTCGTTCGCCTGCGGAGCGTCGCTCACTTCGGCAACCAGCGTATCGTTGGCGACTGGCGCTGGCGGAATAACGATCGACTCCGGCGTCACCACCGGCACCAGATGGCGGCTCAGCGGCGCTTTTTCAGTCAATAATTTACCGACCGTTGCCAGAAAATAACGCCCACATAAACGCCCAAGTTTATAGTCTTCACGCAGCGCCGGAATCCGACTGCCGAGCGCAATACTATGCAATGGCTTCGGCGGATAAATTTCGAATATCCGCAGCTGGCCCGGTGGTTTCTCAATAAATTGCTGAATCTCACGATAGCTTGTTTCATGATGCTGCACCAGATTGACCAGCGGCTGCAGGCTACTGTCACCCAGCCAGCGTTCCATGCGTTTGAACCACTGTGGCGTGTAGTACATTTGTGACGGCACAGTGCGGATGACGACCAACGTTTTTGCTCCCTGCCTTGCCGCCTCTTTAACCGGGATCGCATCACTGATCCCACCATCCAGGTAGTTAATACCTTCCAGCGACACTCCGCTACGATAAAAGCCAGGTATCGCACTGGAGGCGCGAATCACATCCAGCCAGTTTTGTTTAGTTGGCAAAAAGTAATTCGGCGCATAGTCATCCTGACGACAGGCGCACATATAAAACGATTTGCCGCTGTCAAATAACCGCGCTGCGGTGTCCATTTGCAACGGCATCTGGCTTGCGGTGGCCTCCACCAGCCAGTCGAGATCGATAAGATTTCCTCCACGGACAAAGCGCAATGGATCGAAAAATTCGCGTTTTGTGGTGTAACGCATGATGACTTTGCGCGCGTAACCGGGCTGATTGCAGATATACGCCGAGAGGTTCTGCGCCCCGGCAGATGTGCCGAGATAAAGATCGAAAGGATTAAACTGCGCACGCATAAACTCATCCAGCACGCCAGCCGTGAAAATTCCACGCTGTCCGCCGCCTTCGCACACCAGAGCAATCCGTCCAGGCTGGAACGGCCTTAGCGACAACGGCGCAATATTACCAAGCGTTACAGGTATTCGCTGCCCCACCTCTGCCTTCCTGTTTTTGTTGTGAAAGAATGACAAAGTAACGCAATTTATTATTCGCTAAAACCGCAAAAGCCAGTCCGCTGGACTGGCTTTGGATAAAATTTTCTTAATGGTCTGAAATCTAGGGGCGTTTTCGGCCCATGAACAAACTCACCAGGAACAGAATAATCCCGACGACAAAGACAATTTTAGCTGCGCCTGCAGCAGTACCGGCCAGACCACCAAACCCAAGTGCGGCGGCGATTAACGCGATAACCAGAAATATGATGCCCCAACGAAACATAAGCGTCTCCTTTACCATAGTTAATGTCACCGCTTGATATGAGCGTGAAAATCACTCAATGCGATATTTTTAGTGTGGTGCACATCGCGCCTCCCGACAAAGTTCTGGAGGTCGAATTACGACGAATTACTTAGTTTTCAGATCATTTTTAACGCTTTTCACACCATCTACCGCTTTGGCGATACTTTCAGCACGGTCGCTCTGTGCCTGAGAATCTACGGTACCGGAGAGCTGAACCACGCCATCGGTGGTTTCAACTTTCACATGACGGGAAGGGACGATATCGTCCGCCAGCAGTTTGGCTTTGGTTTCACTGGTGGTGGCGGTGTCACCCGCATAGCCTTTCACAGAGCTTTCTTTAGCGTCGCGAACGTGCAGTTTGTCGCTGACAGAGGTCACGCCCTCAACACCTTTCGCCACTTTCACCGCCTCTTCGGCCTGAGCCTGGCTTTCAACGAAACCGCTCAGGGTCACGACTTTTTGATCGGTTTTGACAGAGATATCGGTGCTCTTGATGTTGTCATGATCCACCAGGGCCGCCTTCACTTTCGCGGTGATGGCACTGTCATCCATGAAATTACCGACTTTATTCATAGAGCTATCGACTTTTTGCCCTGCGCTTTCATTGGTAGTCTGCGCGTTGTTTTCTGCGTAGGCAGAGCCGGTCGCGACGGCAGAAGTCAACATTACAGCCAGCAGAGTTTTCGAAATCTTCAGTCTTGTCATAGTCATCGATTTATTCCTGTATGTTTGCTCGTAATTTGAGCCTGGCAACACGAGGTTGCATTGCTGAATAGGGAGAGACTTCACCCTCTACAGAAGTCAATGGTCGCCATCACAAAAGCGATGGGTGATGAATAACGACCATTACAGCCTCTGAATCAGTTATTAATATCGGTAGAATGACAATCGACGGCTTTAGATACTGATATCTACGCATTGAACGGTATTTAACGCCGTCAGAAATGTCATTACTTTGTTAAATATAGATCACAATTTTGAAACCGCTCGGGATATCAGCTAAAACATAAGCAAAAGTGAATGTTTTAAGAACATTCCGTAAGCGGCTAATAAGGAAGGGAAATTGACAGGGCGCAGCGGCTACCGCGCCCTGGAGGCTAGAATTAATGCTCGCGGGTCTGGTGGAACTGAACGTCCGGATAACGTTCCTGCGCCAGGCGCAGATTGACCATGCTGGTAGCGATGTAAGCGAGGTTATCGCCACCATCAAGCGCCAGTTGGCTTTCGTTCTTACGCTTGAACTCTTCGAATTTCTTCGCGTCCGCACATTCTACCCAGCGGGCGGTGGCAACGTTGACTGACTCATACACTGCTTCAACGTTGTATTCGCTCTTCAGGCGCGCTACCACCACATCAAACTGCAGCACACCAACCGCACCAACGATCAGATCGTTGTTGGAGATCGGACGGAACACCTGCACCGCGCCCTCTTCGGAAAGCTGTACCAGCCCTTTGAGCAGCTGTTTTTGCTTCAGCGGATCTTTCAGGCGGATACGACGGAACAGTTCTGGCGCGAAGTTCGGAATACCGGTGAACTTCATCATCTCACCCTGGGTAAAGGTATCGCCGATCTGAATGGTGCCGTGGTTGTGCAGGCCGAGAATATCGCCCGGATACGCTTCTTCAACGTGCGAACGATCGCCTGCCATAAAGGTCAGCGCGTCGGAGATCACTACATCTTTCGCGGTGCGCACCTGGCGCAGCTTCATGCCTTTTTCATATTTACCGGATACCACGCGCATAAACGCCACGCGGTCGCGGTGTTTCGGGTCCATGTTGGCCTGAATTTTAAATACGAAGCCGGTAAATTTATCTTCGCTCGCTTCTACGGTACGGGTATCGGTCTGACGCGGCATCGGCGCAGGCGCCCACTCCACCAGGCCATCCAGCATATGATCGACGCCGAAGTTACCCAGCGCAGTACCAAAGAATACCGGGGTGATTTCGCCCGCAAGGAACAGCTCTTTGTCGAACTCATTAGACGCGCCTTTCACCAGCTCCAGTTCGTCACGCAGCTGCTGTGCCAGATCTTCACCAACCGCAGCGTCGAGATCCGGGTTATTCAGCCCTTTAACAATGCGGACTTCCTGAATGGTGTGGCCTTTACCGCTCTGATAGAGATAGGTTTCATCTTTATAAAGGTGGTAAACGCCTTTAAACAGCTTGCCGCAGCCAATCGGCCAGGTGATCGGTGCGCAGCCGATTTTCAGCTCGTTCTCAACTTCATCGAGCAGCTCCATCGGGTCGCGGATATCACGGTCAAGTTTGTTCATAAAGGTGAGGATCGGCGTATCGCGCAGACGGGTAACTTCCATCAGCTTACGGGTACGATCTTCTACACCTTTTGCGGCGTCGATAACCATCAGACAGCAGTCCACCGCCGTCAGGGTACGATAGGTATCTTCCGAGAAGTCTTCGTGCCCCGGGGTATCGAGCAAGTTAACCAGGCAGTCGTGATACGGAAACTGCATCACAGACGTAGTGATGGAGATCCCACGCTGCTTTTCCATCTCCATCCAGTCCGACTTAGCGTGCTGGTTAGAGCCACGGCCTTTTACTGTACCGGCGGTCTGAATGGCCTGTCCGAACAGCAGCACCTTCTCGGTGATGGTAGTCTTACCGGCATCCGGGTGAGAAATAATGGCAAAAGTGCGGCGCTTCGCCACCTCTTGCAAATAAGGAGACAACGTCATAATTCTTTCTTCTTGAGTAAGCGGCATCGCGCCGCGCTTGTTGAAAACGAAAAATTGCGGCTATTTTACCCATCAACGGGGGGGAGGCAATCAGTGTTTACACAGGAGCTGCTCCAGTTCGTGCAACGAAGAAACGGTCCAGGTGGGCGCGATGCCTTCTGGTTGCTCGCGATTGTGCGCATTCAGCCAGCAGGTCGCAAGCCCGGCGTTGATGCCACCGAGAATATCGGACTCAGCAGTGTCGCCAACCATCAGCACGCGTGAACAGTCAGGATTGCCCGCCTGTTCCAGCGCATAATCGAAAATTTTCTTATTCGGTTTGGCAACGCCAACTTCTTCGGAAATCACCAGCAAATCGAAGTAATCACGCAGGCCCGTGCGTTCCAGACGCACCTGTTGCAAGGCGCTAAAGCCGTTGGTGATGATGCCGATTTTGGCGTTGCCACGAATGGCGTTAAGCAGGGAAACCGCCCCCGGCAACGGCGTACAGATTTCCGCCATCGCATTAATAAAGGCCTCGTTGAGTTTACCCGGTTCGACGTTCAGCCGTTCGGCCCAGCTCTCAAACCGCCCGTGCTGAAGCTGTAATGAAGTGATCACGCCGTTTTGATAATCCACCCACAGTGGCTTGTTAACGGCCTGATAGTCCTGAAAATCTTCAGCGGTAAAGGTGACGCTGTAATCAAGAAACATCCGCTGCAGGCCGGTGAATGAGTCAAAGGTAAACAGCGTTTCATCGGCATCAAAGAAAATCCAGTCCCACTTCATTATTCCACCTTGTCTTACATACTGATTGGTAACGCCATGATGATGGCGTCTTCGCGACCGTCCGTGGTGGGGTAGTAATTGCGGCGAATCGTCGCCTCGTTAAAGCCTAAACTTTCGTACAGGGCAATGGCGGCAGCATTTGAGGCACGGACTTCCAGCCATAGCGTCGCCACGCCGCGTTTTTCCAGTTCGTCGATCAGATGTTCCAGCAGCGCCCTTCCCAGTCCCTGACGCTGATAGTCAGGATCGACCGCAATATTGAACAATGTAGCTTCATCCAGCACCACTTGCGTAATCGCAAACGCCGCCATTTTGCCGTTTTGCGTTAACTGAAAGTTGAGATAGCGCTCGCCCTGGTTGCTGGCAAAGGTTTTTTCACTCCACGGAAAGGTGTGGGCGCGTTGTTCAATGTGGAAAGCCGCTGGTAAATCAGTCGTTTCGAGGGAAGAAATCGTGTTCATATGTGCAAATTTGTTGCCATAACGCGGCGCGTGCCGTTGGGTTTGCCCGTAATTCGGTGAGCGCCGGTGATGTCACCTGAGCGCCTTCCAGTGATAGCGGTTCGTCAGTACCCAACCTTGCGGCAGCATCGCGATTTTTTCTGGCGTCAGTTGCAGCACTTGATCGGGGCTGACGGTTAACGCACGCAGAACATCGCTCACCAGAGGATCGGTCAGGGCGGGAAGATCGTTTGCCACCATCACCAGACGGACGTGTGGCGGGATCGCAATGGCAATCTCCCCCTGCAACGCGCCAGGGCGACGCAGCGACCACTGGGTAATGCCCAGTTGCTGTAACTGCCAGTCTCGTCGGGATGTCATAGCGAATCGCTCCTGTTGTCAGGGGCGCAAATATAGCAAATTCGTCGATACCGCGCCAACATATGGCTATAATCGCCGCCAGTATCAATTGAGGAGCATTCCATGTCTGCATTTACCCCGGCAAGTGAAGTCTTGCTGCGTCACAGTGATGATTTCGAACAAAGCCGTATTCTGTTTGCCGGAGACTTACAGGATGACCTGCCCGCGCGTTTAGATACCGCGGCCAGCCGTGCTCATACCCAGCAATTCCACCATTGGCAGGTGTTAAACCGCCAGATGGGGGATAACGCCCGTTTTAGCCTGGTCGCCACGGCGGATGATGTCGCTGATTGCGATACTTTGATTTACTACTGGCCGAAGAATAAACCGGAAGCCCAGTTCCAGTTGATGAATTTACTTTCTCTGCTTCCGGTGGGCACGGATATTTTTGTCGTTGGCGAGAACCGCAGCGGCGTGCGCAGCGCCGAGCAGATGCTGGCCGATTATGCGCCGTTGAATAAGGTAGACAGCGCCCGTCGCTGCGGCCTCTATTTTGGTCGTCTGGAAAAGCAGCCGGTATTTGATGCCAATAAATTCTGGGGCGAATACAGCGTCGATGGCTTGACGGTCAAAACGCTGCCGGGCGTGTTTAGCCGCGACGGTCTGGATGTCGGCAGTCAGTTGTTGCTCTCGACGCTAACCCCGCACACGAAAGGTAAAGTGCTGGATGTCGGCTGCGGCGCAGGCGTTCTTTCCGTTGCTTTTGCGCGCCATTCACCGAAGATCCGCCTCACTCTGTGTGATGTTTCTGCACCAGCGGTAGAAGCCAGTCGCGCAACACTTGCTGCCAACAGTGTTGAAGGTGAAGTCTTTGCCAGCAACGTCTTTTCCGAGGTGAAAGGTCGTTTTGATATGATCATCTCCAACCCGCCGTTCCACGATGGGATGCAAACCAGCCTGGATGCGGCGCAAACGCTGATTCGCGGCGCGGTGCGTCATCTTAATAGCGGCGGCGAGCTGCGAATTGTAGCGAACGCCTTCCTGCCTTACCCGGACGTGCTGGATGAGACATTTGGTTTCCACGAAGTGATTGCGCAAACCGGGCGCTTCAAGGTGTATCGCGCCATTATGACCCGCCAGGCGAAGAAAGGTTAAGTATCTGATATCTGTCGCCGCATACCGTGTTGGATGCGGCGTACACGCCTTATCTGACCGACAAACGAATTATCCACAATCCGCTGATGGACATTTTTCCAGCAATTACACCTCTGTCGATAATTAACTATTGACGAAAAGCTGAAAACCACTAGAATGCGCCTCCGTGGTAGCAATTCTTTTTAAGAATTGATGGTATGCGAAGGTGGCGGAATTGGTAGACGCGCTAGCTTCAGGTGTTAGTGTCCTTACGGACGTGGGGGTTCAAGTCCCCCCCCTCGCACCAAAAACCACGTTGATATTGCTCGCACTGGGCGAAGGTGGCGGAATTGGTAGACGCGCTAGCTTCAGGTGTTAGTGTTCTTACGGACGTGGGGGTTCAAGTCCCCCCCCTCGCACCAAACGAGGCAATATCAAAAAAAGTAAGATGACTGTGCGAAGGTGGCGGAATTGGTAGACGCGCTAGCTTCAGGTGTTAGTGTCCTTACGGACGTGGGGGTTCAAGTCCCCCCCCTCGCACCAAAAACCACGTTGATATTGCTCGCACTGGGCGAAGGTGGCGGAATTGGTAGACGCGCTAGCTTCAGGTGTTAGTGTTCTTACGGACGTGGGGGTTCAAGTCCCCCCCCTCGCACCAAACGAGGCAATATCAAAAAAAGTAAGATGACTGTGCGAAGGTGGCGGAATTGGTAGACGCGCTAGCTTCAGGTGTTAGTGTCCTTACGGACGTGGGGGTTCAAGTCCCCCCCCTCGCACCACGACTTTAAAGAATTGAACTAAAAATTCAAAAAGCAGTATTTCGGCGAGTAGCGCAGCTTGGTAGCGCAACTGGTTTGGGACCAGTGGGTCGGAGGTTCGAATCCTCTCTCGCCGACCAATTTTGAACCCCGCTTCGGCGGGGTTTTTTGTTTTCTGTGCATTTCGTCACTTTCCCTTCGCAATAAACGCCCGTAATAACGCATTGCGCCACGGTATGATTTCGCCCTTAACTTATTGAAGGATGACTTCAGGCAAGGAGCGACCATGCAGCAACAGGTTCCAACGCGTGCTTTTCATGTGATGGCGAAACCGAGCGGTTCTGATTGTAATCTGAACTGTGACTACTGTTTTTATCTCGAAAAACAATCCCTTTACCACGAAAAGCCAGTCACGCATATGGACGATGACACGCTGGAAGCGTATGTCCGTCACTATATCGCTGCCAGCGAAACCCAAAACGAAGTGGCTTTTACCTGGCAGGGCGGCGAACCAACGTTACTCGGGCTGGAGTTTTACCGCCGTGCCGTGGCGCTACAGGCGAAATATGGTGCTGGCAGGAAGATAAGTAATAGCTTCCAGACTAACGGCGTGCTGCTCGATGACGAATGGTGTGGATTTCTGGCAGAAAATCATTTTCTTGTAGGGTTATCGCTGGATGGTCCGGCTGAGATCCACAATCAATATCGCGTGACCAAAGGTGGCAGACCCACGCATAAGCTGGTGATGCGTGCCCTGACGCTCCTGCAAAAACATCATGTCGACTATAACGTGCTGGTCTGCGTCAATCGCACCAGTGCGTTACAACCTTTGCAAGTCTATGATTTTCTGTGTGATGCAGGTGTTGAGTTCATCCAGTTTATTCCGGTGGTCGAGCGCCTGGCTAATGAAACGGCTGCTCATGCTGGACTTAAGCTACATGCTCCCGGCGATATTCAGGGCGAACTGACGGAATGGTCGGTGTGCCCGCAAGAGTTCGGTGAGTTTCTGGTGGCGATTTTCGACCACTGGATTAAGCGCGACGTCGGCAAGATTTTCGTAATGAATATCGAATGGGCGTTCGCCAATTTTGTCGGCGCACCGGGCGCGGTTTGCCATCATCAGCCAACCTGTGGGCGCTCGGTGATTGTTGAGCACAACGGTGACGTTTATGCCTGCGATCACTATGTTTATCCGCAGTATCGACTAGGGAATATGCTTCAGCAGATGATTGCAGAAATGATTGATTCCCCGCAACAGCAGGCATTTGGTGAAGATAAATTCAAGCAGTTACCGGCACAGTGTCGCAGTTGCAACGTGTTAAAAGCGTGCTGGGGAGGCTGCCCGAAACACCGCTTTATGCTCGATGCCAGCGGCAAACCCGAGCTGAATTATTTGTGTGCCGGGTATCAGCGTTATTTCCGCCATCTACCGCCATATCTTAAAGCAATGGTTGATTTGCTGGCGCACGGTCGTCCGGCCAGCGACATTATGCAGGCGCATTTGCTGGTGGTGAATAAGTAAAAAAGCAGCCATTTTGTGGCCGCCTGCGGTTGATTGTCGGATGCGTCAGCATCGCATCCGGCAAAGGTAGATCTCAGCGATAGCGCCGGCTTAATCAGATTTAATCTGCGCGCGTGGTGGATATTTTTTCAGGATCTCCATATACGCATGCATTTCGGTCTGTAGCGGTACACCCATTGGGATATGGCGCACGCCGATAGAGTCGCTTTCCTGCGGATCGGTGTACAGGTTAAACACCGACGATCCCGCCGTTTGCATTACTGTGCCGGTGAATCCACCCTGATATCCGCTCTGGGTATAAGCGTAAGGTTGCTGAATCAGGACGTGATACTTGAACTCATCCATACGCACAGCAGAAAGTTTACCGTTGAGGAAGTAATGCTCGGCCTTACGGTTAGACTGACCATTTGTTCCCAGGAAGAAAGATGTCTGGTCCACACCATCGATAAAGGTGGTTTTCGGTACTAAATTCGCTACTTTCGCCCCAGGATGCCCCGCCAGATCCAGCGCCGTAGGGAAGAGATCCGCCAGATCGACAATGCCGTCAGATTTACGCGGTTGGATCATGCCTTTCCAGTAAACGAAGGTTGGCACACGAACGCCGCCTTCCCATGTAGAACCTTTCGCACCGCGGAACGGCGTGCGACCGTGCGGCGGAACTTCGGCTTCCGGACCGTTATCAGAGGTGAACACAATCAGCGTGTTATCAAGCTGACCGTTTTTCTCCAGTGCTTTATACAGATTGGCGAAGATATCGTTCATCTCCACCATGCAGTCGCCGTAAGAGGTGCGCGCCGGAGAGCTACCCGCATATTTGGCGTTCGGGTAGTTATCGAAGTGACAGCCGCGAGTGCCGTAATAGAGGAAGAAAGGCTTATCACTCTTCGCCATCTTGTCGAGGAACTTAACGCCATATTCCATCCAGCGTTGATCCAGATCTTCCATATATTTCGGCGTAATGTCGGCAATGGCTTCCTGTTCACCGCCGCGCACGGCATGAACGTCATCTTTGCTAAACGGCAGTTTTTGGATGTATTCAGAACGATCCGGGCTCAGGGCGACTTCCGGGTTGACATGAACATCACGCCATTCGGTATACATATCAGATACCGAGTTAAAGCCGCGGAAATCATCAAAGCCAACGTTCTGCGGCTGCGACTCTTTGTTTTCCCCCATATGCCATTTCCCGATAGCCTGGGTGACGTAGCCCTGATCGTGCAGCAACTGTGGCAGCGTGGTTAACCCTTGCAGACCGCCCGGTTGCCCGTACATTGGCGGCATCAGAATGCCGTGGTGGATGGAGTATTGTCCGGTGAGAATCGTGGCGCGGGTTGGGGAAGAACTCGGTTGAGAATACGCCGAAGTTAAAATCAGCCCCTGGCTGGCAACGGCGTCGATATCTGGTGTAGGGTTACCCACCGCCACGCCGCCGCCGTTAAAGCCAACGTCCATCCAGCCCACATCATCCAGCAAGAAAACAACCACGTTCGGTTTCTTACCGGTTTTTTTCTCAAGTTCCGCCAGTTTCTGCTGGGTTTCTTTGTCTTGTGCAGGATGCTGCATCACCGGCATCATGTTGTCGGCAATAGTGGTCGCCGGTTTAACCAGATACTGGTTTGGGTGATCGTATCCGGCAAAGCCTTTGCGTGCGGTGGCGGTTGACGGGGTATCTGCTGCGCTGGCTATGAGAGGAAGAGCTGCGGCGACAGCAACAACAAGAAGTTTGGGTGAAAACGAAAATTCCATGCAAAATGCTCCGGTTTCATGTCGTCAAAATGATGACGTAATTAAGCATTGATAATTGAGATCCCTCTCCCTGACAGGATGATTGCATAAATAATGGTGATAAAAATAAATTATTTATTTATCCAGAAAATGAATTGGAAAATCAGGAGAGCGTTTTCAATCCTACCTCTGGCGCAGGTGATATGTAAGGCGGTGATGTTATATCGCGTTGATTATTGATGCTGTTTTTAGTTTTATCTGCAATTAATATATATGTTATTAATTGAATGACTTTTATTATTCATTATATATATGTGTAGAATTGTGCGCAGGAGAAATATTCACTCAGGAAGTTATTACTCAGGAAGCAAAGAGGATTACAGAATTATCTCATAACAAGTGTTAAGGGATGTTATTTCCCGGTTCTCTGTGGCATAATAAACGAGTAGATGCTCATTCCATCTCTTATGTTCGCCTTAGTGCCTCATAAACTCCGGAATGACGCAGAGCCGTTTACGGTGCTTATCGTCCACTGACAGATGTCGCTTCTGCCTCATCAGACACCATGGACACAACGTTGAGTGAAGCACCCACTTGTTGTCATACAGACCTGTTTTAACGCCTGCTCCGTAATAAGAGCAGGCGTTTTTTTATGACCGAGTAAACAACAGGCTACGTCGCTCTTGGGTCATCGGTTGTGCGTTTAATACACTTACAAGAGAACCTACCGTGGTGATGGGAAGAAACGGATTATCTTCTATTCCGCGTAGATCGCGCCCACAACGAGCGGCAATATCTTCGACCAGCTCTTCTAACTCGTCTGCATCGTTTACTAAATCCAGATCATCGTCCAGTTTATCACTGGCTTTCAGTGGTAATGGATAATCGATATAGCCGTTTCCTTGTAAGGTATTCCACACAGCCCGAATCACCCATGTATCTACGGTGTGGGGGGAAAATTGGCGTGCGAACTGACAAATGGAAAGTCCCTGACGTTTATCAGCCATAATCTGGCGCTTCTCGATGAGCTTGATTTTTTCCTGCTTCGCAATGGCTATCAGATACCCAATAAAAAGTGTTAACCAGAAGATGAATGTATTGCCTGTACGTACGAAGGACAGAATCAGCCAACTTACGCCAGCCAGAACGGCACATATCAACAAAATCAGCAAGAGCGTTGCCCGAAAAGGATTAATTTCATGTGATGGTAAGCGGAAAATATAGCGGGACGGTGTGCGCATGTTTGACATCCTTGTAAAAAAATATCGCCCCTGAACGAGGCGATATAGATTACTGCGGTGGGTTGTTTTGCAACGTTAGCATCAAACCGTCGCGACGCATCGCTGCGGCTTCTTCCGGCTTGTGCAGTCTGTCCAGCGCGTCGGCAAGCCATGCGTAATCGTAGGCGTCCGGACGTTGTTTCAGCGCTGCGCGGAAGGCGAGCGATGCTTCCTGCCATTCTCCGTGTTTCATCAGCGACTGACCCAGTGTGCTCCACAACAGCGGGCGATCGCCCACGTTTTTGATCTGTTGGCGCAGCACTTTTTCCAGCTGTTCCGGATTATTGGTTTTCAGACGCGGGATCGGCAGCAGCAGGCGATCGTCATACTGGCGTTTCAGGCCGTCGATGATAATTTGCTGGGCAGTATCATGATCGTCACACTCAATAAGATGTTCCGCCATTGCCACCTGCAAGGCCACCTGATGACGCGTTTTCCGGCTTTGGTTTTTCCACCAGTTACGCAAACCTTCGCTACCGTTATCGGCACGCGCCTGATCCATCAGGCCAATCCATGCCTGTTGTTCCAGCATTGCACGATGTTCTTCATCACCAACATGGGCTTTCGCCATTGATGGGATGATATCCAGCAGCGAACTCCATGCCCCTGTGCGGATATACGCCTGTTCCGCCAGACGTAATACTTCCGGATGGCGTGGCGTAACTTCCAGCAGCTTATCAACGCCGTGACGTGCTGCATGGTTTTCATTACGGGCCAGTTGCAGACGTACACGGGTGATTTCTACCGGAATGGTGTCATTGCCGGCCAGCTCCGCTGCGCGTTCCAGATGTTGGTTGGCGCGTGCTTCATCACCACGTTGTTGCGCGGCTTCGGCTGCCAGTAGATAGTTCACCACCGGTTGTTCAGCGTGATCGGCATTTTTCGCCATCAGCTTTTCAACTTGCTGATAATCGCCTTCCGCCAGTTTCAGCAGCGCCTGTTCGGTCTGCTTACGTGCACGGCGACGCTTACGTCCGACAAACCACCCACGGGTGTGCGCGCCTGTGCGGAAGATTCGCCGCAGTAGCCACTCAATGGCAAACAGCACTACCATCGCCAGAATCAAAATAATCGCGAGGCCCGTGACGCTAGTTTCAATATTGTAGTTGTCGGTCTGGATCAGCACGTAACCCTGATGGCCGGCAATCATCGGGCCAACCACGATCCCCGCAATCAGCAACACAAAGAGCAATAACACTTTTAGCATGGTTATTCTCCTTGCGGCGCGGCTGCCGGAGTATCAGCTTGCGGTGCAGGTGCAGGTGCAGGTGCAGGTGCAGGTTTAGCTTCCGTTGTCCCTGCTGCCGGTTGTGCCAGCAGGTTACGCACGCGGGTCTGCATCAATTTTTCCAGCATCGCCTGGCTTTGCAGGGTTTCCGGAAGATCCATCGAGATATTTTGCTGGCTTAACTGGTCCACCTCGTCGAGGAACGCTTTGGTGGTGGCATCATCAGTATCGTAGTAAGCACGTACCCAGGTGGAGACGTTCTCCAGCGCCTGGCGATAAGTCTCTTCCTGGTGACGCGGTACAGCTTGTGCTGCGACCAGCAGGCGAGAGCGGATATTTTCGCGCAGATAGATATCCTGATTTGGCGCTAACAGCGGTACGGCAGTGTCATCACGACGGCGAATCGTAATGAAGTTGTCCATAAAATTCTGCCAGCTTTTTTGCAGATTGATACGCCATTCGCTGATGGAACTGGAAAGCTCTTCACCGTCGGAATCCATCGGCGAACCATCGCTGTCATTATCGGCCAGACGCAGATTATCTACCTGATTTGAAAGCTGATTAAGCTTAAGGATGATACCGTCATAATCCACCTGCGATACCGCAGAAAGGCTGGCGATATCATCGGTAATTGCCCGGCGAACGGTAATCAGACTCGGGTCATTCATATCCGCCAGGCTGGCGTCTGCACTTTTCAGCAACGCTGCAGCGGTCGTGACGTCCTGATCGCTCCACAGCTTCCGTCCGGCGAGTTTCACCAGAAAATCGGCCTGGGCCAGCAGCCAGGTTTTAGCATCGCTGCCGGAAATGGTGGCGACCTTTTGTTGGACTTCATCCAGCTGTTTTGCCAGCGTTTCTTGCTGACGATTCGCCTGCTCAAGCTGTACAGCTTGTTGCTTGATAATGCCTTCCAGCTCGGCTTTTTGGCTCTCCTGGGCTTTTTGCAGTGCCGTAAGTTGGTTAGCCAGGGCATCGCTGGTGGCAGTCTGATTGACGGCCTGTTGTTTACCCCAGCCATACCCGCCGCCAGAGCAATAGCGATAGCCACCGCGCTGAGAATCAATGCGGTATTGTTCTTACTCTTTTTTTCTGTTGCGACAGGTTGTGACGTGGTGTCCACGGCCTCCCTGGTCTCTTCAACCACGGCGGAGGTTTTTTCTTGTTCCGTCATTATGGCTTCCTGTTATGAGAGTTATTGTAATGCCCGTAAAAGCGCATCGTTGTCAGCGTTATCGGCGACCTTAATGTCTTGCCAGCCCAGTTCCCGGGCGAGTTTCGCCAAACGCTCACTGACGACCAATAGTCGACAGGGTAGTAACCAGTGCTCACGATACCATTGTGGGATCAGCGACCAGAGTTGCTGCAACATTTCACCGCTGGTAACAACGACCGTCGTCACCTCGCGGGATTGCCAGCGCATCGCTTCTTCTGCACCATCGTAATGGATTGCGCATCGTTGATAACATTCACAAAAAGTGACCTCAGCACCGCGCGCCGTCAGGGAATCCCCAATTAGCTCACGACCGCCATTGCCACGTAATATCAGCGCACATTTGCCCGCAATATTTTGTAATTCAGGTAATTGTAGCAAGACTTCGCTGATTTCCCGATCCTGTGGGTAGAGAATCTTCTGTCCGCTTACGGTATGTAGTGCCAGCGCGGTGGTGCGTCCAATGGCGAAATAAGTAGGTAGTCGGGGCCATTTACGATCTTGCTGATGCAGCTGTGATTGGGCAAAAGCAACCGCGTGTTGCGAGAGGGCAAACAACAGATCCCTCTCCCCCAGCGCTGCAAGTTGATCAGCAAGTTGCGGTAATTGTCGACCCGGAGAAAACTCAATCAGCGGAAAATGCCAGGCCACCTGCCCCAGTGTGCGCAGACGGCTCACTAACTCTTCTCCTGCGGGAGACGGGCGGGTGACCAGGATACTCATGCCGGGGCGTCTCCGTTATAGACTTCAGCGAGGATCTCGCGCGCGCCGTTATTCAGTAGCTCTTCTGCCAGCGAAATCCCCATTTGTTCGGCATCTTGCGGCGCACCGCGGCGTTCACCGCGAATAATCTGCGAACCGTCCGGCGCGCCGACCAACGCACGCAGCCAGATTTCGCCATCAATAAGCTCGGCGTAGCTACCAATTGGCACCTGACATCCGCCTTCGAGACGGGTATTCATGGCGCGTTCGGCGGTAACACGCAGTGCAGTTTCGTGGTGATTCAGCGCGGCGAGCAGCTCGCGAGTGCGTGCATCATCAAGGCGGCATTCAATGCCCACCGCACCTTGCCCTACCGCCGGAAGAGAAATCTCGGGTGGCAACGCGGCGCGAATGCGGGACTCCAGACCTAAACGTTGGCGAAATCCTACGGCAAGAATGATGGCATCGTATTCACCGTTATCCAGTTTGCTCAGGCGAGTGCCGACGTTGCCGCGCAGGGAGCGGATAATCAGATCCGGGCGGCGTTCAGCCAGTTGGCACTGGCGACGTAAACTGGACGTCCCGACGATACTGCCTGCCGGTAACGCATCCAGACTGTCATAGTTATTGGACACAAATGCATCGCGAGGATCTTCACGCTCGCAAATAGTGACCAGCCCCAGACCTTGCGGGAATTCAACCGGCACATCTTTCATCGAATGTACGGCGATATCGGCGCGATTTTCGAGGAGCGCGACTTCCAGCTCTTTAACAAATAAGCCTTTTCCGCCTACTTTCGCCAGCGGCGTATCAAGAATCACATCGCCGCGCGTCACCATCGGTACCAGTTCAACGACCAGGCCCGGATGGCTCGCCATCAACTTGTCTTTGACATAGTGTGCCTGCCAGAGTGCAAGTGGGCTTTGGCGTGTGGCAATTCTTAAAACATTGTCTAACATGCTTGTTACCGTCATTATCATCCGTGGTCCATCCTAACATCCTTGCCAGAGCGATGTCAGTGTTGTGGTGAAACGTAGACGCCTGCGCAAACCGTAAAATGAGGTCGGGCAGTGGATCCTGACAGGCGCTTTGAGCCTTCGTAATAAGGAATTTACAGAGAATAAACGGTGCTACACTTGTATGTAGCGCATCTTTCTTTACGGTCAATCAGCAAGGTGTTAAATTGATCACGTTTTAGACCATTTTTTCGTCGTGAAACTAAAAAAACCAGGCGCGAAAAGTGGTAACGGTTACCTTTGACATACGAAATATCCCGAATGCCGCGTGTTACCGTTGATGTTGGCGGAATCACAGTCATGACGGGTAGCAAATCAGGCGATACGTCTTGTACCTCTATATTGAGACTCTGAAACAGAGACTGGATGCCATAAATCAATTGCGTGTGGATCGCGCGCTTGCTGCTATGGGGCCTGCATTCCAACAGGTCTACAGTCTACTGCCGACATTGTTGCACTATCACCATCCGCTAATGCCGGGTTACCTTGATGGTAACGTTCCCAAAGGCATTTGCCTTTACACGCCTGATGAAACTCAACGCCACTACCTGAACGAGCTTGAACTGTATCGTGGAATGTCAGTACAGGACCCACCGAAAGGTGAGCTTCCAATTACTGGTGTATACACCATGGGCAGCACCTCGTCCGTAGGGCAAAGTTGTTCCTCTGACCTGGATATCTGGGTCTGTCATCAATCCTGGCTCGATAGCGAAGAGCGCCAGTTGCTACAACGTAAATGTAGTCTGCTGGAAAGCTGGGCCGCCTCGCTGGGTGTGGAAGTCAGCTTCTTCCTGATTGATGAAAACCGCTTCCGTCATAATGAAAGCGGCAGCCTGGGGGGCGAAGATTGTGGCTCCACCCAGCATATACTGCTGCTTGACGAATTTTATCGTACCGCCGTGCGTCTCGCCGGTAAGCGTATTCTGTGGAATATGGTGCCGTGCGACGAAGAAGAGCATTACGACGACTATGTGATGACGCTTTACGCGCAGGGCGTGCTGACGCCAAATGAATGGCTGGATCTTGGTGGCTTAAGCTCGCTTTCTGCTGAAGAGTACTTTGGTGCCAGCCTTTGGCAGCTCTACAAGAGTATCGATTCCCCATACAAAGCGGTGCTGAAAACACTGCTGCTGGAAGCCTATTCCTGGGAATACCCGAACCCACGTCTGCTGGCGAAAGATATCAAACAGCGTTTGCACGACGGCGAGATTGTATCGTTTGGCCTCGACCCGTACTGCATGATGCTGGAGCGTGTTACTGAATACCTGACGGCGATTGAAGATTTCACCCGTCTGGATTTAGTGCGTCGCTGCTTCTATTTAAAAGTGTGCGAAAAGCTCAGCCGTGAACGCGCCTGTGTAGGCTGGCGTCGCGCAGTGTTGAGCCAGTTAGTGAGCGAGTGGGGTTGGGACGAAGCTCGTCTGGCAATGCTCGATAACCGCGCTAACTGGAAGATAGATCAGGTGCGTGAGGCGCACAACGAGCTGCTCGACGCAATGATGCAGAGCTACCGTAATCTGATCCGCTTTGCGCGCCGCAATAACCTTAGCGTCTCCGCCAGCCCGCAGGATATCGGCGTGCTGACACGTAAACTGTACGCCGCGTTTGAAGCATTACCGGGTAAAGTGACGCTGGTAAACCCGCAGATTTCGCCCGATCTCTCGGAACCGAATCTGACCTTTATTTATGTACCGCCGGGCCGCGCCAACCGTTCAGGTTGGTATCTGTATAACCGCGCGCCAAATATTGAGTCAATCATCAGCCATCAGCCGCTGGAATATAATCGCTACCTGAATAAACTGGTGGCGTGGGCATGGTTTAACGGCCTGCTGACCTCTCGCACCCGTTTGTATATTAAAGGTAACGGCATTGTCGATTTGCCTAAGTTGCAGGAGATGGTCGCAGACGTGTCGCACCATTTCCCGCTGCGCTTACCTGCACCGACACCGAAGGCGCTCTACAGCCCGTGTGAGATCCGCCATCTGGCGATTATCGTTAACCTGGAATATGACCCGACGGCAGCCTTCCGCAATCAGGTGGTGCATTTTGATTTCCGTAAGCTGGATGTCTTCAGCTTTGGCGAGAATCAAAATTGCCTGGTGGGTAGCGTTGACCTGCTGTATCGCAACTCGTGGAACGAAGTGCGTACGCTGCACTTCAACGGCGAGCAATCGATGATCGAAGCCCTGAAAACTATTCTCGGCAAAATGCATCAGGACGCCGCACCGCCAGATAGCGTGGAAGTCTTCTGTTATAGCCAGCATCTGCGCGGGTTAATCCGTACTCGCGTGCAGCAACTGGTTTCTGAGTGTATTGAACTGCGTCTTTCCAGCACCCGCCAGGAAACCGGGCGCTTCAAGGCGCTGCGCGTCTCCGGTCAAACCTGGGGCTTGTTCTTCGAACGGCTGAATGTATCGGTACAGAAACTGGAAAACGCCATCGAGTTTTATGGCGCTATTTCGCATAACAAACTGCACGGCCTGTCAGTGCAGGTTGAAACCAATCACGTCAAATTACCGGCGGTGGTGGACGGCTTTGCCAGCGAAGGGATCATCCAGTTCTTCTTCGAAGAAACGCAAGACGAGAATGGCTTTAATATCTACATTCTCGACGAAAGCAACCGGGTTGAGGTGTATCACCACTGCGAAGGCAGCAAAGAGGAACTGGTGCGTGACGTCAGTCGCTTCTACTCGTCTTCGCACGACCGTTTCACCTACGGCTCAAGCTTCATCAACTTCAACCTGCCGCAGTTCTATCAGATTGTGAAGGTTGATGGTCGTGAACAGGTGATTCCGTTTCGCACCAAATCTATCGGTAACATGCCACCTGCCAATCAGGAGCATGACGCGCCGCTGTTGCAGCAGTATTTTTCTTGATGCTAATGCCGGAAAGCGAGGCTTATCCGGCATTAGCTCTTAACGAAAACTGACGGTTTCTCCCGCCTGCTGCGTCGCCGCCTGTTCCAGCAAATCCCAGAAGGTTTCGCCGCTGCGATCGCAAATCCACTCATCGCCTTTCAGATCAAAATGGTAGCCGCCCTGTTTGGTTGCCAGCCATACCTGGTGCAGTGGTTCCTGGCGGTTGATAATGATTTTGCTGCCGTTCTCAAAGGTAATGGTTAGTACACCGCCGTTGATTTCACAGTCGATATCGCTGTCGCCATCCCAGTCGTCCAGACGTTCTTCAATGGTCAGCCACAGTTGATCAGCCAGGCGATGAAATTCACTGTCGTTCATTGTTGTATCCTGTTTTTAAGTGATGGCGGCAGTATAGCGGCATGGGGTCAGGGCTTCAAAGTTTGCCCGTCTGCTGCTGCGTTCCGGCATGATTCATCCGTCACCGGAATAATAATATCTCTATATAGCGAAAGATTGGTCTTTTCATAAGGGCGCAAATACACCACGCCTTTTCCCTGTTTCTGGTAAATATTATGTTCCGGCTCATCAAGCCGACATCCCCATGCCGATGATAAGAACAACGAACAAGACAATAAACAAACCACATTGCGATAGTGCATAAAGCCATCCTGGCGCGAGGTGCCGATCACGAAACTACCAGCAAAACATAAATCGCCACGAGTAAGCGTTATACTCGCAGCATTTCCTCACTTTTCAGACTTCATAAAGAGTCGCTAAACGCTTGCTTTTACGCCTTCTCCTGCGATGATAGAAAGCAGAAAGCGATGAACTTTACAGGCAATCCATAATGAAAAACGTGTTTAAGGCACTCACTGTATTACTTACTCTCTTCAGCCTGACGGGCTGCGGTCTGAAAGGTCCGCTCTATTTCCCGCCTGCAGATAAAAACGCACCGCCGCCGACCAAACCGGTAGAGACGCAAACGCAATCCACGGTGCCGGACAAAAACGACCGCGCCACTGGCGATGGTCCATCCCAGGTGAATTACTAAAAGTCAGTTTCTGTACCCGCGTGATTGGAGTAAATGATGCAGTTCTCGAAAATGCATGGCCTTGGCAACGATTTTATGGTCGTCGACGCGGTAACGCAGAATGTCTTTTTTTCACCGGAGCTGATTCGTCGCCTGGCGGATCGGCACCTGGGGATAGGGTTTGACCAGCTGCTGGTGGTTGAGCCACCGTATGATCCGGAACTGGATTTTCACTATCGCATTTTCAATGCTGATGGCAGTGAAGTAGCGCAGTGCGGCAACGGTGCGCGCTGCTTTGCCCGTTTTGTGCGCCTGAAAGGGCTGACCAATAAGCGCGATATCCGCGTCAGCACCGCCAACGGACGGATGGTGTTGACCGTCACCGATGATGATCTGGTCCGCGTCAATATGGGCGAACCCAACTTCGAACCTTCTGCCGTGCCATTTCGCGCTAACAAAGCGGAAAAGACCTATATTATGCGCGCCGCCGAGCAGACAATCTTATGCGGCGTGGTGTCGATGGGAAATCCGCACTGCGTGATTCAGGTTGATGATGTTGATACTGCGGCGGTAGAAACGCTTGGTCCTGTTCTGGAAAGCCACGAACGTTTTCCGGAGCGCGCCAATATCGGTTTTATGCAAGTGGTTAAGCGCGAGCATATTCGTTTACGCGTTTATGAGCGTGGGGCAGGAGAAACCCAGGCCTGCGGCAGCGGCGCATGTGCGGCGGTGGCGGTAGGGATTCAGCAAGGTTTGCTGGCCGAAGAAGTACGCGTGGAACTCCCTGGCGGTCGTCTTGATATCGCCTGGAAAGGTCCGGGTCACCCGTTATATATGACTGGCCCGGCGGTACATGTCTACGACGGATTTATTCATCTATGAAGCAACCAGGGGAAGAACTGCAGGAAACACTCACGGAGCTTGATGACCGGGCGGTTGTCGATTATCTGATTAAAAATCCTGAGTTTTTTATCCGCAATGCGCGCGCAGTAGAAGCGATACGTGTGCCGCATCCGGTACGCGGCACCGTTTCGTTGGTCGAGTGGCACATGGCCCGCGCACGTAATCATATTCATGTTCTGGAAGAGAACATGGCGTTGTTGATGGAACAGGCTATCGCCAACGAAGGCCTGTTTTATCGTCTACTCTACCTGCAGCGCAGTCTCACCGCCGCCAGCAGTCTCGATGATATGCTGATGCGCTTTCACCGCTGGGCGCGCGATCTCGGCCTGGCAGGTGCGAGTCTGCGCCTGTTTCCAGATCGCTGGCGCTTAGGTGCGCCGTCGAACCACACTCATCTGGCATTAAGCCGTCAGTCTTTCGAACCGCTGCGTATTCAGCGTCTGGGGCAGGAACAGCACTATCTGGGACCGCTTAACGGACCGGAGCTGCTGGTGGTGCTACCGGAAGCGAAAGCGGTGGGATCGGTGGCGATGTCGATGCTGGGAAGCGATGCTGATTTGGGGGTTGTGCTGTTTACCAGTCGCGATGCCAGTCACTATCAACAAGGGCAGGGAACGCAGTTACTTCATGAAATTGCGCTGATGTTGCCGGAGCTTCTGGCGCGTTGGATTGAACGCGTATGACCGATTTACACACCGATGTAGAACGCTACCTACGTTATCTGAGCGTGGAGCGCCAGCTTAGCCCGATAACCCTGCTTAACTACCAGCGACAGCTTGAGGCGATCATCCATTTTGCCAGCGAAAACGGCCTGCAAAGCTGGCAGCAATGTGATGTGACGATGGTGCGTAATTTTGCTGTACGCAGTCGCCGTAAAGGGCTGGGAGCTGCAAGTCTGGCGTTACGGCTTTCTGCGCTACGTAGCTTTTTTGACTGGCTGGTCAGCCAGAATGAACTCAAAGCTAACCCGGCGAAAGGTGTTTCGGCACCGAAAGCGCCGCGTCATCTGCCGAAAAACATCGACGTCGATGATATGAATCGGCTGCTGGATATTGATATCAACGATCCCCTCGCCGTGCGCGATCGGGCAATGCTGGAAGTGATGTACGGCGCGGGTCTGCGTCTTTCCGAGCTGGTGGGGCTCGATATCAAACACCTCGACCTGGAGTCTGGCGAAGTGTGGGTGATGGGAAAAGGCAGCAAAGAGCGCCGCCTGCCGATTGGTCGCAACGCCGTGGCGTGGATTGAGCACTGGCTTGATTTGCGCGACCTGTTTGGTAGCGAAGACGACGCGCTTTTTCTGTCGAAACTGGGCAAACGCATCTCCGCGCGTAATGTGCAGAAACGCTTTGCCGAATGGGGCATAAAACAAGGGCTGAATAATCACGTTCACCCGCATAAATTACGTCACTCGTTCGCTACCCATATGCTGGAGTCGAGCGGCGATCTTCGTGGTGTGCAGGAGCTGCTGGGTCATGCCAACCTCTCCACCACGCAAATCTATACTCATCTTGATTTTCAACACCTTGCCTCGGTGTACGATGCGGCGCATCCACGCGCCAAACGGGGGAAATAATGCGTTTTTACCGGCCTTTGGGGCGCATCTCGGCGCTCACCTTTGACCTGGATGATACCCTTTACGATAACCGTCCGGTGATTTTGCGCACCGAGCGAGAGGCGCTTACCTTTGTGCAAAATTATCATCCGGCGCTGCGCAGCTTCCAGAATGAAGATCTGCAACGCCTGCGCCAGGCGGTACGGGAAGCGGAACCTGAGATTTATCACGACGTGACGCGCTGGCGTTTTCGTTCGATTGAACAAGCGATGCTCGACGCCGGGCTGAGTGCCGAAGAAGCCAGTGCAGGCGCACATGCAGCAATGATCAACTTTGCCAAATGGCGCAGCCGGATCGACGTCCCGCAGCAAACCCACGACACCTTAAAACAGCTGGCGAAGAAATGGCCGCTGGTGGCGATCACCAACGGTAACGCCCAGCCGGAACTGTTTGGTTTGGGGGATTATTTTGAGTTTGTGCTGCGCGCTGGCCCGCACGGGCGCTCAAAACCGTTCAGCGATATGTACTTCCTGGCGGCGGAAAAACTCAACGTGCCGATCGGCGAGATCTTACATGTCGGGGACGATCTCACCACTGACGTGGGTGGGGCAATTCGCAGCGGAATGCAGGCCTGTTGGATCAGACCGGAAAATGGCGATCTGATGCAAACCTGGGACAGCCGTTTACTGCCGCATCTGGAAATTTCCCGGTTGGCATCTCTGACCTCGCTGATATAATCAGCAAATCTGTATATATACCCAGCTTTTTGGCGGAGGGCGTTGCGCTTCTCCGCCCAACCTATTTTTACGCGGCGGTGCCAATGGACGTTTCTTACCTGCTCGACAGCCTTAATGACAAACAGCGCGAAGCGGTGGCCGCGCCACGCAGCAACCTTCTGGTGCGGGCGGGCGCGGGCAGTGGTAAGACGCGCGTACTGGTGCATCGTATCGCCTGGTTGATGAGCGTGG
>OAUK01000313.1_pt1 | contig 23741 bp, 10 predicted proteins | sample 1495131 | NCBI WGS metagenome assembly OAUK01 (sample SAMEA2580009, study PRJEB22360) | human gut metagenome | biome: human gut; feature: human-associated habitat; material: faeces | place: Denmark | collected 2008/2010 | reverse complement strand
CGCCAATAGGGAGCATTCCGGTGTTTGCCGTGTTCCCTGCCTGCGATACCTTTGCAGAATAAAAGTCGATGGATGACTACAAGCAGACGAAAAGTGAGGTCGAAATCAGAAACGGAAATGGAAAGATAGATATACATCAAGTAAATAACATAGGGAGGAACTTTTTGCAGTAGCCCATTGAATAAAAAAGACTACAAAGCGTAAGTATTAAAAAATCATAAACATAGGTATTATAAGCCTCGTGTTAAAATCATTTAATTAAAATAATAAGATCAATTATCTCATTAAGTAACAGATTATACATTTATGTACACCCATTTAACTTCACAGCAAAGATACGCAATTTCAACTTTTATTCAAAACGGATGGAGCAGGGCAAAGATAGCAGATTCGATAGGAGTTAATCATTCTACCGTTACTCGTGAAATCAACCGCAACAGCGGAGTCCATGGAACTTATAATTGGGAGACGGCCCAGAAAAATGCCGACTATAGAAAGATACGAAGACCGGGCAACCGCGCTATTTCTCAAGAGATAAAGGATGAAGCAGTGCGGCTATTAGTGGAAGAACAGTGGTCTCCGGAACAGATTTCAGCAGCTTTAAAGGAACAGGGTATGTCAATATCTCATGAGACTATATACAAGATCATCCGTGCAGACAAGAAGAATGAAGGGTCTTTGTATCTTTACTGTCGTCATAAACTTAAACATCGGGCACGTCCAGTAAGTGACAGGGTATCAACCATTTGTAACAGGGTAAATATAAGCGAAAGACCAGAAGAAGCAGATGGTAGACGCTTTGGTGATTTAGAGATGGACACCATTGTTGGCAAAGGGAACCATGGAGCCATACTGACCCTTACTGAGAAAAGTACAGGCATGTTGTTTATGAGAAAGTTGAACAAAGGAAAAGATGCCAAAGAACTGGCAAAGACGGTTGTTCGAATACTAATGCCATATAAGGCTTTCCTTAAATCAATAACGACTGATAATGGCTCGGAGTTTGCCTGTCATGAATATATTACAAAGAAATTGGGTGTTCCGGTCTACTTCACCGATCCGTATTCATCATGGCAAAAAGGTTCGATTGAAAATCAGAACGGTCTTATCAGGCAATATATCCCCAAATCATCCATTTTTGAAAATATCAGTCATCAGTTTATTAGCAAAGTTGCTGAAAAAATAAACCGTCGCCCGAGAGAAAAATTAAATTTTCGTACCCCTTTTGAGTGTTTTTACGAAAATATTCTTTAACTTTGCGGGCGGTGCATTTGCATGTTGAAACCGCCAACTCACATTTGTTGCACTGAATTATAAAAATTGTGAAAATCTGGAATATCGTTTCAGGTTAGGGGAAAAACAGCAATGGAATAGTTTGCATAGAGAGCGTTCCGTGACTTTACTCAACCTTTCTCCGGGAACTTATCGGCTCTATATAGAATCAAAATTGCTGAATGGAGAATGGGCTGGCAACATTCGCACGTTCACTCTAATCGTAATTCCCACAATTTGGCAGACAGCGGTTGCCAAGGCTATGTATATCTTACTTGCTCTTATTTTGATATTCTCTGCTTTTTACATTTATTTTTATATCCGCGAGATGCAGAGAAAGCAAAATGAAACCTTAAAAGCCTATTTAAGGCTGTTAGAAGAAAGAAATGTAGTTTCTAATGGTAATGAAAGTACATCCTTTCAGGGAATACATCTTTTAAATGATAGCCTTTCAAAAGAGGAAGAAGCCTTGATGAATCGTATTATGGATTATATAGACCAAAACTTGGCAGAATCAGACATCAATGTCACTGACTTGGCTACAGTTGTTGGAGTAAGTCGGTCGGGGCTAAATCGGAAGATGAAGAGTATCATTGGTATCACTCCAAAGGAGTTTATCAATAGAGCTCGGATGCATAAAGCATGCAATCTGTTGGTTTCAACCCATTCTGCTGTAAAGGAAATAGCATATGCCTGTGGCTTTGCTGATCAAAATTATTTTGGCAAAAGTTTTCGTGCAACCTATGGAATGAGTCCATCTGAATATCGGCAAAAGTATAAAAAATAGGGTAAAATGGACTGTAAAGTCAGTATTTGGAACAAAAATACCGAAGATTTGGTTTGATTTTACCAATCATGATATCGGTTTTTAGCGACTTTTGTGGCAGATTTTATCTAATAGCTACTTTTTGCCATAATTGATGATATACCTAAAAATAACTAAGTTAAAGACCTTTATTATGAGAAATGGAAAAATGAACTACTTAAAAAGGTGTGTTTTAGGCACACTTGTATTCCTGCTATCTTCTACTTTATGTACGAAAGCGCAGAATCTTAGCGTTTCTGGTACGGTGACCGATGACACCGGACAACCTGTTATCGGTGCAAGTGTCAAGGTGCCAGGTTCTTCTGTTGGTACAATAACTGATATGGATGGGAACTTCACTATATCTGTTCCGAAAGATACTAAATTGGAGGTATCTTACGTGGGGTATAAGAATAGAATTGTGACAGCGTCGAGTAGTAATCTGGTAATATCTTTGATTGAAGATGCCAATTTGTTAAATGAAGTTGTTGCCATTGGATATGGTTCTGTGAAACGTAAAGACGTGACGGGTTCTGTGTCCTCTGTTGGTAATGCTGACCTCGTTGCAGTGCCGGTAGCATCACCCGTGGAAGCCATGCAGGGTAAGTTAGCCGGGGTACGTGTCACTTTGCCGGAAGGTAATCCTGATGCAGAAATTATAGTTCGTGTTCGTGGAGGTGGTTCCATTACCCGTGACAATACACCTCTTTATATTGTCGATGGTTTTCCTGTTAGTTCCATTTCGGACATTCCGGCTTCCGACATTGAGACTATCGATGTACTGAAAGATGCTTCTTCTACAGCAATTTATGGTAGTCGTGGATCTAACGGTATTATTCTTGTCACAACTAAAAGTGGAAAGGCTGGAAAAGTAGTGGTCAATTATAATGCTTACATAGGTTTTAAGAAGGCGGCTGATAAAGTTGATGTCTTAGATTTGGAGGATTACCTAAAATGGCAATACGAGTTGTCACTTCTTGCATCAGGGTCGAACCATGATAAGTATCAGAAAGTGTTTGGAGGATGGGACGATATATCTAAATTGTCCAGTACTTTAGAGAAAAAGGACTGGCAGCATGAAGTCTATGGGCGTACTGGGAATGTGTTTAGTCACAATCTCAATATCTCTGGCGGATCAGAAAAACTCCGCTTTACAGTTGGATACAACTACATAAATGAGAAAGAGATCCTGTTGACATCTGATTATAACCGTAATAATCTGAGTCTTAAGCTGAATTATGAGCCAAACAAGAAGAATAAGTTGGAATTTTCTACTCGATACTCTCGGACAAAGATCTATGGCGATGGACAAGGAGATTCTTCTGGCGATCAAAACTCTGTTTCTTCTAATTCGTTTGGCCGAATCCGTCATGCTATTGTCTCAATGCCATTTCATGTTGATGCCGAACAACTCGGAGGTACAATCTGTGAAGATGATGTCGATGATGGATTGGAGGATCCGCTAACGGCCCTTGCCGATAACTTTAAGAGACGTGCCCGGCAGAACTTTAATATGAATGGGGCTTGGACATGGAATATTCTTCCCGAGTTGATACTTAAAACTGATGTTGGTTTAGATACCTATTCCAACGACCTGAAATATTTTTTTGGCACAACGACTTATGAATCACAAAACAATGCGCAGTCGGCCTATCAGACATTGCCATTGACCAATCGTACGCAAGTGAGTCGCCGCACTTTTCGTAATACGAATACTCTGCAATACGATTTCTCAAGAATTTTACCCAAGGAGCATTCATTAAATATGTTGTTGGGAGAGGAAAATATTATCGTTGATGAAACCTTGACAACAACGCGCATTGAAGGTTTTCCGAAATTCTATAATGCTGACATGGCATTTCGTTTTTCCTCACAAGGCAAACCGACTAAAGGAAATGAATATTTCTATCCCAAGAATAAGATGCTCTCTTTTTTTGGACGCGTGAACTACAGTTATTTGGAACGATACTTGTTGACAGTCTCTGTTCGGGCAGATGGTTCTAGTAAATTTACCAAAGGCAACAGGTGGGGGTATTTTCCTTCTGTAGCCGGAGGGTGGAGAGTTTCGGAAGAACCATGGCTGAAAGATACCAAAAACTGGTTGAGTAATCTCAAGCTTCGTCTAAGCTATGGTGTCAGTGGTAATAATAATATACCATCCGGTCAGACTATCCGCTCATACGCTATTACGCAACAGTCTTGGTTGAATTTAGCTAGTTCGTGGCTGACAGCTGGACTGACAATGAGCAATCCGGATTTGAAGTGGGAAACGACCCGTTCTGTTAATATGGGCGTCGATTTTGGCTTTTTTGACAATAAACTTAATGGTTCCTTCGAACTTTATCAAAATAATGTGAAAGACCTGTTAATGGAAATGCAGATTACCGGTAATGGATACAACACGCAATTTCAGAATGTGGGAGAGACCAATAATAAAGGATTTGAATTGACTCTAAACTACAATGCAGTAAATACCAAGAAATTCGGATTGGACTTCTCATTCACCATTGGACATAATGTTAATAAAGTTGTCAGTCTGGGAAAGATGGGCTTTTATACCAAGGCTTCCTATTGGGCCAGTACCGAATGTGGGGCTGACTATATAATCAAACCGGGCCTCCCCGTAGGAACCATTATTGGCTATGAATTGGAGGGAACCGGCCGTTATGGTATAGAAGATTTTGTTGGGTGTCAGAATGGTAGGTGGATACTTAAGGATGGTGTGGCAAATAGTGGTGGTGTCGTGGGTACTGTACGGCCGGGTGCCTTGAAACTGAAAGATATGGATGGTAATGGAACTATCAACGATGACGATAAGGTTCAGATAGGTGATGCCAATGCCTGGGCGACAGGTGGTTTTACAATTGGGACTCATTTTTGTGGTTTTGATCTCAATGCAGATTTTACATACAGTTTGGGCAATGACATCTATAATGCTGACAAGATAGATCAGACATCCACGCGTGGCGGACTTTGGCGTAATCTTAGCACAACTATGGCAGAAGGCAAACGTTGGACCAACATAGATGCTAATGGCAATCTTGTCAATGATCCGGCAATCTTGGCTTCTATGAATGCCAATACCGTCATGTGGTCGCCCTATACCAGTAAGGCTGTTTGTACCAATTGGGCGATTGAGGATGGTTCGTTCCTCCGTCTGTCGACTTTAACATTGGGATATACCTTGCCAAAGCATATTCTGAGTAAGGTGTTTATTCAGAATCTACGATTATATATAACAGCATCCAATTTGTTCTGTTTTACCAATTATAGTGGTATGGATCCGGAAGTGGATTGTTGTCGTAACTTTCTCATTTGTCCCGGAGTGGATTATTCTGCTTACCCGAAAAGCCGCCAATTTATTTTTGGTTTTAATCTAACCTTTTAATTAACACTACAATATCTTGACAATATGAAAGATAAATCTATTATTTTTGCCCTGTTGCTTGGCTTGATCGTAACCTCCTGTAATGATTATCTGGAAGTGCAAAGTCCATCCGAGTATGATGATAAAACTGTTTATTCGAATGTATCGCTTGCGGAAGATGCAGTCATCAACATATACAGTTATTTTGCACAGACAAATTCTCATCGTGCGCGTTATATGCCTTATTATGGTATGAATACTGATGCAGAGGTATATTACGATCTGGCCAGTCCAAATTCCGATGAAAAGGCTTCACTATGCTCTTATGGTGCTTTTCAAGCCAATGGTTGGATGGGGTCTGGTAGCAGTGTCAACTCGTACACCTGTCTCTTTAATGGTATAGAGGTGGCGAACTGTTGCATCGATGGTATCCGAAATTATGGTAATCCTGATAAGAACGCCGATATGGCCTATCTGTTGGGAGAAGCTTTAGCCTTACGTGCTCAATACTACTATGACTTAATTCGGGCATGGGGAGATGTTCCTGCACGCTTTGCGCCTGTCACCGGTAAGACCTTGTATCAGGCTAAGGCTGATCGTGATGTGATTTATAAGCAGATTATAGCCGATTTGAAAGAAGCTGCTAACTATCTCCCTTGGCCAGGCGCATCAAAAAGAACTTCAACGACTGAACGTGTGAACAAGGCTTACGCCCTTGGTTTACGAGCCCGTCTCATTCTCATGGCTGAAGGTTATGCAGAGCGTCCAAACTCTCTTGATGATCCGGTTGGTTACTGTGTCAGAAGGAGTAACGATACAGAATTGACAGGTCTACCACTGCTGCAGGAGGCTTATGATGATTTGAAGAATATCATCGATAATGCCAATTTGAAGCTGAATGCCACCTATGAATCAATTTGGAATGAACTCTGTCAAGATGTCATTACATCCAATCGGGAGTCTATCTTTGAAATTCCATTTGCTTCTGGTCGTGGGCGTTTCTTCTATCATTTTGGCGTATACCATAAGACAAAGAGCAGCCATCTGAGTGTTGCGAACAAAGGTGGACAGAATTGTCCGGTTCCCACGCTCTATTATGAATATGACCAAGGTGACGAGCGTCGTGATATCAATTGTGTGCCTTATAAATGGAATGGAGATGGTTACACTCTCGACAACTTGGGAACAGGCCAGGCGCATCCCGGATTCAATTTTGGGAAGTATGATTATGAGCGTATGAATCGTGTCGTGAATAGTAATGACGATGGTGTGAACTTGCCTGTTATCCGTTATGCAGATATTCTCTTGATGGCTGCAGAAATAGCCAATGAACTTGGCGACCTCGCTTCTGCCAAAAAATATCTTACGATGGTGCGTCAGCGGGCTTTTAGTCAGGCTGATTGTGCCGAGCATGTTACAGCTTATATCAATTCCATTAATGGTAAAGATGCCATGCTCCGAGCCATACAGAAAGAACGACTGTTGGAATTTCCCGGAGAAATGTTGCGTAAGCAAGACCTTATCCGGTGGAATATCCTTGGCAGGGAGGTAAAGGCAACAGCCATAAAAATGAAACAACTGAAAGCACGTACCGGTGCTTACAGTATGGTTCCTCATGATGTTTACTACCGTACTGTAGATGGTAAATTTGAATATTACGGTTTAGCTCGTGGAGAGAATGCTGTGCCAAAAGGAGAAGGTTGGAGAAAGCTTGACTATGACTTCATTACAGTTGCCGTGAAAGAGAACGATCTGAACAATTTTTATGTCAACGATCCGAATTCGAGGCAGTATTGGCCCATATTCCAAACGGATATTGATGCTTCTAATGGATCATTGATCAATAATTATGGATATAGATGACCTATGTGCCATATTTTAATTGTACCATACCATCTGTGGAGGTGTGCAGGTAGCGGAGCCTCCAATGTTAAAAAGATTTTATGGCATTAGATAGATGAACAGAACAAATTGTAAAAACAGCAAGAGACAAATGATAAACAAACAGACTATTCTACTATTGACAATGCTTGTAACCACAGTCACCGCCATAGGTTCTCCCTTGGTAACAGGCAACGATGTTATGTACTCATCGGGGAAGAGTGTCCTCCGGCTCTCTATATGCACGGACAATATGTTTCGTGTGACGAAAAGTACTGATGGCAGGATGCCGGAAAATGAGAAATGGATGGTTACGAAGTATGATTTTGGGCATATAGATTTCGTGGTCAATGAGTCGAATGTCACGACCCGAAGTCTGAAGATACACGTGGATAAAGATCCTTGGCGCATCACCGTAACTGACAATCGGGGAAGAATACTTTATAAGGAAGTCGACTCTTCTTGTAAGGACTCCGTTTGCAATGTGGTCACGATGAATGCCAACGAGCATTTTTTTGGCTTTGGAGAACGCATGGACAATCTTGACCAACGGGGCCAACGTATTCGCTTGAATGTGGAATTAGGTTCCGGCCCTAAACCGGCTGTGGGAGGTAAGGATATCCTACGTGCCAACTATTGTCCCATACCACTGATGTTGAGCAATCTGGGGTATGCCATTTTTTTTCATACAGCTATGCCCACCAACTGGGATATGGGATGGAGTCAATACGACCGTTATAGTTTCAGTGCATCTGGTGGTGACAATGACTATTTTTTTATCTTTGGGCCGAGCATGGAGAGCATGATACATAGTTATCAACAGTTGACGGGGGCAGCCCCACTGATGCCCCGCGAGGCTTATGGTCTGCATGTCGGCTCTTATAGTGGCGGAACTTGGAAACGTGAGAAGGAGGCCTCTGATACTTATGTGATCGAACTGATATCCCGGTTGCGCAGGGAAGGCGTACCTTTTGATCTGCTTTGGCTGGATTCTACGTGGCGAAATTTTATGAGTTTGGGTAATGGAGGATGTTCTTTCGAGTTCCGGGAGACATTCAAGAATCCTAAGAATATGATAGAATATGCGACCAAGAATCATGTGGCAATGTTAGGATTGCATGTTCGTTCGCTCCTAGATAATGGCAAACGCAACACTCTGCTCGATGATGCCCGAAAGTCCGGATATACAATTACTGATGGGAACACCAACGCCATTGTTGACTTTTTCTCTCCCGAAGCCGTTGATTGGTGGTGGAAGAATGCGGCCAAGAGAGTTACGGACTTGGGCGTCAAATTCCTTAAGACTGATGTGGGAAGCGCACTTCATTTCAAAAATGCGAGCTTACGACAACAACAGATGCACAATCTTTTTCCTATTGCCTATGCCAAAGCACCATACGAACTGTTTGCCCAACTCAACGGGCAGCGTGGATTCAACCATACACGTGAGGGGTATGCCGGCATACAGCGCTATCCTTTCATCTGGGCCGGAGACTGGGGCTCGGAATGGCAATGGTTCGAGCCAGTTATCCGTGGAGGCCTGAATATAGGCCTTTCGGGTGTCGGGTATTGGAGCCATTGCATGGGAGGTTTTGAACAATATTCTGCCTATGACACCGATCTATATCTGCGTTGGTGCCAGTTTGGGATGTTTTCACCGGTTTCCATTCTCTTCGGAATGGATCATCCTCGTTACCATGCCCCCTGGACTTATGGGGAAGAGGCGCAGAGAATATTTATTAAGTATGACTCCCTGCGCTATGCCTTACAGCCTTATCTTTACACAAGTGCGTGGGATATGTATCAAACCGGAAGGCCAATTATGGCCCCGTTGCTCTATGATTACACACAGGATGTTATCACGTACAATATTTCCAATCAGTTTATGTTTGGCCGTGATATGATGATTTGTCCGGTGACTGTCAAAAATGCCCTCTCACGCCCTGTCTATTTTCCTGGTGGAGACTGGGTGGATTTCTGGTCCGGCGAGCGGATTTTGGGGCGCCAGCATAAATCGTTTCTTACTCCTATTGATGTGATGCCTATTTTTATAAGGAGAGGTGCTATCATTCCACAGCAGGAAGCCATGCAGTATATCGGTGAGCGACCTGTTAAAGATATTACCCTTCTTGTCTATCCTTCTCAGTATTCTTCGTATAATCTTTATGAGGATGACGGTAAATCGATGGATTACCAAAAGGGTATCTATGCCTTGACTAAGATTGAAAGTTGTATGAAGAATAAAACTTGGCAACTTAAGATACATAAAACAGAAGGTAAATTTAAACCAACCCCCCATCAGTTCCATGTTATAGCCTACTTAGACGACAGACCTTCCTCTGTAGAGGTGGATGGGCATACCATCAGTGATTGGCAATATGATGACACGCTCAAACGGGTTAGTTTCTATACCGGTAAGAATAATCAGGAGAGTATTACAATAAGGGTAAAATAAGATGAAAAGGATAATGACTGCCATCATATTGACACTCCTATCTGTTTGGGTGTCTGCTCAAGACTATCAAGCTTTGCGTTTCCGGTCGGCTGCATCGTTTTTCAATTATGAGATGATGGAGGTGCATCAACATAATCGGGCCAGAGCTGAGACATTCAATAGAGCCGTTGCAACAAAAGAAGAGATGGAGACTTATATCAGTGGGTTGCGAGCAAGATTCAGAAGACTTCTTGGTGCTTTGCCTGTGCGAGGCAAGATGAAAAGTAGCGTGGTGGACACCAAGAAAGGGCGTGGCTTCTATGTTGAGAAAATCATCTTCTGTAGTGCTCCCGGCAGATATGTCACGGCGCATCTTTATCTGCCGGAAGAACATCGTGGCAGAGTACCTGCTTGCATTGAAATGTGTGGGCACGGGCAAAATGGTAAAGGATGTGGCTCAATGATTGCGGAGCGTATGGCTGCCAACGGTATTGCTGTGATGGTTGTAGACCCATTGGGGCAAGGAGAGCGCCAGCAGCTTATTGATGTATATGGCAAAAATCTAACGAGAGGCGTCACGACTGAACATACACTTCTTGCCCCCATGTATTTGCTTCTTGGCTCCAGTTTGGCTGCTCAGGAATATTTTGACAACAGCAGGGCTATTGATTATCTTCTTACCCGTAAGGATATTGATGGAAGCAAGATTGGTTGTTATGGATTTTCTGGAGGCGGGACACAGACCGCCTATCTCATTGGATTGGATGAGCGGATTCAAGTGGGATGTGTCGGACTCTTTTTTTCGTCACGTGAACGTACTTTGGAAAGTCAGGGGCCCAGCGATGGTTGTCAATGGATGCCGTGTGAGGGGAAGGAACATATAGAGATTGCAGACATGGGAATGATGATGGCTCCCAAACCTTTTCTCGTGATGGATGGTTTATATGATTTTGTCGATCATTGGGGGGCTCTACAGGGATTTGATGAGGTGAAACAGTGCTATACTGTTTTGGGCCATTCTGAAAAGGTCGAACAGTATTATTTTGAAGATGGCCATGCGGTGCCAACAGATGCCCAAGAAAAGATGGTGACATGGTTTCGTCGGTGGCTGCTGGATGATATGTCTCCACTGAAGCCATTGGAATATTGGCAAGATGACAATATGCTCTGCACTAAGAGTGGTCAGGTAAATTTGGAGTATCGCAATGCCCAAAGTTCTATGCAAGCATGTATGGATGAAATGAATTCTTTAGCTGATGCCAGGGAGGATTTCTGTCGGCAAGATTTGCAAACCATTCAGAGGAGGATGAAGATAATTCTTGGATTGCCGGACACATTCAATGACCGGATAGAGACGGTGCAAACGGGATGCAGAATGTTGCGTACTGCTACAGAATATCGTTATCAGGTAAATTGTAAGGGGGAATATCCGTTACCGGTCATTGTTAGAATTCCCTCTGATATAAGAGCAGATTCACCAATAGTTATCCATCTTACCGATCGTGGAAAAGCAGCTTGGTTGGCAGAAAACGACCGTATGGATGCTTGTTCCAATGGTAGCATTACAATAGCAGCAGACCTAAGAGGATTTGGTGAGACAGCAGATTTGTATCAGTATAATCTATCAAAATATTGGAATAGCCAGTATCGTACTGCGGTTGTTGCCTTACATGTCGGTAGGCCTCTTTTGGGACAACGGGTAATGGATATTCGCACCTTACTCAACTTTTGTGGTCAACAGCCGATTTTGTCAGGGCATCCTATCTGTATTGAGGCAGATGGAATTAGTGCCGTTGCCGTTATGCATGCTACAATTTTGGACGAGCGCATCCATGCAGCCATATTGACCAAGACACTGAAAACATGGAGAACATATATTGAGTATCCACTACAACAGAATATGATGTCTAATACTCTTGTGGGGGTACTGCGCTACTATGATATTCCGGATCTTGTTAAAATCAGTCGGAAGAGGATAAATATATGTGATTAGAGTGGGAGGGGGACTCTGTATACCCTACCGTAGTTTTTCTCCACCCTCATGAGAAAAGATGAAAAAGAGGCGGCAGCTTCAAAAGGTTTCACGCAACGGGTGAAGCTTTTGAAGCAGCCGCCTCAAATGATATTACGAATGGACTTATCTATTCGGAAGCAGGAATCCAGCGGGAATCGCCGGCACCGAGACGGCTATAAGCCGACTTGAGCGTGAAGTCGCCCTTGGAGGGATTTGCAAACACATCGGTTGCAGCTGCATCAAGCGCAGAACTTCCTTTCAATTTGATGGCGAAGTCGTTGGTTGTGTAGGTGTTGGTGTACACAGGCAGAGCCCGGGCACGGATATTCTTCTTCGATTCTGCCATAGGAGTCTTCGCAAAGATAGAATTGCTGATGGTAAACGTGGCAGCTCCGAAGGTGTTCTTGCCAAAATCTATCAGGAAGTTGTCACCGCCGATAGAGTTGTACATCGTGATGTGGTCGAGTACGACAGATTCCATGTCGGTGTTCTTACTGTAAATGAACATCTTGCCCGTCTCGGCTACATTGTAGAGCGTGCAATCGGTCATCCTGACATTTTTCACCACGCCCTTGCCCGAACCGGCGTCCACATGGATGAACGAATAGCCTGCACACATATCGTGGAAAAGGCAGTTGGTGAGCGTCAGGTTGTTGATGGTGATGCCGTCGCTGCCTTGCAAACGGAAGAAGGCATTCTTGATGTTGGCCACTTCGCAATCGGTGAGCGCGAAATCGCCTACCGTGGCGCTGACACTCTGGTTGACAAAATAGCTTGCGCCATTCTCTTTCAGCTTTAAGTTTTGGAATCTCACGTAGGCATGACTGCCGGCGAGGTCGAAGTTTTTGGTGAGGCTGAGTGTGGGAACTTCGCCCCCGGACAGTCCGAAGAAAGTCACCGACATACCATCAGGGATGGTCAGACTGGCGGGATTGCCGTCGTCACCGATGCCATGCACATCAAGTGTCACACCGGCCGGAATCGCGATGGTGGCACTGTAGTTGGTCGTGCTGCCTGCTTTCTCTTTGGCCTTGGCGGCAATCTCATCGATGAGTGTCTGCGAGAGTTCCTTCACATCGGGCGAGAGCGTCACCTTATAGTCGGCAGCAGGCATGGCTGCTGCGGTGGTGGCGGTGAGCGAACCGCGCTTGTTCTCGCCGTTCAAGATGTTGATGGTGTAGGTGGTGGTGGGCTTCAGACCGGTGACGGTGTAGGAAGCTGCAGCCTTCTGTTCGTCGGTCAAGGCGATATTCTGCTGCTCCTCACCATTCTGAAGCACAACGATGTTGGTCACCTTGGCACCCGACTTCCAACTCACACGGATGCTGTTCTCATCTACATCGGCGGCATCGAGTGCCTTGAATATCTGCTCCGACTTGGTCTTGAAACTGTAATCGTCGAGATATTTCCACGTAGAGGCTTTCCCGGCCTTGTTGCGGCTCATGATACGGAGGAAATACTTGGTGGTGCCTTCAAGATTGTAAATGGTGTCGGGAGAAGACGTGAAGGAAGAATCTACCACGCTATGGGCTGTGCCGCCCATGGGAATTGCGTCATAGAGGGAATCGGTGCTGTATTCCACCACGTAGTAGTCGGCATCCGGCATCTTGGAGAAAGTGACGGTTGCACGGTCGTCCTGAGGAGTGACCGTGAGCGTGGTGGGGTGGAACAAACGGTCGTGACTTGCGTCTACTCCCCAGTCGTTCTTGTCGGTGCAAGAAGTTACAGAGACTGCACCCAGGAGCACAAAGGCTCCTGCGCAGACTGTTTGGTTGATATGCTTGAGAATCATTGCTTGCTGTTTTTATTTATTGTCAAAACCATAAGAGTTTTGCAGCGTTCCGGCTGCATCCGAGATGGTGGTGGAGTAGATGGGCAACAGGTAGCGGTTTTTCACCGTTGCGTTCAGTCCTCCGCTGATATAGGGCAGGAACGACTTGAGGTTCTGCTGCTTGCTGTCGGTGAGTTCCGCTCCCCAGAAGGTCACGGAGGTGTAGCCGTCGGTGTTGGCAGGCTCTTCATACCAGCACACGCTGCTCATGTCTATCTTCACTCCGTCGGCATCCTGATAGGTCTTGTAGTAGAGTTTGGCCGGATATTGATTCAACTGCGCCGTGTAGTCGGCCTTCATTTGGTCGATTTTATCGCTCAGCAGATTCCAGCGCTCAAGCTCATACTTGCGCACGCCCTCACCGGCAAACTCCCATGCGTTTTCGTCTACAAGGGCATTGAAGAACGCATCTTTGTCGGCAGAAATGCCATTCACATAGTTTTCGGCCACGCTCTTGTCTGCCGAAGCGTATGCCCGTCCATGGACGGCGGCCAGAGCCTCGCGGGCCGTCATGCCTGCACCGCCGGTGCTGTTGTCGGGACCACCGTTGAGTTCGTTCAACACTTCTGCGTAGAGGAGGAGCACCTGCGAGTAGCGCAGCTTAACGGTGTTGATACCGGTCATCACTTTCGAACTGGCATCGGAGTTGACTGCCAGCTGCCGCCAATCCTCATTCATCTTGCGGAAATCCCACTTGGCGCAGTAGATGGCGAAAGGCTTGTTGCCGTCCATCTTCTCCGTCATCAGTCCGGTGCCGGCATCGGTGGAGATGGTGTAGGTAGCGCAGGTCACATCGCGGCGCGTATCTTTGCCGCTTTGGTCGAACGACCAGAAGAGGGGAGCCGTCAACTGCACGTTGGCAGAAGAGTTGCCCTTGGGGCCAAACTTGGCCGTGGCTCCGCTCACGCGCACACCCACCGAGTAGCCCAACTCGCCCGATGAACCGAGCCCCATCGGAATCTCGAAGATGTTTTCACGATACTGCGTGTCGAGCCGGCGTTGGTTGATGAGATACCATTCGTTGGCAAAGCTCGGGTTCAGCGCATGCACCCCGCTGCCAATGACGGCGTTGAGGTGTTCCAGTGCGAGTCGGTAGTATTTGGTACGCACATCGGCCGACGGACGCTGCGTGGGATAAACGGGGTCGCTGTTTTTGCTTGCCGTCTCGTAACCCGTCTTGGCCTGCTCGCGGATGGCCCAGCCTGCACGCTGCATGGCTATCTGGGCCAGAAGCGCATGGGCATAGCCCTTGGTGACATGCTCGGTGGTGTAGCCACTCTGGCCTGCCCAAGGCAGCAGATCAATGGCTTTGGTTAAATCCACGATGAGCGTGTCCATGATCACGTCGCGATCGGTCTTGCCATGATTGATGTTGGAAAGGTCTTCACGGGTGGGGTCCATCTTCAAAGGCACATCTCCCCAGTTACGCACGAGGTCGAAATAGAGCATGGCGCGCAACGTGAGTGCTTCCCCTTTGTAGTAAAGGAGTTCCTTGCTTGACTTGTCACTGACATTGGCTATGAGGTCGTTACAGTCTTCAATGGCTTCATACATCTTGTCCCAAGCACGCTGCACCTTGTCGAACGTACCGGCTTTGGAGGTATAATAGTTGTTCAGACTGTGCCCTTTTGCGTCTTCCGTGGCTTTTGATTCGCCAAGGGCATTGACCAGTTCGCAGTCTGAATTCACCATAAACGAGAAGGCCAACACCTGCGAATAGGTGGCATCTTCCACCAACAGACCGTAGACTTTGTTCAAGGCATTGCGGGTATAATAGGCGGAAGAATAGACATTTTCCTTCGACAGGTCAGACGGCGAAGTCTGATCAAGGAAGTCACTACAGGAAGCAAAGCCCAGGGCAGTGGCGCCAATGATGATTGTCTTGATAATATTTTTCATTTTCAAATACGCTTGATTCAGTTGATTAGAATGAGACATTAACACCAAATACATACAGACGGCTCTTCGGATAGGAAGCGTAGTCGATGCCGGGGCACATGGGATACTTCTTGCCGAAGCTGTCCACTTCAGGGTCGTTGCCGCTGTAACCGGTGATGGTGAGGAGATTGTAGCCCGTAAAATAGAAGCGGACATTGGTCAGGAACACTCTCTTAATCAAGCTGGTGGGGAGTGTATAACCTATCGTGAGGTTCTGCAAACGCAGGAAGGAAGAACTCTCCACTGCATAATCGGTCAAGAAAGTCTTGGTCATCACCGCCGGGTTGTAGATGGTGGCACCCTCGTTGATTTCCAACAGGCGTGCAACGACTTTGTCGCTGCCTCCATACTGATCGATAACGGTGGCAGTCGGTGAAGTCAGCTTGGCTCCGTTGACGGGATCGACACCTGTGTAGCGGGTATAGAAATCGGCATTGAGGTTGCGCTGCTTGGTGGAGTTATTGAAGAAAGAAGACAGCATCTTCGTGCCGTTGATGAGCTTTCCGCCGAACTGATAGCTAAAGAACACGGAAGCGTCGAAGCCGTGGAAAGTGGCGTTGAGGCCGAAACCACCGGCCCAAGGGGCAATCGTATTGCCCAAACGCTGCTTCACGGGATTGCCGTTTTCGTCGACCTCGAGCTTGGGCGAACCGGGCTTGAGTTGACCGATGGCCGTGTAGCTCTTGTCGTTGACCCCATCGCGCAGTTTCCAAGTGGTGCCATCGAGAATCAACTCGCCCGTCGGATTGAGCGTAGCGTCGTAGGGCGTGTAGTAGCCGTTCATGCGATAGCCCCAGATTTCGCCCAACCGGCCGCCTTCCACAATGCGGAAGTTCTCATAAGAGCTCAGATTTGTACCTGCCCACTTGTTGGCATCCCACTCCGAACCGGTGTCCAACTTGTCTATCTTATTGCGGTTGTAGGAGATATTACCGGTGAAATCGAGCGTGGCATTCTTCTTCGACAGGATGGAAGCGTTCACGGCCAACTCTACACCTTTGTTGGATGTCTGGCCGAAATTGCGGTATTGATAGCTGTAACCGGAGCTGGTGGAGACAGCAGTCTTCATCAACAGGTCTTTCGTCGTGTTCCAATAGAAATCCAACGTACCGTTGATGCGTCCCTTGAAGAAACCGTAGTCGATACCGACATTACGGGTCACGGTGGTTTCCCACTTCAATTTGGAGTTGGAAAGCACATCACCTTTCTGCAACATCGTGGTGAGCGTCTCGTCAAAGTAGGGTGCCTTCACCTTGGAATAGTCGGTGGGGAAAGCATACGACGGGGAGATGCTGCCCGACGGAATGCGGTTGTTACCCGCTGTACCGTAGCTTAAACGCAGTTTCAGATTGGACAACCAAGAGGCCGTGGAGCGCATGAAACTCTCGTCGCTCAAACGCCATGCGAAGGCGGCGGCAGGGAAATAGCCCCAACGATGGCCATCGGCAAACTTCGAACTGCCGTCGGCACGAAGCGTCAGGGTCAACAGATACTTGTCAGCAAGCGAGTAGTTGACACGACCGAAGAACGACAAGAGATTGTCCTTTTGGCCGATATAGTTGGATTGCGGATTGGCCGTGCCGGCTCCCTGATGGGCAAGCACTTCGCCGATCGTGAAGTCTGAGGGGAAGTTGATGGTCGAAGAGTAGTAGTCTCTTTCCTGTGAACTTGACCATTCCTGGCCCACGAGCACATTCAGACGGTCGTCTTTGGCAAACGCATTCTTGGCATCGTAAGTCAGCGTGTTGGCATTGCGCCAGCCTCGGGTGTCTTCGCGGGTGAAACGCGACTGCGGGAAACCCTTACCCAAGTTGAAGTTGCGGGTGGCCTTGGCATCCCAAGCCTGTTCGGTGTTATCATACCTCCACGTGTAACCGAACTCGGAACGGAACGTGACGTGCTTGAAAGGCTTCCAGTTCACGCCGAAATTGTAGTCCTGACGGAAACGGCGCTGCTGCTTGTACGTACCCATGATACGCTCCAATGGCGAGATGTCCGACTTGGAAGTCTCGTCGGTATCGTCATCGTCATTCGTCGACAGTGGATCCACCGGACAGAAGATGATGGCAGAATTGATGATAGAGTTGGACGCATTGCCGTCGTTGGTATCTGCACCGCCACTCAAGCCGTTGACAGTCTGGTAGCTCAAGCGGGCATTGAAGTCGAGACTCAGCCACTTGCTGACCTCCGAGTTCAACTTCGCATTGATATTGTTCTTCTTAAAGTCGGAGCCCAGCATGATGCTCTTGTCATCCGTACGGGAATAGCTGATGTTGTATTTCAATTCCTTGCTGCCGCCATTGACAGAGAGATTGTACATCTGCTGCAATCCCGTGCGCCCAAAAAGCTCGTCCTGCCAGTCGTTGCCGGCCTTGGATTTCCAAATATCCAAGTCGTTCCAGTCGCCATACTCGCTCGTGGTCTGGGTTTCATACTGATACTTCGCATAGTTATAAGGATCCAGCACCTTGATGTTTTTAGCCACCTTGCGTATGCCGAGAGAGGCACCGAAGTTGACGGCCACCTTCCCCTCCTTGCCGCTCTTGGTGGTCACGATGATGACACCATTGGCACCACGGGCACCATAGATGGCCGTGGAAGAGGCATCCTTCAGCACATCAATGCTCTCAATGTCGGACGGAGCGATGTCGCTGATGCTCGACACGGGGAAGCCATCGACAATATAAAGAGGTGAATTGTCCTGCGAGAGCGAACCGCCGCCACGCACACGAATCTTCACTTCGGCATCGGGCGAACCCTCGGTGGTGGTGATTTTCACACCGGCCAACTTACCGGTCATGGCCTCGCTCACACTCGACACGGGCACGCCGGCAATGTCATCGCTGCTGATGGAGGCCACCGATCCCGTGAGATCTTTCTTGCGCACGGTGCCATAGCCGATCACGACCACATCGTTCAGCGTCGACGCTTCGTCTTCGAGCTTCACGTTTACACTGCTCTTGCCGTCCACATCCACGGTCACGGTTTTCATTCCGACATACGAAACGGTCACCTTCTTGCTGCTTCCTTTAAGAGTAAGGCTGAAATTACCGTCGATGTCAGTTACCGTACCGTTGGTGCCGGCTCCCTTCTCGAGGACAGTCGCACCGATGACAGGCTCACCGCTTTGGTCAACGATAGTTCCCTTCACTGTCTGTGCTGAAATATTGCCCGTTACGAATACAAGGGCACATACCAACACCAGACGGCATAATTTAAAAAATCCAGACATAGTTTGCTGTTTAATAGATTGGTAAATTCTAATATATTGTTATCAAGTTCTTTTTCTATCCTGTTCGTTTGTTTCTGGAGTTGCAAATATAGTCATTTTATGTTTGCGAACAAAAATAAATATGTTAAATCGCTATTTTTCGTAAAAAAACGAGGATTTTTCCTCCATTCGCCTGTCGTTCCGGTGCCATTTGTGGTGATTTGGGCATCAAAAAGCACCTTGTTTGCGCCCACAATGGGAATTTTAACTATTCACACACCATCTGAAGCCTTATCCGCCTGCAGGAGCATTAATATCTTGAGAGAATACGAGGGTATGGCGAAAATTCATTATCTTTGCAACAGTCAGTTCCTGTCGGGAGCCATGCCGTTTCGGCATCATGGCCCGCTGCCGGCGGCGGGCTTGCAATATCATCAACAAAAACACTCATTCTATGAAACAAAAACGCTTACTGTTCCTTTCGCTCCTGACAGCGGCCACCATGGCGACTGCCCAGACCGGCCGACCCGCTGCGGCCCCGACATGGACCGAATGGCACGATCTTGAGATCAACGAGGTCAACCGGCTGCCACTCCACACCGAGTTTTTCGCTTTCAACGGCACCGAGCAAAACCTTTCGGTTGACGACAAAAAGCAGTCGAAAAACTTCCTGAGCCTCGACGGTCTGTGGAAATTCAAGTGGGTGGAGCACGCCGACCAGCGGCCCACCGACTTCTATCTGCCTTCGCTTGATGACTCTTCGTGGGCCACGATGTCTGTGCCGGGCAACTGGGAACTCAACGGCTATGGCGACCCGCTCTATGTGAACATCGGCTTCGCATGGCGCGGACACTTCAACGGAGTGCCGCCCGAGGTGCCTGTGCGCGACAATCACGTGGGGTCCTACCGCCGTACCATCATCGTGCCCGACGACTGGACGCGCGGCAAACAAGTGATTGCCCACTTCGGGAGCGTCACTTCCAACATCTACCTCTACGTCAACGGACGCTTTGCAGGCTATGCCGAAGACTCCAAGGTGGCGGCCGAGTTTGACATCACTCCCTATATAAAGAAAGGTGAAAACCTCATCGCCTTTCAAACCTTCCGCTGGTGCGACGGTTCGTGGGATGAAGATCAGGACTTCTGGAGGCTTTCGGGTGTGGCCCGGGAGAGCTATCTCTATGCCCGCGACCGCCAAACGCACGTCAACGACCTGCGCGTCACCCCCGACTTGGATGCCAACTACACCAATGGGCGACTGACGGTCAAAACAACCTATCAGGGCAATGTGGCGGTGGAATATGCGCTCTCGGATGCCGATGGCAAGATGGTGAAAAGCGTCACCTCGCTTCCCAAAGTGAGCGGCAACCCGCTCAAGGGGCCCAAAGGCAAGGGCCACTTCCATCCCATCAAGGAAGACACATACGTGTTCGACATTCCCAATGTGAACCAATGGACGGCTGAGACACCTTATTTATATACGCTGCGCGTAAGCCTCAAGGAGGGGGATAAAGTGATCGAAACCGTCACCCGGCGTGTGGGCTTCCGCAAAGTGGAAATCAAAGACGGCCAACTGCTTGTCAACGGCAAGCCCATCCTCATCAAGGGGGCCGACCGCCACGAGATGGATCCCGACGGAGGCTATGTCGTGTCCGAGGCTCGGATGATAGAGGATATCAAGCTCATGAAACGGCTGAACATCAATGCCGTGCGCACCTGCCACTACCCCGACGACCCGCGCTGGTATGACCTTTGCGACCGGTACGGGCTCTACGTGGTGGCCGAAGCCAATCAGGAGAGCCACGGACTGGACAAGACCGAGGTCATCAAGTCGCCGCTTTTCGGCCGCCAGATACTCGAGCGCAACCAACACAACGTGGCCGCCCACTTCAACCATCCGAGCATCATCGTCTGGAGCTTGGGCAACGAGACCGAGGACAGCCCCAACTTCACGGCTGCCTACGACTGGATCAAGCGGCAAGACACAAGCCGGCCGGTGCAGTTTGAGCGCGCCGGGACGGGCCGCAACACCGACATCTTCTGCCCGATGTACATGAGTCCGGAGGGTTGCGAGCGCTATGCCGCCAACCCGGCATCCACCAAACCGCTTATACAGTGCGAGTACAACCACACGATGGGTAACTCGGGCGGCAACCTTGCCGAATACTGGCAGCTCGTGCGCAAGTATCCGAAGTTTCAGGGCGGCTTCGATTGGGACTTCGTCGATCAGGCCCTGCGTGGCCGCGATGCCGAGGGGCGCACCATCTACAAGTACGGCGGAGACTACAACGACTACGACCCGAGCGACAACAACTTCAACTGCAACGGCATCGTGGGCCCCGACCGGCAACTCAATCCCCACGCCTACGAACTGGCCTACCAGTATCAGGATATCTGGGCCGAACCCGTCGACCTCGAAAAGGGTAAAATCAGCGTTCGCAACGAGTTCTTCTTCCGCGACCTGAGCAACGTGCGGCTCGAATGGGAGCTCACACAAGAGGGCAAGACCGTGAAGAGCGGCACCCTCGACCGGCTCGACATCGCTCCCGGCGGGACACACGAATACACTCTGCCCGTAGATGACAGTCTGCCGGGCGACTGCTTTCTCAACATCCGGTTCCGGCTGAAGGAGGCCGAACCGCTCATGAAGGCAGGTCAAACCATCGCCTACCGGCAGCTCGCAATGCCCTATCACGGCTATGCCATCTCGCCTGCAGAACCTCGCCATGGGGCCATCAAGATTATCGACAAGAAAGGTAGGCCCGACATCGTGCTCACGGGAGCAGACGGCATGACCGTCCGTTTTGACCGGCAGACCGGGCTTCTCGCCGAATACACAGTAGGCGGCAAGAGCATCCTCGGGGAGGGCGGCACGCTGAAACCCAACTTCTGGCGCGCCGTGACCGACAACGACATGGGGGCAAATATGCACAAGAAATTCGCTGTCTGGCACCATCCGGAGATGAAGCTGACGGCTCTCACGGCCGTGCGCGACAAGGGCCGGAAAGACCTGGCACTCGTCACAGCCGTCTACGACTTGCCGCAGGTGAAGACCGGGCTCACCCTGCGCTACGCCATCGGCTCCATGGGCAATATGCTCGTCACCATGAACATGACGGCCGACACAACGGCCAAAGCGCCCGACTTCTTCCGCTACGGGCTCGCCATGCAGCTGCCCTACGACATGGATCGCAGCCGCTACTTCGGCCGCGGCCCCATCGAGAACTATTCCGACCGCAAGGAGTGCATGCCCGTAGGCATCTACAGTCAGACGGCCGACGAGCAGTTTTTCCCCTACATACGCCCACAGGAGACGGGCACCAAGAGCGACATGCGCTGGTGGCAACAGACCGACGCAAGTGGTTTCGGACTCCGCATAGAGGCTGATCAGCCATTCTATGCCTCGGCCTTGCACTACGACATCGACGAGCTTGACGAGGGGACGGAGAAAAAACAGCGGCATCCGGAGCAGTTGAAGAAGTCGAAGTTCACCAATCTCTTCATCGATGCGGAGCACTACGGCGTGGGCGGCATCAACTCGTGGGGTGCCTGGCCGTTGGAACCCTATCGCGTGCATCGCGGGGAGAAGGGGTTGAGTTTGAACCTCATCCCCACCTTCTCTCCGAGGGGAGAGGGGGAGTGATGCGCCCATCAACTGATTTTTCCACTTATTGATATTGATAGGCAAAGCGGTGAATTATTCGATAAAAGGATAAAAAAACTCTGACAACGGGGCGGAAGTGCTCCGATAGGCGTAAAGTTTTTTCTACTCTGATTTGCATTTCCGCCGTTTATATCGTATCTTTGCAATAGCAAGGGGAGCGCATGTACGCTCCCCTTTTTTGTCTTCTTCCCGTTACAGGTGACAATTCGGCCCAAACAGTCTTGCCGAACGGCCTTTTCCACATTCTCACTCGGCCCGAGTGAGCTTTCAAGTGTGGCTCTTTTGCATCGTCGTTTGGGCTTAGTGAGAATTTTGATGGGGCGGATGAGGCAAATAAGACGGATGGGAATAGCCAACAGAATGGGTGTGAGAAAAGGTCATGTAAGGCTTTTTCGAAAGGTTTAATAGTTTGTGCTATATACAGAGAGAGGATGAAAAGAGGAAAACCGAGAAGGAAAAAGGGGAGAAGAGGGAAACAGGAAAAAGCAGGTTACCGCAAAGAAAGTATATAGACAAGGAGCTAATGCCGATCGACGATGAAAAGGCCGTACACGGCTTGCACCCTCCATGCCACTTGCCGGCCTTCCGTCAACATGCCGTCGTAGACTCTTGCTGATGGGTGGGGGAGCCTGACAACTGCACAGCATCAAGCTGCCGATAAGCTGACAATGGATGGGAATGGGGGTAAAAAAATGTCGGAAAGGGTGTGTTTTTGTCCTTTCCGGCCATTTTTTCCATCTGAAGTGTTGCTTCGTATTGTTTAAATGCTTATTTTTGCCGATGCTATATAATCTAATGCCCTAACAAACTGCTTAGACAAAGATGAAACCTTTTGCAGGCATAGCGTCATGAAACGATAATTCTCAATCACTTATACTAATAGTTACTAAAAACAAGACACATGAAGAATGCAATGAATCTGATGTGTAAGTTCTGTCTGCTGACGGGGCTTTTGCTGATGCCGCTTGTGGCGTTGGCGCAAGGCACCGTCAGGGGAACGGTCGTTGACTCCAATGACGAGCCCATTATCGGCGCATCGGTTGTCGAAAAGGGCAATGCGCGCAACGGCACGGTGACCGATCTTGACGGTAACTTCACGTTGAAACTGGTCAAGTCGAAGACGGCCGTTGTGACCTACATCGGTATGGTTTCACAGGAAATCACGGTTGCGGATGCCGCCCGGAAGGTGGTCATGAAAGACGAACAAGGGCAGTTGGACGAAGTGGTGGTGCTGGGTTACACCAGCCGCGCCCGCAAAGACCTCACCGGTTCGGTGGGCTCCGTGGGCGGTGCCAAGTTGGCTGCTGTGCCTGTGGCCTCGGCC
>OAUK01000308.1_pt1 | contig 23825 bp, 24 predicted proteins | sample 1495131 | NCBI WGS metagenome assembly OAUK01 (sample SAMEA2580009, study PRJEB22360) | human gut metagenome | biome: human gut; feature: human-associated habitat; material: faeces | place: Denmark | collected 2008/2010 | reverse complement strand
AAAAAACAGCTCCAAGCGGATTCACACATAGCAATGATATCAAAAAGGTAGAGCTAACTTATAAAGATCAGAATACCGCAATTGTATTTGGGGATGCAGGCACATATGAAAACGAACGTCAGAGAGTCGATGTACAGGCTGTCAAAAAGGACGCAGATGACCAGCAGCTGCTAGCCGGCGCTGAAATCACGCTATATGCAAACAGAGACGTGTATAACTATGACGGCGATGTGATCGTAAAAGCCGGTGAGCAAATCGAAACGGTGGTAACCGGCGAAGATGGTAAAGCCACATTTACTGCAGACCTGCCTAATGATCTTACTCCGGAATATGGTGTAATGCCAATCGAGGAAATCGAGGACGAAGATCTAGATCCAGGATTTGGAGTTAATGTCATCGATGGTGTAAGATTGATCGGTGATCCTAATAGCCTCTTTTATGCGGGAGAGACAAAAGCACCACAAGGATATGCGAGTGGTCAGGAAGTGCGTTATTATTTTGATACGAAGTATACGGATCAGGATGAAGCTGTCCTGAAGTTTGAATCAGAATTTCAGAATGAAAGTACAAAGGTAGAAATCTCAAAAGTTGATATAACTAATGAGAAAGAATTACCTGGTGCCACGCTGCAGATAAAAACAGAGGATGGGAAAATCATCGAAGAATGGGTGTCTACAGATAACCCACATATGTTTGAGAAGCTGCCAGTCGGAAAATATGTATTATCGGAGAAATTACCAGCTGCCGGTTATACGACTGCAGAGGATATTCCATTTGAAATTAAAGATACTGGAGAAATCCAAAAGATCATTATGAAGGATGATATAACAAAGCTGCAGATCATCAAGACGGATGAAGAAGGTAAGCTGTTACCAGGCAACAAACTGGCCATCATTGACCAAAACGGAAAGACTGTTGATGAGTGGATCACAGATGATAAGCCTCATGATATCACCAAGCTGATTGTTGGACAGGAATACATATTGCGTGAGCTGGAAGCAGCTGCCGGTTATACAAAGGCTGCGGATGTTGCCTTTACTGTTAGAGATACAAATGAGATCCAGACAGTGAATATGAACAACAAGCAAACTGTAATGCACTTTTCTAAAGTCGATGAGACCGGCGAAAAAGAATTACCTGGTGCTAAACTGCAGATCACTGATGAAGATGGCAATATCATAGATCAGTGGACATCTACAGAGGAGCAGCATACGATCACAGGCCTGACTGAGGGACAGAAATATGTAATGATAGAAATCAGTGCGCCTTATGGTTATGAAATCGCTGAAAAGATTGAATTTACCGCTGGAGACGGCCAGAAAGTCGTTATGAAGGACAAAATGATTCGAGTGAGTGTTGTTGTTAATAAAGTAGATTCAGTCACTAAAGAGAATATCAAATCCAAAAACTTTGAATTTACCATGTATAAAGATGCTGAATGTACACAGAAAATAGAAACTGTTCAGGCAGATAAAGAGCAGGGGACAGCGACTTTCGCAAATATACCTTTTGGAACCGTATGGATCAAGGAAACCAAAGCTCCACTAGGCTATAAATTATCAAAGGAGATTAAAGAAGTTGTTATTGATGAGAATACACCTATCGTAGATGGGGTTTACAGCTTTGAGTATGTCAATGTTTTAATGCCAACAATCGTAGTAAAAAATGAGATTAAAACTGGAGACACCACCTCAGTAGCTTTACTGTTCACAGTTTCAGGGATTGCAGGCTTTGCAGCTTATCTAATGATAAGGAAAAGACGAGATTTAAACAGGAATGATAATTAAGTTAAGTACCAAATATGAGATACATAAAGAGATTGTGTATACCGTTGAGCTTGCTGATCGTATGCGGATGTACAGCAAAAACACCTAAACGGCAGCATGTACTGTATTTTGATCAAGATATTAAAATACAGTACAAATCAAATGTAAATACCTGTGATTACATTGCAACTGTGGATAGTTACGAAATACAAGCATCCATGATTGATGATGATACAGTCTATGTTAGCAATTTTGAGGTGAAATGTCCTAAAATAGACACAAATCATTTAGGAGAAACAACACTTACTTATAAAATAGGGAATGATACATATAAAACAAAAGCGATGATTACTGATAAAACTAAGCCAGTTATTTCTGCAAAGAATGAACTGGCTTTTACTATTGGTGACCGCCATGAAGCGGTACGTTCCTATTTTAAAGTATCAGATCCGATCGACCCAGTTGAAGATATTACTGTAACTCTTTTAGGTAAGATAAATTGGCAAAAAGCAGGAAGCTACAAAGTAACAGCGATTGCTAAAGATAAAAGTGGTAACGAAAGCAGAAAAACGATCACCTTTATTTTGAAGAAGCCAAAAAAAGAGGAGAGTAAAAGTGATTCAGAAAACGGTCAAGAAGAAAGTAAACCAAAAGCCTCAATTTCTGAGAAAAAAGAGAAAAAGGAGAGCGATGGTGACACGGGAGGTGAAAAGATAAATGAGAAAGTAGACAAGCCTGTTATATCAAATAAAGATTATTTGTTTTCAGACGGATTTGATATGGATTCCGCAGCAAGTGTATGCCAAGCGGACCTATTATCATCTGGGAAAGGAGGTAGCTGCATACCTCTGAAAAATGCAGAGGGCGAGTATGTAGGTATGCGGCTCACCTTATATTAAATTTCATAGAAAAGGAGATATTTATGTCGATTTTTAAAATTGTTATGGCAGTATTAGCCTTCTTAGGCTCTTTTGCAATGGGGTTATTTATGCCTCAAAAAGCAATCGATGAACATTTCATGCAGAGAGATGGCAAAATTGGATTCAAGGTCTATTTATTGCGCTTCGTTTTGGCTTTGGTGTTAGCAGCTTTAGTTACATTCTTTGTCTGTCTATAAAAATAAGGAGGAAATCAAAATGGGATTCTCAATACACAAAAATTTAATACAAAAAGATCAAGAAGGAAATATCAAAAGGACATCCATCACTTCTAAATCTGGTAAGGAATATACTTATGCAACTGTAAGTGTTCCTAATGCAAACCTTGGAGGAATCAAATCAGAAGATGGGATACAGATAAATAAAACTGAAAGTGTGCATTTCTTAGTTCCAATCTACAGTATTTCAGAGGATCAGTATCATTCCGACAGATCCTTTATTACTCTTAAGGATGACTACATCATCCCATCCGTACAAGTGGATATGGGGAAAACAGGGAAGCAATTGGAAAACGGGAAAAACGAACATCAATTCCTCAAGGTGAGAAATATGACTGTTGAACAGCTTAAGGAGTGTATGCCGCAAAATCAGTGGTTACGATTTACAATTTCCCGTGAACAGAAAGGGAATGATTATATGAATTCGAAAAACGAACCAAGAACGACTATCCTCATGCCGGATGGTGCATATAAAGGGTGTAGAATAGTCATCAATCCAAAATGTATCAGTGAAATCCCTGAGAAAGATCATCTTTTATCTGTATCATTGAACAATAAAGCGGAATTCAATATTTTGAGCAATTCTGTAAAATCAATAGATCCAGCAACAGGAAAAAAGGATTATGAAACAAAAGTGGTTAAAGAAAAAGTAACTGCTGCAGAGCTTCAAGAATATTTCATCAATCGCCCAAAAGCTGATCAGGAGGTGTCCATCGTTAATGAGCAGCATCCTGTCTTACCTGAAACGGATATTCTTACAGAAGAAGGCGCAGATACAATCGATGAAAATGAAGAGTCATCAGAGGATGGACTTGTACAGTGATAAATACAAAGGAGAAACGATATGGGACAGTTTTCACAACTTTTTAATATTTTTAAACCACTTGTAACAGATGGGATGACTTTTTTACAGTCAATGTCTGTTTTGATAGCAGGATGTATGGCGACCTGGTATAAACTCCGGGAAATGGTTGCAGATGTGCAGGAAGATCAAATGTTCTCACAAAAGAATAAAAAAGTATTCACCTGTCTGATTTTCATTTTTATTATACCAACCATCATTAAGATCGTACAATCCTACGTTAACAAAGGGTGAGCTAGCATTATGCTCACTCTTTATTGTTTATATAGATATTAGGAAAGATGGGTGAATATATGGCAAAAGAAGATCTGTTTTCACAATTTGGAAAAGAATATATAAAAAGTCTTACGGAAGCTTATGATATCGATGAAGATCATATCATTTTCAAATATGCCAAGAAAGTAACAACAAAACGTTTTGCAGATAGTCAAGACTTAGAAGCATTTCTTAATTGGATGAAACAATTCAATTATGACGGTACCGGAATGGAATCATATTATGTGAACCTTATTAGAAAATATATGATAGCGAAACAAGACGAAGAGGCAAAATCATGGAATCTTTTTACATTGGAAGAATCTGAAAGCGAAGATGATGATGAGCTCCTTGAGGAAATACATGAACAAATCATGGAAATCAAGGATGAAATGAGTTCATTGATCGATATCATGATAGGAGATGAACAAATAAGCGATGTATATAAAAAGACTTGTTATATACAGGAGATGCTCAAGGGACTACAGAGCAAACAAACACCAAAAAAAGCAGAATATGAGCAAGTCGAAGATTTAAAAAAGAAATTTGATATTTTGTTGTTGAATACACGACAATATTCTCAAAGAGTAAAAGCTATTGAAAAGCCTATACAAGCGCCTTTCACAAAAAGATGTGAAGATATCTTTTGCAAAAACAAAAATAAACTAATTTTTTACGGCTTCATATTCTATACGCTTATCCTTCTTGTTCTTCTTATAAAGGTTGGGTGGTGATAGTATGAATGGAATGATGATAGGTTGGTTTTGGGATGATATTGCTGAAAACTTATCACATATGGTAGATGATACGATACGTAATTTTTTCTGGTCAATGATCAAGGCATTGATGACTATGATAAGTGACCTACTTAATGGTCTAATCAACGGTATTTTAGGCTTTGATATATTAAATAATACTTTCATCAAAGAGGCGTTTACTTGTGCTCTTTTGCTGATGTTCTTATTCTTTCCTGTGAAAATCATCTATGAGCTTGTTACAGGACTTATAAAAGATGATGAAGCAGCCTTAGATATGAATAAAAAATTAGGGAGTACCTTGATAGGAATAGCAATCGCAGTATCTCTTCCTGTTCTGGTGCCATTAGCTAATACGACTACAGTAAAAGTTGCAAATGTTTTCACTTCTGGTGATGTGATGGGAAATCAGTTTGAAACAGGGAAAAATAAAGATTCAAAGATAGGGAAATCATTGATTGAAAATGTCTTTATAGGTTTTGGGGGAATGTCAAAATCAGGACCATATGGTGCAAAGAAACTTGTGGAAAAATATCGAAACGCTTCATTCAGCATAACGCAGAGAGATGAGGATGATGATAATTATGTATGGGTCTACAGTGATTTCATGGTAGTGATCGGCATGTCTATTTTTGTAATCTTAGTCTTTATTTTATCTATACAGATAGCAGTACGCCTATTTGCAATCGGATTTTATTACGACATAGGCCCGTTTTGTTGCCTGTCTTTGAGCAATTATCAAAATCCGCAGGCTTTCACTGTCTGGAAAAACTCGTTGATAGGACAATTTGCGTTGAATTTGACACAGTTATTTCTATTGTCGCTCCTTGGTAATATTGTTAGCGATATATCAGAGGTTGGGGCTACATATCCAATCGCTTGCGCAGCAATGTTTTTTGGCGCTTTCAGCCTGATTTTAACAATGCCCAACTTCGTACAAAGCATGATAGGTGGATATGGAGCCGGGGTCATGGAAACGATGCAGCAGATGAAAGGCGGCCTTGGTATGATGAGGGGCATGACGATCGGAGCTGTCACAGGTGGAATAAATGCGATCGCTGGTCGCCGAAATGATTTTACAGGATTCCGACAGGGTGGTATCCGAGGGGCGATTGCTGGAAATAAGCGCAGTGATGGATCACGTAGTGGTGGAATCATTGGGGATACACTCGGTCAAAAAGATTCTGAAGGAAACCGTAAAGGAGGTATGCGATCAGCATTTGTTGGAGACAAACAGACACAAAGAGATAGGGCTGGAAATGTTAGTGGGACAAAACGCTCTGGAGGATTGCGTGGAGCTGTTGTCGGAAATACTACAAAAGATACGGATGGCAATGTGACAGGTCGTCAAGGTGGTCTAAGAGGATATGCTGCAGGAAATTATCAGGCCGTAACCTCATCAGATTTAGATGGCAGTAAAAACCCTGAACCACAGGTCGCAACACGCCGACAGGGAGGTTTAAGAGGTCTGGCGGCAGGTACAGTAACAAAGGATATAAATGGTAATGTAATGAGCAGAGAAGGCGGTTTGGGAAGTCGTATAAGCGGTAGGTTCAATGTCAACAATGCTGCAGCTGATTCACCAGGAACAAGTGGTAATAGTGTTAACAGTAATAATTCCGGAACAGGTAATAATGGAACTGGAAGGATGAATCGTGGATATAACTCTTCTGCTAGACATACTCGTAAAACGAATACTCAAAGCACAGAAAATGGTAGAGCGAATCCTTTTAAGATAAATAATACAAATGCTTCAGATAGAAAGAATAAGAGGTGAAAGTAAATGTCATTGAATGTTTTGACGATCATTATTGACAGAGCAAGTGTGAAGCCTATATTGTGGTGGCGATTTTCCGGAAAAGACAGTCTTACGATGGGTGCTGGATTTCTTATTGGCTTTTACCCTACGAAAGCAGTCACGGATGATTTAGTTGGGTTAATTGCTGGAGGAGTCATATTTATACTATTGGGTATTTTACTGGTCGAGATGCCGAATCATTTGAGTATCTATGATCACATAAAGAAATGGTATAAATATAAATTCAAAGATCCGGAAGCATATTATTATATTCCTCAGAATCTATATGATATAAATCAGAATCAGAATGAAGAGGACAAGGATACACCAGGAAACTTATATGGTTTTTCATTTTCAAATAAACAAGAGGAGGATTAACCTTGAAAGGAAAGAAGAAAGAAAAAAAATCTAACGCATCTAAAGATAATAAAAAAACTGAAAAAAAGCTCATAAAACGTGTTAATGTCAAAGAAGCCCTTCCTTTTAGTTTTGATAAAGAAAAGAATATGTTTGTAAAAAAAGACGGTAGTTATATACAAATGGTTTGTATAACTGGGACGAATCTATTTGGCTTTAAAGAAACAGATAAGGCTTCATTTATAAATGCTTTTTCACTGGTCTTCAGTAATACGATAGGTAAAGGGCAGATCTATTCATATGAGATAAGTGCAGATGTAGATGGCTACATAGAGGATTACCAATTTTTCATGGACAGCCTTGATTTAACAAATGAGATAGGTTGTAAAAAATACGATATTTTAGAGAGAGCGCAAAACAGAATGAAATTCACAGCATCTACAAGAGAATTGGTTGATAGGTGTTTTTTATTTGTGTTCGCTGATAAAGATATCAATAGATTAGAACAAAGATGTAATGAAGTGATCCAAACAATGAGTCCATTTCAAAGCACATTCATGTTGACTTGGGAAGAGATGTTTGGTGTCCTTTATAATTTTTACAGGCCTAGCAATGCCCGCATATTCGATGAAGATCCTAAAGAAATAGAAGATATAATGGATTATCTTTATCCTACCAGAATAGGAAGAGTTGAACGAGGGTTCAAGCAATGTCTGGAGACGGATGGTATTTACTCCCGTACTAGATATATTTCATATTACAAAAAAATGCCGAAATTTGCACAGCTGAGCTACTTGGCCACTTACAAAGAAATCGACTTCTCTTTACATTTCGAACCCGCAGAAAGTGGAGCCATATCAAAGGAAATGGATAAAGAACTTAGAAATATCCGAAAGAATTTGGAAAAAGCAAAAGAACATTCTGAAAGCACAAAACTACAAAAGAAAGAAGCTGAAACAGAGGAGTTGATAGATAGTGTCGTAGCAGATGGATCTCTGCCGTATGTTTTTACTGTCGTAGTCCGCATAAAATCAGATTCGTTGGATATGATTGATAAGATAGCGGCGGAGATGGATAAAGATTTTTTGCCAGATGGTATCGCATTTAGAGACGGGGTCTTTGAACCAATGGAACTCTTTCATATGAGTGCACCTATCTGTCATAATGAACTACCTCACTATGGTAAGCTGACAACTTCCGAGACGTTAGGCTTCATGTATCCGTTTGTGTTTGAAGCATTATACGATTCAACACCTATGATGAAAACAGAGAAAGACGGGTATCATTCAATGTCAAAAAGACATTATCCACCAGTCTATATTGGTAATACGATACAGACGAATGGTGTTGTATTCTATGATAATTTCACAAAAAAAGACGATAGATCAAATTACAATGAATTCATAGCCGGTAACTCAGGAATGGGAAAGACATTTTTTTTGATGTGGTTGATCAATACAAGGTATGCGTTAGGATATAAACAGTATCTGATCGACGTCGAAGGAAAAGAGTTAAACAAACTTACTTACGCATTACATGGTGCAAATATAAATTGTGCGGATGGCTCAAAGGGGCGGATAAACCCGATGCATATCCGGTTAAATATTCCAGACAGTGATACCGGCGAAAACAAAGTACCCCTTAAGGAAATAAAACCGCTGGCAGCACATATAAGGTTTTTGAGAGCTTTTTTCAATGCCTACAAGGGGAATACAACAGAAATAGGGTTATTAAATGACAACACCATAGAGCAGGCGATAGAGAGCGTGTATAGTGATTATAATATTACTTTCGATACAGATGCTCAATATATCGTAGATAATTTCAAGAATGATGACTATCCGATTTTAATGGATGTGTATAACCGGCTTTATAAAATGCTCGAAGAAGTACGACAAGATCCTAAGCACGACAGCAAAGAAATCACACGAATCAAAGAATGTATTGCATTTTTAGATCCATTAGCAAGAGGTGCAGATTCAGATATTTTTAATGGTCACACAAATATTGATTTGAATAATGACCTTATAAATTTCAACATCGCAGCCCTACAGGACAATACAGACAGCAGAGTTTTGAAAACGCAGTATTATAATATCCTATCTTTTATTTGGACAGATATCATATCAGATACTACAAATCATCGTAAGCAGGTATATGCTGATGAATTCTCAGTGATCATGGATCCACGCTTCATGGATATCATGTTATATTTCCAGACGATTGCTAAACGTATACGTAAATACTATGGCGGATTGACGACAGCAACACAGCAGATCAACGACGTTATGAAAGCGAGCGTACGCGAACAAGGGGAAGCGATTATTGAAAACTCAGTTTATAAATTCTTCTTTTCTCTTGGAGCGGCCGGAATCGAATATTTCAATGATACAGACTTGATCCCAGAAAGTGAAAGGGAATTTATTAAATTTGCTAAGCTTGGACAGTGCTATGCATCCTTTGGTACAGCTACAAATATGCGGTTGAAAGTACAGTTAGATAATCAAACGCTGCAAGAATTTGAGGCAATGAAAGCGTAAAAATCATATGAAGAATAAAAAAATGCTGATACTCATAGCTCCGTTTTTATTATTTTTTATCATGATTTTTATGCTGTTGATTGTATCAACTTCAGCTGCTGCTGGTGGTATGGGTTCTGCTGGATCAAGCGATACTATATCAAAAGAGATGGATGGTCTTCCTTTTTATGCAAAATGTTTAAAAGCTAAAGATGAATTTGATATAGAGCCATATAAAATATTTTGGATATTTATAATAGCAGAAGACAGTGATCCCTCAGAAGAATATATAAATGAAATAGCAAAATGGATCAAAGATAATAAACCGAGTGACAAAGAAATGGTTCAGTATATCAAGAGCAAAAATGAATATAAAGATGTCCTGTCGGATTATTCTGATGATGAATTGATCGAGATGATACATACTTGTAAAGAAATTCAAGATGGTAAAACTGAATCTGGAGGAGCGACAGGCAGCATAGATATCAAGGCAGATGTGGAAAGCGCTCCTTATCAATCGGCGAATCCGTATACGCAAAGTGGACTACGAGGACAATGTACGTGGTATGCCTGGGGCAGAGCATATGAGACAAGTGGTAAGTCAATGCCAACAGGAAATGCACAAAACTGGTATGCATCAACGACCCTGCCAAAAGGAAAAAAGCCTGCACCGGGTGCAGTAGTAGTATTGGCAGGAGGGGCATACGGTCATGTGGCATTCATAGAAAAATATGAAAACGGAATGATAACTTATAGTGAAGGAAATTATCTAAACCCTCATAGAAATGATTCACTGATGGTCTCTTATGCACAGTCTCATTATAAGGAGTTGTTGCATCAGGATACTGTAAAGGACTCAGAATTCAAGCAAGTTTATCTATCTATGGGGTTGTCCATAGTGGGCTACATCTATACAAATTAAAGAAAGAAGGTGAAAGAATGGGCAGTGAAACTGTGTATGTTGAGAAAGATCTGATTGACAATATGCGAGAGGAAAGAGACAGAAGACGGTGGTCACAGAGTAAAGCAGCAGAGATTTTAGGAATAAGCTTATCAAAGTATTCTCGATTAGAAACTGGTAGATTGAGAAAAATAGAACGTAGTCTATTGAACAAAATAGTCGAAAATATGAAGCTGGATCGCAGGTTTGCATATGATGCAAACACAGAAAAAAAGTCTTATAGATTGCCTGCTGATTTAGTAAAAGACCTACAAGGATTACAAAAAAACTTAGGATTTGAGCATGAAACTGACGTAGTAGTTTATTGCTTAAGGGAGTATGTTGATGGATTTAGATTGCAACAAGTTCAATCGACGTTAGAGGATTTTATGAAAGAACTTATCGGCGCCACTTTTATTAGGGCTATGAAAAAAATGAATAGAGAAGCAGAAATAGGTAGTGCTGCATTAGAATTAATAGAAGAGACAACAGATATAAATGTTGAATCATATAAAGAAAAAGCAGAAGAAAATATGTTTAAGATACCACATGCAAAAGCATATTAAAGTCCGGCTTTCAAGGAAAGCCGGACCGATTTTCAAAAAAACACAGGAGGTTATTTATGAAGCTGGTAGTTTTTTGCGATAAGTTTCTTTACAAAAATCTATATGATTACTTTTCTTTTTATAATGAAGCGGGTGAGCTGCTGGGCAGCTATTTCGATGAAACTGCATCAGATCTGTATCATGTTGTGGATGCAGATTATATAAATATCGCTATCAATGCGGTTGACGGATTACGAGATATATTTGCATTGATGATACAAAAAAGCTGGTACACCAATCAAGAATGTATCAATATTTGTAAGCTTATGAAACAGCTGCATCCGGAATCAAAAGTGATTTTCTTTATGGATGTGCCGCTAAAAGATTATAAATATTTCATGCATAGATGCGCTACGGAATCGCTCGCATTATTGGCAACAGATCCGGATTCCCTTGATGATATGTTTCAGAAAGATCTAAACATAGAACAGAGTCAGTTCGTATTAAAGAGGGTGAAGAGGAAAGAAAAAAAGCTCTTCAACGTCTATTAACGAGTGAAATGATTGAGGATTAAAAACGATAAAAGGTTGTTGTTTTACATTGAGCAGGATAAGACCGTCCGACGGACGGTGGTCTGGAGCTTGTCAGCAGTGCTGACAACTTAAAAGATAAAGTATATCGACAAATCATGATTGTCCGACAAAGCGATAGCATTGTATCGCTTTTTTGATATTCAAGGATTCAAGAAGTAAAAATATAGTTTATTCTTCAACTGAATCAACTGTTTTTCAAATATGTCTGATAAATTCGATTATATGACTTTTTATTCTTCAGACATTTGCTAAATCGGTTTATTTTAAAACATAATTGCGAATTATCGCATAGAGAGGAAAAATGAGTGTGAACAAGATAACAGAAAAAGAAAACTGCGATATGAGATTTTCAATTTACCAATTAAATGAGAAAGCTCCGAGGATGTTCAGTTTTAATGAATATGAAAAAATACAAAGTAGCATTTCCATAGCTGAACTGCCATATGATAAAGTCTACGATGCTGAGCTAACAGAGGATATGAGCTTAGAGGATATGAGCTTAGAGGATATTTTTAGAATTTTCAATATCGATCATCCTGATGATTTCAAAGGACATTCTCTTTCGGTATCCGATATCGTTGTGTTAGAACAATCTGGTAAAAAGACAGCATATTATGTCGAACCTATAGGATTTCGAGATATTACAAACGAATTTTTATGTAGTAGAAAGTTAATGGATAAAGCTGTTGATGAAATAACAACCCTGTATGAAGAGGATGATGAATCTTTGGAAGAATCAGAAGAGATGGAAAGAGAATGACTTATGAGGAAGAAAGAAAGAGGTCTAACCACTGTCACATTTATGAAAGTGGTCATAATCACAATGATCATTGTGTTTGCTATCGTTCCGATTTTGATTTCTATTCTACTTTACGCTTTAGACACTTCATTACTTGATGATGCTGCAGATATTTCTTTTATTCAAAGCACAATGAATCACAAGCAAGAAATTATTATGTTGACAATCGGGGTAAGCATGATCATATTTTACTTTGTTACGAATGCGTTTGGGTTTGGAAAACCGAAACAGACGAAAGATCTAGCATCCGGGGAATGGGTATCAGAAGATAGTCAAAAAGATTTTTTTGGAATAGCACCAATAGACACCAGCGTTGAACTTGAAGTAGGTGGATCACCAATAAATTTAATCGATCCCCATCATTTGATATATGAGACTGGGGCAGTGCATGATCTATGTACTGGTTCCACCCGATCCGGAAAATCCAGAAAGATCGTACGTCAATTAGTGATGCTTGCATCTATGGCTGGTGAGAGTATGATTTTCAATGACTGCAAAAAAGAAATGTATCAGGATTTCCATATATATTTAGAAAAGAAGGGATATGATGTATATTGTTTGGATTTTCGATTTGCACAATATTCTGATGCCTTGAATCCTATTGACGATATCAATTATATGTTTGAAATAGGCAATATAGATGATGCTGATCAGTATGCTAGTGACCAGGTCACATCACTCGTAGTGGATAACGGCCAGAGCGAGCCCATTTGGATAGATGGTCAAAAGGCATTGATTAAAGCAATGCTGTTGGAGACAGCTAATGCACCGGTGAGTGTTGAGAAAAAGAATTATTATTCAGTGCTGCAGATGCTGGCCGTTCTAGGGAAAGAAGAGAAGATAGATGGAAAACAGCAAATGCTTCTATCCGCATATATGGATTCACTGCCGGAAACATCGCCATCAAGAGTGAGCTTCACCCCTATCAACAATTCTCCGGAAAAAACTAGAGGTAGTTTTATGACTTCAGCACTCGCTACATTATCACCGTTTTCAGGTATCAAGATCATGAAAGCCTTAAGTAAAAGTGATTTCAACTTCCATGATTTTACAAATGGAAAGAAAGCACTCTTTGTTGTAAATCCTGATGAAAAGACAACTTATAATGCGGTGACTGCGATGGTTTTTGATAACGCATATCAATCGTTGATTTTTGAGGCAAATAAGCTACCAGGCAGGAAACTGAAAAAACGTGTTCATATGATTTTTGATGAATTCGGTAATATGCCGAAGATCAACAATCTGGAAACAAAGATAACCGTTGCTTTATCTCGGGGAATTATCTATCATTTATATTTACAGGATTTCAAGCAGATGAATGAAAAGTATGGAGAAAATGTTGCAGCGATCATACGCGGAAACTGTAATTTGAAATATTTTATAAGCTCTGCGGATTATGCAACTTGTGAAGAGATGTCTCAGACTTTTGGGAATGAAACGAAATGGATATCTAGTCAGGGTGGTAACTATAATCCAAATGCAACAGTAACCGGCGGAAATGTTAATTATAATCAACAGGTCAGAAGGTTGATCGACGCAAACGAGCTGATGAACAGTGATACGTTGGACGGTAAGGATATAAAAGTACATAGAACATATCTGGGACCATGTAAGGTTTATCTACCAGATTGTAGTGAATATGCTTGGTATAATGAAATGGAACATGACGAAACAGAAGTTGTTAATGAAAAACTATCTTTATCATATGCTATTCCCAGATACATAATTATAAATGATAATGCAATTTTAAAAAATGAAATACTTAAGGGCACAGATTCAGATGAAGGAATGAGCAGTTCGATAGAAGCTCTTTTTCAGTCACGTACGAATGGGCCAGGTGCTAAAGCAAAACCAGGATTGCTTAGCAAAGATATGTATTGGTACTGGTCTACCCGCAGTGATATTGGAACAAGCGTAACCAATAAGGTGATCAAGCAGATTCAAAGAGGTTTCATAAATAAAGACGCTGAATCTATCAAGGCATATATGAAGTCTGAGGAATTTCTTACATGGCTTCATGATCTTGATGATCAAGCAGAAGAATCTAAAAAGGATACGGTAAATAAAAAACAGGTGACTTTCCCTAAAGATGATGAAAGCAATGCGTTTGAGGATCTGTTCAGCTGATGAATGCAGGAATCGTATTTAATGCAGAATTCCGTGCTACGGAATATTACAAAGGATCTCCTCATGCTGTAAAACAAAAAATAAATACAATAGAGATGTATTTATACTATGAACGTGAGGGAGCATGTGATAAAACTAAAGATTATGAGCCACTAAATGATATGGATACAAAAGATGCATTTGATTATTATCATCTAAGATTAGGTTCGACCGGAGGCTTTGATAGTAATGGAGATATCTCTGCCGGCAAAAGTATACAACTAGCTGAACAATATAAACCTGAGATTATTTATAGATGGGTCATATCCTTTGACGATCAATTTGCTATAGAAAATAATCTTAAGAATAAAAAAAATATAAAAGAACTTGTTAGGAAAACGATGGATAAAAACTTAAGAATCTGTGGTTTTGATCCAGAGAATATTATTTGGTCAGCATATTATCATATCAATACGGATAATCCGCATATACATATACCGTTCTACGAAATGCAACCGACACGAAAAAGATATGAAATACCTAAAAACAAGATAAGTGGTGTAAAAAGCCAAATAATTAGAAATTTAAAATTAAATACGAACTTATACATAGAGCGTGATGAATCAAAAAAATCCTTGATAGAAGCAGTTAGACATTTAGATTTTACTGATCAAATGAAAAAATATCTTTCTCATTCTTATAATTTACATAAGAGTAAGGGTGATTCAAAAAATAATGAAGAGATTTTAAAAAGTCTAGTGAAGTTAAATGATGTATTACCTATACAAGGGTCTATGAAATATAATTCAGCTAATATCAAGCCTTATCGTGCTGTCATAAAAGATTTGGTAAAAGTGATACTCGATGACCATCGGATATCACCTTTTATGCAAGAATATTCAAATAAGTTACAGGAGGAGGTGGAGCAGCAGCAACAGATATACGGTACTGGGGATAAAGAATACTTTGACGAAGATGGTAATATTCGTATTGGAAAAAAAGAAGGTATCAAGCTGCAAGAAAAGTTTTTACAACAGAGAATAGAGGAGATTGAAACCAGAGTTGCCAATATGATTTTACAGAGTATCCTGGATTATAGAAAGGATGTCAATGATTTCCTCTTAGAGGGTGATGCTGTAGCTGCAATTGATAAACAGGATGGTGAAGATATGGACGGTTCACAAGCTGCTGAAATAATAAAAGGGAAAAAGCCTACAGGCCGTTTTAGGAAAAAGAATCTAAATACACGATCCAATGCATTATGTTATGGTGCTGCCAACGTATTATCAAAAGCTATCGAAGAATCTTATTATGCCATAGCTAAGCAGCAAGAAAAAGCAAGAACGGCCACAGAAAAGGCCAAACAGGAAATTAAAGCAAATAATGTTTATGAGAGATAATCATGTTTTGAAGGGAGAATAAAATGAAAGAGAAAGATATCGAGGATTTTAAAAGATTCACGTTTCGGTGGGAAGTATTAAGATTAAAACAAAATTATGAAGAACAGATGATAATGTTATTTGAAAAAAACTACGATGTCTTATCTTGTAAAGAAAAAAAATTTTTGAAGGAAAGAATCAAAGAGAAGGAAAAAAGGATAAAGATAGGCGGTATCGTAAAGTCAAAATAATTCAGTTATAAAATGAATCATGGGTATCCAACTAGAAGAATATTGATAAAACAGAATTGATGCTGGATGAAATATACTTGTTGTATAAAAATTATGCAGTTGAAAAATATTCTTACCAGTCTGCTTTTAATCCAGAAAAAATGGATGTATGGAGGAAAATATGAACAGAAAATTAGATAAAGAAATAGAAAAACTGAATAGACAGAAACAAACCATACTTGAGAAGGAGTTTGTACTCAAGTCTGAAAGAGAGCAGATCGATGAAAAGTTAAAACCTTTGCTCAAGATGAGAGAACAGGAAAAAGAAATAGAGAACAAAATGAAAGAGCTAGAGGAAAAAATCAGTAATCATCTGGATAAGGGATAGGTTTAAAAGGTATGCTTGAAAAATTGATATCTGTAATAAGGCAGAAGATTACAAATGATTATTGTGTCATAAATTATCATAATGTCATCCATCCAATAGTTTTGTTTCAGCTAAATGAAGGCACTGATAGTAAAGGACGCTATCTAAATGACTTATGGCAGGAAGATTTTTATTTTTATGAGAGCTGTCATGATTATATCCAATGGATGTTTCCATTAGCGGAGGAAAGTGAATACAATCCTGATGCACCAGTCCTTACAGAGGAAGATATTATATTTTTTCAAAATAATATAATTGTGCAATTAAATATAAGAAAGTCCTTTAGAACAATACTGAATTTTTATGGATTCGAAATCTATGCTGAAGGAATAAGAAAAAGTGAAAGTTTTGAAAGAAGAAAGAAAATCTGGCTCACGAGGGATAATCATAATTATTTAAGACTTACACGAATAATGAAGTGTTTATGTCTGCTTGGTATGCCGGAGTACACTGATGCACTATTAACAATATTGTTAGAGATAGCAAAGGAGTCAGATGTTCCTAGTATTACATTAGAAAAATGGAAAGTTCTGAATCATAAAGGAGGAGAAGTTGAAAATGATAAATGAAGCTTATTGCATTAAATGCGGAACAGTTTTACCATTAAAGGATTTTTTGAAGAATAATTGTTATTGTGAGAGTTGTATCCCAGTGATTAAATCTTACACTATCTCACATAGTGTAGAACTATATTCAAACGTATTGAATACAAGGTTGGCAGACCTGGAATGTAAACATATCATGAGGGTAGATAATACAAGTAAAAATGCTTATATTGATGGTATAAAGGCTGGATTTCTTAATGTTCAATGGGGGTATTTCCGTGAGGGTGTATCTGAAGTTTCAGAAAATAAAACTATCAATAAGATGATAAATGATAATCTTACTAAATCTATACGAATCACTATAACGAAGAATAACATTTGGGCAGATAATACGCATACCACCATTTCATATATCCGAAGGCTAGGTAGTGATGTAACAGTAAAAGATATCCCTTATTATATAGTTGATGTGACTGCATCACCGATAAAGATTATCGGAACCGTAGAGAATATCATATTTAATGAGGATTGTATCATTGGGGCGATAAAAAATTCCCTACGTCTTCACTTTTTGGAAAAGCGCCAAGGTAGATTACATAGTTGGACAATTGGTGATCTTGAAAAACAATTATAAGGAGAAAAGAATGTTTATTTCAGAAAAAGAAATGAAAGAGATTTTTTGGAAAAACTATAATCGTAAGGGGCGTGCATTGAGATACCAGTTTGAATGTCCAATACGTGAAGGAGCAGCTGACTTACTTACAATCGAATGTTATCAGGCAGAATATCAGATAAATGGATTTGAGTTCAAACTAACGGATATCAAAAAAGCATTATTACAAGCGGAAGCTAATCTACCCTATGTCAATAAAAGCTGGATTGTTATTCCTGATGAGAAAGAAGAATTAATTCAGAATAAATATATGCTGCATCTTAAAGAGAAAAAACACATAGGAGTTATGTGTGTTTCGGCAGGAGGCAAGTTTAAAATAATATATCAACCGAGATTTAAAAAAGAAGTTATCATGAATCAAATAGTATTCAAGCTTTGCATGGTTGAGTTTTGAGGCGAGAGAGGAATAATAGATAAATGAAATTAGTAATAGCGGAAAAGCCAAGTGTGGCTTTGGAATTGGCAAAGGTGATCGGTGCAACGAAACGTTGTAATGGTTATTATATTGGAAATAATTATTTAGTTAGCTGGTGTATAGGTCATTTAGTTACATTATTCAATTGTGAAGACTATGATCCAGCTTGGAAGCAATGGAAAAAAGAAACGTTACCAATCATACCAGAAATATTCAAACTGAAACCAGTTAAAACTACAAAAGAGCAATTTTACATTTTAAAAAAATTGATGAACTCAGATGATATTACATCTATTATTGAAGCAACAGATGCCGGGAGAGAAGGTGAACTCATATTCCGACATGTGTATAAGCTAGTAGGGTGTAAGAAACCAATACAGAGACTATGGATCAATAGTTATACGGATAAGGACATATACGAAGGTTTCCAGAATCTACAACTTGGTGTAAATTTCGAAGGATTATATGAATGTGCATTTGCACGACAGCAGGCTGACTGGATCATTGGAATAAATGCTACAAGAGCTTATTCGATTGTTTATGGGAGCACATTGAATATAGGGCGTGTGCAAACTCCGGTGTTATCTATGATCGTCAGTAGGGAAAAGGATATTCAGGCTTTCAAAAAGGATTATTACTACATCGCACATCTAAAGTATCAAAATATAAATGCTGTAACTGATAAATTGAGCAAACATGAAGCAGCTGCGATATCTTCAAAAATAGATGGAAAAACAGCTTATGTATACTCAAACTCAATCAAAATAAAGAATCAAAATGCACCTACATTGTTTGATTTAACTTTATTACAGAAAGTGGCAAATGGTAGATATGGATTTACTGCAGATAAAACTCTTAAAATCACGCAGTATCTGTATGAACATAAACTTGTGACTTATCCAAGGACTGATAGTAAATTTATTAATGCATCTATGAAAAAAGATACATTTGATCTTGTATGTGCTTTGTTGGAGATCGTAGAATCTAATGGAGATGATTTTATCCCTAATGTGGATATTATTATAGATGATGATAAAGTAAGTGATCATCATGCAATTCTTCCTACAAATAATGTTTTAAATCAGAATGAAAATTTGAATAGTGATCAGAAGAAGATATTAGATTTAATCATAATCCGGACACTGAGTGCTGTAGCACCGAAAGCAACCTTTGAAGTTTGCGATTGCATATTTATTTGTGAAGATTTGCAATTCAAAATGCAGGCTAAACGTGTGTTAGAGAAGGGATGGTTGGCATATGAAAACAATGCGGGAACAGAAGAAGACGAGGAAGCATTAGGAGATACTGCTAATCAAGATATACTATTCACATTGAATGAAGGAGAGAAATTAGCTAATGTAAAGGGGGATTGGTCAGAGCATGAGACTTCAGCGAAGAAAAGGTACACGGAGCAGACCCTATTGAGTGCTATGGAGACTGCAGGAAAAGATGATTTTAAAAAAATAGAAGGAGCAGAAAGATGCGGATTAGGAACAACAGCTACTAGAGCAGCTATAATAGAAGGGCTAATTTCTCATGGATACATTATAAGGAAAGGTAAGCAGCTGCATCCAACAGAAAAAGCGATGATGCTGATAGATATATTGCCTGCAAAATTGAAAAGTCCCACCATGACAGCAGAGTGGGAACAACAAATAACTGATATAAAAAATGGCAAGGAAAGTCGGCAAAAATTTATACAAAAGATAAAGCAATATGCTATCCAGATCGTGAATGATGTTACTGAAACAGCTATAGATACAGTGAAGTTTAAAACTGAAAAGAAAATTGTAGGATCATGTCCTATGTGTGATGGTAAAATTATAGAAAGAAAAACGGATAGAGGTTTATCCTGGTATTGTTCAAATTATAAAGATAAGAATTGTACGTTCCGTTTATATGAAAAAACAAAGTATTTTGATAATATTTTGGAAATGACATCGAATCGTGTTACTGATTTGCTTAATGACAAAAAAGTGCTATTCGTTGTTAAATCAAAAAATGGAAGTATTCAGAAACGTTATTTAAAAATGAAGATAAACGGCATATATGTAAATTTTGAGTGTGTTGGATATCCTAAATCAAACAAGGAGTAAGAAATGAAAGTAAATAAAGATGAAATGAAGGAAATGACATTGAATGAGTATGCAATTCACCTATATAGTGAATCAAATCTGTCAGAAATGGAAAAAGTGAAAAAATTCGCGGAGAAACAATGGGAGGAACAAATGGACTGTACTGAAATGGATCTGATATATCTAGACCATGATGGAGTATCTGTGGTGTATCCGTGGACTGATGATTCTGGTAGATTTGATGTGGATCCAATCAAGGAGTATGGTGTTACCGCCTTTTATGATTTTTACAGTAAAATAATTCAAAGAATGGAGAATATTTACTTACAGGATAGTGAGCTTTCAGAAAGTCGAGATGACGAAGCTGAACCTGATTTATAAGAGTATAGTATTTTTTTCTATAAATTCATAAGTATAAACTAAAAACCAACAAAATTCGTCTGAGGGGATCAGAATCCTAATTTACCTATATGGGTGGGGGAAGAAAGAGTAAATTAGTTGAATTTTGTTGGTATCTATATTATAAGATAAAATCATACAAAAAACAATCAATACTTAATATTGATTTTAAACTTAATGACTTTATTGCAAAATTTTATAATACCTCTATTGCTTTAGAAAAAAAAGTATGTTATATTAACAGCGTAGACAAGAGTCTCAACCGCAAATTAAGCTCATGTCTACAAATTTATGATGGTGAGGACATCAAATAGTGATGTCCTTTTTTTACGTCTTTTGGACTCTATTTATGTCCTCATTTAAAGAGGAGGATATTATGAAAGATACCAAAGAAAACGTGAAGAAGGAAATCGCTATTTATGGGCGGATATCAACGAGAGAAAGAGCCCTGAATGGGTATGGGTTGGATATGCAGATTCAGAAATGTAAAGACTATTTGAGTTTACATGATATAGTCTGTAAAGCTGAGGTATATCGAGATGATGGATACAGTGCAAAAGACATGAAAAGGCCAGATATGAATAGGCTTATGGAAAAAGTTGAGAAAGGAACGGTTAAAGTTATCATAATCTATAAACTTGATAGACTTACAAGAAGTGTCCTTGATGTTTATGAGTTTATTAAAAAGCTGATGGAGAAAGAATGTAATCTTATAGCGGTTGTTGATAATATTGATATTCATAGTGCAAATGGCAGACTGATTGTCGGAATACTGGCGATCATAGCCCAGTGGGAACGGGAAACTGTGATTGAGAGAACGAATGATGCATTGGTGCAAATGTGTGAGCAAGGTAAGTTTCCAATAGGTTACACACCTCTTGGCTATAAAAAAAGAATAATCGGTTATCTATAAACAAGAAAACGCAGCGTTTCATCACACATATCTTTAAATCCACGTCTAATGGTAAATTACCTGTTGAGGTTTATAGAGAAGTAAAAAGTATGGGATTTCATCATGATTATGCTGATCCGACAGCATTTATCAAGAAAATCTTGAAATCAACGATATATTTTGGTGAATTCACTTATAGAGGGAAGATCTATAATGATATCGTACCTGCGATAATCTCAAAAGAGCTTTATCTGGAAGCACAGGCTATGAGTAAAAAAAGATATAAGTTGAATAATAACGTAAAATATTATTTTGGTTATAAGGTTAGATGCCAATGTGGAGAAATTTGTGAATGCAAGTCAACAAAAAAAGTATTAGCAGATGAAACAGTCGAGAGATATTATTACTATTATTGTGACCATTGCAAGAAAAGAGTAAATCAAAATTTTATACTAAATGATGTTTTGAGTAGAATTCTTGATATAGACTTTAAGGCCAAAGAACAAAAGCAGAAGTCCAAATACAAACAGCAGCTTTATAAAGTAAATGCAAAAATCAACAAATTATATATGAGCTATCAGGAAAATGATGAACTTGATACAAAAAGTTATTTGTTTACTTTAGCTAAACTGCAGACAGAAAAGGAGAAGCTCATGTTGCTGCTTAATACGGAAGCGATACAGCAAAATCTTGAATGGAAAGAAAAAACAGATGAAGAGAGAAGAGTACTTATTCATCGGTATGTTGCTCATGTGGTTATTGATATGGATATAAAACAAATTTTAAAGGTTGAATTATATTAATGTTAAAATAGTTAGAAAAAGTGGTGCCAGTTTTCAAAAAAAATTCTTTACTTATGGAACATATTATCTTATAATAAAGACGTAGCATAAGCGGTTGAGATGATTAGGTAATTCTACTATAAGAAAAGTTTATATAAAATTTGAAAAAGATGTGCAAGAGGCGGTTCGACTCATTCCGACCGCAAACCACCATTTAAGAAAACAAGCCTTTAGATAAAGAAAACCCTTTATTTAAAGGCTTTTTTTATGTTTTGCTGCATTGCTTGTTATGACGAAAAACACCAAAATGACGAAAACATGACGAAAAAATCTACTTTTTTATATTCTGATTAGGTGCTATACTGATATTAGAGATAGGAAAGAGGGTGTGTTTCATGGCTGTTGAAAAGAGAAACGGTAAGTGGTATATACGTGGTAAAGTGAAATTGGAGGATGGGAGCTTCAAAGACTATCATCGTGTGGCAAGAGGCTGCAAGCTAAAAAAAGAAGCTATGAAAATTGAGGATAGCTTCCTAGCTAAGTACAATGAGGATCTGGAACAGATGCGGGCTTCCAATATCACATTCAAAGAGCTTACTGAAATGTATTTACGGGAAAAGCAAGGAAGTACGAAATCAAGCACGCTTGCCACTGATAAATACATGTTTGACCAGATGAATGAGCTATATGATAAGAGAATCAACCTGATCAGAAGCAAAACGATAAAAGATTTCATCGAAAGCTACAACACTCCAGAATACAAACTGTCGTTTGTTAACAAGATGAGAACGTATCTGAATAAGCTTTTCAGCTTTGCTGTTAAACAGAATCTTATTGAGCGTAACCCTGTTTCTTCTATCCCCAATTTTAAGCGCCCTGACGAGTTGAAAGAAGAAATGCAGTTCTACACTCCTGACGAGTGGAAACGCTTTGTACAGGCATTTCCTAAGGACGACATCATGTATTATACGATCTGCTGCACTCTGTATTATATGGGGATGCGTCGTGGTGAAGTGCTCGCCCTGAATAGAAAAGACGATGTGGATATCGTGAAGGGGACGATACGCGTCAATAAGACTGTTTCTCAGTACGTGAGTGGTCAGAGGTATGTAGTAACACCTCCTAAAACCAAAAACTCTTACAGGGTCATAAAAATGCCGGAGGAGGAGCTTCAGATTATGAAGAAATATCTTGAATGGTATGATTCATGCCCTGGAGCGTCTGCGGATGGCTTTCTGTTTGGTATGGATCAGCCGATTATTCCGAAGCTGCTTAATAAAAGATTTCACAGAGTGGCTGATGCTGCAGGGCTGCCGCAGATTCGTATTCATGACCTTAGACACTCCCATGCCACGCTTTTGATTAACCACGGGGCAAATATCAAGGCCATTGCAGATCGCCTCGGAAACACAGTAGAAGAGGTGCTGAAAACCTATTCTCACCTGTTCAATGAAACAGAAGATGCTATGATTCAAATCATCAATAATGTATTCAAAAAATAGGGGGCTGTGACGAGTAAGAGAAATTAGTGTTTCTCTGAAAATCACAGCCTTTTTT
>OAUK01000300.1_pt1 | contig 23936 bp, 20 predicted proteins | sample 1495131 | NCBI WGS metagenome assembly OAUK01 (sample SAMEA2580009, study PRJEB22360) | human gut metagenome | biome: human gut; feature: human-associated habitat; material: faeces | place: Denmark | collected 2008/2010 | reverse complement strand
AAAGTTGCATAAAGAAAAAAGAGTGTGCCAAAAATCTCACTTTTGACACACCCTCTTAATTTAATAGTTTCGGGAGGAGATGCAAGTTATCTCCTCCCGAAAACGTTAAAGGGGGAATCAGTCTTCCCAAGCATTAAACCTCTTTATACCACCTTCCGGTTCATCGGTAATCCAATTTTCTTTGGCACCTACCTCATCATTGGCAGGGTCAAACGGGTCATCTGACACGCCGGGGCTGGCAGTAATCATCAGACTTTCCGGTAAAAGGCGATAGTCCTCTGTCGACGGCTTTACATACTTTTTCTTTTCCATGATTGTCCCCTTTCTTATTTAATGATAATTTTTTTTCCGTTGTGGATATATACTCCGTGCTGTGGCTTTTCGATGCGCTGACCGTTCAGGTTGTAGTAAGCGCCGTTATCGGCATCTACCGTAGATGCCGCATCAACAGTGTCGATGCCTGTGATGGTAGAATCGTCGTCCATGAAAGAGAATATCACCTTGGCTCCTGCCGGCACACCTGTGATTTTGGCATACGCCTTGTGGATGGGCATTTCGAATGTGGCAGGGGTCTTCTTGAAGATTCCCTCATTGGACGATACCACATAGAGAGGGTCGGAACCGGTTGTGATGGCCTTGCCTTTGATGTTCACGCCAATCATCATGTTGCCGGAGATATTATATTCTTTATTGTCCTTCTCTCCAATCGCATAATAGAAGTCGTCAGGTGTAGATTCGCTGTTGCAAACCTTCAGGAGAACACCGGTCTCGGCGGGGACATAGCTGTAATCGGAAGCCACGCCGCCTTTCTCGTCAATGCTGACCATCCGGAGATGGTATGTAGAAGTGCCATAGTCGCCATGTCCCGGTTGCAGGCCGGTTGTAGGAGCGACGAATGCTGCAACGTCGGGCGTCCGTCCCTTCTCTTGATAGTAGATGCCTAAGTCGCTATCAAACTCACGGGCAAATGTGCCATACTTATGCCTGATGCCTACACCGGGAATCTTGTAGTCCACTTGAGAGGCATAGGATGTCCATCCTCTGGCGGCCTTATAGGCACTCACGGAGTTCTTCTTGACGTAAATATTCTTCAGTGCAGAGGTAAACTCGGCATTGTCGGCAGGCAGTTCCCACTTAGTGGAACTCATGTCCTTAGCCGGCGTGGCACAGGTGAAGAAGACTCTCTCAATGGTCGATGTTTTGTCGGCCTTAGTAAAGGCATTGATACCGATGTAGTCGAGGGAATTGCGGAAGACAACCTCCTTGATATTGGTCGTGTTGTCTTTCATGGCATCGTCTCCCCACAGACGCACTTCATACTCCTTGCCATCAGCATCGTCCGTTACCTTGGCAGGAACCAGATAAGTATATACATCACTTTGGACATCAACCACCATTACGGCTTTCTTTGACAGAGGGAAGTACTCCGTGTTGCCATATCCGTAAGGGTTCTTGTAGAAAGATACACCTATATTGTGGAAGCCCTTCCAAAGCGTGTTGGCCTTATAGGCGGCTTGGGCATCCTTGCGCACGCTGAGGTCAATCTTCGATTTGTCTACATTTTCACCGTAGAAAGCTGTGGGGGAGACATTGGCCTCAGGAATCGGTGTCATGCTGAGGAATGCGATGGTGTTGAGCTTACGGCACATGTCGAACGCATGTTCGTCAATCTTGTTCACGCGTGACGGAATGGTTACGTTCTCCAGATTCTGTGTATAGTAGAAGGCATACGAACCAATCTCCTCGATGGTCGGAGGCAGCATGGTGTAGTAGGTGCCGGCCTTGGCAGGAGGGAAGGTGACGAGCTTCTTCTTGTCTTTGCTGAGCAGGAAGCCGTCGACACTGGAATATACAGTGTTTGCAGGATCCACGTTGATTTCTGCCAGAGAGCCGCAGAACAGGAATGCACGTGGATCAATGTCGGTCGTTGCAGCAGGTATGCTGATCTTGGTGATCTTCTGGCAGCTGTTGAAAGCCGACTGCTCAATCTTTTTCACAGACACCGGCAGGTCGATGCTCAGCAGCCCTGTGTTCTGGAACGCGCCGCCACCGATGGTGGTGATTTGTGCAGGGGTGTCGAAAGTTACGCTCGTCATAGCCGAACAGCCGTTGAAGGCACCTTTTTCGATCGTGGTTACAGTGGTTGGAACTTTAAACGTAGCCAGCTTCGTATCACCACGGAAGGCATTCTGTCCGATGTTGGTAAGGACAGTGGAACCCATGAATCGGAATGACTCAAGAGAGGTACATTCGGAAAAGGCAGACCCGCCTATAGTCGTAAGTTTGGAGTTGCCTTCCACGGTTACGGTCTTCAGACTCTTGCAACCATTAAAAGCTCCTGCTCCCAGAGTCTCCATAGAAGCCGGAAGCTCCAGTTTCTCCAGTCCGGAGTTGACGAATGCCCAAGTGCCCATCTTCTTGAATCGGGATGTAGGCTGGAACACAAGTTCCTTCAGCGCACCGGTGTACTGAAAAGCATCGTTCTCAATCTCCTCCAAATCGGCATTGAGGGTGAGCTTGGTGAGTTTGGCGGCACTCTTGAAGGCCGAGTTCTTGATGACCTTTGTGGTAGACAAGGTGGTGTATTCACCCGTCTTGCCGGCCGGAAACGCTATCAGTTCTGTCCCTGCAGTGTTGTAAACCACACCATCGGAAGAACTGTAGGTGGCATTGCCGGCCTCCACATTGATAGCTTCGAGCAAATATGAACCTGAGAAAGCACCGTCAGCGATCTTGTTGACTGACTTAGGTACAGTTACTTTCTTCAGATGGATGCAAGAGCCAAAGGCTTCCTTGCCGATTTCCTTCAGTGGCTCGGCCATCACGACCTCTTCAATACCTTCTACGCGCCCGAAGGCACCGTCGCGAATCTTTTCTACGCCAATAGACGGAATGGTGTAGGGCTTGCCCTCCTTGGCGTTCGGGTAAACAACCAGTTCCTTTTCGTCAGCCGTGAACACCACGCCATCGTGGCTGCTGAAAGTGGGGTTGCCGGCAGCGACATTGATGGCTTTGAGCTTCTTGGCACTCGTGAAGCCGCTGTAGCCCTTTGCGGAAGGAAGTTGCGTGAGCGACTGCGGCAGATTGAGCGTCTCCAAGTTCTTGCTCTGCTGGAAAGCGTTGGGGCGCACGCCCGACACGCCGTCGGGAATGCTGAACGCATTGTCAGCCTTGTTGGCCGGATAGGAGACGAGCCACTTATCGCTTCCGTCTTTTTCGTAGAGCACTCCGTTTGCCGAATAGTATTTGGGATTGCCGCTGTTAACGATGATTTCCTGCAATCCAAGGCAGAAGCTGAACACACCATTGTCGATGGTCTGCACCGATGCGGGAATCGTCACACTCGTTATTTTGCTTCCGTTGAGCGAACCTGTCTCCATGGCCTTCACCGTGTTAGGGATAGTCACGGAGGTGGCATTGGGAACATTACTGTTGTTGGCTATGCGAGTGACGGTCCATTCGATATTCACACTGTCCTTGACCGTAGCGGGGATGTTCAGCATACCGGAATTGTTAGAGCCTGTGAAGGCCACCTCGTTGTGTGAGAGGTCGGTGATTCTGTAGTTCAGTCCATCCCTTGTGATGACATCACCAACAACAGCTGCGCCCACATTCATGGATATCAGTGAGGCAAGCAGCATGAAAAGGATAAGTTTGATTTTTCTCATTTTGATTACTTTACTTATAATTAAACTCTATTTTTCATCGATAAATTAGTCTTTCTGAAATATGGAATAATGAAGAATTATCACCCCCAAATGTAGGAAAACTTATATGGTTAGCTGTGTCCTTAATCTGCCTAAAGACTTTGGCCAACGGACACGACAATTTCGGGAGAGGGATTTCTTGGAATCCTTCTTCCTATCGGGGGGGCGCATGATGCCACTCGTGCGCGCGAAAATTGTTTTTGTGAAGTATAAGCAACGGTGCGCCTATGAGAGAGTAGCAAATTATTTGGAACTGCCAAATAATCTGACCACAAATTCATGACATTTTTCACACGAAAATCCATAGAAAAACATCCGTCTCCCAGTATCATGCATATATCCTTATTATATAAGAAAAGATGCAGCCAATAGTCGTTACTCTCTAATCTGTTCACCTCTTGAGAAGATATCAGTTGGGTGCAAAGATAATGGAAATATTTTTATTTTGCAAGAAAAAATTGGAAAAAGTGCAAAAATTGCGCAAGAACATCACGCTTCCTCCCTCTTTCACCACTCCCCCACCCGCTTGTGCTCCAAATGTAAAACCGTTTCTTCGTTTTCACGCCCCGTGCCTGCGATATTTTCCGCCAACTCCCCTCCGGCTGCACACACGCGAATTTCAGTGAAGCGACTAATCGTCTGTCATTCAGCGACTTGATTTTTCTTGACCACCCGCCCCATGCCTGCAACACGCTTAAAGGGCCCGGACGGGCTTCTCAAAGAGCCTCTTCGAGAAGCCCGTCCGGGCCCTTTCGCATTGTCATTGCAGCTATTTGGGCACGCGAGTGTGGCCTCTCGCATGGTCGGCCGACCGTTTTCGCCTTGCCGCCCCCGTTTTCTCGGCCTCTTCGGCCCACCGCTTCACGCTCGTTAACGAGTTTTCGCCACAGGCGTTTTGTCAAAGAATCATCACACATAACTTTAGATAAAGTGACAAAATAAACCTATGTTCTTCTGTTACTCTGTCTCATTTTTTTAGACAAAGTAACACATCTTTTCAAGATAGAAATGCTTGAGACAACGGTATCCGGTATCATGGAAGAGCATCATAATCAGCATCATCTTTGTCTTCGTGGCATTGTGGAATCATGGTGATATCTTCTCTTGTTTATCGGTTTTTTGTGGTATATTTTGCCATCATTGCATCAAAAAACTTTCAGAAATCATCTGACATACAAAAAAAATCCATACCTTTGTCAATGTTATTTAAAATCGCTTATGATTCCACAATACGAAACTTTCATGCTACCGTTACTACAATTCTTTGGCGACGGCAAAGAGCATTCACTGGCCGTATTTGCAAGTTACTAAATCACAAAGAATTGCGTATTAAACGGTAGAAAAGTGATTGCGGGGATTCTATAGAGGACAAAAAAGGATAAAATTTTAACACATTTAACTTTCTATAACGCGATGCGAATTCAATAAGCAAGTACCACTTTACACAGAAATCAAGATCTAACTTTCGATTTATTTACCGCAATAACAGAATGCCTTTGCAGTAAATAAAAGTACAACATGATAATTAGTTCAGGGTCTTTTTTCATATTCTGCTAGCACATATTTTACATAGATATGAGAATGGTGAAACCAATAAAGGAAGAAAAGCAAAGAAACAGCCAACAAAATATAAAAGTAGTCATCCTTATAGAAATAGTCTGATGCAAAGCCATATAGTATCGTTAGAAAGAGCTGACTACCAAAAATGTTTCTTGCTAACATAGAATTGAGTCTGAAGACCTCTACTTTCTCACGATCAATATTCTGTTTGGCAATTTGAAGGATTTCGTTTGCTTTAGCATTTGATATTGTTCCAGAAATGCGATGTTTTGAACAAATTTTATTCACTGAATTAAGAACATAAAGGCTCCACAAACCTTTACTAAGTATTGTTTTTGAGGGACGTCTGCCACCTAATAAATAAAACAAGTGCTCTAAAGCAGACATAGCACACTCCACAAAGTAACCTACAATGAATCCCCAAAAAGGAATAAGCAGCACTATAATACTTGTATAATCTTTAATCTTGGAAATGTTTGTAGTGTTGTTTGAGAACAGAAGTTGCCATCCTACAACAAAAGCCACAACATACAATCCTGGTATGATGAGCTTTATTAAATCTTGTAATCTGTAATTCATAAATTATTCTTTTTTATTATCATTGTTATTATATAGCCATTGGTATCCTGGCGGTTGGTTCTTGAATCCCGTTTCATGTGCCACACTATCTATTTTCTGAGCTTCAAAAAAATCGCGAACAGGAAGCCTCACTACTTGGGATGTAAAGAGATTTGCCCCTTCATGTCTATAACTGTATCGCTTCCATTCTTTATCTTTCAGAGAAAAACAAATTGAACCACCATAATGACCAGTATTACATATCACAACATTGCAATATACTAAGCGAGAAATTGCTTCACATAAATAGTTAAACGATTTGACATCTTTGTTGTACGCAAGGATGAACAGATGCTGTATTCTGCCTTTGTACAAAGCAAAACGTTCTATATCATAAAAGTCAGCACAGATTGCAAGTCCTATTCTACCATATTCACGAGCATCAAGCAAATAAAATTGATCACATGGTTTGAATGTCTTGCAACAATTCTCAAAGAATACTGTCTCTTCCAAAGCAGGGAAATGTTTTCCAAAATAGAACGTTTTAGTTCTCGAACAGCCAACCCCATGAGGCCATTTGTATGGAATCGCAACAAGTGCTTTATTTTCCACAATATTTCCTTGCGTTTTAAAATCAAGCCCAGTAATGATAATACACCCCGTCTGATTAGCTAGTTTCTTGATTTCTAATTCAAATCTTTCTGCAACAGATAATTCAGGAAGCAATACAATGTCTGGTTTACGTGAATCTTCAATATTTACATAGTCATCCAATGTGTGAATAATCTCACTCCACACTCTTGCTGCCTCTGCATAATCCATCTTTATAGTTAGATGCTTGTCTATCTTCCAAGCGACTCTGTTATCAAGTGTTGTTTGGACGATGGCTACTTTTAACTCTTTTTCCATTTCAATCCAGATCTATAATAGTTAATTGTCTATGCTCTTCATCTGTAACAGAAATCAAATTAATACGAAGTTGTTGTAATGAAACTGTGAGTTCCTTTTTGAGTTGCATCCAGTTTTTTATTTCTGGATTATCTCGAAATGCTTCATGTACATAACCATCTCCGAGCATTTGACTAAGCATAATGTTTTCTCGCTGACGAGGTGACAGACACGCACTCAATATTCTATAACTGAGAGATGAGATACGTCCTTGCCCTTGCAATTCTTGTAGGACATACTGCCATTCAAATCCAACCTGTTCACTATTTAGAGCCCAAGGCAATATAGTCTTCTTACTTAACAACTGTAGGAAGATAATGCCAAGACCATAACTCATAGACGTATTTTTAGATAATTCTTTATTCAAAATTTTAGGATAATCGTAAGACGAACTATTCAGATTCTGCATTTGTTCATAAGCAATAACCAAAAACTCGCCTTTATCTATCTTAGAAATAATGTATGACCAACCGTTTCTAATTTCATCTACATTAAGATAAAAGTTTTCTGGATGTATTACTACGGAATGTATATTTTCACCTTTATTCTCTATTTCCTTGATTACAGACAATAGGATAAAAACAGACATCAATTCTGAGTTTATTAGTTCATAACATACGTCATTTTTCTCAATGTTATTAACATAATCAATCCATTGTATAAGATTGAGCAGTCCATTGATAGATATTGCTTTATATTGTTCCCATTCTTCATCTTTTAATAGTTTCTCCAATCCTGCGACTTTTTGCATGCGCATTATCGTATATTTTGTAGCAGGGTTAAGCCAAGATGCTGAACTATCTAGATCTTTCGGAAGGTGCATCTCAGTGTTTAAGGTTATTGAAGTTTCTCGTAGATAAGCGAAGAAAAATGCTTTGAAATAAACAGATTCTACTTTGGCTTCTTCAATCTTATCATTGAGTAGCCATGAAAAGATAGGCCTATCCTTCTCTCCCCTTGTTTTCAACAAATCAGCAGCCCATAACAACCAAAATGTACTATCTAGATTTGAACCATGGTAATTTGAAAATGGTGAAAAGAATGACTCTTCATTACCATAGACCTTCATACCGATTTTCTCTGCACATATATCAAAAAAAGCAAATGCCTTGGACAACATATATTGAGAGTCACGAACAAAAAAGTGCATAGAATTATTACGTTCTACCAATCGTACATTTACTAAGAACGCTCTGTCTTTCATGGCATCAGAAGGTATCATATAGTCATTAAATACAAGTTTTGCAGTTGCCTTAATGATATTTTCTGCACAAAGAGTATTAAGCAAAGCTATTAGAAAGTCTACACTCAAGCTGTGTAGTTTTGTATCTCTGAAACTTTCTAATTTCTTATATAGATTAGCTATCTGAGTTGGTTCATGGCGCATGCAATAGTAAAAAGCACGAATCCAAATGCGCACCTTGTCTGGAACTTTGTTCAAAGCATACATTAGCATATTGAAAACCTGTCGTTCCTTTGCTTCAGTTGTTTTTTGTCCTTTCGTTAGTGCTTCGTTAATTTTAACAAGGTAAAAATCGTCGAACATGATACCGGGACAAGCTTTCTTTAACCTGTCAACATCTATTATTTGAGCATCGTTGAAAATAATGTTGGTACAAGCATCAACAACCTTATTGATCTTTTCCTTTGTATTATACTCCTTATGAGTTGTTTTCTCTGATAATTTCTGGAAAAGGTTCTTTTTTATCTCATCTACCTGTTCTAACCATTGGCTACGGAAATAATGTATCTTCTCATAATCCACCTCTCCGTCTACAATCAATCTGGTAAGCATTGTGCAAGCGAAAGAAATTCGCGTACTTTCTTTTATCTCTTGTTCCGAGAGATCAGCCACAAGTAAAGATTGTAATTCACCAAACACCATATTAAACTCACGCGTAGAAAGCATATTTAAGTTGAGACCTTGAAGCATTGACACTTTTTGAAGGGTTTGTGTCATCAATGGAGTTGGGTACTTCGGGTCAATGTATGCGTACTCATGAATGTTTTCAATAAATTTCTCTCTATGCTCTCTAATTAATAAATTTTCTAAATCCTCTTTTTTGTCATCCTTTCCATTAAGTTTATTCGTCAAATCTTCGGGGGCAAGTTTAGATATATTCAGTTCCAAACCATTTTCCATAAGTAATTGTTGGTACCAAGCTAACCATTCAAATAGTTTTTCTTCAGATGTGGAGATAATAACATGATCATCTACATATCGAAAATGAATGATGTCTTTTTCAGTTTCCAATCTTGCAGATACTTTCTCATCAATGTCTATCATATAGATATTGGCCAACATGCCAGCAACAATAAGACCGGTCGGCAGACCTTCAAATGGGGTATCCTTGGTTAGTTGCATTGCCTTAAGGTCCTTGTCTGCACCTTCGTATTGATAATCGCTGTAGTCTATTTCAAAATGAGTAATCGTTTTAAGCAGTTTTGAAAAAGTTTCATCAAACTCAGGTTTCGTTTTTAGAACTGATTCTATCTTTAATCTAACTTTGTTAATACTTACCTTTTGGTAAAATTGTTTCAAATCTATGCCCGCCCAATAGAGAACATCGATAGACTTGCCTTCTTCAATTTTTGGGAAATACTCTTTATCCAAATAGCTCAACTTGAAAAACCGCTGATTATCATTCAGATGTTCTTCGTCATTGCTTACTTGATTATCTGTGTCATCGAAATCATCGATCTCAAGTCTGGCCATCTTTTTTAATGATGCGGTAATCCTCTTACGCATCAAAGGCCAGCTCTGTGTCCATTTCCTATATATATGGCGTGTCGTATTTCTATGATTTCCAAGAACCCAGAATTGTTCGCCATCATCAACTTCTTTCCACATAGAGACATACTGACGATTGCCATAACTCCATGCTGGCATCATAATATCAAAAGTCCGACCAATGACATTGCATACTGCAACCCATACAAGTTGGTCTCGAAAATCTATGAAAAAAGACTGTCTGACTTTGAAATTATCATCATTATCTTTCCCACCCTTAGGAAAAGGTATTGGTTGGATTGTCTTCATTTGGTAGGAACCGTCTTTAAGTTTATTGCTAATCTCATGGAGGTTGTCTACCAGATTCATTTTAAATGCAGAAATAACAAGTTCATCAAACCATACATCACCATGACTGAAAGCTCGTTCCAACTTTCTCCATGCTAGCATGAGATTTTCCAAGGTGGAAATTTGTTCAATATAATTAGCCATTGTCAGAAAATTGTCTTAAGTAGTAATCAGAGAAATCTTTGCAGCCTTCTGGCAATTGTAATTTCATTATCATAGAACCGTAAGAATTCAATTTGTCATTGAGATTATTGTAAAGACGTTCGCCCGCTTCATCCTTATCGGGATACATAAACAGATTCTTTGGTGCTAACATTTCTATGTCGGCATCATGTAATAAAGTTGCACTGGGTATTGCCACAGCATTTCGATTACTCGAAAGAAGTGCAATACAATCAGTTATACCTTCTGAAATGAACAACTTCTCATCAACAGAAATATGATTTAATCTTGTCATATTAAAGATTCTGGTGGAAGAACCTGGTAAAAACTGAAATCTCGGTGCCTTTTCATCTGCTCCTAGATATCGTGTTTGTATATTCACAATATTACCATTTATATCTGTATATGGGAATATTAGGCATGGTGTATAAAAGAAAAGATAAAGACCTCGTATGTTCTGACGCACAATCCCTGATTTCAGAGCCCTTTCAACTCCAAAGTTCTTAACAAGAGCATTAATCAATTTCGTAGGATCGGAAATAGAACCTATCCTCAATTCTTCAGCAACCATAGCTTTATACTTTCTCTTTTTGTAAAGGAAATCTTTAGCAATTTCTGATAATTGAGCATGGTTAACTATCCATGAAATCATCTCCACATCAACAGGAGAATTTGTTTGTATATTTTTTTGTTTCGCTTGGACATTTGACTTTTTAACAAAAACCTTCTTTCTATAACCGTCATCTTCTGGAATAATGATATTAAACCGATCTGCTAACCATTTACAAGCATCTATATATGAGAGAGTAAGTTTTTCCATTACAAGAGTCACTTGATCACCTCCTTTGTCGCAAACGTAACATTTCCATGTATTCTTCGACGTATTAAATCCCAAACTTGGGTTCTTATCATCATGCATAAAGCACCTAGCGGATTTGCCTTTATGTACAATGCCAAGTTCATCTGCAACCCTTAAGATAGAGATATCTTTTAATTTGTCTTTAATTTTATCGATTCGAATCATGCATTATTTACACGAACTTTTATGTCTAAACAATAAGTTTAATCAGATATAATCCATATACCATCATTATCCTTGCCTTCACGTTTCAAAACACCAAGCTTCTGCAACGTTGAAAAGTCACGTTCGATGGTGCGTTGGCTCACCGACAAAGTCTCCGACATTTGTTTGCCGGTTATTGTTGGAGACTCTTTAATGAGGTCGAGGATTTTCTGCTGACGCTCAGTGAGTTTCGTCTCCGACATGTCTCCGTCATGGTCTCCGACATTTTGTGTGTCGGAGGTGGCATAAATGATGGTCTGAAATTGGGTTGGAGTGGATTTGAATACAGGTTTCAGTTCTTCCTTATATCCATCTAGTGCTTTGGTCTCATTGCAGATGCGCGTGAGCCCACTACCACGCTTCTCCATATAATCCAATTGTGCCATCACGTTTGCGAGTATCGGATTGCGTCTTTCAGAAGAAACATCAGCGATGTTCATATTCTGAATCAACAATCCATTATACATACCACCAGGAGATGTTACAGTGAGACGGTCATCATAGATGTCAAGATGAACTTCACTGCCCATTACTGTATAGTCACGGTGGATGAAATGGTTTACCATCGCTTCCAAAACGGCACGTTCAGCATATTCGGGTTTATTCTTTCGGCCATCGGGCAGTTTCTCCCAACCTCTTTTGGTGTTAGATTTCACGAAGTTCATAGCTTCACGTAGCAACATTAACACATTACCCGTAAACTCTGCATCATTAATAGCATCGCCTTTTTCCTTACCATCCCATCGTGTACAATAGAGGCGTGATTGCCACAAGGGACTGTCATCCGCAAACAATGCTCCTGCATTTGTAAGAACCCCAGCATTAGTGACAAGGCCAAATGAAAGGAGATACTTTTTGTCCCATTCTTGATTGGTACGCTTTTTGAACGTGTTGGCCAAAATCGTGAAAGAATAGTCCTCTGCCTTATAATCAGTATGAAGGGAATCGAAAGTCTTATTTGAACCTTTCAGTATCAAGCGAACCATTTGTTCTGCCGTTGCAGGTATGCTCTCATCGCCAACACGGACAAAGGCTATGCGCTGACCATCACCAACGTAGTAATATGGTGTATAATGTCCTGAATTGACTTTGAGTTGCAAGATGCGCAAGCCATCCATATCATGCGGAACCATTTCAACCTCGGGAAGAGGATCCATATAATCGCGAATCTTGCTGCTGATAGTCTCGCAAACATGCTGCACGTCATCAAGTCCTTTGACGATGCCATCATTATCAATACCAAAGAAAAGGGAACCACCCAAGCCATTGGCAAAAGCACTTACACTCTTCAGCCAGCTCTTAGGTTTCTTTTCTTCAAGCATCAACTTGAAATCGTATGCTGTACATTCAGCTATCAGAGTCTCTAATTTCATTTATAATGACGGTTACAATAATAAAATAAGATTTCTTGTATCTTAATTTGCAAAGGTACTACTTTTTCTCGAAACGGAAGCATAAAATCATCGTTTCGCGCGTAATTTAACGTGAGTTCGACGAATTCAGAACAATGCAAGCTGTGTATCAATGGTCCTTTGTACATTGATGCACGGCTTCTTTGGAAACAGGCAATAGGCAGCAATTGCCCCTAATAAGTTGACTATGAAATTGTCAAAGCATCTATGTCTGGAGTGTTCCACTTGTGCAATGTTCTTAAGTTCATCATTCACCGTCTCTATAATGGCTCTTTTTCTGAGCAAAAGTCTGTCTGAAACACTCATTAACGCTCCTTTCATGTTACTTTTCAATTTGGTAATAAGCTGTATTCCGTCAACGAAAAGCCTTTGAAAGAGGTTCTTGCCGATGTAGCCTTTGCGCACTTTCAAGATAGAAATGTTTAAAGCAACGATAACCGGAGTCGTGGAAAAGAATCATTATCAGCATAACTTCCGCCTTTGACATCGTAGAATTTCGATGATATTTTCTTTTTCCGGTAGGTTTTAGCATATATTTTGCTGTCATTGCATCAAAAAACTTGCAGAAGTCATCTGCCATACAAAATATTTCAGTAACTTTGTCCTCGGTGATCATAGCGATTTTTGTTTGTAACTATTTGTATATTAGCTCCTTAAAGTTACAACAAATTTCGCTAATCACCAAATTTATAGACACTTATAATTCGTCGAACTCACGTTAAGATAGCACTTATAGACGGCACCCGGCTGGCCAGTCTCATGATAGAATACAGCTTGGGCGTTTCCGTCTCGCAGACCTTTGCGATAAAGAAAATTGACAACGACTATTTTGAGGAACAAGACATATAATCAATATTCAACTCTCAAATTTTCTGTGTCGTTGGAAAGTTTCTCAAACTAATTGATTAGCTTTGCGATTAAAGAGTTGAAAGGGGCATCACATGCAGATAAACGAAAAAGCTAAACCGTTCATAAAGTGGGCAGGAGGGAAAGGACAGCTGCTTAGCCAGTTGGACAAATACCTTCCACGAAGACTCTACAACGAAGATTTTACTTATGTGGAACCATTCACCGGTGGGGGGATTTGCAACGCTGACACGATACTGGCGGATAGCGCGTTACTAAATAAGGTGGATATTGAAATAACCAACCTGAGTTTTGAGGAGACTGCTGACTTTATCAAATCCGATAGGCTGACGTTTTTTTATTTCGATCCCCCGTATAGACCTCTTGATGCCACTTCAAGTTTCACTTCATACGCAAAAGGCGATTTCAACGATGACGACCAACGGAAGTTGGCCGCTTTCTGTCGTCAGATTGATTCGCCGAATTGTCTATGGATGCTTAGCAACTCTGATTGTAGTGCCAAGAATCCTGATGATTTGTTCTTTGAAGATTTATACAATGATTTTAACATAGAAAATGCTCCAAGGGGCAGATGTCACCAAGTCAAATGAGCGGATAAACGAACACTTCTGCAAGCTGATTAACTCTTTAAGTTTTTTCTGCAGAAATGAATTCTGATGGAACGGCCTCCACACGGGAACGTTAATTTTTAGAACCACCTGTTGCAGATAGCTTATGAGATATGGTTTTGTCGTTTTTATATAAAAAGTACTATCTATCCATGTTAAAGCCATGCTTTTCTTCGTCTTGCACGCCATAAAGTTGTATATTTGTAAATTAAATCAAAAATAAGAACCAACTGTAAATAATGACAGGTATAAAGCAAAGGGATGCACTGCAGACCGCTATCTGGAAAATTGCCAACGAGGTGCGTGGAGCAGTGGATGGCTGGGACTTCAAGCAGTTTGTCTTGGGAACGCTATTCTATCGTTTCATCAGCGAGAATTTTACCAACTTTATTGAGGCAGGAGACGAAAGCGTGAATTATGCCCAATCGCCAGACGAGGTGATTACGCCTGAAATAAAAGACGATGCCATCAAGACCAAGGGATATTTTATTTATCCCAGCCAATTATTCGTAAATATTGCTAAAGACGCTAACGGCAATCCTAATTTGAATACGGACTTGGCGGCCATATTCGATGCCATAGAAAGCTCAGCAAGTGGCTATGCGTCTGAGCATGATATCAAAGGGCTCTTTGCCGACTTTGACACCACGAGCAACCGCTTGGGAAATACCGTGGAGGAAAAGAACAAGCGTCTGGCTGCTGTTATCAAGGGTGTGGAGAGTTTGGATTTCAGCAACTTTGAAAACAACGAGATCGACCTTTTTGGTGATGCCTATGAGTTCTTGATTTCCAACTATGCAGCCAATGCCGGCAAATCGGGTGGCGAGTTTTTCACGCCTCAGAATGTATCAAGCTTGATTGCGCGGCTTGCCATGTATGGACAAGATTCGGTGAATAAGATTTACGACCCGGCCTGTGGATCAGGCTCATTGCTGTTGCAGGCCAAGAAGCAATTCGACGCTCATTTGATCGAAGAGGGCTTCTTCGGGCAGGAAATCAATCACACCACCTACAACTTGGCACGTATGAACATGTTTCTGCACAACATCAATTACGCCAAGTTTGACATCGCGTTGGGCAACACGCTCCTCAATCCTCAATATGGTGACCAAAAACCCTTCGATGCCATCGTCTCCAATCCGCCTTATTCGGTAAATTGGGTGGGAAGTGACGACCCGACTCTCATCAATGACGACCGTTTTGCCCCAGCCGGTGTGTTGGCCCCGAAGTCGAAAGCCGATTTTGCCTTCGTGCTTCATGCCCTGAGCTATCTTTCTGCCCGTGGCCGGGCTGCCATCGTATGCTTCCCCGGTATTTTCTATCGCGGCGGGGCAGAACAGAAGATAAGGAAGTATCTGGTGGACAACAACTTTGTGGAAACAGTCATCTCCCTGCCTCCCAACCTGTTCTATGGCACGAGCATAGCTGTGAATATTCTTGTTCTGTCAAAGCATAAGACCGACACACAGACACAGTTTATCGATGCCGGCAGTGAGGACTTTTTCAAGAAGGAGACCAACAACAATGTGTTGCTGCCCAAACATATCGACCGCATCGTGGAGATTTTTGGAACAAAGGAAGAAGTGCAGTACATTGCCACATCGGTGGACAACGGCAAAATAGCCGAGAACGATTATAATCTCTCTGTCAGTTCCTACGTGGAGGTAGAGGACAAACGCGAAGTCATCGACATTGTGAAGTTGAACGCAGAGGTGGCAGAGGCGGTGAAAAGAATAGACGCCCTGCGTGCGGATATTGATAAAATCATAAAAGAAATAGAACTATGAGTGATATTCGGCTATTTGAAAACCGACGGATTCGCTCTCATTGGGATAGCGAACAGGAGAAGTGGTATTTCTCTATTGTAGATGTAATTGCGGTCTTAACGGACCAGACAGATTATCAAGCAGCAAGAAACTATTGGAAAGTATTAAAAAACAGGCTAAAGAAAGAAGGAAACGAAACGGTTACAAACTGTAACCAGTTGAAAATGCCGGCTATTGATGGCAAGATGCGTCTGACTGATGTGGCTGATACAGAACAGTTGCTTAGATTGATACAATCTGTACCAAGTCCGAAAGCAGAGCCTTTTAAGCAATGGCTGGCAAAGGTGGGAAGTGAACGCTTAGACCAAATACAAGACCCGGAACTGAGCATACAGCAGGCCCTGCAAGACTATCGCTGCTTGGGCTACTCTGATGATTGGATTAACCAACGACTCAAGAGTATTGAGATTCGCAAGGAGCTGACTGACGAATGGCAGCGTACAGGTATAAAGGGCAATAAAGATTTTGCAATCTTAACCAACATTCTGACCAAGACATGGTCAGGAAAGACCGTTAAAGAATATAAGGAACATAAAGGTTTAAAGAAGCAAAACCTACGGGACAATATGACCAGTACAGAGTTAATCCTCAATATGCTGGCAGAAGCTTCTACCAAAGACATCTCGCAAGCTAATGATCCGAAGACTTTTAACCAGAGCAAGACGATTGACGCGCAAGGAGGGAATGTGGCGAAAGTGGCACGCGAGGAATTGGAAAAGCAAACCGGCAAAAGCGTGATAAGCAGCGATAATGCCACTACTTTGCGCAAGTTAAGCTCAAAAAGACAGCAAGATGGAGAGTAAAGAACAAAAAGTCATGCCCTTTATAGAACGCCTGCTCAATGGCGCAGAGGTAGAGTGGAGGCCGCTGAGGGAAATTAGCACCCAAATAAGTGGAATGAGTGGAGTGTCTAACAAATGGGCAGATAATGGTAATTGCAGATTTATCGATTATCTCAATGCATATAGAAATATAAAAATTGATATAAATGTGCTCCCATACGCAACAGTTAAGAAACTTGATCAAACAGAACTTCGGCAAGGAGATATTTTATTCACGAGTGCATCTGAAACACCAGATGAATGTGCTATTTCATCTGTAATTGAAGGAGAAATCGAAACCGGAGTATTTTTGGATGACCATTTGTTTGGAATCAGAATCAGTGAATTATATAAAGATACCATTGACTCCATTTTTCTGAATTATTATTTTCATTCGCCTGATTTTCGAAAGATAGTTAACAAGGCTGTACGGGGCGTCACCAGATTCTATATTTCTAAAGTTGCGTTCATGAAATTACCTGTCCCTCTTCCTCCTCTCCCCGTCCAAAAAGAAATCGTGCGCATCCTCGACAAGTTTACTACGCTGGAAGCGGAGTTGGAAGCAGAGCTGAAAGCGGAACTGGACTGTCGCAAGCGGCAGTATGAGTATTATCGCAATCAGCTATTGTCTTTCGATATGTTAAATAGGGGGGGGCAAAAGTTAAATAATGTAACAGCTATGCCGTTAGGAGAATTGGGTACATTTACGAGAGGGAGTGGACTTCAGAAAAAAGACTTTACTCCAGCGGGTATTGGCTGTATTCATTATGGTCAAATCTATACCTATTATGGCACATGCGCCAAGAAAACGAAATCGTTTGTTTCACAAGAGCTTGCGTTAAAAGCCCGAAAAGCAAAATATGGAGATTTGGTTATCGCGACAACGAGTGAGAACGACGAGGATGTTTGCAAAGCCGTGGCATGGTTAGGAGATGAGGATATAGCTATTAGTGGCGATGCGTGCTTCTACACGCACACGATGAATCCGAAATACGTAGCATACTATTTCCAAACAGAACAGTTCCAAAAGCAGAAGAGAAGCTTTATAACGGGGACAAAAGTAAGGCGTGTGAATACTAAGGATCTGGCTAAAATCGAGATACCTGTTCCTCCTCTCGCCGAGCAGCAGCGAATAGTAGCTATTCTCGACGAGTTCGACACGCTCACCACCTCCATTAGCGAGGGACTGCCCAAGGAGATAGAGCTGCGCAGGAAGCAATATGAATATTACCGCGATCAATTATTATCATTTCATCAATAAAAGAAACGCGCCATGTCCTATAATCCCCTCATCCACCATCGCCGATCCATCCGCCTGAAGGGATATGATTATTCGCAGGCAGGATTGTATTTTATAACCATCGTGTGCCAAGACAGGGCTCATTTGTTCGGGAAAATTAAAAATGGCGAAATGGTATTGAATGATGCGGGCTGTATTGCCGATGAATGTTGGTTGGAAATTACAAATCATTTTCCGAATGTGGTTTTGCGTGAATTTGTCGTGATGCCCAATCATATTCACGGTATTGTGGAATTGAAAACGGAATTTGCCGCCGCCGTAGGGGCGAATCATCATTCGCCCCCCATACCCATTCAAACAGATGATGGTAATGGGGCGGTCGATGGTAATGGGGCGAAAAATTTTTCGCCCCTACGGTCGCCATCAAAAACCATTGGGTCGATTGTACGTGGATATAAAATTGGGGTCACCAAATGGATGCGGCATAATACCGATGCCCGCAATGTCTGGCAACGCAATTATTACGAGCATGTCATCCGTAACCATGTCGAATACCAACGTCTTTCGAAATATATTATGAATAATCCCCAACGATGGGATAACGATAAATTTAAATCACATGACACAATATAACACCATAGCAGAATTACAGAACTTCATCGTTCTTGACAATTACACCAAGAGTTCCATGGTAAACGAACCACCTGCCGGATACCAAACCGAGGCAGCACTGGAACATGAGCTGATTGAAGACTTGGAACATCAGGGGTATGAGTATCTTCCGTCTCTTGTCACTCCGGAAGCGTTGTTGGCAAACGTAAGGAAACAGTTGCAGACACTCAACAGCACAGTCTTTACCGACGCGGAATGGCAGCGTTTCCTTGACGAGTATTTGGACAAAGCCGGCGATAGCATTGTCGACAAAGCACGGAAGGTGCAGGACGATTACATCTATGACTTCGTGTATGATGACGGGCATATCCAAAACATCTACTTGGTCGATAAACAAAATATTGCCCGAAACAAAGTACAGGTAATCAACCAGTTTGAACAGACAGGCACGCAAGCCAACCGTTACGACGTAACAATCTTGGTGAACGGCTTGCCTATGGCGCAAGTGGAACTGAAAAAGCGCGGCGTGGCTATCCGTGAAGCATTCAATCAGGTGCATCGGTACAGCAAGGAGAGCTTTAACAGCGAGAGCTCGCTGTATAAATACTTGCAGATTTTCGTTATCTCCAACGGTACAGACACTCGCTATTTTGCCAACACCGTGAAGCGCGATAAGAACAGTTTTGACTTTACGATGAACTGGGCGAGGGCTGACAATACACTGATAAAAGACTTGAAAGATTTCACGGCGACATTCTTCCAAAAAAGCACGTTGCTGCAAGTGTTGCTCGCCTATTCTGTGTTTGATACCAACGACACGCTGCTCATCATGCGTCCCTATCAGATTGCCGCTACCGAACGGTTGATATGGAAAATCAAAAGTTCCTATCAGGCACGGCAATGGAGCAAGCCCGAAGGGGGCGGCTACATCTGGCACACGACAGGTTCGGGAAAGACGCTGACCAGCTTCAAGGCGGCACGGCTGGCCACAGGGCTCGACTTTATCGACAAGGTGTTCTTCGTGGTAGACCGCAAGGACCTTGACTATCAGACTATGAAGGAGTATCAGCGTTTCTCGCCCGACAGCGTGAATGGTTCGGAAAGCACGGCCGGACTGAAGCGAAACATTGAAAAAGACGACAACAAAATTATCGTAACGACCATTCAGAAACTGAACAACCTGATGAAGAGTGAGTCTTCACTGCCTGTCTATGGGCAACAGGTGGTCTTTATCTTTGATGAGTGCCATCGTTCACAATTTGGCGAAGCCCAGAAGAATCTCAGAAAAAAGTTTAAACGGTATTATCAGTTCGGATTTACAGGTACGCCAATATTTCCCGAAAATGCGCTGGGTGCTGAAACGACGGCCAGCGTGTTTGGCAGGGAACTTCATTCGTATGTCATCACCGATGCCATACGAGATGAGAAAGTGCTGAAATTCAAGGTGGATTATAACAACGTGCGTCCACGGTTCAAGGCTTTGGAAACGGAAAAAGACGAGACTGAATTAACGGCAGCGGAAAACAGGAAACTCTTGCTTCACCCTGACCGAATCAGGGAAGTTTCTCAATATATCTTGCGGAACTTCAGAATCAAGACCCACCGGAATCAAGGAAGTGGCAAAGGTTTCAATGCCATGTTTGCAGTGAACAGTGTGGAGGCTGCCAAGCTCTACTATGAGGAACTGAACGCGCTGCAAAAAGACAGTGAAAAACAACTGAAGATTGCCACGATATTCTCCTTTACCCCCAATGGGGAACAAAATGCCGTGGGTGACATTCGGGAAGAGAACTTTGAGCCTACGGCCATGGACAGCAGTGCCAAAGAGTTTCTGACAAAGGCAATCAATGATTACAATGCCATGTTCAGGACAAGTTTCGGTGTGGACAGCAAGGAATTTCAAAACTACTATCGCGACTTGGCCAAGCGGGTGAAGAGTCAGGAGGTAGACCTTATTATTGTAGTGGGAATGTTTCTCACAGGTTTTGACGCGCCTGCGCTCAACACGCTGTTTGTAGACAAAAACTTGCGCTTTCACGGACTGATGCAGGCATTCTCGCGAACCAACCGCATCTACGACGCGACCAAGACATTTGGCAATATCGTTACGTTCCGAGATTTGGAACAGGCTACAATAGATGCCATCACCTTGTTTGGCGACAAAAACACAAAGAATGTAGTGCTTGAGAAAAGCTATGAGGAATATCTCAAAGGCTTCACGGATATCGCGACGGGGGAAGCACGCAAAGGATATGTGGAGATCGTGAAAGAACTTAAAGAGCAGTTTCCACAACCTGACGAGATCATGACAGAGGCAGACAAAAAAGCCTTTGTAAAGCTCTTTGGTGATTACTTGAAAATAGAGAATATCTTGCAAAACTATGATGAGTTTACCAACCTAAAAGAGTTGCAAAAGATAGATAAGGGGAATCCCGATGCTGTTGAGGCTTTCAAGGATGCCCATTTCCTGACAGAAGAGGATATAGCTGCCATGTTGGAAGTCGATGTCTTGCAAGAGCGGGCCGCCCAAGACTATCGCTCGACATATAACGATATCCGGGACTGGTTTAGAAGGGAAAAAGAAGGTAAGGCCCCTGAGGCTTCCACGATTGATTGGGATGATGTCGTGTTTGAAGTCGACTTGCTTAAATCACAGGAAATAGACCTTGACTATATTCTTGAACTGGTGTTCGAACATAATAAGAAGACTAAGGATAAAGACGCGTTGGTTGATGAAGTACGCCGAATCATCAGGGCAAGCATAGGGAACAGAGCCAAAGAGGGGCTCATAGTTGATTTCATCCATGAGACAAACTTAGATCCCATTCAAGACAAGGCTGGTGTTATTTCAGCTTTCTTTGCGTATGCGCAAAAGAGACAAAAAGAAGAAGCCGCGAGCCTAATATTAGAAGAAAAGCTGAATGTGGAAGCAGCGAAGCGTTATATTCAAACTTCACTGAAACATGAATTTGCCAGCGAAAATGGAACAGACCTCAATGCGATTCTCCCCAAGATGAGTCCACTCAATCCGCAATATCTAACGAAGAAACAAAGTGTCTTCCAAAAAATTGCGGCTTTCATTGAAAGGTTTAAAGGAATTGGTGGAACAATATGATAAGGGAACCCTACATATTATTTTAACGTGAGTTCGACGAATTATAAATGGCTGTAGATTTGATGATTAGCGAAATTCGTTGTAACTTTAAGGTGTTAACATTCAAATAATTACAAGCAAAAATCGCTATGCTCACCGAGGACAAAGTTACAGAAATATTTTGTATGGCAGACGACTTCTGCAAGTTTTTTTGATGCCATGACAGCAAAATATACGCTAAAAACCTATTGGAAAAAGAAAATATCATCGAAGTTCCACGATGTCAAAGGCCGAAGTCATGCTGATAATGATTCTTTTCCACGACTCCGGTTATCGCTGCTTTAAACATTTCTATCTTGAAAAAGTATGCAAGCATCTTCGCCATCTGTTTCCAAATGTTGTCTCTTATAACCGTTTAGTAGAATTGGAAAGGGATGTAGCCGTACCCTTAACCTTGTTTATCAAGAAGGTCCTGCCGGGCAAATGTACGGGCATAAGCTTTGTTGACAGCACGCCACTACGTGTCTGCAAGAACCAAAGAATACATATTCACAAGGTTTTCAAAGGTATAGCCCAAAGGGGGAAATGCTCTATGGGTTGGTTCTTCGGTTTCAAGTTGCACTTGATTTGCAATGAAAAAGGAGAGCTTCTCAACTTTATGATAACGCCGGGAGATGTTGATGACCATAAGCCTTTGGAGTACAAAGCATTCATAGATTTTATATATGGTAAGCTGGTCGGTGACAAGGGGTACATCAGCAAGAACCTCTTTCAAAGGCTTTTTGTTGATGGAATACAGCTTATTACCAAGTTGAAAAGTCACATGAAAGGAGCTTTAATGAGCGTTTCTGACAAACTTTTACTCCGAAAAGAGCCATTATAGAAACGATGAATGATGAACCTAAGAACATTGCGCAAGTGGAACACTTCAGGCATAGATGCTTTGACAATTTCATCGTCAACTTATTAGATGCCATTGCTGCCTATTGCCTGTTTCCAAAGAAGCCTAATGTACAAAGGATTATGGATACACAGTTTGCCTTGTTCTGAATTGTTCTGAATTCGTCGAACTCACCTTAATATTATAGGCAGACAGATGACAATGCGGGGGCTTCGGGGCGGTGGAAGTGAAATAATGGTGTGGTGCCTACTGCGATGTATAGTAAGGATATTTGGAAACGGGGGCGAAAGGCTGTACCTTTGCAACCGTGATTCGGACACAGCCTCCTGATCAGGGGCACACAGAGAGTTATTAAAACTAAATTATCAACTTTGCGGAGCTTCCATAAAAACACACACTTATGCCGGGGGCTTCGCACACTAAAAACAAAGAAAAACTATGTCAGTAAAGTACAAATTGTATCAGAACAAGCGTGAAGGATCTTCCACCAAGGGCAAGTGGTATGCCCGTGCGGCTGCCGACGGCCTTGTGACCACCGACCAACTGGCCGAGACGATGCAGCGCAACTGCACGCTGAAACGCAGTGACATCATCGCCGTGATCTCGGAACTGGTGGAGACCATGCAGACGGCCTTGCAGAACGGACAGCGCGTGAAGTTGGACAAGTTTGGCAGCTTCAAGATCGGCATCACTTCGGCCCCTGCCGACACGGCCAAGGACTTCAACGTGGGCAAGCATGTAAAAGGCCTGCACGTGCTCTTCCAGCCGGAGGTGAAGATCAGCGCCGACAAGAAGCGCACCCGCTCTTTCCTCACGGGCTGCAAAGTGGAGGAATATGCCGACTACCGGGTGGACAAAAAGAAGGACAAGGCCGGGAAGAAGGCCGACCCTTCGGCTCCCGCCGGCACCTCAGAAGAGCATCACGCCTAAAGGAATGGAGGAACGGACAGATGAAGACACTTCACTCCAACCACTGGATGGCCTTGCTCAAGGTGCTGGTGGCCGCACTGGCCGGTGCCCTCGGTGCTCTGGGTGCTGATGCTGCGGGAATCATCGGATGAGCATCAAAAACAAGAGAAGCGCACCCGGGTGCGCTTCTCTTTTCTTTTTGGGAGTTAGAGGGAGTCAAGGGAGTTAGGACAATGGATCATAGCTGAATTTACTGCCGGAGGCTTTTCGCTCTCCTTTAACTCCACCAAAGAAAAATCTCTTTTGACCTCTCAAAGGCCGGTTACCGCCTCTTGATGCCGAGGATGCGCTTGAAGAACATCTTGAAAGTGCCCTCGGGCTTTCGGGGAGTGCCCGGCTCCATGCTCCGTGCAGAGGAGGCGGTGCGGTTTTCGTCCTGACGGCGGTCACGCCCATTGCCACGTTTCCGGTTGCGGTTGTTGCTGCGGCGCGGTTTGTCGGCATCCATGCGATTCTCTGCATCAGCGGGACGGTTGCCATTGCGGTTGCTGTCGCCACCGGCCGACTTG
>OAUK01000299.1_pt1 | contig 23950 bp, 21 predicted proteins | sample 1495131 | NCBI WGS metagenome assembly OAUK01 (sample SAMEA2580009, study PRJEB22360) | human gut metagenome | biome: human gut; feature: human-associated habitat; material: faeces | place: Denmark | collected 2008/2010 | reverse complement strand
ATTTTAATTTTCCGGATTCTGCAAATTACGGTATCAAATAAAATGCTTCGTAACACATCAGCGTATCCTTTGCCGTAATCCGGGACTTGTCGATCTTCAAGTTACTGTATGAAAACTCCGTATAACTCAGTCCATATCCAAACGGGAACAGTACATCCATCTTACGTGCATCATAATACCGATATCCTACAAAAATTCCTTCTGCATAATTGACCTGTTTCTGCATTCCCGGGAAATTCAGATAACTCAATCCCTGCAATCTGCGACCTGGTTGGATATGAAAGCCTGGAACATTTTATGTGGATATTCAAAAAAGTATCCCCAGTCACCCATTGACCCTACTTCCAATATTTTTCCACTTCCTGTGCCGCCTCCTGTGCAGAAATGTGAAACTTTTCCTGAACTTTTCCACAGATCACTTCTTTTTCCAGTTCCATTTCCTGAAGCAGCTCCACAACAGCCTGTATACCTTCTTGTCTGCCTTCACGTCGTCCCTCTTTTAGACCGGTGTTTTTATAAACCGTGGAAAAATACTGGTGATCCCGAATCGCACGCTCTCTCTCCTCATATTCCAGGCGCTTTTCCTCATCTGCGCTGATCCGATTCAGATCCTCATATGCCTTCTTAATATATTCGCTTTTTTCTGCTGCCATTTCAAATTCCTCCTCTGTCTCTGCATTGATGAACTGAAGCCATTTCAGCAGCTCTGTCTCGGGATAATCATGTTTTGCCAGCTTCGGAAGCTCCAGTGTATGAATCTCAACTTTATCACTGTACAGCTTTCTCCCCTCATCTGACCAGAAGTGAAAGCAGGAATAATATTCCTCATCATCAAACATGGTAAAATTTAAAATCCCGATATGAATGCATTTCTCTAATTTTTGATAATTCTCTCCCGGTTTCAGCTGATCTGTAAACATCTTCCCTAAATAGAACAAGGTGCGCTCTGCCCAGTATTCACTGAATGTCACTTGAATTTCGATGTCAATCTGTTCTCTGTTATTCAATAGAACCCGTACAGCCAAAATCCCCAGCTTATCGTCTTTATCCTTCTGACACAAATGGGACGGCAAAATCTTACTCTCATTGATTTCCTCCAGATTGATCCCAAGTACTGCTGCCAGAAATGCGTTACGTACCTCTTCGTCTTCCATCAGTTCTTTAAAACAGAAATCTACCTTTGGCTTCATTAAAAATTGTGTTGGTTTTTTATTCTCCATACATGCTCCCCCTTTGTTCTGATGGAATTTAAAATATTTCGATGAGCATGTACTTGTATTTCTGATTTTATTATATCCTTTGACGCGATGTTTCACAATCGCAAATACAGACAAACTCCCGATCTTTGGTTATTGTTCACCCCGATCAATAACTTCTTTTATCCATCTCTTTGCTCTTTATCTGGGAATAATTTTTGAATGGCAGTCTCTCTGCCATATTTGAAAATTGAAAGGGATTCCTTTCAAGATAAATTTTATTATACTTGAAATTTTTTGAGGATACAATGAAATTTTCATAAAGATCCTCTAAAAAATTTCATACATAAAAGACCCGATATCAAGTACAGCAAGTATACCTTGATATCTGGTCTTTGAAATTATCTTCTCTTACAACACCACATCATCCACTTTTTCAAAATTGTCCAATCGATAAGACTCTACCGTACCTTCTGTCACCAGATAAAATCTATCTCCCGCGTACAAGCCTCTCACTTCTGAATATCCGCTCAGCTTTTTCTCAAATACACAAGTAAATCCTTTTTCTTTATCATAGGAATAAATGTAGTACTCCTGCTGCTCCTGATATCCCGGAAATCCAATCAGATTCTTCTCCACATCTACAAATGCTGCCCGGTAATTATAAGATACATCAGTAGAATAACATTCCTCAAGTACAGTTTTATGGACTTCTTTTACATCTTTTGGATCGGAAATATCAAACATGGACAACTTCACTCCATTGACGGTTGCTCCATCTTCCTCCACATCCATTCCAATTCCAAGAAGCAGCCCGTCTCCATACGGATGCAGATAATCAGAAAATCCCGGTATCTTCAGTTCGCCCAGTACTTTTGGCTTTTTCGGATCAGACAAATCTACGGAAAAGAGTGGATCCACCTGCTTATATGTTACAAAGTAGCAGCTCTCTTGCATAAACCTTGCGGAATATACCTGCTCTCCCTCTGCCAGATTCTCCAGTTTTCCTACTTCTTTCAGATCTTTATTTAAAACATAAAGGGCATTTGTCGAATCTGCCGGCTGGCTGGATACATCAGAAGCTCCGTCAATCCTCAGCAGAGGATTCACTCCTCCGGATGTATCGTCATTTTCCCGGATCGTGGTTACAACCCGCAGATATCCCTCATACTCATCAATACTGAATGAATCATTGATCACTCCATCGATCACAACATCGCCCGTTCCATCCAGCTCTCCATTTTTATAAGAAACTTTTCGAATCTCAGTCTGTGTCACCGGAGAAACTTTTGCGTCATAGATTGTGTCATACACATAAATATTATTCTCACTTACATAGCACTGACTGCCATCTCCAAAAAATGCCAGATGATCGGTCTGCTTTGTCGGATCTTTCAGACTGAAGGAAGTCACCACAGTATAGACTCTTCCTTTTTCCTGCTGCGGAAGTAAAATATAATTACTTTCTATCAATTTTCCCTGTACTTCCGGTACATAACTGCTGATATCGTCCTTTGGTCCGGAAATATCCGCATAAAACGTACTAAGCAGATACATATAATCCCCTGATACACGCATAGTATGGAAACTTCCGCTCTGCGACATCTCACCCAATGATTTCGGATTTGCCGGATCACTCACATCAAACGTCTCCGCTACCGTATATGGCACACTTCGAATCACTCCCTGGCTGTCTGTCTTATCCGTTGTTCTTGCATACACACACACCAGTTTGTCATCTTTTAAATAAATCTCGATCAGATAATCATTCGCATCCATGGAAATGGTTCCTGCTTGCTTCATCTCTTCAGATTCAATATTCAGGATCTGCACCTTATCCATGCTCATGATATACAGATACTTTCCGTCTGTCTTGACGATATCACCTTCACCGACCCCCTCTGTCCGCACATTCGTATCGGAATGTGATACAGCCTGATCAGCGACTGCTTTCTCCCCTGTATAAAGAGCCGCTCCATCAGCTCCCCCTGTGCCATACATGATCTCTTCCTCTTCTACCGCTGCCTGAACGTACTTGTAAATCTGATCATAATCCTTCGCACTTGCCAACGCAGCAGTCGACTCAGTGACTGTATCGCCCGCAGCCTTTTCCACTGCCTTTTGTGCTTCCTTATCCTGCATCATTCCACGTCCGGAAAGTGCAACTGCCCCCACAACAAGACAACAACATGCCGCTGCCGCCACAACTCCATAAACCGGTGTCCGCTTTTTCCTTTTCTGTACCAGTTTCTTTTCAATATTCTCAGGTTTTAAAGAATCAGGCACTTCCATCCCCTCTGCTGACTGCACAATCTTGTCTTTTATTTCCTCTTCTGTAAAATGTCTGTCTCTTTTATTTTCCATCCTTATACCTCCACTTCCTGAAGAACCACTCGCATCTTCTCCAGAGCTCTCTTTTTTCTGGAACGAACCGTAACCGGATTCATATCCAGCATCTGACCGATCTCATCACTTTGATATCCTCCAAATACTGAAAATGAAATAATCAGACGCTCTTCATCATCCAGTTTCCAGAATGCACTCTTTACATCCTGTGAGACAGCATAGTCTGACTCTTCTGATGGATAAGTCTCATCCAGCTCATGTGTCTGGGCTCTCTTTCGAAACTGGTTCTTACAATGATTGCTCAATATGGTAAAGATCCAGCTTCTGAAAGACTCCTCCTTTTTGAGACTGGATATCTTTTCATAAGCTGTTATCACAGTATCACTGACTGCATCCTCCGCCTCCTGCGGATGCTTCAGAGTATAGAGTGCAAATTTATAGAGTTCCACATAGATTCTGGAATACAACTCCGAAAACGCTTTGACGTCCCCGCGCTTTGCACGTCGTATCAGAACTGCTTCCGCACTTTTTTGATAATCGTACATCCGCATCCCCTCTCTTTCTTTTTTTGTTTGTATTACTGTTCACAATAACTCTTTTGTCACACATAAGAGTCTTTCAAGTGAAGTTTTGTTGCATGGAAAATAAAAAATCAGGGAGATTTTTTGTTTCTCCCTGATTTTTTCATCTGTTTAATCTCTAACCTCTATAGTAATTGATCAGACAGCCCTTCAAAATAATCTCTCTTTCGGCATCTGTCAGATCACCCAGACGGAACTCTACTTCTTTCAGTTCATCTCCTACAACATAGGCCTTGATCACATCTGTCTTTTCTTCTACTGCGTTTCTCACTTCCGGAATAAAGATATAGTCATCATTCTTAAATGGAAGTGCTTTGTCATCCGCATCTGTCAGAAGCGGCAGCATTCCCCAGTTGATCAGGTTTGAACGATAACGTTTTGTAGCATACTCGTTGGCAATGTTTGCCCATCCGCCCAGTACTTTCTGGCAGGATGCAGCCTGTTCACGTGCAGAACCGTCTCCCGGTTTCACTGCAAAGATCGTACTTCCGACTCCTACATTTCCTTCTCCGACCTGTGGGAATTTCTCCTGAACCTTCGCCATGACCGGTTTTAATTCTTCCAGCACCTCAAGCGGACATTTTCCTGCTTCAATCGCTTTCTGTGCAGCCTGTACTTCTTTTGCACGTCCCACATAAGCAGGATCTTTTCTGGAAAGTGCAAACTCTGCCAATCCCAGCGGGTTTGAACGATAAGAGGATGTCTCACCGGATGGGATCAATTCATCCGTTGTGGTAACCGGATCATGGATCTCAGACACTACTTTGAGCACCAGATTCTGTGGAAGCGCTGACATTTCCGGCCAGTCCTTGATATTTGGTCCAAACTTGATCTCTACGCTCGGATCTGCCACACCTTTGCTGTCGAAGACGCGGTTTGCGTAAATATTCTGATCAAAGTGATATTTCTGTCCCTTGTACTCGACATCCATTGCTGTCGCCGGTGTCAGGAATCCTTTGTTTGCCGCCGTTGCCGCAATTGAACGGGCATCCATCAGTGCAACAGAAGAAATCTGACCGTTCTGGAGCTTGGAACCTTCTCTGTTCGGGAAGTTTCTTGTTGTATGACGGATAGAGAATGCATTATTTGCAGGAGTATCTCCAGCGCCAAAACATGGTCCGCAGAATGCAGTCTTTACAACTGTTCCTGCTTCCATCAGATCTGCGATTGCTCCATTTTTCACAAGTTCCATATAAATCGGTGTACTTGCCGGATATACGCTGAATGTAAACTCATCCGCACCGATATTTCTTCCTTTTATAATATCCGCTGCTGCACAGATATTTTCAAATCCACCACCTGCACATCCCGCGATGATTCCCTGATCAACATAGAGTTTTCCGTTCACAATCTTGCTCTGAAGAGAATAATCCACTGCTCCGTCCAGACTGATCAGAGCCTTTTTCTCCACTTCATGGAGGATATCCGCCAGATTTGCATTCACTTCATCAATCGTATATACATTGCTTGGGTGGAACGGCATCGCGATCATTGGCTTGATCTCGCTCATATTAACATAAACCATTCCATCATAGTAAGTCACTGCTCCCGGATTCAGCTCCTTGTATCCCTCGCTTCTTCCATGGATCTCATAGAATTCCTGGATCTTTTCATCTGTTTTCCAGATAGAAGACAGACAGGTTGTCTCTGTTGTCATAACATCGATTCCAATTCGGTAGTCTGCACTTAATTTGGAAACTCCAGGTCCCACAAATTCCATGACTTTGTTATTTACATAGCCATTTGCAAATGTGGCTCCAATGATCGCCAGCGCAACGTCCTGTGGGCCGACTCCTTTTGCCGGTTCTCCATCTAGATAGATTCCGATCACGTCTGGTTTCTTGATGTCATATGTCTTATTCAAAAGCTGTTTTACAAGCTCCGGTCCGCCTTCTCCCATTGCCATGGTTCCCAATGCTCCGTAGCGGGTATGGCTGTCTGAACCGAGGATCATCTTGCCGCATTCTGCCAGAACTTCTCTTGCAAACTGGTGAATAACCGCCTGATGAGGCGGAACATACACGCCGCCATACTTTTTCGCACAGGTCAGACCAAACATGTGGTCATCCTCATTGATCGTTCCGCCAACTGCACAAAGACTGTTATGACAGTTTGTCAGAACATATGGCACCGGAAACTTTTCCAGTCCGGAAGCTCTTGCTGTCTGGATAATTCCCACAAATGTGATGTCGTGAGATGTCAATTTATCAAATTTAATCTGCAGGCGCTCCATATTTCCTGAAGTATTATGACTGTCTAAAATTCCGTAGGCAATCGTATTCTTCGCAGCCTCTTCTTTTGAAACAGGAAGTGACACATTCCCTGTATCTTCCAGGATTTCTGTGCCGTTTAACAGGTATACACCGTTATCATATAATTTAATCATGGTAACCTCCTTTATCTTTCCAATAATTTCACTAACTGTTTATCATTTTAGCATGTTAAAGAGGGAATTGCAAAAAAATTCTGCGGGATTATCTTGTCTCCCGCAGAATTTTTACAACTTCCAGTCTGGTCTCTCCGACCGTGATCACATCTTCTTTCTGGATCACAATCGGCTTGTTGACCGGTTTTCCGTTCAAATATGTATGATTTTTTGAACCTTCATCTCTCAAATACAATTTGTCACCGCTTCGGATGATTGCACAATGCACCTTTGACACTCTCAGATCTTCCGGTAATGAAAGAAACTTGTCATAATCTGACGATGCACTGACTCTTCCGATTCCCAATGAATCATAGAAGATAAAACTGTACTGATCCTGCTGGTCCACATCCTCCAGCATAATCTTCCAGCGGCGCTTCGCCGGTGCTGAAGATGTACGGCATTCTGACTGCTGTCTCGCCGGACGGCGTCTTGGCTCTGGTTCATAATCATCCTCTTCGTCGTCATCGTCATCGTAGTCATCATCATAATCGTCTTCCCGTGAATGATATCTGCGTTCAAACTGATTATAGTCTTTTTTCTCTTTCAATAATTTTGAAACTGTAAAGAAAATTACCGCAATAATCCCTACGATCAATACCCCGATAATAATCCAGTATAACATAATTCATCAACTCCTCTGAGGGTATCTTACTATACTTTTTTTATGAGGGCAAGGAAAATATCCTTTTTCAGAGTTATTGATATGACACAAATCCTTCTTCTCCTCCTACATTATAAATCCCATAATGCGGGAAAATCTCGGTTGTCTGAACATTCAAAAAAGCATTTAACCAATTTGTAAATCCATCTGGTAGGTTTGCAATTGCAATTCCTGGAAAGTAAATCAAAAACTCATCTGCATGGTCAAATCCATATGGTTCTGATACAAGATACCGAGTCCCTTCTTCATAATACTCATCTCCCGGATTTTTTTCCTGCTCTAAATACTCTAGTTTCATAGAATAGATATACTCATCTACCTGTTTTGGGGATGTGAACTTCCCTTTAAAATTACAGATAGACATTGTTCCATTCGGATAATTTTCTCCTGTATCTCCCATTTCTGAATCCTTATATTCCCCTGTAAATGTCCCATCTGAATTGATTGTAATCACTGTAGCCCATCCACCTGCTCCGCTGGTAAATACAAACTCTTGTGGAATCTTTTCAAAAACAGAAGATTGTTCTTCCACTGGTTCTTCTTTTATCTGAAGGAACTCACGTAAATCTTTTAACGTACTTTCTACTGTTTCCAGTGTTTTAACCTCTGCCGGACACAAACCGTACTCTATTTTCTTTTTTTCCCATTTTTGTATCATATCCTCATATTCTTGCTGTGAAACATTTTTACCATCAATCGAACTTTTCGGTGGGTTTGCTCCATCCGTTTGGATTTCTGTAATCTTTTTAAATTTTTGTTCTTCATCAAATCCCCAGATAGTATCATCCACCGTTAATATATTTGCGCCTCCTTCTATGATATAATTCTGCTCTTCCACTTGTGTAAAAGTAAGATAACTATCTATCCCAACATATCTATAAGGATTCCCTGTATATACTTTATCGACCTTGCCCTTTTTGAATTCCCACACTTCCACTGTATATCTTGGTGTTGGCGGCTCATGTTCAGGCATCTCTGACAAATATGCCAGCACTAACTCTTCCTTTCCATTCTGATCAAAATCCAGCAAAGAAGCAAAGCACAGACCTTCTAAACAGAACGCTTCCTGATCACGCGTTTTTATCTCGCCCATTCCATACTTTTCCTGATACTCTAAGATTAAATCATAATATGCCTGATAAGAACGTTTTTTCTGCAATTCGTTCAGTTTATTTTTCCCTTCCTCACTCTGATCTTTTCCTTCCATTTCTGTGATCAATTCTGTAGCCTCATCTTCTTTTCCTTGCTTGTCATAAAATTCAATCGCCCCAAGATACAATTCCTCTTCGTCTTTTTTCAACTCTTCGGATGTATTCTGTACCTTGGAAAATGCTTCCTCATAAACCTCAATGACTTTCTCATAATCTTCCAGGCCTTCATATGTCTCTGCCAGACCTTGATAAGCCTTAACTTCCTTCGGATCAATATCGATTGCCTTCTGAAAACAGGCTTCTGCCTTTTTATATTCCATTTGTTTCAGATACTTCTGTCCATTTCGTATATTAATCTGAAACTCTTTTTCTTTCTTCTGTTCATGAAAAATCAAAATGCCGGCAATCCCTGCAGCAAGGATAACTACCACAACTGCAGTCCACAGAATATATTTCTTTTGTTTCTTCTTTACATTCGTCATCTCTACTTTTCTAAGTGGAGCTCCGCAGTCTTTGCAAAACTGTGCATGATCTTGATTTTCAGCTCCGCATTTTCTACAATACATATCTGTTTTCACCTACTTTGAGTTTATCTTATTTTGTTACAGAAGTTGGATAAACTGTTTTATAAACCCATGCTTCTGATAAAGTTAGTGCTTCTGAAAATTCAAATCGCAATTCTTCACAATTACCAATTTCATACACTGACATTTGAATGCCTTCATCATATTGAGGAACTATAAGTTTATCATCAGCATACACTTCACAGCCTTCTGTATATTCTGTAGCCGTAGCAAAATATTTATAATTCTTTCCCGTATAAAGAGTAACTTCTCCCCTTTTTCCTCTACATTTTACATAATTTTCATGTTGACGTTGTGTATCCGCATAAAACGCTGAACAACTACGAGTCCCTTCTATCTTTACTAATTCACCAGTTGCTTTTTGTTCTTTTTCTGGTTCGCTCACAATCTTTTCATACCCTGTTTCTCTTACAATATATGGCCGAAAATAGGTATCATACATTAAAGAACCTCCTACTAATGAAACCACTAATCCTCCAAGTAGCCCTTTCCAATAATCTCCTTCAAATATAAGATGATCCTTATCGCCCCAAAAAAGATCTATGACTCCTACAACTATTTGTATAATTGTAAATGCCATCATAAGTAAAATAAACGCACAAATTATTCCATTTATAAAACCACCAAGAAGTTCCCACAACTCCATTGCAAACATAATAACTATAAAAATAATCCATATTGGTATGACAAAAATATATGCAACTTCTACTATCATACTACTTCCTCCCTCGTATAATTTTTTCTTTTATATTTTCTACTATAAATGAACAAATTTGAAAAATTGCACAAAACTACACTGCGAATTTCATAAATGAATCAAAATCATTACTCTCCTTTGCGCATTGAAAAAGATAACGGTACTTTTCCAACTGAATGGTATCACAGATTTTGTGATATCCAGTTTCATATGAATGAGGAATGATGTATAGTATTTGCGAGAGACACCTTCTTTCGTAAATGTTGCAAATGTTTGTTTAGGCACTTTCATTCTACAACACAATCGAATTCAAGTTGTCTTTCTTTTATGCAAAATCACGAACTTGCTCATTTATAGATAGGAAATCTTATTTACAACCGATTTTCACACTTAGAATTCTAATTTACTTTTATAAATGCCCATGCATTTATATATTTATCTGGTAGATCCAACACTACTTGATTATCCTTGTCAATATACTTACAATCATATTTTTCATGTTCTCCATCACTACCTGCACGTCTCACTCCTGCTAAAGACCATCCATTATCACCAAATCCGCTCATATAATTATATTGAAGCGGTATTACCATCTCGCCTTCACTGTTCATTAATCCATACAGAATGTCATTTCCCACTTCTTTGCTAACTGTCATATATCCGTTTATATCAGGATCTTTAATATCCTGATATTCACACGAAACTATTTCTCTTCCATTTTCATCTACCAATCCTGCATAATATGTTTCTCCCTCTTCTTTCCATATTCTTGACAGTCCATTTTCCATAAAGAAATCCCCTATAAACACAGTATAATCTCTTTGATTCTCCAGAAAATTTACTATTTCCCCATTCTTATTTACTATCCCCTCTTTATTATTTTCATCTGTTACTATAGCTTTTCCATTCTTTCCAGATGTACCTGCAGTCAGAAACTTAAATGGTATTACCACTTTTCCTTCTCTATTTATATATCCACATAACCCATCTTTTTCTGCTGCCGCCAGTCCTTCTTTCGAAAAAGGAGTTACTATATCATACAGAAATTCGATGACTGTTTCATTCTTTTCATTAATAAATCCCCATCTATATTCCGTTTCTCCATTTATATCAAATTCTTTCTGAACAGGTATCAAATTTTCATTATCTAAAACAGTTGAACTATAATCATGCAAAAAATTCGTATACACATACGGAATAGCCAATGCTCCTGTTCTATCTATAAACCCCCACTTATATGCTACAGTCCCATCTATATTTTCTCGTTTTACAACAGGTGCAAGATTATCTGAAACGCTAACTTCCCCCACTCCATCAAATTGATACGGTATTATCATTTCTCCGGTTTTGTCTATAAATCCCCATTCATATAATACTGTTCCATCTTCTGCCTCTCCCATTATCTTTCCTACCGGAGCAAGTGTATTCCCAAACCATGAAAAATCTCCCACGGAATCATATTGACACTGTATCACTTCATTTCCAAGTTCATCGATAAAACCATATTTTCCATTTTCATCTTGAACACATGCGTAATATTGTTCAGCATCTTCTAGAACGTCCTCTTCAACATCCTCTACTATTTTACTTTCTTTTTGCTCATTATTTTCTACAGAGCTCAAATTGCGTATATTTTTACCTACTAAAACCAAAGCGATTATAACCAAAATAGTTACAATCCCCAATATACCACCTTTTAACTTTTTATGTTCTTCCTTTTTTCTTTCCGTTACCTTTTGTATCTCATTCCCGCAATTCGGACAAAATTTACAATTTTCTTTTACTTCCTGCCCACATTTATTACAAAACATATTATCACTCTTCTTTCATTTGTAGTTAATCCTCTGTCAGATGCCATTTTTCCCCATCTCCCGTGGAAACCTGTCCCGTTTTCATATCTACCAAAACAGTTCCTACTAATGTATTCTCCTTCCTCCTCTTCCGATAACAAATCATTGTAATACCTCTGAACCTTATTGATTACTTCCTCTTTTGATAACTCTATCTCAAAGCTTTCAGACATCATTTCCTGCTCTTCTCTTTGGGTTGCCTCTTCTTCTGTCAACAATGTCCTTGCCACATATTTTTTCCGATACTCCTTATGTGATTATACCGAATCATACTGAGATTCTCATAGCAAATGGGCATCCATTCCATACCCTGTATTTTTACCCTTTATCAAAACGGATACTTGTTCTCCACTTTGTGAAATAGATAAAATATGATTTGGCTCTTCGAAAACTTCTTGATATGTTCCTGTCTCTTTATCGTATTTCTTTTGTTTCTTCTTTACATTCGGCACCTCTACTTTTCTAAGTGGCGCTCCGCAGTCTTTACAAAACTGTGCATGATCTTGATTTTCAGCTCCGCATTTTCTACAATACATATCTGTTTTCACCTACTTTGAGTTTATCTTATTTTTTAAACGCAGAATCCGCTTTACAGATGTGTCAATCTGCTTCTCTTGGATCCTTCCATCTTTTACGGCATCCAAAACACCCTGATATGCAGTCCAAAAATCCGAAGGCATCAAAATCATATCCACTCCCGATTGTACTGCAAAAATTGCAGCATCTGATGCAGAATAGTAATTTACAATGGCTCCCATATTCATTGCATCTGTAATAACAATTCCATCATATTTCAACTCTTCCCGAAGCAACTGCGCTCCAATTTGTGCTGATAAGGTTGCAGGAATCTCGTTTCCCGTAATAGTTGGCAAAGCAATGTGACCTAACATTACAAATTCACTTCCCGCCTCAATTCCAGACCGAAACGGAACAAACTCACATTGTCTCAAATCCTCAAGATTGCGATAAGAATATGCTGCACCCTGATGGGAATCTGCTGTAGTTGCTCCATGTCCCGGAAAATGTTTCAGAGCTGTTGCAATATTTTTTTCCTGAAATCCTTTGACACATTCTGCAACCATTGCACCTGCCAAATCAGGATCATTGCTGAATGCCCGTTCCTGAACCACTGTATTTTCCGGTTCAATCCATACATCAGCAACAGGTGCAAAATCTACATTAAATCCATACGATTTCAAATAGGTTGCAATATAATTTCCTACACGATGCGCATTCTTTATATCACCTTGTGCGCCAACCTCTTTCATATTCCCTACATTTTCAACTGGAAAATTTTCTAAAGAAGCTATTCGTGCAACACTTCCCCCTTCTTCATCTACGCCTAGAAATATCGGAAATCCCATCCGTTCCAGGGACAACTCCTGAAGTCGCTGATTCAACGCACTGATCTGCTCTGGATCCCTGATATTCGGCTGCATCATGATCAATCCGCCTACCGGACAATCCCAATAGATATTCCTTAACGTTTCATCCACCTCTGTAACCGGATATCCTGTCAAAGCATCCGGAGTCACAAAAAACATTTGTGCAACTTTTTCTTCCAGAGTCATTTGTACAATCTGTTCATTTTCTGCCGATCGTTCCTGCTCCTTTTGAGTCGGTTCTTCCTTTGGGGAAATCTTGTTTTCCTCTGCACGTTCTATTTTCTTTATTTGATCAGAATTTACAGCTTGAGGTTCTTCTTTTGCACATCCCGCTGCTGTCACAAAACACAAAAAGAATAAAACTACCATTCGCATTTTTCTTTTAATCTTCATATTCACAGATATACCCTATCTTTCCAGAAAAATAAGAAACATTCTGCAGGACATTATTAGGAATGTCATTCCATACCCATCTTCCTTCATCTTCATAATAAAAAATATCCAGACAGTTTTCCTGCACATCTCCGTCTTGATAACTTGGCTCATTTCTCATCCATTCATTGGTACACCAATAATCAGAACTGTTAATTTTCTCCCCATATAACTGATTCTGTTCGTTAATCCAGTAATAATCATGAGAATCCATATCTCGTCTTCCGCCAAGTTTGAACTGAATTTCCTTCATATTCTTTTTTGCAATCTGATTTAAAATGTAATCGTATTCTCTTCTGCTATTAATTCTCACAAGATATCCACCTCGTTTGAGACACTCCTGATATGCCTGCTCCCAGGTACAGTCACTGATTATAAACTCATACCGATGGATACCGCCTTCTGTATCATCATAATCATCTTCATATGTAAGACTCTCTGCCTGTAAAACCAATGGATCTCCCTCACTTTTAACTTGTCCATCCACCTGGATCATCCGCCCATTATATGGAATCAGGCTATTTTCGCTTTGTAATAAAATCTTGTCCAGCTCTTTTTTTATCTCTTCTTTTCCATCTTTATTTTCAACCAGAAGATCTTGTGTTCCCTCTGAAAATTTCAAATAGTAACCGGTATCCTCCTGCAAAACAGTTCCCAACATTGTCACTTTCTGTCCCCCGGTGCAGTCAATGTCATATTTTCTTTCGACAGAATGATCGCTTTCTATTTCTTGTTTTTCTTTCGAACGTTCTACTGTCTGTACTATTTTTTCCTCTTTATCAGTTTTTTCTAATAAATCTTCTTTTCCCGCAAAAAGCCATACTCCAATTCCGCCTGCAATTAACAACACACTAAGAGCAACAAGCAAAATAGTCGGTACGGTTGTCTTTTTCTCCACTCGACTCCCACATACCGGACAAAATACATCCCCCTTTTCTAAAGGAGTTTTACAGTTTGGACATTTCATAATAAAATTCCTTTCCTATAAATCTCTGAAAAAATACAGCTTTTTCCTGTCAACTTTTATTCATTGAGATTAAATTTTACAACTTTGTTATCTGTCAAAACTCTTGTCTGCGTCACCTCGCCCGTATTCATATTCACCTCAACATCATACAATCTTTGAGATGCAGACGGATTTCCCGGCATTCCACACCTCACTATTGTACTGTAAGTCAACCCCCTAACGCTTCCTTGCATCACTGCCAAGTCATCACCATCAGAATCTTCTGTCCCTTTTTTATAATGTTCCACTAATTTTTCATGTATTTCCGCCTCATCCATGCTAATCTCATTTGATTTTTCATGTGCCTCCACAGAATCATACTGTGCTTCTCTCTGTAATTTTACATCTGACTTATATCCAGTACTTTTATTCTCTATTGAAATAGATACAACGTTTCCATCTTGCGAAATTAACAGATTATGACTTGGTTCTTCGGAAAATTCCCTGTAACTACCTGAATCCTCGTCATATTCGTATTTCACAGTCTCAAAGTTCATAAAAATATTATCCAAATAGTAATATCCTATTTGCAGAAACTTCTTTTGCTTTTCTTCTGTATAAACATTCAAATACATACCCGACTCATCTGAAACCGATATATAATTCCCATCTTGAATGTCTGTTTCCTTATTTTCCGCTGTTTGTTCCCCATTGGCTTTTTCAATGGCATGTTTATAGCATTCATCTACTGCTTTTAACTGATATTCTAATTCCATTTTAGTTTTATCAAATGCATGTGCTGCAAACTCTTCCGGAGTATCCGTATCATAACCTTCTAAATAGTAATCTCTATAGCTATATTTCTGAGCATACTCTGCCAACTCTTGATTTGTTGCTTCTTTTCCATTGATTTTTCTGGATAATGTAGCTACACTCATTTCTATTGTCATATCCTGTACAAACTTTCCGTCTTTATATGCATAATATGTTCTAATCCCTTCCATACTGACACCAGTGACAAGCTGTATCATCTCATCTTTTGTACAGGCAAAGCGGATTCCGCACGTAGTATCTGTTCTGAAAACATCCCCCGTATATACATTTTCCATTTTTCCATCTTTATATGCCCATACTTCCAATGCATAATCTACCTTAACTGGGTCATCCTTCAAATATGCCAAAACAAACTCATCGATTCCATCAGCATCAAAATCTACATTCTTTAAAAAGCTCAATCCATATGTCTGGAGTCTCATATCCTTTATTTCATATCCATCTCTTGGTATCCGCTCTTCTGTTTCTGCCATAAAGTCTAAATACGTTTGGATTCTCCTTTTTGCTTCCTGCCAATACAGGATTTCATCAAATCCTTCCGTATCCGAAATATGTTCTTCTGCATCGTTAATAACTTCTTCAATTTTCTCTTCTTCTCCCTGATAGTAGTACGCCTGGATAATCCCTGTGTATGCTGATTTCCTTGAAGGATCTACTTTCAATATTTCTCGATAGCTGTCTTCCGCTTTTTGATAATCCATTTCTTCTAAATATCTATCCGCTGAAACTACCAGTTGCTGAAATTCTTTTTCCTTCTTTTTTTGAAACAAAACCATCCCAACTGCAATTAAAACTGCGATTAAAATAACAATTCCTGCTCCTGTGAGCCACTTATTTTTTCCTGATGTTTTCTTTTTCTCTTCACCTGAATGCTCTGGTTGTTCTAACGGCGCACCACATTCACTGCAATATTTTGCAGTATCTTTATTTTCCTTCCCACACCTTGAACACTTCATATTTTTCACTTACGTTTTACTCCAATCTCGTTCCGCACGCTGTACAAAACCGCTGTGTTTCCCCCATTTCACTTCCGCAACCTGGACAGATTACCGTATGAGACTCTTCCATATCTGATGGTACATCCTCTTCCACCGCACTCTCTGATTCCATTTTAATTTCCAGGACTTTCGTTCCACAGTTCGTGCAAAATAGCTGTCCTTCCTCCAGTGGATACCCGCAGTGTCCGCAAATCTTCCCCGTATTTTGCTGTACTTCTTCTGCCATCTGATAATTCATCGTATTCTGTGCTTCCACCTTGCTGCCGCAAATGTTACAAAACGCAGACCCCACCGGAATCTCTGCATTACAGTTCGTACAGTAAATCACGCCTTTTACTTTCTGCATTTGATCTTTTTTCTCAAAAATCTGTTGTTCAATCTCTTCAATCCGTTTAATTACTGCAGCAGTCTCTTCTCCTACACTGCCCCCAAACTGTTTATATATTTCATAATACATACTGCCTAACTCTGAGAATGCTTCTTTCTTTTGTGTTTCTAATGTCTTAAGTGCAGAAGATAACTTTGCAGAATCTGTTACCTCTCGTGTCTTTTGAATTGCTCCTTGTCCTAACATTGTAAGTTTTTTATCAAATCCATCTAAAAATGCCATGATATGTATCCTCCTGTTTTTTATTTCAGATTTCACTTATTTCAACCGGTATCCACAATTCCCACAAAATACTGCATCTGATTCTGTTGGCATTCCGCATCCTGGACAAACTGGATTCTCCGGCTTTTGATTTCGTATTCTTGTAATCTGATCAAAAAATGGAAGTAATTCCGGCAAAGGATCTTCAAAGCCTCCCTCATAATATGCCTGTCCCAACCGCATATATAACTCATCCAACTGCGATGTTTCTTCCTCTTGTTTATTAAAATTTACCAAAACTGTTTTGTCATTTGACTCCATTTGTTCACCCTTCCTTCATTCTAAAAATCCGTTTCATCAGGATGTAAGCACCATTTTCCGTCCGTTTTGATCACGATGATATCCTGTTCTTCCTGTTCCACATCTCCATCTTCTGTTTCTGTAATCTCAACAGTTACCTCTTTGGCATCTTCCATCTCCAGATCACATCCGTACGAACTATTAATGTCTTCCTCCAGTTCTTTCACATCCTCAAGCGAATAATCTTTCACTCCTACAATTTCATAAGAAAAATCATAATCCGCTTCATCTACAGGGTAACTTGATACAATCCGATATTCTAAATCAGCAACTAAAAGTGACCTGGGAATGCCGTCTCCTGCTACGGTATCATCTATCACCTCTTTCGGGTATAGTGATAAAAGTTTCTCTCCATCTTGTTTTTCAATTGCCTGAAACATCTTTTTAATAGGGGTCTTATAACTGGAGGCTGCACAAGATCTTACAATCATTACAACAATCACTGCTAAAATTAGAATAACCCCAATTGCCAGATATGGCGGTCTTTTCGATGCAACTGTCTTTCCTGCTCCTTGTTGATAAAAATTTTTCTGTTGCTGCACAGGTGTCCCACATTTGGGACAGAATTTTTCTGTACCCTTGATTTCATTTCCACACTTTGAACAAAACATACTTTTCCCCTTTTATGCTAATGTAAATATATTGTTTAACTCTTTGACCACAATCTTACTTCCTCGTGGCAGATAATAGTGTCGGTCTATTCCCAGTGGTTGTCCACTTTCCAAAAATATACTGATCCTTTCCAATGGTTCTACACAATATTCCTGGTATTCCGTTACAAAATACAGTCCTGCCACACTGCTTGATTGTTTTCGCTCACTTACTTCTATCTGCCCGTTTTCATATTGCAAAAACACTTCTTGTGTATCCTTCAACGGATATGCCATTCCCCGAAACTTTCCGGTTTCTCCAACAATTGCTCCATAAAAATCTCTGGAAATTACCTCTTCCTTCGGCTCCTGCATAATTTGGGACACAACTTTGGGTCCGACTTCCATTTTTTGTGCCTGTCTTATTTGTTTTTCTCTTTCCAGCCTCTGAATCTGATTCAAATAATCCTCTTCTGGAATTTGTTTTGCAGTCTCTTTCCAGGGATTTTTATATGTCTGAAAACTTTCTGGCATAATATCTCCTGTTGGAACATAAGATTCATTTTCTTTACATAAGGCAATCCCCCAAACTGCAATTCCCAAAATAATCAGATACAACACCACCCATAAACCGATTGTCGGCTTATGGAAATTCAAATATTTACTGACATCAAACAGACGAATCGCAGATTTTACTTCCTCCATCTTATTTCTGATCACCATATATCCGCCAACTGCCATAAAATTATTTACAATACTGCTGACAATTGCTGCAATATAAGCTGTTCTTCCATTTAGAAGTGCTGTCAGAAGCACTCCCAGCAATATCATCAAAAGAAATCCTATCATTACATAAACATACGGCTTCAGATATTTTTGAATAATCTGAAAAATATCACTTTGTGTTTCGCTTGTATTGAAATTTCCAAGACCTGTTTTTAAAATATCCATCACCGAAAATTCCAACACACTGATCTTTATGAACGGCATAAATAATAGCCCAATCGAACACGCCAAAAGTATTGCTTCGATATATTTTAATTTTTCTTTCATTCTCTTTTCCTCTTCTGATTTATTCCGTCTCTATCCTTTCCAACATATGTTCTCTTTGCCTTTTAAACACATTTCCACATATGATCAATGCAGCTGTGCAGCCTACAATTCCAACAATACCGATAAAAACCAGAATCCATCCTGTTGTAAGTTCCATTAAAACCATCCTCCTTCCTCTACCTGTGCATACACATTTTCCAGTAACTGTATTTCGGTATCTGTATTATTATCCCGTAACTGTGCATAATACATCTGCGTTGCCTTTTCATAAAACTCCTGAAATGCTGTGTAATCTCTACTTTCATTCTCTTTTAATTCCTGTTTATCAATCTCCAAAAACGCATAGCGCTTGTATATGTTATAATCTTCCCCATACAATTCCAACATGGAGGAAACCATATTTTCAGCTGCACTGATATTTCCTTGCTTTTGATACAAAATTGCAAGTGTATCATAGGTCTCATATGTATCCCAACCCTGATTGATCACATCCTGCAGCACTGCAATTGCTTCTTCTCTGAACTGCTTATCTCCTTCTTTTTCTGCCAATTCAATATCCATTTGTGCCAGACTTTCCAAAACCTGCATCTGCTGTGCTTCCGGCAAAACCTGACGAGCCTCCAGCAAAACTTGTCTTCCAGAAAAAAGGTCGTTTTTTTCTTTATAAATTCTGCTGCTCATCAGATATGCCCTTGTTTTTAACTGATCATTGTCTGTGAGATTCAGACATTGCTGAAACTGTTCTAATGCTGCTGGCCCATTTTGAAGTGCATATTGAATCTCCCCTTTTGCATAATAAATGGAATCCTCCTTCAGTCCATAATCAATTGCTTCCTGAAGAACTGCATCTGCTTTTTTCTCTGCACCTGTATACGCAAGTGCAATCGCATAATCCCTGTAATATTCACTCTTCTGTGCACCAAACTCAAACACTCTCTCATATGTTTCCACTGCAGTTTCATATTCCTGAAGCTGAAAATGACTGTCTGCTTTCAAATAATAAATATCTGCCATTCTTGCCTGCAGCATATCCAATTTTTCATTTTGTAAAATATCATAGTCAATAAATTCAATACAGGACAGATATTTCCCCTGTTGATACAGCGAATACGCATTTTGATAATAATTTTCCAACCCAGAATCCATGACATCTGCCGCTGCCTCATAAGTCGCCTCAGCCGCCTTATATTCCCCATTTTCCCTCTGTTGGATCTGTTGTTCTACCAAAGCGTTATAATGATCCAGACGTTCTGTTTTCAGAGTGTAGATTCCATATCCACCTAATATGATAAATGCGCCCATTGCCACGACCAGACCGATTCGAATCCCGGTTTGCTGTTTGATCAGCTTTTGATACCTTATATCTTTCTTTGCGATTCCCTGAAATGCCTGAAACATTTCAAAAGCTGTCTGATAACGCTCCTGAGGCTGAATCTGCGTTGCCTTCTGGATCACTTGTGCAAATGCCTCGCTCATTTTTGCAACTACCAGATCATAATCAATTTTCTTCTGATAATTCTTTACTTTTTCTCCGGTAGTAAGATTATAAAATGTAGCGCCCACACTATAAATATCGGTTTTCTCGTCAATGTGGGAATGCTGTGGAAGACACTCTGCCGATTGGCTGCTCAATGCAATGATATATTGCTCCGGAGAGGTATATCCATCCGTATAACCTAATATGGCATTCTCATCCAAAAAGAAAGACACATTAAAGTCGATCAAACATATATTGCCATCTGGCTTCAGCATAATATTCGCCGGTTTAATATCTCCGTGAATAATCGGTGGATTCTGACTGTGCAAATAATTCAAAGCACTGCATATCTGCATTCCCCAGCGTATCAGCTGATTCTGCGAAAAATGATATCCCTCTTTCATCAACTGTTGAAATGATTTGCCCGGAATATAACTCATCACCGTATAAATTTCACCATCTACATCCAGAAAATCAAATACTTGTGGTAAATAAGAGTGGTTGAGGTTTTTTAAAATATCCACTTCCTGACGGTTTACAGACATGGAAATACTTTTATTCCGAATCTGTTTTAAAACCACCTCTTTCCGCAATCGTTTGTGATATGCCTTATACACAATACCGCCACCGCCTGCTCCCAGACGTTCCTGTATTTCATATGTATCTGTCAATGTTTCTATTCCACCCATACTGTTATCCTAACCTGATCATAAATTCAAATTCTTCATCACTTGACAATCGTAACTTCATCTCATCTACCAGTCGAACAGGTTCTTTCATTTCTTTTTCGTTTACATAACTGTGATTCGCAGATTGTAAGTCCTCCATCCAATACCCATCTTCTTTTTGTATAATTTTCAAATGCTTTCTGCTAATGGTTGGATTATCTTTTATTACATAATCGGCTTCTGCTGATTTGCCAATAACAAACTCCGGCTTTGCAATTTCTACTATTTCTCCTGTCTTTTTTCTTTTCAAAAATGCACAGATTTTCGTATCCTGCTGCAATAATACCGTAGGTTCCTCACCGAAATAGCTCTCTATTTCTTCCTCTGTTTCATTTACTGGAGGAATAAATTTTCTAATAAGCACATTTTCTGTAAATCCTTTCTTTTGAACCCGCGGAATCTCAACTTCCTCCACTCTTTTCCATCCCTTCATATATTCACTCATTGTTATCTCCGATCTTTTGATATATTTCTAAGCATCACAATACTGATCACCATAAATAAGCCTGTCATTACGATCAGTATCATCCAAGACTGTAAAACGTGACCTCCCGTTGCTTTAAAAAAATCTTCTGCTTCATGCTCTAACATGGGATAATCCTTTTGAAGCTTTAGCTGAAGTTCATTTAGATTCGCAATACTTCCCAGCGATTCTACCGACCATCTGCTGATCGTACAATATGAAATAAACTCCCCGGCACCTTTTAGAGCAAAAAGAATACCAGAAAACAATAGCTGGATAATCAGTACAAATGGTGCGATCGCCATTGCTTTATCCCCACTTTTTACCATTGAAGAAATCACAAATCCCATCGTAATCGCTGCAAGCACTGTCAGCCACACGGTAAGAAATATCTCAATATTGAAATTCTCAATAAAAATACCACTTCTCTTTTTGTCAATCAGTTTTAAAAATACAAACGTCAGAATCCATGCCTGTACAAAACCCAGAACCGCCTGCAGTACAAATTTAGAGATCACATACCCTGGCAGCTTCAAATTTGCCATATATTCTCTCTTTAGAATCACGCGCTCTTTGCAGATTTCCTGAATGGAATTAAACAATCCAATCCAAATTCCAGAACAACTTAAAGCAAATAACATCGATTTTGTACTTTCATAGATATCAAAAATCTCCTTATCTGCTACAACATACAGCAATACCGCAATCAATAATGGCTGCACTAATAAAACCAGCAAACGATAATAATCATTTTTCATCAGCTCTGCATATCTACATAACAAAATCAGAAATTGTCGAAATGCAGATTCTTTTCTCGGCTTTAAAAGCTCTTCTTTCTCCTCTTGGTGGTTCATCCGAATCCTTCCAACCGGATTCCGTTCTGCAAATCGCTGAGCCCAGCCTTCTGGATCTTCTGCAATCATATTGTAGATATTGACCAGATCGTCTGTCTGATAAAAAGCCTTTGCTGCATTTACATTTCCACAAAAGCAAAGTCGTCCACCCGGTCCCATAAAAATTACTTTGTCACATAAATGTAGATTTTGCGTCGTATGTGTTACCATGATGATTGTTTTATGCTGTTCTTTAGAAAGCCGACTCAACGTGAGCATCAAATTTTTTTCTGTTCCTGGATCCAGACCAGAAGTCGGTTCATCTAAAAAGAATAACTTGGGATCTGCCAGTAATTCTACGGCAATACTTGCTCTCTTCTTCTGACCGCCTGACAGTTTTCTGATGTATGTTTCCTGATGTTCTTCCAGATCCACCATCTTTAAAACTTCCCGGATTCTTTCTTCAATTTCTGTAGACAGCGTATCTTCCGGCATTTTTAATTTTGCAGTATAATACAGCATTCTTTTCAGTGTCAGATTTTCATAAATAATATCCTGCTGAGGAACAAAACCGATAATGTTTTTCAAATTTTGGAATTGCTCTGCCAAATCAATGCCATTACAAAAAACATTGCCTTCAAAATCTGGTTCAAATCCACTGATCGCATTCATCAATGTTGTTTTTCCAGCACCAGAACCTCCAATAATCGCTACAAATTCATTTCCCTGAATCTCACAATTCACATCTTGTAAGATTTGTTTTCTCTTGCGTCCATTTCCTACAAATTTATTGATTCCGCAGGCTCGAAGTGAAATTCCATGCATTTGTGCCATGTAGTAAATACATTCATTGGAAAAACATAGTTGAAAATCCAAAATCTGTATAATATCTTTATCCTTCAGAAGAACCGATTCTCGCACTGCTTTTCCATTGACCATAACTCCATTGGCACTTTTATGATCGTATAATATATATTGTTGATTTTCTTTTCTAATCTGACAATGCACTTTTGACACTCCAGGGTGCCTCAAAACGATCTCATTTTCACTGCTTCTCCCAATATGGATCAACTGATCTCCCAAGACCTGACTTTTCCATGTTTCATTTTCCATTGTTACTCGATAGAGCATCAAAATCATCTTGTCAGGTTCTTCAAGACTTCCAATTCGAAAAATTGCCTTATCATATACCTCAACGTAATCATCTCGTCTGTTTAACAATCGATTCTGTCCCGGTTCTTCTATATACGTTCCATTGCTGCTCTCACAATCTGCATACATTATTTTGCTGCCTTGAAAGAAAAATACCCCATGTATTTTTGATATGATTGGATCTGTTATCACAACATCACATTCTTCTCTGCTTCTTCCAAACACCAGCCTGCGTTTTCCATAATCATCCAGATGAATCTCGTGTAAATGACTGGACGTATCTATAATTGTCAGTGTTCTCATTTCCCTCTTCCTTTTACCAAAGCATATATAAAAATATCGTCAGCAAAAGTACAGTTCTCTTCTCTGACGATATCGTATCTATTAGGATAGCTATCATAGTTCCTAACAAACGTACTATAATTATTCTACTTTTTTCTCTCTCCTCTCTCAATATGTGGCTCGTAATGTGGACAGTCTTTCTCTTCACTTTTCCACTTGTATTTTATATTTTTTATTTTAGTAAAGAAAAATTCAGTTTATTATTGACTGAATTTTTCGGGGCAGACTGTCCGAAAACTAAGTTAGGCAGTCATCCGCAAACATAAGATTGAAT
>OAUK01000292.1_pt1 | contig 24201 bp, 14 predicted proteins | sample 1495131 | NCBI WGS metagenome assembly OAUK01 (sample SAMEA2580009, study PRJEB22360) | human gut metagenome | biome: human gut; feature: human-associated habitat; material: faeces | place: Denmark | collected 2008/2010 | reverse complement strand
GCCCTGGAAGTGGCCGGAAGGCTTAGCCGCCAGCTCCTTAGCCGTATTGACGGTCAGCTCCGTGTCGCCGAGAATGACAAAGCCTGCAATAGCCAGACTGTCCGTAACATTTAAAATCGGCAGCTGTCTCGTACAGCCTGCAACGTGAAGTTCATAATATTCTTTAGCCACGATACACCTCGTTTTTCCCGCAGGAAATTAGATTTTTAAATCGATAATCGCCGAAACACCTACGCCCTGAATGCGTGAAGCCCCGACGGGATTGGCACTGTTTACGGGGACAAGGCCCTTAACACGAGCGATGTTGTTAAAGCTGCCTTCTACCTGGGCGACGGCCTTTACCTGCTCTACTTCCGCCGTCAGTCCCGTAACCTGAGCGGCACCGACACGACTGCCGTTACCGATGCTGACAATGGGAACTACCTTTGTCGCATACGTAGTGCCGAGATTTTTCTGATTCAATAATTTATTCAAAAAGCTGTTAATGGAGCTGCCGTATTTATCGATGACAAGGCCGATAGCTCCGCCCTTAATCATACCGCCCAAGCCGAGAGCTTCTACGGGAAGAACAGCACCGAAAGAAGCCGTACCGATAGAAACGGCCAACATAGCCGCAATAAGTTTCTTTTTCATCTTATACCTCCTATACATCTTATGATTCTATTATATCAAGACACGGTAGTCTGTGAAACCCTTATAGATATAACGACCGAATCTGTCCGATTCCCTTGCCTGCAGGATATAGTATATAATAACATCACCAATATGTTACGGAGGTACATATGTTAAAAGTTAAACTTCAAAAAGCGAGTTCTCACCTGTATCAACTGTTTAAACAGGATCCCCTGCTGTATATACTGATTCTTCTATTTTCAGGATTCATTTCCAACATCCCTACGACAGAGCCCTACGTCCGTTCAGTACTCATCCTCTTATGCGGTCCCGCCCTTCTTGTACAGACCTATGTTCTACGCAATAACCGTTTCAGAACTATCGCTACGGTACTTGCCACCGTTATTTCGATCATCGCCTACTCTGTAGCTGTAACCCTGGACAATACGGGTGTTTCCGCCTTATGCCTTAACTTAGCGGCTCTCTGGCTCTTTGTCACCGTCTTGCGATACTTGACCTTGGATGCGACGAATAACCCGACATCGGCTTTTTACGGACGCTTTCTGCAATTCATCAAAGCAGGAGCCGTAGCCATACTCATCAACACTCTGCTATCCGTCATCCTTTTATTTGTCGCCCTCATTTTTCCCGAAAGTCTCCCTATTACCTTCATTACCGGTCATCTCACACCCACCTTGTGGACCCTGGTCTTCTTCATCGTCCTCTTTTCGTATGAATCAGGACCCTCCGAACCGGGAAACCTCTACACCTTTATCTTTAAAACCGTCGTGCCTAAGTTCACCGTCTTTTCGGGAACCCTGGCCGTCATTTATCTGTTTTTAATCCTTATCGACGTGCGACCGGATGCTCGCTTTTTGTATACCTACTATCCATACGTTACCTTGTACTATCTTTTCTTTTTAGCCGGCTTTCGCATTAAGGCGACCATTCCCGAACGCCCCCTCATACTCATTCTTTTCTCGGCCCTTACGGCCCTCTGTCTTATCCTTACCGTTAAGCGAGTCTATGTCGATTCATCTCTCATTCTGGGGGCCGTTTACATCATTCTCTTTAACGGCGCATTTCTCATTCACAACCTCTACCTTCTCATTCGTAAAACAGGACCGGGAGCTCACACGAAACTTCTCGCCCTTGTCATGGGTCTCATTATGTTCATGCCTCTTGTAGGCTACACCTCTTTCATCCGTTTCGTCACCTACACTCACGAAAAAGATACCTATATCCCCCATTTCTCCATAAGCAGCCAGTTCGATAAGGATGCCGAATCGACTCAGAGCGAATCGGAAGGCGAATCTGACAACGCCGGTCATTCCCCGGCCGGTAACCAAAAAAGCAAGGTAACCAACCTGACGCCGCGACGAGAATCGGCTATTTCCTATCATATTGCGTCGTATACGGAGGCGAATTTAAACAACGTCTTTTTCTTCAACAAGCAGACTCGCAAAGCTTCTCGTACTTTCGGTGACTACACACTGGCCTTGGACGAATCGGGCAAGAACCTGACGGTTACCTTGCCTGACGGACAATTGCAGGCATACAACATACCGGAAATCATAGAAGAACAAATTCCGGCGGGCGATGAAAATACAGCCGTTACCTTGAATACCGACGACTACCTGATCGTCATTACCCAATACCATAACGACAATACGTCAACGAGTCTGACCTTTGACATATTCTATAAATAAGAATCTACACACAAAGGAGGCATCTCAATGAGATGCCTCCTTTGCTTACGCGCTTTTATTTATATTCAGGGACCCATTTCAAAGCATCCACATTATGTAAAGCCTCTTCTTCGCTCAAATCACTCTGCCCTGTCCGTACGGCTTCTTTGGCTACCGCTACGGCCACAGTACGGGAAAACTCCGTGAGTTTATCCACCGGCGGCAAGGTGGCCGCACCGGGCTGCGTCACATCGATGATTCCTCCCAATGCATGAGCGGCTGCGGAAATCATTTCATCCGTCAACAGCTTGGCTTCTGCAGCCATGACACCCAACCCCAAGCCGGGATAAATGAGGGCGTTATTAGCCTGTCCGATATAATACATAATCCCCTTATACATAACCGGTTCGGCAGGAATACCCGTAGCAATAAGACCGCGACCCTCTGTCCACTCAATGAGATCTGCCGCCTTGGCCTCTGCCAACTTTGTCGGGTTGCTCAACGGGAAGATGAACGGACGTTTCGTCGTTTTGGCCATATGGCGAACAACACCTTCCGTAAAGGCCCCGGGAACTGTCGACGTACCCACAAGAATCGTCGGATTCACCGCCTTAACGACAGCTTCCAAATTCGTCAATTCATGGGCATTAGAAAACTCATCGCGGTTACGAGTAAACTCTCGTTGTTCCGGCGTAAGATTCGGCGTATCATCAAAAAGAAGGCCCTGTTTATCGACAAGATAAAAACGTTTTTTTGCCTCTTCAGGGGAAAGACCCTGTTTCACCATTTCCGAATAGACGCGGTGAGCAATACCACAACCGGCCGTACCGGCGCCGAAGCACATGTACACCTGATCCGTTAGCTTTTCTTGAGAAATATCGAGACCTCCCAAAATACCGGCGAGCGTAATAATCCCCGTCCCCTGAATATCATCGTTAAATACGGGATAGGTCTTATTATATTTTTGTAATAAAGCCGCCGCATGGTCTCTGCCGAAGTCTTCAAAATGTAAGTACAACTTCGGAAAGAGTCGTTCCGCCGTTTCCACAAAAGTATTTAAAAATACGTCGTAATTATGCCCTGTTACACGTTTTTGATGATTTCCCAGATACAGCGGATTGTCTAAAAGTAACTGACGATTGGTGCCGCAATCTAGGATAACCGGCAAAACCTGTTCGGGGTTAATACCGGCGGCGGCCGTGTATACCATAAGCTTACCGACGGAAATGTCGACACCGTTCGTACCCCAGTCACCGATACCGAGGATTTCTTCCGCATCGGATACGACAATGAGACGAATATCTTTGCCCTCTGCTCCGCTTCTCAAGGACTCTTCAATTTGAGACGGTTCGTCGACAGACAAAAAGACGGCATTTTGCGGATTTACAAAAAGTTCACTGTATTCTTCAATATTTTCGGCAATAACCGGATCGTACACAATAGGCATGAATTCGACTACGTGTTCGCTGAACACCTTATAGAACAAGGTGCGATTCGTATCAAACAACTGCATGAGAAAACGCCGCTTTTCAATACCCGCATCCTTGCGGCAAATATGTTCGTATGCTTGCCTGGCCTGCTCTTCAAGAGTTTGTACATGAGGCGGTAACAACCCGACCAACCCGTTTTCTCTACGTTCTTCAATAGTAAACGCCGTGCCCTTATTCAAAAACGGGTCATTTAATAAGTCATAGCCGGTCTTCATCATTTATCCCCCTAACCGAATCACCATACAACCATTAACAGGTAGTGTCTTATTATATCACAGTACGAATGATTCCAAGGCAAGCATATACCGAAGAACCACTATACAAAGTATTAAAACCCCGATTTTAAGAATTTTAATACTTTGTATGCAATATACTTTAACTCATTAGCTATTTATTTGTTTGTTCTTTAAAAATTATTATGATATGATGAGCTTACAAAGATTCGTTTAGTACGTACTACTTTTACAAAGGAAGTGCCGACATGGACGATATGCAACGGTTTATTAACGAACATAACCTACGACTGAGAGAAGGTGCACAAGGTTTTATGAGCAGGGAATTCTCAAAACATGAATGGGCGGCTCCGGCGATTCAAGAGGCCGACGTTTTAAAAAAATACTGCCATCACTTGGGCCTCATGGGGGCGACCATTAAAGAAATCACCACTGTGGGCTTCGGTGTCGGCCCCATAGACGGTTACTCCATATCTCATTTTTGCACGCACAGACGCCATCCGGAAAATAAAACCTCCATCGACGTCGATGCCTGTCTATGCGGAGTCGACCACTTTAACCTCATTATGAACTGGTACCTCTGTCCCATCGTCCTGGTGACGGACAAAGGGAAATTTGAAATCGACTTCACCGAATCATCAACCGTCTATATGGGCAAAAACTCCATTCCGACGCACTACTACGGAGCCTCCGAAGAAGAGCTGGAGCAAGAATACCTGGCCAAAGAACTCTTTTCAGGACTACAAGGAGACACCGTCGTCGACTGCCTCATTGAAGAACAAACCTTTGAAGAAGCGGCCTGCGAATTTACGGGAGCCTGTAACATGACCTTGCCCTACGGTCTGACCTCGTATATTAAAAACATTACCTTCTGCCTGGAAAGCGGCAGAAAACTCCGCCTCTCCACCTTCTGGAACAACGGCATGATCGAAGTCCTGGACAAGGAAGACCGCTACGTGCAAATCCCGGCAGACCACCTGAAACGATGTCTCCCCTTTGCTTAAACGAAAGGGAGATGTTGAGTCGCGTGAAAACAATGAATGTACGTGCTGACAAGGTAAAAAGAGTAGAGAGTAGGAGAGAATCCCGATCGGATTAAATCTGACCGGGATTTTTTTGTTTTATAACTAGTATAGAGCTCTTGCTTTCTACATATCCTTGGGAACAGCGTAAGTTAGCAGATATATTGAGTAGAAGAAAAGAAAATAGATGTATAGACTCAGCATATCCAAGATTAGCTTTTGCGGCAGGGCAAGGGGTTATTCCTTTAAGTGAACGTAGAACAAATAATAGAGATCAGCTTATTAGTGATGAAAAAAACAAAAAGTATTTGGTTACTTATTATAATGATATTGTTTACAATCCGGCAAATCTTAAATATGGTGCTATTGATAGAAATAAATATGGACAAGGAGTTATTTCACCTATTTATGTAACATTTACTTCCAACATTTGTAGTGGATTTGTTGAACATATAGTGAAGTCTCATGAGTTTAAAGAAAAAGTATTATCGTTCGAAGAAGGAACTGTAACAAAACGTCAAGCAGTTAACCCTGATAATTTGCTTAAAATAGATGTTGTCATTACTTCGAATAGTAAAGAACAAGAAAAAATTTCTAAATTATTTGAGCTGATAGATCGATTTATCACCCTTCATCAGGAAGAGTCATTTCTACACAAATACATGTTGTAAATTTACTAAAGGAAGGGGAACATAAATATGAACGAAAAGGGAAGTGAGCTTTTTTATAAATATTATGAAAGGTGGATACGTATTTATAAAGAAGGGGCCATTCGAGATGTAACCATGAAAAAATACGAGATTACACTCGTATGGTTGAAAAAACTGGTGCCTCAATTATCATTATGTGATTTAAATCGCATAACTTATCAAAAATTATTAAACGATTATGCAGCTGTTCATGAACGACAAACGACTATGGACTTTCACCATCAGCTAAAAGCCGCCATCTTAGATGCTGTTGATGACGGCATGATTGAACGCGATCCGACTCGTAAGGCCATTATAAAAGGGAAGACACCTAGGGCGAAGAAGATTAAGTACTTAAATCAATTTGAGCTTCACACCTTGCTTTCATCCTTGAAACTGCCGCCGCAAATCAATTGGGACTGGCTGATTCTATTAATTGCTAAAACAGGTATGCGATTTTCTGAGGCCTTGGCCTTAACGCCTAAAGACTTTGATTTTGCTAGACAGTCCTTGTCGGTGGAGCGGACGTGGGATTATAAAGGGAAGGGAGGGTTCATGCCGACGAAGAACAAGTCGTCTGTGCGGAAAATACAACTCGATTGGCAGACAATTATCCAATTTTCCGAACTGATTAAGGGGCTACCTGAAGATGAACCGATTTTTATTCGAGGCCGTGTCTTTAACTCTACAGTAAACAGCATATTAGCTCGCCATTGTAAGGCGCAGAATATTCCTGTCATATCCATTCATGGCCTAAGACATACACATGCTTCTCTCTTGCTTTTTGCCGGGGTTTCCATTGCCAGCGTAGCCAGGCGATTGGGCCATGCGAGTATGACAACGACCCAAAAGACCTATTTACATATCATTCAAGAACTAGAAAACCGAGACATTGATTTAGTCATGAGATCCCTATCAGGATTAACCTAGTAAAAATGTGTGGAAATGACTTTTACTGATGAAGGGTGATATATCGGTCAAGTTGATAAAAAAACTTACCTATAGCTTCCTGTTCGAAAGCATTAGGAGTTAATAGATCTTGATTAATTAACGCATCCCAATCTATGTTTTTCCTACATTGGCTTGCGCCTTCTGTAGTCACTTTTAAAAAGAATATTTTTGTTGAGTCTTTTTTTACCCAGGCATTTACAAAATATGGATCACAACTTTCTATTTCAAACACCTTATATGCTGGCGAAATCATTCCATGCTCAAAATTAAAATTAATGTTAGCATTTCCTAAGTGCAGATTCTGAGCCGATAAGATTAAATCATTCTTTCTAACCTTCAAATACCCTACTGTAGAAGAACCTCGAAAATGTGAAAACAAATCTGAGTTTAAATATATCCCCGTTATAGCACAAGACAATAGTATGTCCTCATTTTCTTCAGTTGTTTTTTCACGTCGTTCAAGGAACAACTCACCAAACTTACGCTGTTCCCAAGGGTCAGTAAATCCGGGAAAACGAAGTTCCGGATACACTTCTCCCTCTTTCGGAAAAAGTTTTTGAAGCAACGATTTTTTCTTCAATTTTAAGTGCTCTAACTTACGCTGATGAAGGGTGATGAGGGTATCAACCTTGGTTAAAATCGTACTGATACAATTTTCTTCATCTAATGTAGGGCATAATGTACTCGTATTTTGCACCACACCAATATAATGTCGAGCATGTCCTAAAACTTCAAATCGAGTAGAATTAAGCCGTTCAAATAAAAATCTTAGATTATGGTGCTCCTTAGCAGTTAAAATTTTTATAGCTGACGACTTAAGCATATAAGGAAAGTCTACATACTTTCTATCCAACGTGAAGTCATCAAAAATTATTGAAGGCTTATTATAAGTACATTCTTCATTCGTATATCCTAGTATAAAGGCCTTATTAGCCGTTAAAACAGGAACGTTATACTCATCGCAATAGAGATCTGATTGAACGATATATGCATCGGGTCGCTCATATTCGAATAATTCACTAAACTTACGCTGTTCCCAAGGTTCAGTGAACCCGGGAAACCTTAATTTCGGTACTAATTTTTTCTCTTCCATCTGTACCTCCCTATTATCCTTACTAATATTACGGTTCTACCATGGAATCAGCCAATTTATAAATAGCCAAATCCAGTTGATTCCGATACTCTACTTTTTTGAGGGCTCTAATAGTCTTGTCTTGTGCTTTTGCCTCATATTCCTTGGCGCCTGCACGTTTTATTTTGCCAAGTTTTCCTTCTGAATCTAAATCGTTCCTACCGTATGTATGTCCGGCAATAAGAGCTTGTAACTCTTCATTGGAAACAACATCGACAATACCCCATTGCAAGCGAAAATTGAATATTTTATCTCCAAGGACAACTTCATTGGCAGCCCGAATAATATCATCGCTCTTACTCAGCTTTACGGGGTAGGTTAACTCGGTGCCAGCTGACGGATAATGTCCTTTAACAATGGCATCGGCGGCGTTATTAATTTCTTTGGCATAGGCTCTGTCATCCATAGACTTCGTAAAGTCGTAAATCTTTTCTCTCGTTTCTTGAGCTTTTTCTTCTTCGCCATCATGGACGTAGTTCAAGAGGTTTTCTACCAGTTCTGTTAAGTAATCATAGTTGACCTGTACGTCTTTAACATGAGTCATGGCTAACTCAATTTGGTAGACGGGAATTTGTTTCCGTTCCGCCATCTTTTCTTTCAGCTCGTTATATAAGGAGTTGGAAAGCATGGACTCTTCTTCAACTGTCATGCCGAGTGCTTCAATAAGTTGTTCCGGATTATCGTAACTAAAACCATCTGCTTCGCCATTTGCAGTTTCACGATTATATTGCTTCAAGCGGGATACGGCACGGCTATAATCACGCATGAGTTCAGCCATTCGTTCCTGCATTCCTTCACTGGCCGGAACAGCCGTAAACTGTTCTGTTATGCCGGCTATTTCGCTGACAATGGCCCGTGTATTAGCCAACTCAGCTTGAAAGGTATTGGCTAATACTCCGGTCTCAACTAATTTCTGTTTATCCGGGTCCGTAGTGCCAGGGCCTATTCTATCCTTTAATTCTGCCGACGTTTTGTCTGCATAAATGGCGAGTGCCTTATTCATAAGCCTTTCATTGTACGCAGGCCAGCGGTAATTTACGATTCTGCCCCACGGCTTTTCTTTCATATCTGCCACTCGGTTAGTCCGCGAATAAGCCTGTATGAGGAGAGCATTTTTCAAAGTGCGATCCACATACAGAGTATTCATCTGCGGCGCGTCAAACCCTGTGAGTAATTGGTCCACAACAATGACAATATCCAAGAAGTTTCCGTCTATAGCCGTCCGATTTAAACGGCTGGCCACATCTTGTGTATAAGCCGACGTATCATCTAATCCAAAAGATGTACCGAATTGTTCGTTATATACCTGCATGGCTGACCAAAGCCCGTCATTGGTTACTTTTTGGTAGTCACCGTTATTCGTAGACTGGCTAAAGGTCACGGCCGTCTTTAAGGTAAATAAGCCTTGCTCTGCCCGTTCTTTGTTCACTCGTTGAAACTCGTTAAAATACATCATGGCCATGGGAGTACTGGCTTTGTTTCCGCCTACATGGGTCGTAAAGAGGGCATTGTACTTGCCTTCATTTGAACGATTGCGCCAATTTTTAAAGATATCGGCTACGACCAGACGCACATGTTCGATATTTTCATCATAAATGCTCGGTTCAATCATATCGTCCATGTCTTCGTCGGTCATGTTTTCTATCTTATTTTGAATTTTTTCTTCCGACCAATCAGGGTATTGGTCTTTATAGAAAGCCGGCAAGTATTCGGACTTCATTTGTTCTTCATTAATGGTTGTCTCAAAGTCGACTTTAAAGCCCAAAACGTTCCGGTCTGCAATGGCCTCGCGAATGGTGTAAGCATGTAACAACGGACCAAAGATATCTTCTGTACTAGGTGCCGTCTTACTAACCACATCATCAAACATGGGAGTTCCCGTATAACCAATCCAAGCGGCATGCTTAAACTTCTTCTGAATTAGATCAAAGTTTTCACCACCTGTAGAGCGATGAGCTTCATCGACAATAAACACATAGTGTTTATCCGGAACTTCAAATCTCTTTCGCTTAACCAAGGTACCCAGCTTTTGTACGGACGTAACAATGATGGACATGTCCTTACTTTTTAATTTCCGTTCCAGGTCTCTCGTGCTTTCCGTACTTTCTACGCTTCCTTTAATGCCTGCGTCCGCATCGGCCGACGGATCGTAAGCCCGATAATTTTCATCAGTTTGACGCGTCAAGGCAATACGGTCGACGACGAAGACAACCTTATCCACCTGAGGCATACGACCGGCAAGCCATGCAGTCTTAAAGCTTGTAATGGTCTTGCCTGAGCCAGTTGTATGCCATATATAGCCCAGCTTATTCGTCCCCACGGAAAAATCAGCTTGTTTAAGTTTTGCTAAAACAGCCTGGGTTGCATAAACCTGATAGGGACGCATAACCTTTATCATTTGCTTATTTTTCGTTCCATCGAGAATCATAAAGTTTGTAGCCATTTGGTGAGCCATAGGGATGCTGAGCATTAGATCTGCAAACTCTTTCCAATTACGAACGGGCTTATTATCTCTATCTTGCCAACGAAAGGCGAAATCTTTATTAAATTTATCGGCCGTCGTATTGGCCATGTATTTCACATCATTCGGTGTAATGGCCACGAGGATCTGCAAGGTCGAGAAAATATCCGTATACTGTCGCTCTCCAATATACTGATGCATTTGATTTAAGGCTTCGTTCACATCGTGTGTATCCGCCTTTTCTTCAATTTGGATAATCGGTAGACCATTAATAAGCATGGTCGTGTCAAAGCGGCGTGACGGGCGACCCGTTATCTTCGGTTCTCTACTTATTTGATTCACTACTTGGTACTGCGTATTGCCAGCTCCAATTTGCTTTTGATCAAAGACCGTCAAAAACACATGCCGGCCATCGTCTAAGTCCACTTCTACCTGGGAAACACCGTTAAGACCATACAAAAACTGACCGGCTTCATACGGGGTTTTAAGGTTGCTAATGACGGATTTTACTTGATTAAACTCAATGTCACTAAGAGGTCGATCCAATTTATCCTGATTGAGGGTATACAAAATAGACCGAAAATTATTCCACAGATCTTCGGTAGTCTTAATATTCGGCTCGTACTTCCATATCTTGGTCTTAATCGGTCCGTATTTTAACTGCCCTTCGGCAATCTGTCCGTCTCGCACAGGCGTAATCGTTCCAGTCGTCAAATAATCAATCAACTTATCCTCAAAATCAAGTTCCCTCATGTCCTGCCTCCCAGGTGCTATATCTATGCCGTCTGCGGCAACTATCTATGATTTAAAACCATTCTTATTTTAACATATTTATTACAGTCTTAATACAATGGGTTCTGCACTAGAAATGGGACCGGAACAGCCTGAACCGGTCCTACCCTACGCTATTCACACACAATGGCCAGTAACGTTCCATCTCGTTGTAAGCGTTTATGCCGTATGCAATCAGTAATTGCATTCTTACAGATCTTCTTCATCCCCTCCGTCATACGGGTGTAACCAAATAATCGGACAGTAGCCCGGCAAATCTCGTCCTCACCATCTCTTATTATGCCGGTTTCATCGGCAGCGCTTAGGGCTACCGTATATAAAGCATTGGCTAATTCAATTACAGGAATATCGACTAAATCTCGCCTTACACCAGCTGTCGGAATACGGTAAATACGATAATTATTAGGGTCTAAATCACCCCAATACACAATAGACTTAGCGTGAACTTTTTTGTGTAAGTTCACACGTTTCAAAGCACTACTTATGTACTCTCGAGCATTGGCCGTAAGTTTTGCACCTGAATAAATTTCGCAAATACGATGCATTAAAAGATTTTCCGTAATCGGTGCTTCAACTGCCACAATAGCTTCTGCCAGTTCAGCAATGGGAGTTCTTGCTTCTTGTAAGGCCGTTGTAGGGGACAGCTTGTCTCCTATATAGACTTCATATTCTTTCCCTATGAAGCTATCTATGCCATCGCCAGCTCGACTTTTCGCACCTTCAAATCCGTCGATGAATTCCTTCGGTACGCAGTGAACCGTTTTTTCTTCGCTCACTACCGGATCGGCATATCTTTCAATGTCTTCCCTTATGTTCCCCTTTACTGCATCTGTGTTGTTGTCCATGTTATCACCAAGTGCAGAGTCAAGGTTTTCTTTCTTTTGTCCATATGCGTGCAACTCATTTTGCAAGTATGCCAACAACCGTTGTTCTTCCTTTTCTCGGGTCATAAACCAGTCGAGAGCCCAGATACGATATAAATTCCAACCATTGTGCTTTAATACGGACGGTATTAGATGAGCTCTATCTCGCATGGTCGGCAAGTTCATATATTCCGCGTCATCAATAAGAAGGGCACATATGTATTTATCCGGGTCCCCAGGATCTACAACGGCTAGGGGAATTTTCATCTTTGACGTACCTACATGGGTTACGGTCTTGTACCCATGCTTTTCCAAAAATATCCGGATACTCATTAAGAAGGAGTCTTTCTGCGACTGTTTCTGAATACTGCCCCCGGCTCCACCGGGCACTCTTCCTGTAGCTGCAAAGTCTAAAAAGGCCTTTAGACTACGAACTCCTTCTTTAGTTCTTGACGACACAGCTATATCGCTACTAGTCATAGTCGAGAACACGTGCATTTCCTTACGGGCCCGTGTAACAGCCACATTAAGTCGCCGCCAGCCGCCAGTTTTCCCTAAGGGGCCAAAATTCTGATATACCTTGCCATTCTCATCCGGTCCGTAAGTAACGGAAAAATAAATAACATCGCGTTCATCACCTTGTACATTTTCAAGGTTTTTAATAAATATATCTTCTTTTAGTTTTCCAGCCGCTTCCGCCAAAGCTTTGTCCTGTTCAAGCAAAAGCTGTAATTTATCATCTATCAGGTTTTGTTGTGTTGCATTAAAAGTGATAATCCCGATTGTATCCTTCAATCCATGTCTTAACCGTTCTGCTACAGCCTTTATAATCGCATCAGCTTCAGCTTCATTGGTTCTAGTATTGCCACGGTCATATGTGCCGTCAACGGTATGAAGACTCACTTTAGAGACAATATCGGTCGGTGCCGGGAAGGTAAGCATTTTATTCTGATAGAAGTTGCTGTTTGAGAAAGTAATAAGGCTTTCACTTTGAGACCGGTAGTGACAGTTCAAATAATATTGCGGCATATTTACGGCCAAACAATCTTCTAATAGGCTTTCCAAATCTTCTACATGTAAGTTATCTTCATCCAGATTTTGAGAACTGAAGAAACTGGTAGGCGGCATTTGTTTGGGATCCCCTACGATAATGCAGTCTTTAGCCCTTGACATGGCACCTACAGCCATTCCTGTACGAATCTGTGACGCTTCGTCAAAAATAACCATATCAAATTTCGGGAAATCCAGATTAATGTACTGTGCTACCGATAAGGGGCTCATGAGCATACACGGAAGCAGTCGAGGCAAAACATCTGCATTATCATTAAACATATCACGAATAGATACCCCCCTACCCTTACTTTGTATCATACGCGAAAGATCCGCCATTTGTCGGGCCTCTTTATCCGTTCCCGTGCGAATATTGGGAATTTGTGCTACAAGTGCCGCTTTAATATGTTCTCGACTTAAATCCTCCATATCTTTTATCAAGCGGTTGTATTCGTCTAGTTTTCGTTCTTCTACAATATGATTAAACTGATCCAAAGAAGGCGACTGTTTTGTGAAATATCGGATCATCCCATACATTAACCCACTTCGAGTGCGCTTAATGTAACTGTTAACATCTGTATCCGTACTATTATCCAAGTCTTCAGCAACTAAGTCCCAGCCGATGTTTCGAACTCGATTCACCGATTCGCGGAAGATAGTCAAATTTCTCCACAAATCCAAATTGGCTTGCCACCGTTTTAGATTTTCTACGGTCTCTTGAGCATATGTATCATTACTGAATAATTCCACCTTCATTTCAACGCCCGTAAGCTTGTTGAAGTCTTCACTCAACTGCTTCAGCATTTCAGCCGTTTCTCTTAATATTTGTACATCATTTTCTGCCGATAGGTTATACTTTTGCTCTATTTCATAAAGAGAAAAGAGCTTATCCCCATCCATACCGCATTGTTTTCCGAAGGATAAAATTTTGGTCACAAACACGTATACATCTTCCAATGCATCAATAGGATTTAGCCCTACATTTATTGACTGATTGAGAATACTCAATACGTCCGACAAGTCCTGTTGTAAACGCTGCCTTTCCTCTTGGTACAGAGCAATATCAGCTAAAGCGGCTTCTGCCATTTCATCCGTAATAGGAATTGTATCGATTTTCAAAGCATTCAAGGGCGCAAGTACTTCTTTTACTTTTTTACTCTTGAAAAACAGCTTTCCTCGTGCGACGGTCAGTTTCAATCTCGTATCTTGCACATTAAAGTCTTTAATTCCGGACGTATAGTACTCTTTTATCTTTTGTTCATGCTCGAAAGCCTTCTTGCCGAAATCAATTACTTGAAGCAGCTTCTCTTGTATATCCGAATCTTGTAAAAGATCCCATAAGTCTTTCGTAAGGACGGTCTTCATATTTCGCTCATTCTTAAGCCGATCCATTGCAATAATCACGGAAAAATCAGCCTCTGATAAAGCAGTATGATAAGAAGTTTCATCAAGTGACTGTCTCAACCCCTGTAATTTATTTATATAAACCATTAACTGCCCAATTAATGTCTTTACTTCATCTTTTGCCGATAAGGTATAATTTACCCGACAAAATTCCCGTAACGGATGCTCATTCATGGTATAGCGAAACTCACTCTTTAAACGAGCTGCTTCTTCTACCAGCCGTATTCCCGTCTCTATATCGGACGGATTTAAAACGGAGACCTGTTCGTCTGTAAAGGCATAATAATCATCAGGGAAATTGAGCATGCATTCGCCGAGGCACTGATAAAGACTATACCCTTGCGGGCGAACTGTATGAATTGCTTGCAACACGGCATTCATATCGTCTTTAATAGATTGTAATCGTGCAGTCTTACGTGCATATGCCTCTGTCTCCGATTCGGCTTTAAGAGCCATAACACTTTGTATTTTATTCAAAAAGGTTTGTTTCTTCGTTTTATTCGAGTAAATTTCTGCACAAAAATCCCCTAACCCTAATTTCTGCAATCTTTCAGATACAACATTTAAAGCTGCCATCTTTTCAGCTACAAAGAGTACTTTCTTCCCTTGATAAAGAGAATTAGCAATCATATTCGTAATGGTTTGCGATTTTCCTGTGCCTGGAGGCCCATGCAAAACAAAGCTATTCCCCTTGGCAGCTTCAATCACAGCCACGAGCTGGCTGGAATCTATGCTGCCGGGAATTGCCAAATCAGCCACCTTATATCGGTCATCCAATTCTTCTATATTCGTTTCATTCTCGTTATAGTCTCTAAATCTTCCCTCTACAAGCGCTTTAACGACTTTATTTTCTGTCAATTTATCAAATCGCAAATTCAAGTCATTCCACATAACGAATTGGCTAAACGAGAAATTTCCGATAAAGGACATTTCAATAACATCCCAGCCAGGTAGATTCATTACAGCTTTACGAACAAGATTGAACACAAGCGGCAAGTCTGCGCCGCTTTGGTCCGTCGGTAAAGGATTCAGTCCCTCTAAACGTATATCGTAGTCCCTGCGCAATTTTTCTATGAGCGTAATATTGAATTGGGGATCTTCTTCCCGTAAGCGCATTTTATACTGATTTCTACCGGACCTAATCAACTCTAAAGGCAATAAAACCAAAGGAGCATACCGTGCCTGAATATTTCCATCTGCATCGGGGGCATCCATCATATCAAACCAACGTAAAAAGCCTAGTGCTAAATACAACGAATTAGCCCCAGTTTCTTCTAAATTGGACTTGGCAGTTCGATAAATGTCTGTCAGCACAGTGGCAAGCTTGTTTTTATCCAAATAAGTGTGAACCTGTCCTGCCTTATAATCAGCCTTACTGATTCGAGATATGAACTCGTCTTCCGATTCGACATCTACGATTACATTCTTGGTCTTAACGCCATGCCATTCGGCCATCACTTCTCGAATGTCTAACGTTTTACCATCAGTTAACACATCTTCTAAGCTCGCTGCTTCGCGGCCTACAAGTTGTACAGCATTTTTTCCGAGTTTAAAGGAAATTAATCCGTTTCGTTTTGACAAATCCAAGAGATTTCTCATCCAAATTGCTTTCTTATCGACCTGGATATCCCGATTTATATTAAAGTCTATCTCATCGATATTACGGATAGTGTCGCCCATTTCCTGTGCATCTTCTGCTATACCGTAATCATAGATAACTTCTTTCCCATCTCTTTCCATGAGAACAGGCAAGGGCCGCAAAAGAGTATAATGAATTCTTCTGACATCCAATGCTAAATTAAAGGATTCTTGTAATTTATCTCTGCCGATTCCGACCGCTTTTTCAAAAGATATGCCGCTCTCAGAATTCATACCTGTGCACTCAAGGACTTCAATATCATTAATACCTTTGGCTACTCTTTTATCTAATTCTGCCTTATCATATACAGCATTTTCTGAAAACATTTCATCTTTTAACCACACACCGGCGAAGGCATGTCCCGGTACTAGTATAAGAAAGGGATTCAATCCGCAAGCTTCAGCAAGTGCACAGTATAAGACTGCCATTTCAATGCAGGTCCCACTTTTATACGTAAGAATTTCTTCCGTTGTTCTTACTCGCTGAGCCACTTCAAAACTGGAAGGCGGTAATACATAGGCAATATTTTGCTCATAAATAGCTGCATATATGGCTGCCATCTGTTGCCTTACAACATTTTTATCATCTGCTGCATACCCAGCCATAGCGGATTGCCCTGTCGCTTTTTTCAATAATTCAGCAGCTCGCCTTTGTAAGGCATGAATGGCAGGAAGATTGGGCATAACAAAAGTCGCCAACGTTTCAGGTAAAATATAGTGTCCCGACCATTGATTCATGGGCTGAATCTTAAAGGGTATCTGCTTTGTAATGAGACTTTCTCCACCACTTATTTTTATGGAAATCGTTAGCATCTCTTCAACAGCTTCTGAAAGTTTTAAAAGAGTCTTTCCTTCGACTTTAATAGTGGGTTGAAGAAAGAGGGCTGCTCCCGCCTTGATATGGATAGTTTCATCTTGTACAGAAAAATATTCATATTGTGTTGAAAATACTACCCGCAAGGAATCTATATCGTCATCTGTATTATTAGTAATTTCTATGTTCGCAATAATCGGTACTCTGGCCTGTAACAAGGGGTAACTCAATAAGCCCAATGTATCTACTGCTAAGTCTACCGAAGGAGGTTCTTCTACCGGCATTTCTTCATTCGAAGTGTTCCTTACTTCAACAGTATCCGTCTGTATATCTTGACTTTCTTTAGTTTCTTCATTTATCACGCCGTCTCGCTCCGTATCCTTCATATTAAACCTCACTTAACTTATTAATAATATGTGTAGTCATTCATCGCACTATGTGGTCCTGCTTGCTACACGATTACTTCCGTTCCAATTCATCTAATGTTTTCTTATCCTTATTTTTCCACTCAGCCCAACCATTCGCTGATTTCCCAATAACAAAAACAGCGGCAGCACTAGGGCTGGGAAATATGTAGTTTCGATCAATTCGACCACGTTTATCACAGTGTGATAGTGCCTCTTCACGACGTTTTCCAATTTTATTCGACACAGTATGATCTGTTATGGGTGAAATAACACTGCCCTTTAGGACCACAAAGCCTTCTTCCGTCTGTCTCCCCCTACCCTGTACTTCTCCTACTCCCGTTATTTTTCGAGTTATATAGAGCGGTTCTCCCTCCGTTTTATAATTTTCAGATGTTTTTGTGAGTGGTGTCAGCACGTCATGACCTAAGATTCCAAGCAAGAGTTCCGCATAGTCTATAAAGTCTTCCATTTCACTTTCTTTTTCCTCTGTCACTTGGCCTCTGGACGGCTCATTTTCATTACGAACGGTATATCGTCCTGCCTCTTTGGCCTTAACTGTAAAGGTATGTTCCAAATAGCTTAATTCGGTAGCTCCTAATGTCTCTTCACGGTCGCGTGTCGTGAGGATAATGGCTTCAGTCCAATAGTCTTTTGCTCTATCTCGCCGATGCTCACCCAAACGGTGTAACGGACCCTTACCGTTTTTTCTAGCCCTGGCCTGTCCAATGTAGACACTGGGACTTACGTCTTCATCATCAGTCCCGAATAAAAAGTAAACGCCACTCTTATTTAATAATTCTATATCTTCAGACCGTTCAATATCTGTGCGCGGTATTTTATAGGCCACACCCGTCCAGTTGGCCAAGGTACACTTAATCCTCCCCGTCGCTCGACCGTCTATTAAAAATACATTTACGTTCTTACCTCGTTGTGCCATGTGCGGCCTCCTATATAATTCCCTCTACGGCCCGATGAGCACGAAGTACAGTGCCTCGGGGTAGTCACGTCTCATGTCTTTCAGTTGTTCCGAGAAGCGTTTGAAGTAGTCGGCGAAGATGTGTACGTTTTCTACGAAAAAGGTTTTATATTCTTCGTCACTGAGAACTAAGTCTTTTAAGCCTTTAGGATTTCTGTAAAGCCAATCAATATCGAAGGTGACGTCGCCCACCTTGCCCCGAAGCCCCCGGTAATAGCGAGGATCCGTGAAGGTGCATGCCGGAGTTTTCAGCATAGTAGCCGTAAATTCGTCCAAGCGCTCAATGAGTATGTCCAGTACGAAAATGTCCTGAGAGTTCCAGCCGTAGTGCTCAAAGCGTCCGTCTCCGTATTCAAGGCCGCCGCTCTGACTTTCATAGTCACAAATCCATTGTTCAACCAAGCTTTCCGACAAAGGGCCATCAATACCGCAAAAAGCATCCCAACAAGGATAGCGTTCTTCTTTGTGCCAGTCGTCCGTAAGGCTTATACAGTAAAGGCTCACATCTCCGTCTCTTTCATCATAAAAGGACAGGCTTTCAAATTCCGGTGTGACACGATACTTTTCGCCCTTCCATGTAAGGTATGTATTTTCTTTATAGCCGTCCGAATATTGCATATAAGAGCCTCCACACAATATAACTATCCTTATGTTTCATCCAAAACTTTATTTAAAAGCTCCTTATTGTGACAATACGTATAAATATTATATACCTTATCGTGTTAATTAGTATCTATATATGAGTATAAATCTATCTTTATTATCACGCTATGATATATTCAAATACATTAAAAGGACTTAGACAGAGTTTCCTCTATCTAAGTCCTTTCATTTCTAAGCTATCTCCTTACGCTCCCTCATATACGAGGTTGATAATGGTCAGCGTCGTTTCGCACGATTTAACAAGGGACGGAATGGGCAGGAATTCATAGGGTGAGTGGAAGTTCATGCCGCCTGTAAAGTAGTTGGGCGTCAATATCCCCTTGGTGGAGATGAAGGATCCGTCCGTACCGCCGCGCATAGCAATGGTTTTGGGCGTAATGTTCAGTTCTTTCATCGCTTCGTAAATGTAGTCGATGGCCTTGCCGTTTTCATCCGTTAAGGCGTCGCGAATGTTGCCGTACGTATCACTCATGTCGAGTTCAAAGCGAGCTCGAGGATACTTCTTCGCCATGTCGTCTACATACTTACGAATGCGCGCCTTCTTTTCTTCGTATTTCGCTTTGTCGTGATCGCGAATATTCAAGGTGACTTCAGCTACGGACTGGTTGGACTTTACAGCTTGGCACCAAATATAGCCTTCTTTTCCTTCCGTGCATTCCGGCGTTTCCGTTCTGTCGAAGAGATTCATAAAGTCTACAGCCAAAAGGGTCGGGTTGAGAAGGACTCCTTTGGCACTCATGGGATGAGCACTGACGCCGTGAATGGTTACGACAGCCGTACCGGCGTTGAAGGTTTCATAAACAACTTCCCCCAGTTCGCACGAGTCGATGGTGTAGGCAAAGTCTACGGGAAAACGGGAGAAATCCATGTTTTTCGATCCGTAGAGGCCGCATTCTTCATCAGGTACGAAGGCTACGTAAATATCGCCGTGGTAAAGATTTGAGTCGCTTGCCAAGGTGTGCAAGGCCGTCATAACATTGGCTATAGCCGCTTTATTATCCGATCCGAGGACACTCGTACCGTCCGTAACGACAATGTCCTGCCCTACATAAGGCTTTAATTCGGGATGCTCAGCCGCCTTCATGACCAAGTTTTTTTCTCGGTTTAAAACAATATCGCCACCGTCATAGTTTTCTACCGTATGGGCGCGAACGACGGGCGATAAATTAACGTCTACCGTGTCCAAATGAGCGCAAAAACCGATGGCCGGTGCCGACTTTTTATTCGGCCCCAGGCGTGCGGGAAGACGTCCCGTAAGAACGCAGTGTTCGCTTAAATGTAAATCGACAAGGCCGATTTCTTCACATTCTTTTTGTAAGAGTTTGGCCATGTCCCACTGCCCTTTTGTGCTGGGAACCTGCGTGCCGCCGTTCGGTTCACTTTGAGACGGCACTCCGATATAGCGGTAAAATCGTTCTGTTAATTCTTGTGTTAAGTCTTTCATATTCTTTCCTTCTTTCATACACCGGGTACAGTATTTTCTATTTTAGAAGTGCTTTATGAAATAATGTTAGAACATTTGACGCGGATATACATAGTCTGCCTGGAAGCCCAAAGGAATACCGGCTGCCCAGAAGAGATACAAGGTAATGGTCAGGACGATGAGAAGTGCAATCGTATACGGAAGCATAAGGCTGCTCAGCGTACCGACACCGGTCTTTTTGTAGTATTTCTGGCAGTAAATGATGATCAAGGGATAAAAAGCAAACATAGGCGTGCATACGTTAACAGCCGAGTCACTGATACGAAATGCCGCCTGAGTCAGTTCAGGGGCAATGCCGACGGACATGAGCATAGGTACGAAGATAGGCGCCAAAATGGACCACTTAGCCGAGGCGGATGTAATGAGCAGGTTCAGTAAGGCAACGAAGACGATGATTCCGAAGACCGTAACCTGCGGCGGTAAGGCCAAGGATTTCAAGAATTCCGCACCGGCGATGGCAATGAGAGCCCCCAAGTTGGACGCACCGAAGGCATACATGAACTGGGCTGCAAAGAAGTAGAATACAATGAGCTGTACCAATGTATGCGTAATGTCTTCCATAGACTTCGTAAAGTCCTTGGAGCTCTTGAAGCTGCCGCTCAAGATACCGAAAACAATGCCCGGTACGGCAGCAAGCAGAAAGATAATGGCTACAATGGACTGCATGACGGGAGCCTTAAAGCTGGCAATGTTTCCCGCCGGGTCACGCAAGATAGAGTCTTCCGGCCAAAGAGCCGCAAAGAGTCCTACAAGCATCAAAATAAGAACAAAGGACGCAATGTAGAAGGCTCTGTTTTGCTTAGGCGTAATGACATCGATAGCATCTTCCGATACGTCAATATCCGCATCCAAGGGGCAAGCCTTACGGCACCACGGTTCGGTAATTTTTTCCGTTACCCACCAGCAAACGGCAATAACGGGCACTGTCGCCGCTAATGAGAAGAAGTAGTTACATAAAACATTGATTTCGTATGTCGGGTCGATGAGTTGAGCCGCCATTTGCGAAAATCCCTGGATAACCGGGTCGATAGCCGACGGCGTATAGTTGGCTGCAAAGGCTCCGGCAATGCCGGCAAAGGAAGCGCCCACACCGGCCAAAGGATGCTTACCCGATGCGTAGAATAAATAAGCCGCCATGGGGATGATGATCATATAGCCGCTATCGGGAGCTAAATGACTGAGCATACCGACGACGATGACAATAGGTGTTAAGAGAAACTTCGGTGTTACGGCCAAAAGCTTTTTCAGGCCCGTTGCAATAAAGCCCGACCCCTGTGCGACGCCGATACCCAAGGTCGCCACAATAACCATGGCCAAGGGCGGGAAGCCTGCAAAGTTGCTGACCATCTTAGTCAACAGGGTCGCCAGCGATTCGGGGGCCAGCATATTGGTAATCGTAATTTCTTTACCTGTTGTGGGATGAATGTATCCGAAATGAATTTGTGAGAATAAAGCCGATACGACACAGGTAATAACAAAGGCTGCAATAAACAGCATGGTAATGTCGGGAATACGGTTACCGATGCGCTCAATGGCGCCGAGTATACCGCCTGTCCCCTGCACTTGTACGGTGCTGTCGTTCGAGTTTTCTTGCGACATAACAGGTCCTCCTCTGTATAAAAACAAATGTGCACTCAAGTCAGTGCTTCTTTTATAGTAGTAGTCACGTATTTTCATGTCAATGTACTTTTATGAATATGCATATATTCCTGATACCTATACCATTATGACAACATAGGAAGCCACCTTTTCATCTTGATATACCCCCTCATTCATGGTAAACTATTTTAGTACGACACATATGCGCCTATAGCTCAGGGGATAGAGCACCGGTCTCCGGAACCGGGTGCGCAGGTTCGAATCCTGCTAGGCGCACCATATTAAAAGGCTCACTACTCGGTTAGTGAGCCTTTTTTGAAGGAGCGTTCCATGGATAAGCGTGCTCGCGAACAACAGACAATGGAGGAAATGATTAAAATTTATTGCCACGGTCTTCACCATACCAAAAAAGGAACTCTCTGTCCCGTATGCACAAGTTTGCTTCAATATACAAGGGAACGAATCGCCCGTTGTCCTCATATGGAGACAAAGACCTTCTGTGCTTTTTGCAAGACTCATTGTTACTCTCCGACACGACGTGAAGAAATTCGTGCCGTCATGCGCTACAGCGGTCCGCGTATGATGCTTACGGCACCGGTAGCGACACTGCACCATTTATACCTGTCCATTCTACACAAGCTGAAAGGTTCAAAACATAAATATTAGTCCCCGAGTGAAACACAGATATACGAAAACCCCGACTCCTATGAGCCGGGGTTTTATCTATTTCCTATAGTTTTCGTTCAATGGCAATGGCCTTACAAATATCCGAAGCCGTATTCTTTCCTTCTCTATGGTCGCTGGGCGTACGGGGAATGGAAAAGGTATAGCGACCGTCATGGAACTGCAGTTTAAAGTGAGGGCCTTCATCAATAACGGTAAAGCCCAAGTCTTTTAACCGAGCCTGTTCACTGCTGCTCATGCGGCACCCCCGTCCGAAGAGGTCTCGAATACTGCGAGCTATCTTTTCACCTTCACCGACACGAGGATTGGCTTGCAGTAAGTCTTCAATAAGCGTATAAGGGCGTGACGTTTCTTCATAGCGGTTCTTTACTTGCGACAAGATGCTGTAAAGAAGGTCATTAGTCTCACCGTCATAGAAATCTTTTTCCTCGCCTCGGCAGTAAAAAGCTTCTCCTGCGGCACTGTCCGCCAAGGAGGCCGTCATGGCATCCAAACGGGCACGCAATATATAGTTTTGGGAACTCAATTCTTCTACCTGCTGCTGGAGTTCTTTATTTTCCTGATCAAAGGCTTCCATGTACAGGTCCAGTTGTTCTTGTGCCTGAGTACCCTCTCCGTGCAAACCTTGCAGGCTTTGCTTGGCCTTATGGCTGTTAACCTGTGTCCAGTTATAGTCGGATACGTCGGACCGAGTGATGAGCATACTCCAGATGTCGGCAATAATAGCATCGGCCATGGCTTTACCGTCACGGTTATAGTCTGCCGGAGCATGACGGCGGTAATCGGTCGTTCCGGGAAAATAGATGCCGGCATAGCCGTTGTGCACGTTATTTTCATGTGTTCGTTCCCGCAGTGTCCAAGACGTATTTTTATCTGTTTCTACCAATATATGAGCCACGCCGCCAAGTTTTTTAGCTAAGTAATTCGGAGGGACAACGGTCCTGCCGTTTTCACCGACACTCAGATAGACAACGGGAAGACTGTAGTCGGCAGTGCCGTTCATAACAGCTACAGCCGTATCTACATAGCCTTCTTCAACGATGTAATACTCACTTTGAATGGCAAAGGGTCCGTCGTTACGACAGTATCCGTTTTCCATACAAGTACGTACAATATATGGCTTGTTTCCTGACGGCAGATCTCGGGGCGTAAAGGAATCGACCATACGTTGCAGTTGAACCAAAAACTGTTTGGTACCGTCTTTGTCGATATAGATGCAATCACTTTGCCAGCACTTATTACCCTCACGATCTTCCAAGCGACAGGCCAGAACATCTACCTTAGGGTCCGTAAATGTTTTAAAAGAAACAGTCGTGTTTCCGCTTGCAAAGACCTTATCTCCGTCATTTATGGTATATTCCAGATTTTCAAAGCCGTAATGAGGACTTCCCATAATCCATTCTCTGATGAGTTCGATAATATTCTCTTTGATTACCGACTCTTTAAGGGGTAATCGCGTACTAAATAAGAGCATGACCGTCACCTTTCCGTTTCTTTTCCGTCGTCTGCGGCTTGTGTTTCCGCGTCCACGTATTTGTTTAGAAGAGTAT
>OAUK01000275.1_pt1 | contig 25019 bp, 26 predicted proteins | sample 1495131 | NCBI WGS metagenome assembly OAUK01 (sample SAMEA2580009, study PRJEB22360) | human gut metagenome | biome: human gut; feature: human-associated habitat; material: faeces | place: Denmark | collected 2008/2010 | reverse complement strand
AAAATATTATAGTTTTTATATAAAAATATTATTCACGTTGTTTTATATTACCATCCCCAGCAGCTTCGCAGGTCTGCCCGAGCTCCCAGACCAGTCGGCACAGACGGTTTCACGTCTTTTTATGTGCCTCATAAGGATGGATGGGAGCACCCCTTACCCCTGAAGGGGAATCAGAAAGCAATATTTTATTGCTTTCTGTGTAGCCCGCCCCTTTTAGCCCTCTGTTTTCGTTTCGGCTGCCTGTCAACAATTAGAAATGCCTCATTTTGATTCACATCCGGCTCCAGCTGTTCTCCCATGCTGCGTCTGATTTGAGAGGATTCCACTCCGAAGTACCGGTTTGCCTTTTTCTATCCGCCAAAGTAGGATCCCTTCCTCCTTTTTCAAACGGTACTCTGCAAATCGTCTCAAATGCCCTCCATGTTCTGTCTTTTATGATTTCCCATGAGTTTCTGATCACAATCCCCCATTTCATTTGTTTGGCCTGACTGCTTCTGGCATGATGGGCCGGTGCTGGCTTAATGCGTGCAAGGGCGACGAAAAATCATTCTATTTTTCTTGCAAGTGCCGGAGGCACCCTTGTCACGCAGCCATCACCTTTCCCCATGGAAATGCCGAGCAGAACAGGCTGTAAACAAACGAAATGGAGGTAACAATCATGATTACAGAAATCACAAATGTTGAAATCACAGAAACCGAAATTATCCTGGAGGGTACGAATTTGGAGACGATCTTTACTGCAGATAATCTCTATGAAGAAATTGAGGAAGAAATCGTAAGGTTCGTCTTTGATCGCCAGGAACATGGTGGGGCAAACCTGAAATATCTTTGGAAGGTATGTGCTTCTCAAAGAAAATGCAGGAACGCAAAAAGCATGGGAGAAAAGCTTGAAAAGCTGGTTGGATGCGTTATCTCCCTTTCTGAGAATTTCATAGAGCATTGACTTCTGGCTGAATGCCCCCGAAAGGGGGCTTTTTTTATGGGCGGGCATGATCTGCACCTTTGGTGCAGGAAGGAGCTTTGCTCCGTAAGAATCATTATGAAGGAAAAGAAAAAGAGAGAAAAAACAGGGGAATAGCCCCATAGGTGCTACGGATGATGGATGTTTTACCGTCATGCTGGTTGTTTATGCCAACATTACATCAGCATCCAGAACCATGCAAGGGCGTGGTGCTATCCCGTAACGGGACCCTTGCAGGAACCTGGCTGCTGATGTGACATGGTGGCAACACAACCAGTCATACATGCCGGAGGAACATCCATGAATACGATCCGAAGCCCCAATGGGGCAGCAATGAACCTGAGATTTATGATTGAAAACCGGGCAATGCCCGGAAAATGTGAAAAGAAGGAGAATATGAAAAAGGAGAGGATATGGATTTTACTGCTGAGATGTTAAGGGATCGGAAGTTTATTTGTTCTCATTTATATATTGGAATTCAGAAAACATCAGAGGAACCGATTGAAAAGAGAGCGTGTGAATTTGAGGGGCTGGAATCTTACCTGCTTTTAAGAGGAGAAAAACCGGATGCATGCTATTCCATGAAAGTGAATCGCTCTCTTTTGAAACTGACAGATATCAGTGTAGAAGAAGCCTGGAAACAGGCAGAAGAAAATACCTTTGCAGAGACAGAACTGAGCAGTATGGATGATATTTTTGCAGAAATTTTTGGAATTCCGGATGAAGACGAATTAAAGATTCCCATTTATGTGCTGACTAATTCGATTGGAATCAAAGGGGCAGGTGCAATCTTAAATCGTTCAGTATTAACTTCTTTGGCAAAGAACCATCAGGTTGATCAGTTGATTGTTCTTCCATCCAGCATTCATGAGATGTTATTGATCCCAGATGATGGCAGCATGAATTTGGATGAGATGTCTGCCATGGTAAAGGAAGTGAATCATACACAGGTGGAACCGGAAGAAAGGCTGACAGATCGTGCCTACAGAATCAGTATCTAAGAAAATAGGCTGTGCTATCGGCCAGACGGGCAGAAAAAGGAGAATTCTATGGAATATGTACATGTGGAATTAAAAAGAGATACCTGGGTTTATCCGGAAATGAAAATAAGCAGCCCAGAGGATGCCGTTTGTGCGGTTCGTTCCCTGATTCAAGATCTGGATCGGGAATGTGTGATCAGTATCAATACAGCGACATCCGGAAAGGTCATCAATGCTTCAATTGGTGCAGTCGGAACTATGAATACAGCATATGTTTCTCCGGCGGAACTGTTAAGAACGGCACTGTTATCCGGAGCATATGGGATGGTAATCGTACATAACCATCCATCTGGAGCGAGTACACCGAGTAAAGAAGATCTGTATTTTGCAAAGAAGGTGGCCACGGCAAGCCAGCTCATAGGATTAAAGCTTCTGGATTTCATTGTGATTGGAGAGCATACTTATTCGCTCAAAGAAAAGGATGAACAATGGTTAGATCCGGATGGAGCATGGAGGTCTGCAGATACAGTATCTGGGAAAGGTGGGAGAGAATCATGAAAAACAAAAATATCATTGCAAAACCAGCCATAACGGCGGGGCTTATCACAGAAGAAGAAGTAACGAATCTGTTCAATCAGGGAGGAGAACTCCCGATTCATACGCTGCAGGGCTGGAACCGGAGAGGAAACTATAGGGTAAAAGCAGGTGAGGTGCCACTCGAAGCAAAATTATGGAAGAAAAAAGACGGAGAACAGGGTGGATTTTATTTAGCAAAAGCAAAATTATATACCAAAGACCAGATGGAAGCGTATTAAGGTATTATTCCACGTCCGGTTGACCTGGTGCCCCCGCCGCATGTGGTGAGGGGCATTAGGGGAAGCCGGTATGAAGGTGGTCAGGGTACAATGGCCATAGACGGGCTGCCCCGGTCTATTCATACCACATGCTAACCCCAGGTAAACAGGCTTTCGCGGCATAAAGGAGGAAAAGAAGATGGATGTGTACAGTCTTGTTACGGAACGGATCATTGCCCAGTTGGAACAGGGATATATTCCATGGAAAAAAACATGGGCGAATTGTCTGGATGGGACATTTAACTGGATTAGCAGAAAGCCGTATTCTCTTTTGAATCAGCTTCTGTTAAGCAGGGAAGGAGAATATGCCACCTTCAGGCAATGGGAACAGGTTGGAGGCAGGGTAAAAAAAGGAGAAAAGGCGGAAATTGTCGTTTTTTGGAAGCTAAAGGAAACAGAAGAAGAATCAGAGACCGGAGAAAAGAAGGTAAAACAGATACCGATATTAAAGTATTACAATGTTTTTCATATCAGCCAGGTAGAACATGTGCTTCCGCTCCCCAGGACAGAAGCATATGAGACGAAGCCAATCGAAAAAGCAGAAAGAGTACTCCGTGATTATATTGAGAGGGAAAACATTATCCTGTTGGACAGAACGTCTGACAGGGCTTTTTATCGTCCTGCAGATGATAGTATTATGCTGCCGGATATTACACAGTTTGAATATGCAGAAGAATATTATAGTACGGCCTTTCATGAATGTGCGCATTCCACCTTAAAAGCCAGCAGATGTAATCGGGAAGCAGAGAACCGCATGGCTTATTTTGGAACGGAAAACTACAGCAAAGAGGAACTGATTGCAGAAATAACAAGTGCAGCTATTTTACATAACCTGGGATTGGAGACGCCGGCGACTTTTCTAAATTCAGCTGCATATATTCAAAACTGGATTCAGGTTTTAAAAAATGATAAGAGATTTATTGTTTCTGCATCTGGAAAAGCTGAAAAAGCTGCAAAATATATCTTAAATATGGAATAAGTGCTAAGTAGGAGCCCGCCGGTGACGAGGCTCCTTTTTGAATGCTATGTATAACAATAACATCATATAACAAGTATATATCAAGTAATTGACGGGGCATGGGTTTTGTGATAAACTGGAATCAGAAACAAAAAATGCCTTTCGAAAGGATGGAGACAAACATGGGAGATATCAAACAGACAAATTTCAGAATTGACCAGGTCACTGCAGATGCATTCCGTAAATTTTGCGAAGAAAATGGCATGAACCAGGCACAGGGCTTTGACCATGTCATGCAAGTTGTAGAGATGGACAAGGCAAAGGCGGCTGTCCCTGGAAGTGCAAAGGACATTGAAGAGTTTGAATTGTATGTGAAGAAGATTATGGGAGCATACATGAAATGCATAGAGGATTATAACAATGCCAAGGAAACGGTAAGGGAACAGTTTGCCTCAGCCTTGGAAAGCAAAGATAAAATGATTCAGGCTCTGCAGAAAAAGGTTGAAGCTTTAGCGGAAGAAAAGAAGCTGGCAGAAAATGATTCCGTGGAAGCTTCTAAAAAGGCTGCACAGGCGGTGAAAGAAGCAGAGTCAGCAAAGACACAGGCAGAGACGCTTGGCAAACTGGCAGAAGAAAAGGATAGAACCATATCAACGCTGGCCGGTAAGCTGTCATTGGCAGAAGAAAAAGTACAGGCATATGATCGGATCACAGAAGAAAAAGAAAAAACTTTGATAGAAATCAAAGAATTGAAAATTGAAATGGAACAAAAGCTTTTGAATGCTCAGAGAACTATGGAATCTGCGATAGCGGAGAAGAATAAAGAACTTTCTGATGCAAAAAAAGATGCGGATCTGGCATTAGAAAAAGCCGTGATGGAAAAAGAGCGTGAAATGATGGAACAGATCAGAGCAACGGAATGTGAAAATGCAAGACTTGTAACTAAATTAGAACTTTTCATCGCTCAGAATACCGAAAAATAAAGGTAGGAATCGATGGATAGGCGATCCTATGAGTATAAAACATCATGAGCGGGGTGAGACAACATGATTGTAATGATATGTGTGGCTGATAAAAATGGAATGATGTTTAACCAGCGGCGTCAGAGCCAGGATCAGGTAGTCCGGGAGCATATCCTTCAAAGGGCTGGAGACTCCAAGGTATGGATGAATGCCTATAGCCAAAAACAATTTGCGAATACGGATCCTTTCGGGCTAAAAATCTGTGAGGATTTCCTGGACAGGGCTGGGGCTGGAGACTTCTGCTTTGTAGAGGATCAGGATCTTAGGCTGTACATCGACCAGATCGAGGAAATCGTCCTTTACAAATGGAATCGAAGCTATCCTGCAGATGTCTGGTTTGAAGTGGAGTTAAATGGTTTGAAATTGATAGAAATAGAGGAATTTGTTGGTTCCTCACACGAAAAAATAACAATGGAGAGGTACATAAGATGCGAAAATTGAAACTTTGGCTGACAGGTCTGGTTCTTGCAATGTCTGTTACGGTTTCTGCCTGTGGAAGTACAGAAGCAAAAACGGAGATAACTGCAGCTGAAACAACGGCAGGAAGCACAGAAGTTCAGACAGAAGAAACACGATTGGAAGAGGTGGAAATCCAAGCGGTTGAAACTGAGGAGACAACAACGGAACATCTGATAGAATCACAGTACTCAAAAGAAAACAGTGATTCTTCAACAGTACAGTTTGACCTATCTGCAGTACCAGCGTATTCCGGACAGGCTTATATCTCGGTTAACGATAATATCCCTTTCTTTGTGGATGAGGAAATAACAATGGAATCGTTTGAATCATATAGTCCGCTTGACAGTATGGGACGATGCGGTGTGGCATATGCCAGTGTAGGTCAGGATCTGATGCCGACAGAAGACAGGGGCTCGATTGGACAGGTAAAGCCTACTGGCTGGCATACGGTAAAGTATGATAACGTGGATGGAAAATATCTGTATAATCGGTGTCATTTGATTGGATACCAGCTGACAGCTGAAAATGCTAATGAAGAGAACTTGATTACAGGAACCAGATATTTGAAATAAGGCTACCGCAATCCCACTGGCTTTAGACGGTGGGTTAAGGTAGCCAAAAGCTGAGAATTATTGTATGCTAATGATATGGGAACATGGAAATCTAAAAACAGACACAAATATTTATTACAATACCACATTATTTTCGTCTGCAAATATAGGAAGAAATTACTGGTTTCGCAACAGGTATCAGATGATATAAAGCAGTTTTCATATGAGATATGTCAAAAGCACAAAGTTATTATCAAATACATGGAAACTGACAAAGACCATATTCACTACATGATAGAAACTGAACCTACAATGTCGGTGAGTAAAATTGTAAACCTAATGAAAAGTTATACGACTTACCATATATGGAAACGCTATCCGAATTATTTGCGGAAGCATTTCTGGAAAGAACATACATTTTGGACAGATGGTTATTTTGCTTGTAGTGTAGGAAATGTATTAGAAGAAATGCTAAAAAAGTATATCGAAAATCAAGGCTAAGAAAGAAGGTGGCAGCGAATGTTAAAAGCATATAAATACAGAATATATCCCAATAATGAGCAGAAAGTACAGATAGAAAAAACATTTGGCTGTTGCCGTTTTGTGTATAATCAGACACTTGCATATCGGAAAGAAAGATACGAAAAAGAGAAAAAATCTGTCAGCAAAACAGATTGTAATAATTACTGCAACAGGGAATTAAAGAAAGAGTATGAATGGCTGAAAGAAGTGGATAAGTTTGCTTTAACAAATGCGATTTATAACATGGACAGTTCATATCAGAAATTTTTTAGGGAGCATGCAGGTTATCCAAAGTTTAAGAGTAAACATGATAATCATAAATCATATACAACAAATTTTACGAATGGCAACATAACAGTAGATTTCGATGGAAACAAAGTAAAATTGCCTAAATTAAAAGGCGTAAAAGTAAAACTGCATAGAAAGTTTAGCGGGCAGATAAAATCAGCAACGATATCACAAGTGCCGAGTGGGAAATATTATGTATCGGTTTTAGTGGAAACAGAACATGTGGAACTGCCACATACAACCCAAAATACAGGAATCGATTTAGGTATTAAGGATTTATGTATTACTTCTGGTGGAAAGAAATACGAAAATCCCAAAATTATCAGAAAAAACGAGAAGAAACTGGAAAAACTGCAAAGGCAGTTAGCCCATAAAGAGAAAAAAAGTCAAAATTACTACAAAACAAAGAAAAAGATAGCATTATGCCATGAGAAAATAACAAATACCAGAAAAGATTATCTTCACAAGATATCCCATGAGATTATCAGCGAAAACCAAGTGATAGTCTCGGAGAATTTGCAGATAAAGAATATGGTAAAAAATCATCATCTGGCAAAGTCAATAAGTGATGTATCATGGTATGAGCTGACAAGGCAGTTGGAATACAAGGCAAAATGGAATGGAAGGGAATATGTCAAAATAGATACCTTCTATGCCAGTAGTCAGTTGTGTTCAGTCTGTGGATACCAAAATACAGAGACGAAAAATCTGACAGTAAGGGAATGGATATGTCCCGTCTGTGGAACGAATCATGACAGGGATATCAATGCGGCGAAGAATATACTGGAAGAAGGATTAAGACAAATAGCATAAAAGGAATAACAACATAGGGCAAGAACTGCCCGAATTAACGCCTGTGGAGATAGTAGGTTACGAGGTCAGGGAAGCAGGAAGCCCATTGGCTTTAGACAATGGGTAGTTCACCATAGAGGGAATGCTGCCATTTGAAAATATGGTGGCTGACTATGTGAAGGAAACCGGAAACCATGTGATGTATCGTGTGACTCCTGTATTTGAAGGAGACAATTTGGTTGCTTCCGGCGTGCTGATGGAAGGAAAGTCGGTAGAGGATGATGGCGAGGGAATTTTATTTTGTGTATACGCCTACAATGTTCAGCCGGATATCTCCATTGATTATGCGGCCGGAGAAAGCAGCTACATGGGAACAGTAGCTGCTGAAATACAGACAGAAGCTGCAACATCATCCGAAGATACCGTACAGGATCCTATTCCGACTGGAGAAACCTATATTTTAAACACCAGTACAAAGAAATTCCATAGACCAAGCTGTTCTTCTGTCGGGCAAATGAAGGAGTCTAACAAAGAAGAATTTATCGGAAGCCGGGATGATGTGGTAGCGAGAGGGTATGATCCATGTAAACGGTGCAATCCATAATTGAATATGGTATGGTAGAAGCCCTTGCGTTTGCAGGGGCTGATTTTTTGGATAAACTGTGTTTATATTGTGTGTATCGTATGCTTATATTATGCTTATATAGTGTGTGCTATTTAATGTTTGCTTCTAATACCAAGTTTGCATACTGTGTAAGTGTCTGGTTATATGTTTCCGCTCCAAGTGTGATATTCTCATAAACATCAGAATCAATTTTTATGGTAATTCGTTGTGCTCGTTTTCCTTTTCGGCGTGGTACACAGTCTTTGGATGTCTTGACTGGCTGTGCCTCGTAGAAGGAACGGATCGTTTCCGGTTCTGTTTGTCGGATAATGGAATTGATGTAATAAGCCGCACCGACTCCCAGGCGTTCCGATTCTTTTAAAATCCATGTATAGGTATCATCAGAGAATGCCATATTAATCCGTTTGGCTTCCGAAGAAGATGGTTTTTCCTTTTCTTCTGCAAGGCGATAGGCTGCATATTTTTCATGCGATTTTTCTTGTGCTTGTATTGTGTCTATATTATGTTTTTTTTGTGTGCTATCACTAATTTGGTACATTTGGGATAAATCTGGTTTCTTCTTTGCCATTATGAAATCCTTCTTTCAAATTCTTCAGAAAAGTCCTTAATTGCTTCTGCAGCTTTGCTTCCCGGATCATACTCTGTAATGCCAAGATGAGCGGCAACGCATTCACTTAAAGAAACAGCCTGGGGAATTTTTACATCAAACACGGAAGTGTCCGCTTCTGTGGCCATTCGTTCTGCAATGTCCTGCACCTGCCGCCCGAGATTGGTCCGGTCATTGCTTCGATTAAACAGAATACCTGCAATTTGTAATTTTGTGTTGGTTGTTTCCTGAATTTCTGAAATACTTTCTAAAATTCCAACATTTCCCTCCAGAGAGGCAATATCCGGAAGCATGATTACGATGGCATAGTCGGATACGGATAATGATAAATAGTGGCTCCATCCGGGTGATGGGGTAACATCGATGAAAATATAATCATAAATATCTTTGATATTTTTTAGTTCACTTCGTAGTTTACTGATTTTAGAATCCATGCCGATATCCGATACAGCAACATTTGCTGGCAGGAGATCTAAGTTCTGTTTTACATTTACAACTGCATTTTTGAAAGAAATGCCACCCTTTAAAACATCAATTAAGGTTTTCATCTCTTCTGAACGCTGAATACCGGTAAAAAATGTTAAGTTGGCTTTTTGGCCATCGACATCGACCATAAGGATTCTCTTTCCGTTATTAGATAATTCCCAAGCCGTATTAAAACAGATGGATGTCTTTCCCACGCCACCTTTTTCGTTGATAAAAGTAATAATTTTGGCCATCTTCCTTACCCTTTCTTTTTATGTTTAACTTATGCTTATCTTGTGCATATCTTATGCTTATGTAATGCCAGTATACTTTATTTTTTCACTACAGTCAAGGAGTAGATGCTAAATTCTTGTGTATATCTTATGCTTATATTGTGCCTAACAATTAACAAAAAAGCATGGTATACACACCACACTTTTTGCTGATTGATTAATGAAGACGGTCAAAAACTTTTTTATATCAAGAATTTTTACTCGGTCGATATTCAATTAAGCTTATCTTTTTTTCAAGGCTTTCTGGAAGCTTTAATTTGTCTAATGGAACTTTTTTTGCAACATATTTAATCGTGGTATACACCGGATCAGAAATGTTTTTGGTAAGGATGGCAAGAATTTTAGATGGGCTTTCTCCAAAGTTTCTAATATCTTCCTTTAAGCATGAGGAAGGTGCAAAAAATCCAGTATCCTCTTTTGTAAAACCAAGTGCATATTTGACGGTTCCGGCAAGACGATCACAGGCTAAGTAAGGTCTATTTCCACTATATGTTACGGTCATATTGGCCATTTTCAAAAAATTAATTAATTGTGGGAGAGCTTCTAATTTTAATGAAGTAGTTCCATCCGTTTTCTCTTGTATGTTATTTACATGAATGGTTTTACTCAGACACTCACGGTAAAAATTACGTGCTCCTTGTTCCTTTTCTTTGAGTCCTAATTTTTTGCGATAGCTTTCAGTATAACTTAAACCAGTTAAATGCATGAAATGGCGTGGCAAAAATTTCCGGACATAAAATGGCTACAAACCCTATAATTACTGGATTTGCAGCCATCTTTTAATATTGCAAGTGTCAAACTTGGGAGTATAACACAGAACCAAAAAGGAAGGTAATTATTGTCAGCAATTTTATTATAAAGAGAAAGTCTCCCCCACCCGTAAAACGGGTGGCTCGGGACGCGGGCTCTAAGCCCGCCCTACTTGGCTGCGCCTCAAGGCGCTGGCTTTCTCTTTTTATGCCATGGGAAATCTACCCTTTGTAGCCTTCCCATGGCTTCGTTCAAGCCACATTGCTATTAACTCGTCGCTGCCCCTGAAGGGGCGTTTGTACTACTCAGCCTTGACCCTTAAAAGGGTCTTCATATTCTTTCACACTGAGTTTATCTTGCATAATATCCGACTTTTCCTGTTCTTGTATATACTTTTTTATTGTGGCTTCATTTAATCCGACTGTGCTCACATAGTATCCTTCTGACCAAAAATGACGGTTTCCAAACTTATACTTTAAATTTGCGTGCCTGTCAAACATCATCAGGGCACTTTTTCCCTTCAAGTATCCCATAAATGATGATACACTGATCTTCGGCGGTATACTTACCAGCATATGCACATGGTCTGGCATTAGATGGCCTTCCAATATCTCCACTCCTTTGTAACTGCACAATTGTTTCAATATTTCACGCAAATCACTTTTATATTGATTATAAACAATTTTTCTTCTATACTTAGGGGTGAAGACGATGTGATACTTACACATCCACTTCGTATGTGCGAGCGAATTCGTTTGCTTTGCCATTAAAATCACCTTTCCCTTCTTTAATAGTGGCCTGAACACCTCTATTATAACGGAAAGGTGATTTTTTGTATAACTAACGTCGCGCACCCGCATAGCGGGTGGATTATATTTCGCACGTTTCCGTTTCTCTGTTGAGAAACGGAAACGTACTCAACTGGGTCTATCCGACCCATAATTTTAAAGGGAAAGCATAACTCACACGAGCCATACCTTCCCCTGTTCAAAACTATCTATTTCCTAACGGTCATTCTAACAATCCTATTTCTTTTTAACAAATCACATTCTGCATATCTCCGTCTATCCAACTCTTAATGTTCTCTGCTACAATTACAGCCCGCTTTTCAAAAGCCTGCTGAGAGGCAAAAGCAACATGGGGCGTTGCAATCAGATTCTTTGCTCCAAACAACACATGATCCGAATCTACCGGAGGCTCAACCTCAAATACATCCACAGCTGCGCCTGCGATCGTTCCTTCATTCAGCGCCTTTGCCAGCGCTTCACTGTCCACAATGGGGCCACGGGCTGTATTGATAAACAGAGCGTTCTTTTTCATCATCGCAAACTCTTTTTCTCCCATTAGGCCGATGGTCTCTTTCGTCTGGGGTACATGGAGAGAGACAATATCACAGGTCTTCAAAAGTTCTTCCATCGTCACAAACTTCACACCCGGAATTTCTTTTTTGGAACGATTATAAGCATAGGTCTCACATCCGAATGCCTGGGCAATCTTTAATACTCTTTCACCAATAGCTCCTGCACCAATCACGCCAAATTTCTTGCCTTCCAGTTCAAAACCTACCAGTCCCTGCTTCGTGCCGCCTTTTCTTACTGCTTCGTCGCAAGAAAGTAGGTTTCTTGCAAGATCGATAACAAAACCGAATACCAGGTCTGCCACGGCCACCGTAGAGTAACCGGCGCAGTTGCATACGCGGATGCCTTTCTCTCGGCAGTATTCAATATCAACCAGATCAACACCCGTAAAAGCCACGCAAATCATCTTAAGTTCGGGACATTTTTCGATAATGTCTCTTCCAAACTTCATATTAGACAAAACTACACAATCGGCCCCCTGGCTTCTCTCCGCCAAAACTGCCGGATCTTCATTTCTATCAGGATAATAGGTTACTTCATGCTGTGTTCCGATGGCCTTTTCCATGATTTCCCGCAAACTGTCATTGGAAATACCAAGGGGTTCTAAAAATGTAATTTTCATTATTGTACCATTCCTTTCGCTTTATTCAAGCTCAGTCCATTAAAAACGATTTCTTGGATACTCCATAGATCCATTAACGTAAATTTTATGCGCTAATTCCACAACCATATGCATGTCTAAAACTGAATTGCACTTTTGACCTAAAATTTCTATATTGTCAAAATAGATTCTCTCTGGACGGCTTTCCTCCAGACGCATTTCATAGCCTCTTATTATAGAGACAGGAAACGGACCGTTTAGCACCTTAATATCCTTAAAATAAATATCTTCAATTCTGCCACGTACCGACGCCCATGTATACTTGCACTCCAGCACTTTAATATCAAATAATTTCTGAGCCACATCCTCTACGCGAATATTTTCATAATGAATATTGTGAATATAGGCATTGTCTGCCTGATGAATCGACATGGCGCTTCCGCCCATATTACCCTCATACTGGCAATGAATAATATCGCAGTCCCGGAAAGTTAAATTTGTTATTTCCTGGCACATAAGCCCATAACCAATCTCAATGGCGTTTCCCGGCTCCGCATTCCATATAACGCATCTTTGTGCAATCAAATCCTTCACATCCCGAACCGTGCTGGGGTCCGGCAGACGCCCGGATTTAATACAGATACAATCGTCTGCTGCCCGTATAAAGCAGTCTTCAATCAAAACATCCTGACACCCGGTAATATCAATGCCGTCACCGGTTACTACCCTGGAAAGCGAATTTGTATTGCGAATTACCACATGGTCACAAGCCGCAGGTACGATCTGCCACATGGGACTGTCCACTACCGTAATTCCTTCGATCCGGACGTTTTCACACCACCGAAGATCTACCAGGAACAGTTTTCCATTGCTGTCCGGCAGATGCCAGGGCGATCCATTCAAAATTCCATTTCCGATGATCTGAATATTCTTACATTGGCATGCGTAAATTCTTCCATAAACCACACTGCCTTCTTCCAGATAAACAACATCATTGTCATGCAGTTCCAGTGTTGCCACGTTATAGACTTTCCCACGTTCAAAGCAGATCGTCGTATTTTGGGGCTTTTCGATTTTAGGAGAACATAAAATAAACAACGGACTTTTCAAATCCCCGTCCAGCTCCACGCTGACTTTCATAATTCGCGGCAAATGAAAGCGAAGTTTTTGTCCTTCTCTGTGAAACTCAATTCCATAGCTGCTCGGACGAATCTGTACTTGTTCAAATGGCCTGGAAATTGCAATCTCAACATCAATACCGCCATTTTCACCACTTACCGCTACCGGTGCATAATGAAAAGAATCGGTATAATGAACCGCCTGTTTTACACCATTACAGGTCACCTCATACAAATCCGACCATTCCACTTCATCCCGGCTATGACGTTCGAACAGCGGCTCAAGCACCGGCTCAGGATCTGGATTATAAATCAATTCTTTCATCTTAGCACATTTCCTCCTTATCCCAGCATAATCTGAATGTCTTTCCATACAATAAAGTTATCATCAAAGAAATGTATCCTTCTTCTCTCTGCTTGAAGAATTCCGGTCAAATATCCTTCTGCGGCTTCTATCAGCTGCTTCCACACTTCACGCTGAAGCATGCCATGACCAGCACAAATCAGCGTTTCATCATTGATCTGACTATCAACATACCTAAGCTTTTCAAGCCATCGCACCACAAGCTCCTCGTCTTTTTCGCATCCTCTTTTCCGAAGAACCATGATAGGATTTGCACAATCACCGGAAAAAATCACATTCTTTTCCCGATCAAAAAAAGCAACTGAGCCATCTGTATGTCCGGGAACTGCAAGAACTTCTAATTTCCAATTCCCAGCGCAAATAACATCTCCGTCTTTAATGGAATGAAGCCTCGGTTTCCGATCCCATTCCTGAATATCAGCCTGTTCCAAAAGTTCAGGCCCCACAGCACAAGCGGCAATCATTCTATTTACATAATCTCTGCGTTTTTTCGCATCAATAGCGCAGGCGTCCTCCCAGTCTTCCTGGGCCATATAAACCTCCGAAAACTGTCCAGCCCCACCAAAATGATCGCGGTGTCCGTGTGTCACGCATACCTTAAAAGGCATTTCCGTCAGCCTGCGAACACATGCCTCCAAATTGCCAATTCCCGTTCCGGCATCCATCAGCACTGCCTGTTTTTCCTCACAGATTACATACATGGCGTCCAATCCGGCCTCCATGATCTGATATACCTCTGGATGCACCTTCTTAATCTGATAAATCTCTTTCATACGCCTGATTTCCTTCCAGTATTCTCCAAAACCTTTGACAAAGCTTCCAGTTTTTCACAAAAAACAGAAAAATCCTCCATCTTCCATTCCCAGTTTGGACTTCCCATGGTGCCCGGAGTATTGATTCTCGCTTTCGCATCCAGCCCCAGAATATCCTGAACCGGCACAATCACAATATCGGCAATGCTTGCATTGGCCAATTCTACCATTCCCCAAGCCAGATCTTCCCATGCAATCCCCTTTGTTTTCAGCACTTCCGCTATGGTCGCTTTTGTATCTGCAGTTTGCAGATCAAGCCACCCCTGTATGGGCAAATTGTCATGTGTTCCCGTATATAACACCATATTTTTTCTGTCCGGAAAACGGTTATTCGTTTCATTCGGATCAAAGGAAAACTGCAAAATCTTCATTCCCTTAAAACCATAATGATCGCGCAGGCTGTACACTTCTTCCCGCAAGTCTCCTAAATCCTCTACTATAATCTGCATATCAGGGCTTGCCTTTAACAGACAGTCAAAAAAGTCATAGGATGGTCCCTCAATCCATGCACCCTCGATTGCGGTTTTACAGGAAGCCGGTATTTTCCAATATGTATCAAATGCCCGAAAATGATCAATACGGACCAGATCATATATATTGCTGCTATACTGAAGGCGTTGAATCCAGAGATTATAACCTTCCTCCTTCATTCGCTCCCAATCATAAATAGGGTTTCCCCATCTCTGTCCCGTACTGCTGAAATAATCCGGCGGCACACCTGCCACAGCAATTGGATAGCCTTTGGGATCTAATTGAAAATTTTCTTTGTTTTTCCACACATCCAAAGAGTCCAGTCCCACATAAAACGGAACGTCCCCCATAATACGAATCCCTTTTGTGTTGGCATAGCCCTTCAATTCTTTCCACTGCTTTATAAACATATACTGCAAAAACATCTCAAAACGAATCTCATCTTCATCAAGTTCCGTTTCTGCATCTTCCGGCCATTCCGTCCAACAGGTATATCCATATTTCTTTTTGCATGTGCAAAACACCGCATAGTCACGCACCCAAGGCTCTTTCTCAATAAATTCCATATATCCGGTATCCTTCTGAAACCTTGAATACGCAATTCGAAAGCAGGGTTCTTTTTTCTTCCGAACCGCTTCATACAAAATTCGATCTGACGTGGGAACCGCATAACACTCCTCTTCCGTCAGCAAACCATATTCACATAATTTCTCTAATGAAATATAAATATCATCTCCTGCATAGGAGGAAAACGGCTGATAAGGAGAATTCCCATAGCCAAGCGGATTAAGCGGAAGAATCTGCCAAATCTGCACTCCTGCCGCTGCTATGCAGTCAATAAACTGATAGGCGCTTCTTCCAAAATCTCCTACTCCAAACTCATTGGGAAGGGACGCCAAAGATAATAGTATTCCTGCCTCTCTCATAGCTATTCCTGCTTTCGTTTATATTCCCAGATCTTTTTTGCGAAACCAGAGTTTCATTTTTTTCTGCCGGTTTGTCTCTATCACAAGCTGTATGGAGGCATCCGGCGGAATGGATACCGCAACGCTTCCTTCTTCCACAGAATGCGGAAGCACAAACCATTCTCTCGGCGGCAACGCCTTTACCTGAACAATTTCACGATCTATGGCCAAATAACCTTGTTCATAAAACAAATTATTCGGATTCTCCAGACTTACCACATAGGATTCCTGTTCTGTCTCAAAGCCGCACAGCCGTCCTTTTGTGATCTGGATCCCTGCCAGCTGCTTCAGAATTGAAATCCCCTCACCCCAGCCGTATCGTTGATTGTTCCACTTCATATATCCGTCGCAAATCAATATAATTTGATGAGCATACTCCGGATATTTCGCCGTCAGCGTTTCATCTGTTGTTATAAAATATCCCGAATCACCTGTTTCCATCAAACTGCGCAGATTCTTTTCATGCACCGAAGCCTGTATACAAACGCCTTCTTCAATTACGGAAGCGATCCTCTGTCCATCCGCTATATGACTGTGAACCCGGTCTTTCACTCCTCGCTCACTCCATAAAAGCCTAATTCCTATTGGTCTGTGATATGTCCGACAAAGTTGATAGGCCTGATCCCAACGAAGCCTCAGCCAGTTCCAGTTATCACTGCTTAAGTCATTGCCCCAGATAATACACACTCCTTCACAGATCTGTTCCCATGCAGTTCCATTAAAGCAATGCGTCCACAAATAACCGTAACACTCCCGCTCTGCCACATGGGGAAGATCCTGGATCGTATTCCAGAATTCCGGTACATTAACCGTAGCCTGAGCCCAATAATACTTTAACCGCGGTTCATAAGCCTTATGTGCTAAAAACGTATAAATACTGTTTTGTTCCCGAACATATTCCCCTTCTCTGTGCTTTCTCCACTTATTTGTTTCCCTTGCCTGTACAAATACCCCCTCTAAACCACTTTCATACAGCAAATGATAGTCTATTCCAAAAGCCTCTCGAATCTCTTCCGGGTTTCTGCTCCATGCATCAATCGCTAAAAACGCCATGCCTCTTGATTTCAATTCTTTTGAAACCTTTGAAACGTGCATTACCCATCTTGCACACCAAAAATCAATCCACTCCGGCATCAAATACGTTACAATATAATCCGCCCGTGCATTATAATCCTCTAAAACAATCGGTCTGAGCTTTGCATATTCTGTAAACTGATCCACCATATCCTGCGAAAAATCCGTATCCTTAAGCGTTTCCCGCGGTCCTCGCAGACCTAACATACCGTCTCCGGCTACATAGCCGTCAAAGTGAAACGCATCCAGCACTTTCATCAGTTTCTCAATATAGACATCTTCAAAAAACCTTCCATCCTTCAGTCGCTTCAATACATTGACCGCTTCGCCCCACAAAAGCGACTCGCCGCGCATCGTCTGAAGAACTTCCCGATGCTCCCAATGATATCTGGTATTTTTCCATACTGCACTGATAGTATTGGACAAAATCCCCAAATACGCCTTCACTCCGCAAGACCGAATATATGTAATCAAACGATAAAGATCTCTGTTAGTCCATACCTGGCCGCATGGAGTTCCGTTCTGACCTGTGCATATGGGATCCAGTTCTCTGTCATCTACATTTTCAAAGTCAAACAAATACATGACCTGAAAATTCAGAAAACACAATCCTGTCGGCACAAATCCTAATTGTTTAAAGTAAGCATTGACACCCAGATCCTCCGCATTCCGATCAAAACTCCGCAAATCTACACAAATGATACTTTCATATCTGCCTTTTCCCATAAACCCCTCTTGTCACCCTCTCTTCGCACAGGATTCCCTCTCCACAATTTCCGCATTCAATACCATATGCCGATTGTCTTCATCATCCAATAATCCGCGCATCATGAGGATTGCCTGCTCTGCCATATATTCATACGGCTGTCTTACTGTAGTGATCGAGGGAAAATAGTATGCTCCAAATTCAATTCCGTCAAAGCCCATAACAGACAAGTCTTCCGGCAAGCGATACCCCGCCTCCCTTGCAGCTCTGAGACAACCAATCGCCAGAGTATCAGCAATCGCAAAAACAGCCGTAAATCTCCCCCCGCATCGCTGATTCAATGCTTGAAACGCCTGATATCCGCTTTTTATAGAAAATGATCTTGCATTCTCAATCAATGCCTCATCATACGGAATGTCTGCCTCCTCCAGCGCTTCCTTATACCCTTCCAGACGAAGCTTCATAATACCAAAATTTTTTAATTCAGAGGCCACAAACGCAATCTTTCTATGACCTAACTGCAGCAGATATTTGGTTGCCTCATACGCCGCCTTTCTGTCATCAATAGCAATACTCGAAAATTCATCAGCACTGATATTGTTTGCCTCATTACTTGTAACCATGACCAGTGGAATATCCAATTCCTTAAACTTATTACCCCGATTTTTTATGATTCCGCCCAGGAGAATAATTCCCCGTAAACGTTTTTCCTTCATCTGGGCAATAGCGGCATCCAATTCATCCTCATCCTGGTCAATCTGCTGAACCATAATGTTATAATGATTTTCTATGCTTTTTTTCTGAATGATGCTTAGCATATCGTTAAATACAGGGTTTGCAATACCCTTCATCAGCACGCACACAGTATTGGACTGAGACCGCTTCAAATTCCTGGCACTATTATTCGGAACGTAATTATATTCCTTAATAATTTCCTGAACCCGTTTCTGGGTAGCCTCTTTTACCTCTCCCGTATTGTTAATTACCCGGGAAACCGTAGCAACGCCCACACCTGCCAAACGTGCGATATCTTTAATATTGATATTCCCTGTATTCACCGAAAGTACCTCCTTGATCAATACTTCATACGCTTAATCTGCTCCTCCATTGCCTCCAGTCTGGACATATAAGCGTTATAAATCAAATCCGAATTTTCTCTCAGTGTTCTCTTGGAATTTGTGTAAGGATTCTGAGTCGTAGCATAATCTACCTGCTTAATCCACTCTTCCGGAATCGACTCACCGCCTGTAAGAGCGCCTGCAATTCCTGCTGCCACCGCAGCTACGCAGTCTGTATCACGCCCCATATTCACTCCTGCCAGAATTGCTTCTTTCGTATTCCCTGCTGTCATTTTGAAAATGCAAATTCCTTTTGTAACCACCTCATTTGCATAGCTGAATGGATATGGCATACCCTCTCCGCTGTACACGCTGTCAAATTTGCTCCTCATTTCCTGTATTGTCCTGCAATCCCTGGTATAGGAAAGCTGTTCGTCGATCTCTTTTACTACCAGATCTTTGTCACAATGATCATAAATTGCCCCAAGAACACTGTCTACCGTCGCATCCGGCTTTGTTGCCTCTGCGATGGCTATGCCTGTCACACAGGCCCATTTTAAACCTTTGCTGTTTGCCGTCTGATAAAGCTGTCCGCATTGCAAAATATCTTCCTTCGCTGCCTGAATATCTCCGGCATTGATCAGACCAATCGGATGGCAGGCCCGCGCAAAACTGTTAAGTCCCGCATAATCACAGTATCTTCCCAGATCCGTAGCCGGAATTCCAGTTCTGGCCATAGCAAGAAGCGTATCCTCAAACGGCTCTGAAACCCAACCGCCCACTTTATCTTTAATATCTCTCAGCCAGACAGCCCGAATATCTTCTGCCGTTACCCGGTTTTTCTTTTCTCCGATTGCTGTGATCATCAATTTTTGGCGTTCTACGCCATCTTCGGTTGTTCCTGCTTCACGCATCCACCCATTCCAATAATGTTCATATGGATGCAGACCGTCTACATAGCCATATTTTTCTTCAATTTCCTGCCATTTCATCCCCTCAACGACTGCTCCCATGGATGATCCGATATGAACCCCTGCAATACAGCCAAACATTTTCTCTCTTAATGATACCATTACTTCTCCTCCAATCCCATAATTCCTTTGCTGTTTTTTCTGCGCTGCAGCTCTAATTTTTCAAATACTTCAATTACAATTTCACAAAGATACAGCGTTTTGCAGCCATGCTCCAAATGTCCGCTATATGTTTTTTCCGGACTGGAAAAAACCATATGTAAATGAGGCATATAATCTGCAATAATTCCGGAAATACTGCTTAATTCCATGGGAACATCCTTCCATTCCGGATAAATTTCTACTGCAGGATACGAAGTTGTTGTTACCATATGAATTCTTGTATCCGAAAGGGTTCCTATTCCGGAAACCACCGCTCCATTTTTGATGTCCGCTTCCGCTATTACCTGCTCAATGCTTTCAAGAAGCATATCGCCAGAATCCAAACGGATAATTACTTTCTTTCCATTGCCTTCTTCGATAAAATATTTCATATTCGTTATCCTTTCACCGCTCCGGCTGTAATACCTCCAATAAACTGAGAGGAACACTTTAAGTATAATAAAAGTACCGGAATAATCGAGATCATTAAACCTGCGCACAAGATTCCATAGTCTGTGTTAAACTGAGACTGGAAATTCATAAGACCCAGGGGAAGTGTTTTTATCGATTCCTTCTTTATCATAATCAAGGCCCAATAAAACTCACTCCAAACTCCCTGAAAATTAAAGATCGTAACAGTAGCTAACACCGGCTTCATAAGCGGAAGTGTTATGGACCACAAATTTTGAAAAATTCCGCAGCCATCCATGGTAGCCGCCTCATCCAATTCTCTGGGAAGCTCTTTGATAAAGTTTGTCATAATATAGGTTGCCAGGGCAATTCCATTTGTTACATAAGGAAGCAACAACGATAAACGGCTTCCTGTCAGTCCCAGCGCCTTCATTGTCATAAAATTGGGAACCGTTATCATCTCTGATGTTACAAAAAGCCCCGTCATATACACGATCAGCAATATATTGTGACCCCAGGGCTGCAGCTTACCAAAGGAATACGAAGCCAAAACAATAACCACCATCTGTACAAATAGCGTAACTGCCGTTATACAAACACTATTCATAAAATACTTGCCGATCTTACCAAGTTTCCATGCTTCTATGTAATTCTGCGGTTTGAACGAATGAATCGTAAATGGATTCGTCAATACATCAAAATTAGATTTAACCGAAGTCATCAAAACAAAAAACAGAGGATAGATAACAAGCACTGCAAGAAACAACAATGTAAACTGCGATAATACATAGCTTAATGTTATTTTCTTTTTCATGTCATCCTCCTACTCTATTTCGCCTGGAACCAAGCCATCTTCCAAACAAAACCAACATTAAGATAATTCCAAACAGCACGGTAGACATCGTAAGCGCTTTATAGAATTTATAATCCACAAAAGCAGTATTATAACCTAATCTCCCGAAAAAATTATACACAACCAGCTCCCTGATGTTGTGAATCCATTGAAAATACTAGGTTTTTAGGCATTCTCTCTTTACAAATATGTGTATAAATTATATAATATAAGAAGAAATATTATACACATATTTGAAGGAGCCGCGCCATGTCGTCATTGGTTTATGTCAAAAATCCAAATGGTAAAATCTATGTATATAGCAACGTTTCAGTTTATGATAAGGAAACCAAAAAGGTCAAACATATTCGCAAGAGCATCGGGCATCTGGATCCGGCAACAGGCGAAGTGGTTCCCAACCGCAGGAAAGGCGATATTGCCCGCAAAAAGGCTGAAACGAAAGAACCTGCTGGCCGCTGTGTTGTTGAAAACACCGGCATACAGTCCCTTTTGGATAAAGCTGTTTCAGACATAGGACTGACGGTACCGCTCACCGCAGTTTTTCCAGACGACTGGAAACGCATATTGACATGCGCGTATTACCTTGTCAGCGAAGGCGGGGCATTATGTCATATTGAACAGTGGCAGCGGATGTATCCGTCACCATGCCGTTCTCTGCTTGCAAGCCAGCGGGTGAGTGAACTCCTTGTAAGGATCACGCCTGCGCTGCAGCAGAACTTTTTCAGCAGGTGGATTGATGTAAACCGCCAGAAAGATGTCTATGCAATGGACATCACCAGTGTATCCTCCTACAGCGAATTGATTGACTTTGTCCGTTGGGGATACAACCGTGATGGGGAAAAACTGCCCCAGATCAACCTCCTTATGCTCACCGGCGTCACTTCCCATATGCCGCTGTATTACAGGATTATTCCCGGCAGCATAAAGGATGTGAACACCCTGGAGGACAGCATAGCGAATATATCCGTTTTGGACAGTCCGACCTGTCATTTTGTCATGGATAAAGGCTTTTATAGTGAACCGAACCTTGACGCAATGTATGCCAGTCATAAGAAGTTCCTGGTCGGAGTGCCTTTTACGGTCGGTTTCGCTTGCAAGGCAGTAGAACGCTACAGGGATAGCATCCGTTCACATCACAATTACTGTGCAGTCTTTGGGGACGAACTGTACGCGGTCACGGAATCTTCCACGTGGAAAGGGCATCGATTCTATATCCACGTCTACCATGATAGTTTCAAGGCGGCGACAGACGAACGGAATTTTGACCATATCCTGCACTGCTGTTATGAAGAACTTATGGCTGGCAGACACGTAAAGGAGCATGCCTCGTATTACGATAAGTTTTTTCAGGTTCACAAAACACCTGTAAGGGGCATCAGGGTGGATTACAACGAGGAAGCCATCAGCAGGCATAAAAGGAACCATATCGGCTGGTTCGTGCTTGTAAGCAATCACATCAAGGATAAGACGAAAGCTCTTGAGGTGTATCGCGACAAGGATGCTGTTGAAAAATGTTTCGATGACCTCAAAAATGATCTTGACATGAAGCGTTTACGTATCCATTCGGCGGCAGCCATGGAAGGCAGGATTTTCATACAGTTTATAGCACTCCTGATCACAACCCGGTTAAAGCAGGTGATGAATGCGGCTGGATGGTTTAAAAATCATGACCTTCAAAAAGTAATAAGCGAAATGAAAACTGTCCGCAGTGTTAGTATAAATGGAACACGAAAAAAATACACCACTGAGCTTACCCCATTTCAAAAAGACATTTATGAGCTATATGGGTTGACCCCCTAAATATGTGTATAATTTGGACGGGATTTTAGGTTATAAATAAGCATCGATACGACTCTGGTTGCAGTTCCGGGACCGCCTCCCGTCAACATATAAAACAGTGCAAACGATTTCATTCCTCCTGTAATGGAAAGAATTACATTGGTTTCTGTAGTTCCTGCCGTTAAGGGAAGGAAGAAATACCTTAACTTCTGCCATTTTCCGGCCCCATCAATTTCCGCAGATTCCAACACATCAAGTGGAATATTCTGCATGGCAATATAATACAAAACCATCGTAAACCCAACATACTGCCACGTATTAACAGCAATCACTGTGCCAAGTGCCGTTGCATTTTCCCCAACCCAGGCATGACAAAGAAAATCGAGGCCGATAAAACGAAGAATATTATTTACCAGTCCTGTATCCGGAGACAGCATAAATCTCCACATAACCGCGATAACAGAGGCAGGTAAAATCACAGGAATATACAAGGCAACCTTATAAAACTTTTGCCACCCCGCTGTCATATGATACACCGCAAAAGCCAATAAAAATCCCAAAGCCGTCTGAATCGCAGTAGAAACAACTGCAAATATAAGGTTGATTTTCACGGATGACCAATACGCCGGCGTATCCGTAAATAAATCTACATAATTTTTTAACCCCACCCATTGATAATCCGGATTAAATCCATTCCAGTCCGTAAAGCTCATAACCATACTCTTTATCATTGGATAGATTAAAAATACCGCCAGAAAAAAGAATGATGGGATCAGAAAAAAGTACCCCATAACCTTTTTCCTCTTCTCCAATTTATTGATTTTCAAAGTGATTCCTCCTTCCTTTTTCTGATTTTAGGCGGGGAGACATAAGTTCCTCCACTATGTCTCCCCTCTCATTGATTTCCCGTACTATTTACTTTGCATTCTCTTCAATACATTTCTGTTTTAATTCAGCAATCGTTTTACCGAGATCTGCGCCGGTTGCATTTTCATCCGCAATAAAATCTGCAATAGCAAGAGCTTCGTCTGTAATCAAAGAACCCTGTGAATAATCAAATTTAATTCGATAACTTTTTGCATTCGAGAAAATCTCTACAAACTTATTCTGATTTTCATTCTCGTATACGCACCCTTTGTTACCCATAACAGACAGCGTTTCCTGACCAAACTTCTGCTGAACATCCAGCTGGCTCAGATATTTCAAGAAACGGATGCTCTGCTCCGGATATTTTGTTCCAGAATATACCATCCAGCCATCTACACCATAGTTAAACAGCAGCGTAGGAACTCCCTCTTCCGGCGGGAACGCCATAAATCCCAGTTCGATACCTGCCTCAGCGGCGTTCTCTTCCAAAGCAGTCAACTCGTTATTGTTAGCAAAGTAAATCAAACCTTTTCCGGTATAAAACTGCGTAGCAGCCTCTTCCTTCGTCAGAGCCAGTGCATTTTTATCAATGTAGCCCTTTGCAATCCATTCTTTTACCTTATTGCCTGCCGCCTCATATTCTGCTGAAACATCGCTCAAATGACCGCTTAAATACTCTTCAGAAATCAATTTCCCAGACTTATAAAGCTCCGGCTCTGCCAGCGTTTTGGTTAACGATGCTAACTGGAAGCCTTCCGGATTTCCAGGAGCAATTAAAGGAATAATTCCTTTCGCTGCAGCCTGATCCATCAGTTCAATTAATTCTGTCTGATTTTTCGGCTCCTGCCATCCGTTTTCTTCCAACATCGTCTTATTGTATACCAAAATGGTACAGGTTGACCGGAAGGGTACACCCAAAATCTTTCCTCCAACCGTTCCAAGTTCTAAGGAAGCAGGAATAAATTCATTCTTCCAGGCAGCCCCGTCCGCTTCCATGGCTTCTGTCAGATCATACGCTGCTCCCAAAGCATTAAAACCGCCCAAGCGATCTAACCAACAGCAAGTAACATCTGGTGCATCTCCAGATGCAAATGCAGTCTGTAAGGTCTTTGTCAAGACATCCCAGGTAATAACTGTGGTTTCAATTTCGATATCCGGATTTGATTTCTCAAAATCCTCAACAATCTGGTTGAATTGCGTCTCATATTCAGGCCAGTCATGCATAAAACGAAGTGTGACCTTCTCCCCTGCCGTTGCCGCTTCCGTTTCTTTCGCCGTTGTTTCTGCCGGCTTAGCGGCATCCGTTACAGCCGCCGTTGTTTCTGCCGGGGTCGAAAAATTCT
>OAUK01000269.1_pt1 | contig 25634 bp, 9 predicted proteins | sample 1495131 | NCBI WGS metagenome assembly OAUK01 (sample SAMEA2580009, study PRJEB22360) | human gut metagenome | biome: human gut; feature: human-associated habitat; material: faeces | place: Denmark | collected 2008/2010 | reverse complement strand
TTTAAGGCATAAGGTTGTGGGGTTGTAGCCGTGACCAATGGCTCCAACTTAGTTTGGCTCGATGATGAGTCTCAAGTCAAAGGTTCCTCAGTCGAAGTCAGTGCTAAGCGTGATGACGACGTCCAAACGATTGCCGGTGCTGTCGTTGTCGATATATCGGACAACGCGAATAAAGCAGCCGGTGCCGGTATTGCTGTGAATACCGGTAAGTTAGGCAATGAGCTCAGAGTTAAAGACAACGACGTTATTGCTGAGCAAGATCGTTCGCTCTATGACGCACAAGGTTTCTTAGAGGCTTCCGGAGCCGACGGCAAAGTTAATTTGCTAGCTTCTGAGGATTTGGCCATGAACGCGATCGGCGTTGCAGGCGGTGTCGGCGTTTCGGGGCATAGCCCGGAATCCAATGAGCCTCCGGGCAAAATTTCACAATTCTTCTCCGGCCTCGGAGATAAAGCTAGTTACGTTAAAGAAGGGCTGAGCTTCTATTTAGAAGAGGGCGGACCGCTTTTGGCTCAGAAGGCCAATGGCTTAGGTCATTCGATTAGGGATAAATTTAACCACAATCAGTCTCAGAACGACCCGACCAGCTCATCGATGAGCGGAAACAATAATTCTAACCTGGCGCAAAACGGCAGTACTGCAAGTACCACGAGCAGTTCAACTTCGGGTGTGGCCCAGGGCGGAACTTCTCAGTTCCAATTAGGTGCCGCGGGAAGTGCCGCTTGGAACGATACCGACACGGAAAACGAAGTCAACATCGAGGTCGGTAACTTCGAAATCAAGGCGCCGGAGGAAGTCTCCGTCGATGCGGTTACCGATAAGTGGGTCGGTGCTTGGGCCGGCGCCGCTGGCATCAACTACATTTCCGAGCTGAACGCTGCTAATTATGCTGCCGGTATTGCCGGTGCTGTTGCCGGAAACACTGGAAACTATAAGACGGCAGTCAATATTGATGCGGCGAAGTTAAATTCTCAGGGCTTAAGGTTCAATACAGACCTCAAGAAACTGAATATTCGTGCGGTATCCGACGGTACGACGGTTGCCGAAGGTTTAGCCGCAGCCTTGTCGTTAGGCGCCGCTAAATTCAGCGGTGCATTTGACGCCGGAGTCTCGGCTAATCTGATCGAGAATTCGGTTACTACGAACGTTAAAGGTTTGTCTCAGTTAGAGGGAACCTTCTTTAATACGTCTTATAACCAGGCAAGCTGGGCCGGAGACACTCAAGTCACGGGCGGTATCGGTTTCTCGTTCGGTAAAGGCGGCAATACCGGCGCCAAGTCTTTCGGCGGCTCTTTGATCTTTGCAGTCGCGGACATTGACAATACCGTTTCTTCCGAATTTGCAGACAGCACTCTGAAACTTGCCGGACACAGCGCCGTTCGCGCACTTTCTGACATGACTCAGGTCACAACGGCAGTTTCTTCTGCGGTGACGACCGGAGAATCGTCCTTTGCACTTTCGGGCGCAGCAGCGACTTCCGAGCTGACGAACAACGTCTCTACAACGCTTAACAGTCTTAATATTTCTATTTTCGGAGAGGGCGGCTTCGAAGGAGCAGCTCGCTCTTCAGGAGGTCAGGAAGCCGATGAGTTTGAGAATCTCGCTGACCGAAAATGGTATGTGGACAATCTCGGTGAACTCAGCAATGAGTCTTATTTCAAAAACGTCGGACTAAGAACCGCACCGGATGCTGAGGAAACAGGCAAAAAAGGTTCTGAAGAAAAAACACAAAACCTCGGCGACTTGTATAACCAAGCCGGCAAGCTGAAACAAATTACCGTCGCAGTTTCTCCTGCGATTGGTGCCGGCGGTTCGTCGGGCGGTGCCGCAGTCGTGGTGAATCAGATTCATAACCAATTTGCGGTAAACGCTTCCCGGAACGTCATCAATTCCGATAACGCATCTTCTTCCGTTGTTTTAGATGCCAAAGATGACGCCTTTTCTCTTGGCGTAGCCGTCGGTGTGGCCGGAGGCAAAGGCAAATTCAACGCCGCAGGTTCTGTTGTTGTATCCAACGTCGATCAGGGTGCTTCTGTCGCCGTTAATGATTTGACTTCCACAGTTAATCATTTAAATGTTCATGCCGACAGCGCGGCTACAACGGTTAATGTCGGAGGCAGCTTCGGTGTTAACGTCGGCGACGGAGCCATCGGTGCAGTCGGCGCTTCTGTTGTGGTGGCCAACACCAACAATACAGCTTCCGCAGATGTCGACGCTCTGAATCTTTCTTCCGTACAGTTCAGTAGCTCCAAATTAGATATTGTCGCGGCTAACCGTGCCTCAGCTTGGGCGGCCGCTGCGGATGGAGCAGTGTCGGTTTCCGGTTTAGGTATCGGAGGCGCTGTTGCGGTGAATCGCGTCAAGAACGATGCATTGGTTCAATTAAAGAATGCAAGATTAACGGGTCTTAAAGAGGCTTCACTGCATTCTTCGGATACAGCGGCCATCTGGACGCTCGCCGGTAATGTTTCTGTTGCGGCTAAAGGCAAAGCAGGTCTTTCGGGTGCCGTTGCTTACGCCTCTTCACGCAGCTCTCAAACACAAGTACTGGCTGACAACGTCGTTATCGCCAACGAACAAGGTTCGGATAATTTCACGGACTTCTCAGCGGACGCACAAGCGGATGATCATATTTCAACGCTTGTTCTGAGCGTCGGTGTCGCCGGAGGCAGTGTCGGTCTGTCAGGGGCCGCCGGAACCAACGAGATCAATCGATCCGTTAATGCTTCCGTTAATAACCTTTCGACGATCCAATACACAAAGGATCAGACAACCCAAGAGGTCAGGGAGCATGCGGCTAAAGCTCTAAACGCCCTAGCTGTTCATGCTTCTAGCAATAGCAATATTGACAATCTGGGTATCGTCGCCGGAGTCGGAGCTCAAGGCGCCGGCACAGGAATCGGCGCTGCGGTTAACAGAATCAATACGAATACAACGGCTTCGCTGAGTTCTTCTGACAAACAAAAGCTGGTTTCTTCCGATACTTTGTCTGTATTGGCAGAATCCAACAACGACATTGATACGATCGGAATCGGCGGAGCAGGAGGCAGCAAAGCAGGAGTCGCGGCATCCACGGCCATCAATTTGGTCACAAACAATACAGCTGCGCGAACCAATAATCTAAACACTAAGTACGCAGGTGCCGCGCTGATTCAGGCGAGAAGTGACGACACAATCGGAACTTACGGCGGCCAGCTTCAGGTCGGTCAAAATGCTGCGGTCGGGGCGACCGTTACGGTTTCAGAAAAGCGCGGTCTCACGCAGGCCGAAATCCTGAATTCCGATATCGTTCGATCTGCTCAGGAAACCTCTTCCGTTCTTACGACAAAAGCAGGGGTTGATGAAAATGCGATCAACTCGAATATCGTCAATGACGTGTCTCTGGCTGCTTCTTTGAGAGAGGCAAGGCAAGATAAGACCTTCTCCGGATTAATGGTTGACGCTTCTTCCACAGAAACTTTTAAGACTTTCTACATTACCGGAGGAGGGGCTAAGGATGCCGCGGTCACAGCCACAGGAAACGTCAATTATCTTGGTGGAAAGACAGAAACGAAGGTTCAGTCCTCGAATTTGAATGCCGGTTCCGGTGCTCTGATGGTCGGAGCTTCTGACGCTGCGAACGTGGATACTGTGATTGCGACTGCGAGCGGTGCTTTGGGGGCGGCGATTGGCGTTGTAACGAATGTCATCACCACTGATCATTCAACCGGTGTAGTAGTTACCGGAACATCAACAGATAAATCTTCATTAACAGGTACCTCTGTTTCTGTTGATGCAGATGCTAAAGAAGGTATTTCTTCCTTACTAATTGCCGCCTCAGGTGCTCAGTATGCAGCGGTTAGTGCTTCTGTTAACGTGAATCGGCTGCTCTCGGATGTTTCTGCTGCAGTGGATCAGACGGAAGTGCTAGGTTCATTCGCGCAGAACGCAAATTATTTGGGCAGGATTACGACTTCTGCCATTACAGCTGCAGGCTCTCAGTATGCTGCGGTACCGATCAGCGTGGTTATCAACTACGCTGATAATGCAGTTTCTTCTTCTGTAGCTCATTCGATTCTGAGAGCTGAGGGCCAGTCAGCTTTAGTGGGTGCGAATCGCATCTCGGAATTTTCTTCTTTGAACGTGACCGCATCCGGAGCAATGTATGGAGCAGCCGCTGGGCTCGTGAATGTTAATACGATTGAAGGTGCGACATCTGCTGAAGTCAACGATTCGGAAGTTAAGGCCGGTCAGTTCAGCGTCAATGCAGAAAACGAAGACCATCTGAAAGTCACAGATGTTACTGCTACGGGTGCTATCGGAAGTTTGGGTGCTTCGGTCGTCGTTTCTTATTTGAAAGGCTCCTCGGCCGCTAACCTTCGTAATTCAATAGTTACAGCTGACAAACTTACGGTTTCCTCTCTTCAGGATCATTACGTTAACGGAACGGTTGCGTTTGCTTCCGGCGGTATCGGAACGATCGGTGCAAATGTATTCTCGCTGGTGATCGGTTCGGGAGACAATCCTTTCGCTTCAAACCGTCAAGATCTTGGCAGCGCAGAAGACACAGTGAATAAATATCTGTCCGATTACGCATCTTCAGGCACCGGATCTCTCGGCTTTATTACTGAGAATGATGAGCTGACTCAGGAAGAAAAAGACAAAATCGTCGGTTCGGCCGCAGCGGCAGACGCAAGCGTGTCCTCGGGAAGCGGGAATGGAACTTCCGTTGTGGTGTCGGGCAATTACCTGACGGTCGGAAGCAGTGATGTCTCTGTTAAGGAAGATTCAAAGGCAGGCAGCATTGACGTTACGCTCGGCAGCGGAAGTGCCGGTGCAGGAGTATTAGCGGCCTCTGTCATTACGTTGCGCCGTCATTACAACAATAAAGTCAATCTCAGCGGCAACACGATCACATCAAAGGATAACTTTAACGTTCTCAATTCACTTGAAGGTAAGACTAACCTTGAGGCGATCCAAACTTCGCTGGCTCTTGCCAGCGGAACCGCAGCTTATGCGGACGCCGAAATCACGGGCGGCGCTTCGACGATCTGGGAAGGCAACGTTTCCGGAGGAATTAAACTCGAAGAGCCAAAGCCTGACGGCAGTAAAGATGAGGGCAATAAGGCGGAAGAGAATAAACCTCAAACGACCAATCCCGTATTTGAGATTAAGACGGAAAATAAATCAGAAATCCATCTGAAGTCCTTCGGAATTACGGTTGCGGCAGCCTCCGGCGGCGGAATGGTTGCTGAGATTCGAGATAAAAGCCGAGTTGAAAACCAAATTCTGAATTCAACGATCAACTCTTCCTTTAATGCCTCTGCAGTCCGTCAGCAAAATCTCTTTGCCGAATCGACTGCAGGTTACGGCGGCGCTATCAACGGAGTAGGTGCGCTTGCAAAGGTCTATGACGGAACTGATGGTGAGATTTCAACTCGAACGATCTTTAACGGAAATACAGCCGGCGGCGACGTCAGTCTGACCACAAATAACCGTCCTGATATCACGGTTAAGAGTTACGGTGCCGGAGCCGGAGGCCTCGGGATTGGTGTGGTTCAGTCGATTGCCGAAACCCGAGGTAAAGTCATTTCCGAAGTGACTGGAAATGTATTTAGTCATGCAAATTTGACAGTGGCAGCCGGTGCCGGTCTCGGAGATGAAAGTGAAGCCTTAAAGATGACGGCCGACTCTCAAACCTACGGCGGTGCCATCATTGCTTCGATTCCTGTCAATACCTCAGAGCTCACGAATTCGAATCAGGTCGAAAGCAAGATTGAACTGTCCGGTGATTCTTCTTTGGAGAACTTCACTTCGGTAACAGAAGGCAGTGCTGTCTATTTGTCTAAGACAACCGCAGGTACGGGAGGAACGATTGCCTCGGGCAATAATTCCGCAGAAGTGAACCATAAAGTATCGGTGAAGAACGAAGTTTCTTCTTCGTCTTCAGTGGGACTTAAGAATGCGGTTGTAACAGCTTCTAATAAAGAAAAGGCGACGGTTCTTGCCGACAGTGCCGGAGGCGGAATTATTCTTGCCGAAGGTACCGATCTTGACGCAAATGCGGCTCAAGTAAAACATACAGATCGCTCTGATACGACTTTAACTGTCAGCGGCCGTTGGAATGTTCAAGATGCAGCATCCTTTGTGACCTCGGGCGAACACAACATCGGCATGAAAGCCGATAACACCAAAGGCGCTTTGGCCGGAGGAAGCGGTGCTTCGCTGATCAACGACATGCAAGGCACCAACAAAGTCTCGATCGGGGATGGCTCGGCAATTAACGCTTCTGGTATTCTTGTTGGAGCCTCTGATAATTGGGACGTTCATGCCGCTGAAGGAACTTATGCCGTTGACTCCCGTGTTTACGGAGCCTTTGTCGGTACCGGCATTAAAGCAAGCAATACGGAAAACCGTACCCAACAGGTCGATATCGGTAAAAATGTGGTATTGACTGCAGATGATCTGACTATTTCTGCGAAGAATGTCGGAAGAACTAGTCTGAAGGTTCGTGCTCAAACGGCCGGTGCCGTTGCCGGTGTGACAGCAGAAAACTTCGAAACTCTAAATACTCAAAATAGAATTAACTTGGCCGACGGTGTGCGTTTAACTGCTAATAGCGCCGAAGGCACGCTGACGATTACCGCCTCTTCTGACGAAGATGTTGAAGCACAGAGCGTCGGAGATGTTCAAGGCGCAGCGGTAGCCGGGGCAGGAGCCAAGGTTTCCGTCAACCAAAACCGCACCAATGAAGTAAATGTCGGCAGCGGTTCTAACATCTTGTCGAAAGGAAAGCTCGCGATTAGAGCGGGCAGAGATGCGGATGGCTCGAACTCGCAGTTTGATTTAGTGAGCTATGCCCACGCTTACAGCCATTCTGCTATCGGCGGAACGGATTCGGAAGTATCCGACAGTCTGAACCTGACCAACAAGCTCAATCTCAACGGAGAAATCAAATCATGGCGTGATACGGAGCTTTACGCACAAAGTGGCGATGTTTCCACGGAAGAAACAGCACGTTATTGGTTCTGGACCTCTGCCTCGGATGCCGGCGAAGTCTCGATTGCTTCAACAGCGGCCGGAACAAAATCCAAGAATCTGACCACCGACAATAAGATTCAAGTCAGCGGTCTGGTTCAAGCCGGTGTGAATACCAAAGCAGATATTCAGATCAGCGGAATTGCTTCGCCCAACGAATCAGGCGTGACCCTGGATTCACAAAATCCCTTAACGATCACAAAGACTGGCGTTGATGATGAATCCGTCAGCGGTGTGAAGGCAGAATCCCTGACGAACATGTACTGGCAGCGTCATGAGGAACTTCAGAAAGCGATGCAGGATTACGGCACGACGAATCCCTCCTTGCTTGCTGCTTACAAGGCCGAAGACGAACTGCTTCTTACGACAATGGAGCAGAAGGGCCTTTTGATCCGGGGAGAGAACGGTAATTTCTCGCTTATTGATCAGACAAGCCGCCCTTATGTCCAAATTTCCAATGTCACAGTCTCGGGTGGAAATATTTCTGCCTTCACGGATAGCGTAACCGGAGGAGGTTCTTTAATCGCTAAAACCGCTGAGGGGATCAATATTGATAACCAAGCCACAGTGGCATTGAAGCTGAGCGATATCCAAATTTTGGATAAAGGCGGCGAGTTTAAACTGAACGATCAGGTTGTTATCGATAAGACTGGCGCCTTGAGTTCATTCCGTGGCCAGTTAACGACGTCAGCTAATTCAGAAGCTCCGTCAATAAAGGTTAACTCTGCTTACAACGGATTGGTTCTAGTTACCTCGGACGGTAAAGAGCAAAGAATCAATCCGGATACCAGCATTGATATTTCCGGAAAACTGATTAACCGGGCAGGAAATATCTCTGTAAGCAGCGGAGGCGATGTTTACGCCGATAAAACAGCTTCGATTTCTGCCGGAGGTTCTTTAGGAATCACGGCAAAAGGTTCTATTACTCAGTCTTACAGAGGAGGATTGTTTAACGTCGGAGGCTCTGTTGAAGAGCTATGGAAAGACGAAGTCGGAAGCTTAGACACCCAATCCTCAGTCAGTTCAAATGCCGACCATGTGTACGGTCCGGGCAAACTTGGTAATGCAGACAATGGTCAAGCCGGAGACATGGTTGCCGGAGGAAGTATTTTCCTCGCAGCCGATGCGATTAACTTAAACGGCTACGTTCAAAGCGGTTATGCGAAATACGGTTTGACTTTGTCGGACACAGAAGTCGACAAGAAGATTTCTTCTATTAAGGCAAATTGGCAGGCACACGGATCACCCTCGGATGTCAACAGCAGAACACCGCAGTATGCCCTTCAGGAAGGCGGTCCTGTTTGGGATGAAGCTTCCAAGTCCTATAAGTATCAAGTCGCAGCCTGGTACGATCCGGTCAATGACAGGGTGATCGTCGATGACATTTCTCCGCAAGGCGGACAGATTTACATTACCGGAAGAGTGGCAAGCACAGGCGGCGGCCAATTGTCCGTGGCGAACGGTTCGGCAGACATCAATATCAACGTCGGCAACCGCGACGTTCTGCTTGGAAATGCCGATACCGGCAATATTGAGGGCCTGATTCAAATCACAGATACAAACTCGGGATTTAAAGATTCCGATAAGCCCGATAATGCGATTGCTAAGGTTACCGAAATTCGTAAAGGGAACGCTGTCGCTTACTGGCTCAACTCCGACGGAACTAAAACGGCTGGGACCAAAGTCCTAGATAGTTCTTACGACCCCTTGACCGACCAGTTATATGGCTGGACCGACGGAAAAGGTTCAACAACGGTCACTACTCGATATAACTCCCAAAAGTTTACCGTTTGGGATGCATTTGATTACGGCGAGCCTACAAACTGGGCGTCAGTAAATACGACAACAGTAACAGATGCAGACTTAGCAAACGGCTCGACCATTTGGGTAGCAGACCGTCCTGAAGGAAAGAATGAGAATTTTGAGGCTTGGACTACACAAGTGAGCAGTTCGGAGAGCTCAACGGTTACTCATTGGACAACTTATAACACTTGGGTCCACTTCTCAGGCACACATCACACTCAGAAAGTTACGACCACTTCGACTTCGACGCTTTATTCCTACACGGTAAAGGCTGACCATCAAGTAGGTACGTCTTTCTTAAGCGGAACCAATACAATCGTGATTGAAAGCGGTAAGTCAGTCCTGCTCGGAGGCGCTGTGAACGCCCAGGGCGGTTCTGTTAGCTTGATTGCAGGGAACAACATCCTCAATCAAAGCGGAGCCGCAGCAATAACCGGAGCATCTAATCTGACGTTGAAAGCAGCTTCAGGAGCAATTGGCTCAGAGGGGTCGGCGATTAAGTGGACTGCGGCGGGAAGTTCCGACAAGCAGTTAAATCTAACGGCAACCGCTGGCAAGTCTATTTATATTGATGCTAAGTATCTGAATTCAGGTGCCTCCGTTTCCGGATCCCTGAATGCCGGAGAAACGGTGTCTGCTGAATTCAGAGGCAGCGTTGACTTGAGTTCGCTTTCCGGACAAAAGATTTCTCTTGTTTCTCAAGAAGGCGGTATCAAGATTGACAGCCTGGATCACAAAGAAGCTTCTGATCTTTCTCAGCGTCTTGATCTGACGGCTGCGGGCAACATTTCTCTGAAATCCGTTGGCGATATTTCTGTCGGTAAAATCAGTACAAAGGGAGACGTGACGATTGATTCGGCCGGAAATATTTATGATGCGATTGATCGCTCGGATCGTGATGAGCGTTCGGCACAAAAACGCCTTGAAAGCTGGATTGAAGCCGGCATTCTAAAGTCTGACGGAACTTCTAACGAAGGGGCTCGGTTTGCTAAAGACGAACAAGACATAAAAAATGGTATTACTTCTGACTTTAATCGATATCAGGCTTACCTAAACCATGAGCAGGAAGCTAAAAATAGCGGTGTAAGAGCCTTAACAACTGAAGAGCAAAAGGATTTTGCCTCCTTGAAGTCCCGTTTCGAAGGCTGTTCTGCTGCCGAAGATGCGATTAACAAAGAAGCGAATACTCAAGGCTCGGCATTAAATCTTGTTCAAGCATCGAAAGACAATTACGGCTGGACGCAAAATGAACTGCTTTTTGCAGTATCCGACGCCATCCTCAATCCTGATCCAGGATATGTTCCTGAGTCAGGTGTCGCCAATATCAAAGCAGCAAACATTACGTTGAAGTCCGGCGCCGGAATCGGTCAGGAACTTGACGGTCATACGGCAAACATCAGTGATTTGAATGCTTCGACAGAAAAAGGCTTGAACCTCTACAAGCTTTTAGCTCGAGCAGAAGCTAATGACGTTACTTGGAACAAAGAAGCGGGCACTCTGACGATCAACTTAAAGAAAGCCTTTGAAGTCCATCAGAGCAGCGACACGAAATTAAATGCCGATGCAGTAAACAGCATTTATCTACAGTCTGACTCTGAAAACACATTGAATCTCGGTTCCCTTTCTTCTCAAAACGGAGATATCCGTCTCACTGCTACAAATGGAATCACTCTATCTGGAGAGGGTGCGGTTAAAGCTAAAGACTTGATCCTGAGAGCAGGGGTGGGTTCAATCGGATCTGCCGACAAACTTCTTAAAACGGCGATTACAGGATCGGCCGTGTTCTCCGGCAACGGAGGCGTATTTGTTGATCAAGATGGAACGCTTAATCTCCAATCCGTGGCCAGCGGTAAAGATGTTGTATTGAAGGCTGACAATATTTATTCCGCTAAGGACGCGACAGGACAGGCCGGGCGCATCAGCGGCACTAATTTCGCTTTTGAGACAGCGGGGGACGTAGGTCAGACAGATGCAGCTTTGATATTGGATTCAGTCAATGACTTTAATGTTGTTCTGAAAGGCAAAACTCAGAATGTTTACCTTCAAGCCAATAGAGATTCTGAAATGTCTTTGTCGGTGACCGAAGAGACAGTTACTTCAAATGTTGAGATCTCGACGGAAGGTTCTCTGACAGTTAAAAAACTGGTTTCAGAAAACGGAGAGATCGAATTTAATGCCAAAAAGACATTAACAATTGAAGAGATTCAGGCCAAAAGAGATGTGGCGGCTGAAGCTAACACGATCTACCTTAACGGAACAGCGAAGACCTCTGAGGGTAATCTGACTCTTAAGGCTGGCTCGTTGCTTTCGGTCGCAGACAATTCCACCCTTTCAGCTTTAAACGGAACCCTTGATCTTTCTGCACCGGAAACGACTTTCGGAAAAGCGCTAACATTGGAAGCTAAAAAACTCGGCGTTACTGCAAGCAATGATATTTCTTTGACGGGCAGCCGTCTAACTGCAGGAACAGACGGCCTTTCGTTAGTTTCTTCCGAAGGATCTGTCTCCATTATTGGCGGCGCATTAACGTCTCAGAACTCTATAAATGTTTCATCAGCTAAGGACACGACAATCAGCAGAACTGCTGTTTCTTCAGAAGGAAACGACGCAGAGGCCGGAGTCTTTTTGAGTTCTTCTGAAGGCGCCGTCAAAGTCAGTGACGGCTCGATCAATTCGAACGGTTCCGTCAAACTTTCTGCTGTCACAGACGCGCAGCTGACAAATGTTTCCGTGTCAGCTAAGGGAACGGGAGAAGGCAGCGGAGTAGAAGTGAATTCCTCTCAAGGTTCCGTCATGATCGATGCCGGAAAACTTGACTCTCAAAGTTCTATCCGACTTACTTCAGCAGCCGGCACACAAGTGACAGGAGCCGGTCTAATCGCCGCCGGCACTGGGGAATCGGAAGGCTTATTTATTAACTCAAATGGAGGAGCGGTTGAGGTAACAAGCAATACAGTAAGTTCAGGCTCAGTTATCGAAATTTCGTCTCAAAAGGATGCCAGTCTAACTGTTGAAAGTTTGAATGCAGATGGCAAACTCGATGTCGAGAGTAAAGAAGGAAGCATCAACGTAAGTTCAGAAGCGAACGGCAACACAGGCGGTTTGCAGGCCGCAGCAGAAAACGGTTCTGTTACGTTGAAGGGGCTCACTGTCGATTCTTCAACGGACATTGATGTTCTGGCGAAGGATAGTATTTCCGTTACCGGCGGCTCCTTAAAGAACAAGGATGGTTCTAATTTGATCTTGGTGTCGAAAGAAGGCAATTTGAACCTTGCTCTGAACGAAAAGAATCTTTCCGCCGATACGATCACCTTAAAAGGAAAAGGCGAACTTAATCTCACGGGTTATACGCTTGTTGCTTCCAAAGGCGACTTGAAGGTTTCTGCCGGCGGATTGAATATCAAGGATGCCTCTTTGAGTACTTCGACACCCGGCTCGGTTCTCCTCTCCGCTGAGGAAGGAAACGTTGATTCCAATAACAAGACCAGCATTGATTCTGCCGGCAGTCTGGAAGTGGGCGCAGCAGGGAAGGTCGATTTATCCGGAGCTAAGGTTGAATATTCAGAGTTCGGGGTATTGCGTCTGGTAGCGGGATCAACCGATTCTGATGCTCTTAAAGTCTTTGCTCATGAAAACAATACATTTAAAGGCGCAGAAGTCGTACTGGACAGCGCCGGAGGATTGATTTTTGCAGCTGAAGCCTCCATTACAGTTGAGACTTCTTCCGGACAAGTCGTCTTGAAAGGACAGAAAATTGATCTCAAATCCGGTTCCTCTGTCAAAGCTGCAGGGGAAGCAATTGTTCGCGGATACGACAGTCTGGTTCTTGGAGATAAAATTTCTGTCGGAGGCAGCAGTGTATCTATCACCGGCGGTCAACAAGCCTTCAGCCTCGGAAATAATGTTTCTCTGACAGCAACAAACGGCGGAATTGAAGTTCTGGGAGACGCCGACGCGACGCTTGGCGGATCGCTCAACGTGAATGCTTCCTTGAAAGATCCGTCAGCGGGAGACGAAGCTCCGATCCGGATCGGAGCTCAGGGAGTTTTAAACGTTACGGAAGACAAATTCGAAGTCATTGCTGAAAACGGCAGTGTCGATATCTTTGGTGGAAACGGCCTGAATATCAAGAATGATTTAACGATCGTTTCTGCGTCCGACAGCTCTTTAACCTCGGAACGCGGTTTAATTGATATCGGAAATAAAGCGACGGTGAAAGCCGGGACGCAAAGCGGATTAAGTCAAGAAAACCCGCTCTATGGAAAAGTCAGTGTCATCGCCGGAGACAGCTTTACTATCGGTGATGAAGCTCAAATCCTTTCTGACGATTTATTGGTTTCTGCCCAAAAGGATGTTCGATTTGGTGATAAAGCGACGCTCGTCGGTGCCACAGACGGAGTCACAGTAAGAAGCAGTGAAGGTTCGATCTACATGGGTGAGAACCTTACGGTGACTTCTAAGGCTGTCAAAACTTTGTTTGAAGCTGGAAAAGATATTGTGATCGATCGGGATGCGAAACTCGACAGCGAAGAAAATTCTGTGGTGTTCAGTGCCGGAGAGAATATAAGGTTCGAAGAAGACTTTACGGTTCATGGAAAAGGATTTGAACTCAATGCCCTAGGCTCGCTGCTTGTAGGAGACAGAGCAACGGTTCAAACGAAATTCGGAAAATACGAGACGGGTTCGATAGAATCTTTGCCGCAAACGTCTATTGACGTGAAGGGAGATGTTAGATTCGGGAATGATGCAACCTTCCGTACGACGATGCTGTCTATGAACGCGGGAGATGATGAAAATCACACCTCAGGAAATATAGCATTTGGAGAAAGGGCATCTATCCAGACCACTGTTCTTGGTGCAGTGATCGACGCTGAAGGAGATATTGCTTTCGGCGCTGGCGCAAATATCCGAACTCAGGAAGATCAGGCAGATTCTTATGTTCGAATCTCTTCGCGCGGTCAAACGAGTTTTGGAGAAAACGCCTATGTCACGTCTGGAACGACCTTAGACATTATCGGCAACAAGGGCATTTTCTTGGATAAGGGCGCCGTTCTTCAATCGAAGCTTGAGGTCGGCTCTAAGAACCATACGTCACTGGTTTCAGAGCATGGCGACATCAGGCTGGGAGAAAACTCCGTCGTCCAAGGTCAAACGGCTTACATCCGAACCGGAGATGAGTCGGGTGTCGGAGGCGGTTCTATCGAGCTGGGAGATAATTCTCAAGTCAGCGCGAAAGACAACGTCAGCATGACTGCGACAGGCGATGTGGTTCTCGACGGACAATTCCTCTCAACCTCTCTCAATGAAACGGTAATCAAATCTTCTGAAGGAAACGTTGTCCTCAAAGATGCATCTGAATTGATATCCTACGGAGATGTGTACTTAGACGCCGCTGGATCTATCGATATCGGCTCTGAGTCCTTCATTTTTGCCGGTAATGATCCGGATGCTTCCAATCGAGTTGGCAAGAAGGACGTTTCCTTCAGTGCCGGGCAAGATGTCACAATTGGAAAGGGCACGGTTGTTCTGACTCAAGCTGACCTGAATATTGAAGCAAAACGGGGTTCGGTTGTTTTTGAAGAGGAATCAGCTGTTGGTGTCCTCAGCTCTTCTGAAGATGAGGAAATCAACCGTTTGGCGGTTTCTGCCGGGAAGGACTTTACGATAAAAGACACCGTAATGCTGTTTGCTGCCGAAGAGGCGCAATTGAGAGCCGGGGAAAACTTCGAGCTCGGTCAAGGCTCCGTCTTGGCTGGGGACGGTCTTGTGAAAGTAGAGGCCGGGAAAGATGTGTCCTTGAAACAGGGCTCCGGAATTGAAGGATTCTCTTCTGACGGAGTGGAAAACTTCGAAATTTCTGCAGGAAGAAACCTCTACCAAGACGCTTCTGCCGACGGCATTGCGTCCGATCGTCTGGAAGTTTCTGCAGGCGGATCGGTTGAGTTACTAGCTCAGAAATCAGCCAAGGATAAAGAGCTGGGAAATCGAGTTGATGAATTGATTGTATCTGCCGGTTCGGACATTAATTTGGTCCTGAACGGTCAGAAGCAGGAAATTCAGATTAATGAAGAAAAAGGCAATATCATCAACGGAAATCTGGCTATAGAAAATTACAACGGTCCGCTTTCAGTTGGATATGAACTGACTGTTAACGGTCAGGCTGAAATGAAAGCCGACAGTGTGTTACTTAAAGATCTTCAAGCGTCTCGGGATATTTATCTCGAAGCCAACGGCGAAATTCGAGCCAATGGGTTAGTGTCCGGAGCGGATGTCACGATTGTCCAGCGCTCCTCAGATCCGTCTGCCGCCGTTGCGGTCAAAAATGTCGATGCCGGAGATCAGATCTTTGTCCTGAATGCTGGCGGTCCGGTATCCTTAGAAAAATCCGTTTCCGGTAATTCAACAATGATATTTGTCTCTCAGGATGGGTATAAGCCGGATAGGAACGTTATTTCTTCAAGATCCAACAGGGTAGGGATTTTCGCGGCTGCACCGCAAATGCTGTCGGTGTTCGATCGCTTTGGTCGCGAAATCTCTTATTTCAGTAAGGATTCTTTGCAAGCTGACCAGCGCCATCAACATTATGCGTTATATCGTTATGGAGAAGACACGCACATGCCTGCTTCGCGTTTATTTTTTAACGGATACAGAGCTGAAAGCGTAAGTCCTTCGAATGGTCTGATAAAGGAAGCTCTACTTTTTGTAACCAACCGGTGGCAGGTTAACATGGGAGAAGAGGGAATCGGAGAGGAAGTCGAAGACTGATGAAATGAGACCGAAAAGTCCGGTCTCCGCGGAGCCGACCTCCTCCTCTTCGTGTAGAGGAAGAGGAAAGAGGTCAGGAAGCCGCTGTAATCCGGGCTTCTTCCGATAATTCCGTTTTTTGGTCAGACGGCTTGGCTGAAGCTTTCCTTTTTTTGTATTGTGAGCGAATGATGGAATAAAGAATTAAACCGATTAGAATCATGCAGATTGGGCTTGAGAATATTCCCCAAAGCAATTGACCGACATCTCCTTGTACCAAAGCCAGGGCACGCGCTAATTCACTTTCAGCCATTGTGCCGAGTACCAAACCTAAAACCAAAGGTTCTCTGGGAAGGTTGAAGTGCTTCATTGCACATCCCAATGCTCCGAAGCCTATCATGACCCAAACTTCAACAATTGAGCCGTTGACGGCGTACGAGCCGATCACTGCTAACGCAAGCACTAATGAAGCAAGGATGGGTTTAGGCATCGCCAGCAATTTGACGCAGTATTTGGCACAAAGGATTCCGATGGGAATGAAAGCGACATTAGCGATGAGTAAACTGAAGATAAAGCTGTAAACAGTCTCAGCATTCTCTTGGAAAAGCGTTGGCCCGGGCTGGAGTCCATGAATCATCAGCCCGGAGATCAATACAGCCGATACGGCGTTGCCCGGGATGCCTAACGTAAAGGCAGGAACGAGCGAACCGCCGACTACGGCATTGTTGGAAACTTCTGAAGCCAAAACGCCTTCGGGGCAGCCGGTGCCGAAATGACTCGGATCTTTGGCGGATTTCTTTGCGTCATCGTAGGCAATAAATGAAGCGATGGACTGGCCGGCTCCCGGGACGATGCCGATTATGATGCCAATGATTGAGGCTCTGAGAGTCAGCATTTTGTATTTCAGGATTTCTCTCATCTCGCGGATAATTCCAGAGCAGGAAACCGAACTTTCGACTTTAACGGCATCTTTTTCGTCTCTTAACATTGAGACAACTTCCGGAAGAGAATAGAGGCCAATTAATGCAGTCACTAGAGATAAACCGTTGAAAAGTTCCGGCAGATCAAAGGTAAAGCGCGCTTCCCCAGTAATCGGATGCATTCCTACAATCGAAAGTAAGAGACCAAAAATACCGGAGATCATTCCTTTAACAATATTCTTTTCTGAAAGCGCAGCGATGATGGCGACTCCGAAAAGCGCCATGATGAAATATTCCTGAGAGCCGAATTCCAAAGCCAAACGCGCTAAAGGAGGAGCAAGAAATAAAAGGGCAAAGACAGAGAGAATTCCGCCGACTGCCGAACCGATCGTAGATAACGCTAAGGCGCGAGAAGCCTGTCCTTTCTGAGTCATCGGATAACCGTCAAGTAGCGTGCAGCAGTTCGAGGGAGTTCCGGGAATATTTAACAGAATTGCACTGATGGAGCCGGCGTAACTTGAAGAGGCATAAATGGCACCGAGAAGGGCCAGTCCCATCGCTGGGCTCATGCTGAAAGTGAAAGGTACCAGAAGGGCAACGCCCATAGTGCTCGTAAGTCCCGGCAGAGAGCCCACGACAATGCCCAGAATTGTCCCTAGGAGAACCATCCCCAGCATTCCGGGTTCCAATGCTTGGAAAAAAGCAGGAAAAAGTGCTGAAAGATCCATAGCGGCCCTCCTAAAAAGCCCATATCTCGCCGACAGGCAATCGTGTGCCAAGAAGCAGCGTAAAGAAGAGATAAACGCCGGCAAGGAATAAAACAGTCACTCCCAGATAGATCAAAAGATTCTTTTTACGGACGTACCCGAATCCGGCCATCACCAGTATTAAAAATAAGAATGTCGAGAGATAGTAGCCAAGCAGGGGGATAGCAGCTGCATAGGCTCCGACTAACAAGAGGACTGACAAAGAAAGTGGAAAACTCAGTTTGTGAAAGTTAAAGGAAAGCGACAGTTTTTCAGTTTTAATTTTTCTGAAGAGGGTGACGGCATTAAGGGCTGAGAAAGACACGAAAAGCCAGCCTAAGAAGACCGGGAACTGTCGGGAGTCCGGTTCATAAGAATAGCCTTTCCATAAGATCAGACTCCCCGCGAGCAAGAGAAAAGCAGCCAAAAACGTTTCTTTTCGGGTGTTTTCTTGTTCCATGATTGACTCCCGACAAAATGTTAGAAGAGGTTCTTGTTTTCTGAGACTAGTTTGGAGGTCTGAGAGACAATTCTTTGAGTTTCTTGGGCGTTTTTAAAGCCGATATCCAGCTTGAGTTTCTTGGTTTCAGCGATGAAATCCGGATCTTCGCAAATCCCTTTGATGCCGTTTTCTAACTTAGTTAATACTTCGGGACTTAAGCCTTTGGGCGCGCAAATGCCGCGGATAGCTGCGCCTGCAGGCGCGATATCTTTTCCGAAAGCTTCTTTGGCAGTGGGAGCGGAGGCTGCGGACTGATCAGCGAATACCACGAGAATTTTAAGTCCGTTGCCGAGCTGCTTTTGTGCGGCAGAGAGTGTTGAAGCACAGAGGTCAACTTTTTTACCCATCAATGCTGTAAGTGCCTTACCTGAGCCGTTGAAGGGAACGAAATTTGTCTTAATACCAAGATCTTTTTCAGCGATCAGATGCTGGAGCTGAACATTAGACTGCGGACCGTCTCCGGCGACATTCAAAGTTTTGGTTTTAGCTGCTTTGATGAAATCAGCTGCTGTTGTATAAGGACTGTCCTCGTTGACAACCCAGACAATTGGGTCAGATTGAACAGCTGCTATGAAGGTGAAATCATCCATAGAGAAAGGCACATTCTTACGCAGTTCCTTGATCATGATCATTGAAGGTAAAGAAGCCGCACCGATTGTGTAACCATCCGGTTTGGCTTTACTCAGAAGGGTCCAGCCGATTTGGCCGCCGGCTCCTGGTTTATTGTCAATGGTAAGAGTTTGACCGAGATGTTTTTCAGCGTATTTGCCCATGATGCGAAGAAGAATGTCATTGCCGCCTCCTGCGCTAAAAGGCACGATCGTCAAGAGCGGCTTAGAAGGATAAACATCCGCAGCGTAGGCTGAACCGGCGCCAAAGAAGCTTAAGGCAGTGAGAACGGAGAGGGAGGAGAGGAGTTTTCTGCGTTTCATGGTGTTGTCCTTGGGATGGAAATAAAGTTTTTGAGATAATTTTGATTAGAGCGTCGGATGGTCTTTGTCGAAAATTACTTTTCCATCGGCGACAATGGTCGGATGCCACATGATGAGATCGTAATGACAAGGAGCCTTGGTAACTCCGCCCAGTGTGAGACTTGTGCCGATGCCGATATGACAGGTACCGAGGACTCCCTCGTCTTCAAGCATGATTCCGCACATGCGACACTTTGGATTCAATCCAATCCCGAGCTCTGCAATGTTGTAGCTGTTTTTATCGCCGTGGCTGGCTAAATCTTTGCGAAGAATTTCTGCAGCTCTTCCGCCTTTGATTTCGGTGATAAAGCCGCCTTCGACTTTGCATATGACAGGTTCATCAACAAGGCCGATTCCGAGGTACGGAATAGAAGCATCGCATACGATAACCCCTTCAGCGGTTCCCTCGATAGGTGTGGTATTGGCTTCAATCGTTGGAATGGTAGAGAACTGACCTTTTTCAACGACGCAGTAAAGTGCATTTCCGCGCCGACCTTTCGTATTAAAGCGAAGATCGGTTCCTCCCGGAGAGGTGATATGAATCTCTTCAGCATTTTCCAAGGCTTTGGCTACGGCAATGCAGGTTGGTTTGATTTGGTCAAAGTCAGCTTCTATCCCGCCGTGCATCATAACTTCAGGGGTGAAATCTGTCATGACGATGATTCGAGCTCCGGCTGCCGCCGCATTTTTTACTGCATGTGTATGGGTAATAGAGTAACTGACGGGCACGATCACGACGTCCGCATTTTTCATGGCTGCGGCCACGGCGGCAGGTGGTTCTTCTCCAGCCCGTCTTCGAGGCTTCATGCTCATAATCATAACTTCAGCACCTCGGTCACAGGCAACGGCAGCAACGGCTTTAGCGATATCTGTTTTCGCATAGTCAGTGACCAAAAGGACAGTTTCTCCTGGCTGCACTTTTGTAGCAACGTCGACTAAGGTCTTGGCTCCCTTCATCATTAGAAGTTCTTTCATCACTTTTCCTTTCTTTGCGCCATCATCGTGCAGTCGCACCAATTTAGGGCATCCCTGCACAACCGTGACGCGTTTAAGTTAGGTTATTGAGGCTTTGAAAACTAGTCAGGTTGATTATTGGTTTAAAGATTTTGCTAGGTTTCAAAATAATCTATGCAAGAACTATGCCAAGTTTGCGTTATCTCATTGAACGAGTTGTATGAAAGTATCGTTAACTTAAACACTGCCTCTTTCCGAGAACATCAGGAAAAGAGCAAGCATGAAACCAATATCGGGTGAGATAGGAAAAAATATCTAAAAATAAATAAATGTTAAGGGGTGAATGATGTTAATCAAAGTGGTCACTCCGAACTGAGATCGGTAGGAAATACAGGAGAATTTTTAAAAAGTCCTGCCTCACAGTGTTTCCTCGCATTTTCAGAAGTTGACGGTACTAATACAGTGGATGGAGAAATCGCTCGGAATTAAAATGAAAACCACTCCAAAAATAAAACAATTAACTTTAGCCTGCTTTTTGGCTGCGGCCGCAGTGACGATTAATTCTGCTGGAGCTGCAGAATCCGAATTTCAAACGAAAGAATATTTTTCTTCCAACGGACTTGATTTAATTAATGCAGCCTCTGCCTACGATCAGGGATATACGGGAAAAGGTGTTCTCATTGGCCTTTTAGATACTCCTATGAGAGAAGATCACCCGGAATTGTCAGGCAAGTTTGAAGTGATCGCTGCCTTGGATAAGACGGTCACTTGGTCGCAAATCCTGCCACTTGGACTCAGGATGTAAGCCACGGTACTCATGTCGCCTCCATCATGGCGGCAAAGAAAGACGATATCGGTATGCATGGTGTTGCTTTTGACAGCAATGTAGTTGGACAGGTCTATATCGGTTTACAAAGTTACTATTTCGCCGATGACAAAAAATTCTTTCAAGCGCACCCGGAAATAAAAATTCTGAATAACAGCTGGAATGGAATGGCGGTTGACAAAAGTTTTGTTCCAAATGGTGAGGTGTATTCTGTCCAAGAGGCTAAAAAGCTGGCTATGACCGAAGGTGTTAAACCTCATTCCGGTCAGTTAGTAAAGTGGGCGATTGAAAATCCGAACAGTTTGGCGGTGGTAGCTGCGGCAAATGACGGCTGGGTGTCTCCCTCATTTATGGGAATGCTTCCGCGTTATTACGGTTCCGAATTAGGAAATTGGGTTACGGTTGTGTCTCTAAATCCGTTAGATGCAACGCGCAAAGACGGCAAGATTTCACTTGGACCGACAGGCTTGTCGTTGTTCAGCAATATCGCAAGAGGCGCAGAACTGTTCACAGTCTCGGCACCGGGAGGATATATCTCTGCCGCAGATGCGGTGACGAACGGCTATACAATCAAATCCGGAACCTCCATGGCTACGCCGCAAGTTAGTGGCGCCGCAGCGCTAGTCGCACAGGCCTTTCCTTGGATGAATGGAAAGCAGCTGGCGGACGTCATTTTGACGACCGCTAACAGCAATATCGAATGTCCGGATATATTGGTCGGTTTTGACGAGTCGACTGAAACGGCATTGGTTTTCTACTATTTTTCTACAGAAAAACCTTCTGAAGAACAGGTTATCAAGGCCCTAACGGAAACATATAACAAAGATCCTGAGGCTTGGGGGTACCGCTCTCTGAATTCAATGATCGAGTATTTTGTCAAAGATCATTTTGAGAAATCTGAGGCAGAGCAAGAACAAGACAAATATGTTCGTTTGATTCGTGTCACTAAGGAAGAGGTGTTTGGACAAGGTGTATTAGATGCCGGGAAAGCGGTCGGTGGTCCTGCACGGTTAGATGTGAACCGAATGTCTTCGAATTCCGTTAAGACTTATGCCGAATTTGGAAATACGGCGTACGCCTTTGAAGTCTTCGATACACAAGGTCATATGGCAGTTTTTAGCAATGACATATCGGAGCGACTGTGGGATGACAAATACCATCACGAGGAATACCGCACAGGTTTGCAAGGTATTTCTAGGCAGACTCGTTCTTCAGAGAATTCCATTCTTGCCGATAAAAAACCGGGTCTCATCAAAACAGGTTGGGGGATGCTGGCTCTGATGGGAACGAATACTTATTCTGCTCCGACTATTGTTGAGGGCGGATCATTAATGATCAACCCTCGCCCTGACGGATCAGGGGGTATCTTAGTTAATAGCTCAGTTTTGGTTCAAAAAGACGGCGGTCTGTTAGGTACCGGAACTGTCATAAATAGAGTGATCAACAATGGAGTATTTTTACCCGGGACGGACGAAGCGCCTTTTACGGTAGGCGATTACGAACAGGGGCCAACAGGAGATCTCCTCTTTATTGTGGACCGTTATGGGGCGCATAACCAGCTCAAAATTCTCAATACAGCAAAAGTGGAAGGAACGCTGTCGTTAGGATTGGAAAAAGCTTTTTATACCAACGAGTTTTCTCAAAGACTACAGCTGACGGATTTAATTTCTTTAGCCGATGGGGGGCAAAAACCGGAACTGAATTTCTCCGTCGTTCGTCTTATTAATGATTCTCCGACTTTGGATTTCGTATTAGAAAACAAAGGAGAAAACTTTGTTCTTTCCAGTTTGAGGCGAGGTGATAGTTATTCCCGCTATGCGCAGACGCCGGCTCAATATTCTCTTGGTCAAGCCTTGTATAGGATTGCGTCCGGTTCCGTATCCGATGATGGTTTGACGGACTTAATTGGAGAGTTGGACTTTTCGGATTTTGCCGGCAATAAAGTTCAATCGGCTTTAAAAAATGTCTTGCCCAATATTTATCTAGACGCCCAGAAGGCGGAACTGGATCAGAGCAGACTGCTCAATCGTTTTGTTTCTTCCGGGTTGCCGCAGAATGGAGTTTGGATGAAATCTCTTGCCTCTTTTGCCGACCGCTCCGGGACAGATCAAATCAATGGGTACAACACTCGGCAGGCTGGGGCAGTGGGCGGCTTGAGAACGAAAATTTCCGAGCAGCTGGAGACAGGACTTTTCTTCGGCGTCTCGGACCTAAATTTGAAGGAAGATGGTACCGGCAGTCATTACGACTCAACCTTATTCGCTTTCGGTGCAGAGGGACGTTATACCTCTTCGACTGTCCCGGGATTTTCTGCGTTCGGTAGCGTTTTTGTCGGGCTCTCTGATTCAAAAATTACAAGAAAATCATTGGATGAATGGCATAAAGCTCACTGGACGGGATTTACTTTTGGAACGCAATTAGGAGCCGAACTGCGGTTGTTGAGTCAAAAAGGGATATCAGCAGGGCCGTTCGCCTCAATTGATTACGTATTTAGCCATCGTCCTAAAGTTTCCGAGTCCGGTGGGTCGATCCCGCAAACTCTCTCTAAAAGCTCGAGAGGAGAAGTGAGTACGCTGCTTGGCCTGAAAATTGAGATGAAACAGGACCTTCAGCCGGGAATCCTGACTGCAGGCGGAAAAATCGGATGGCGACATTTCTATGGCAGCAAGAACATAAATGTAAGGAGCCGTTTTAATGCGTCCGAAGAAAGTTTTTATGCGCAGAGTGATTCCTACGGCAGAGACGCGTTAGAAGGAGCCGTAGGCTTTTCCTGCGAAACGAAATCCGGTATTTATGCGGGGTTTGAGGTTGTCGCATCAGTGGAAAGGAAAGAAAGAAGCCTAGGAGCGAATTTTAAAATCGGGAAACGATTCTGAAATTAGAACCAAAGGCATTCAAAAGAACTTTCACGTTTACCGGTACGTGGATGAATATGGGAAAAATTAATGAGGTGCTTCGTTTGGAAGCACCTCATTAAGCCAAAAGAAGGATTACTCCGAAGGACGAGAAGCAAGTTGGTCGAAGAGAGCTCTTTCTTCGGAGACAATTTTGGAAATTTCTGTCGCTATCAAATCCATAACTTCTCGATATAAGGGACTTTCTGAATTAGAGTTCCGGCAGTAAACACACAGAGGTGCATCGGGTCTGCCCCAACTGGGTAAGACCAGCTCCAGTTTGCCTTTTTGGATTTCCTCTGCCACAACGCCCAGTGTTACATCAACACTGATACCGACGTCTTTCAAAAGCATGCTTCTGCAATAAGATCCGTCGCCTTTGAGAACGTGGGGCAGACGTTCAATATCAATGCTTGTGCTTGGGTCTGAAGTTTTATTCGAACTCCTCTTTAGGAGAATCGGAGAAAACGCCGGACTTGTTTTGTACCTAAGAAGCACGACATGTTCTTCAAGGTCCTGAGCTTTTTTAGGCGCCGAATGTTCAGCTAAATATTTTTTTGAGGCAAGCAGGGGAAAGCGGTATTCTGCAATTTGTCTGCATGTTAGGGTAGGTTCTTCCTTTTGATAAAAACCAACGGAAATATCGGTTTCACGCTCCATTAGGGCCCTAAGCCCCATGTCAGCAGAAAATTCGAAAGTAACACTGCTGCCTTCACGCCGCTCATAGTTAACTAACTTTTCTAAGAGGGGTTCTTTATTAAGATTTATAGGCAGTGAAATACGGATATTGCGTTTAGGTATCTTCTGAAGATTAACGCCGATTTCACGACATTCATTTTCAAGACGGTCTTGGGCTGCAACGAACTCTTCAACAAAGGGAAAAATCTTTATTCCGTTTTCACTTAGTCTCATTGGACGCGGACGATGAAGCACTAAGAAGAAACCTAGTTCATCCTCCAATTTTGAAATCAGCCTCGAGGCATAGGGCAAGTCAATTCCGCATTCCTGCGCAGCATGGCTCAGTGTTCGACCTTGACCTATTAAACAAAAAATCTTCCAACTGAGTTTTCGGTCGTACAGTTTCATATCGACTCCTACAAACAAGTCTTGGTAATAATACCAATGAACAACTTGCGCGAAAGAACAATTTAGGATTTAGAAATCATACATTTTCATGAGTTCTACTTTTTCTTAACATGAAGGAAACCGTTCCGAAGTCCTTGTTTTCTTGGAGACTATATGTTCGAAAATCCTACATCTTTATTTCCTATGGTCAGAATTGTCCCGTATATGGGTGTGATTTGGACAATCCACGAAGCTTCCAAGCTTGGTTTTTACAATGGACATCCGGAATGGTGCAATGTTGGTCAGGGGCAGCCTGAGGTCGGAGAGATTCCGAAAGCGCCTCCGAGAATTAATTCGGTCAGCTTGGAAGAACTGATCGACGCCGCTTACGGTCCGGTCGGGGGAACTCCTGAGGTTCGAGCTGCGGTCGCTGATTGGATTAATAGGACCTATCGTCGTGGGCTGAAACCATATTCGGTGGAAAATATTTCTTTTGCTTCCGGCGGACGGTTAGCTTTGACGCGCCTGTTTAGTATTTTTAAAGACGGCAGTCGAATAGCCTATAAAAATCCGGACTATACCGCTTATGAAGATTACTTGTACCCGCTTCGTCATTCTTGCGAATTGATTGAACTAAGGGCGCAAGAGAAAAATGGTTTCATGGTTTCCGACGCAGAATTTTCCGAATTCATTAAACAATACAGACCGGACGCTTATATCTTCTCAAATCCATGCAATCCTACCGGTCAATCAGTAAAAGGAGGATCTTTAGCCAACTATGTGGACATTTGCCGTAAAGAAAATTGTCTTCTCGGATGTGATGAATTTTATGCGACATTTGCCTATGAAGAGGATGGTTCACCCTCGAAAGAACCGGTTTCGGTGCTGCCGTTTATCGAAGATGTTAATAAAGATCCTGTAGTTGTCTTTGACGGACTGACTAAAGGATTTCGCTATCCCGGTTGGAGAGCTGCGTGGATGGTCGGACCTAAATACTTAATTGAAATGGTTAACAGAGCTGCCAGCGCTGTTGACGGCGGTCCGTCGACGATCGTTCAGAGAGCGGCAATTGAAGAGCTTTCTTCCGGACACGCAGAAGCGGAATTGCTTGCCACAAGAAAAGAATTTGCCGTTAAACCTAAAAGTAACCGAAGGCGATCATTAAATTATCATTCCTAACAGAGATAAAAAG
>OAUK01000268.1_pt1 | contig 25676 bp, 25 predicted proteins | sample 1495131 | NCBI WGS metagenome assembly OAUK01 (sample SAMEA2580009, study PRJEB22360) | human gut metagenome | biome: human gut; feature: human-associated habitat; material: faeces | place: Denmark | collected 2008/2010 | reverse complement strand
GGAGCCTTTCAAACCAAGAAAAAAGCGGGGGAGTGGTTAGCCATATCCAATGCCAGATCCAATTATACACTGGGAAAGGCACAGCAGGACATGCTGGACGCGGGTGTCATAAAGGAATCTGAGAAAGAGGAGTACCATTTTGACAAGAATGATAACAGCGCCTACTGGGAAGGCCAGATAAACGGCAAAACGTATAAAGCCGTTTATGACGGCGATACCGGGGAGGGCAAGATTGAGTCTGGAAATTAAATCCTATATGTGGTACAATGAGCCATTATCGGAGGCTTAAGGCGGGAAGCATAAGATATGAGGAAAAAGGACATGAAGAAAAAGGGAAATTGTGCGTTTACTCTGGTGGAACTGATTGCGGTGGTTGCAATCCTGTCCATACTTTTGTGTATCGCGGTGCCTAATATGATGAACTATATAAACGCTGCCCATGAGGCAACCGCACAGACAGAGGCCCGGATTTGCGTGGACGCGGTCCAGCGTTATCTGAATGACGAGAAGGAAAAGGGTAAGCTGACCGGAGGAATGCTTCTCAGGCTAATGGGCCTGGATCTCAGCAATTCCGACGGGCCGTTAAAGGACTATATATCCGGTGGGCAGAAGGGAGCCAGAATCGTCTCTGTGGAGGCGGATCTGGCCACAGGCCGCCTGCAGGTCCTGAAATATGAAAACCGGTACTGCACCGTGAAACTGAATATTGACGAGGATGGGAATATAACGGAAGCATCAGATTAGGAGAGAGGCTGTAAAATGGAATTAATCTGGAGTACGGTACTGACGGTATGGGGATGGCTGCTGGACCACCTGCTGTATATCAATCTGGCATTTTCAATTATTATCATATTTTTTCAGCGCAGGGACCCCAGAAGTGTCTGGACCTGGCTTCTGGCCCTGTACTTCATCCCGGTGTTCGGAATCGTCTTTTACCTGCTCTTTGGCCAGGATATGAAGAAGAGCAGGATGTTCCGGGTGAAGGAAGTCAGCGACAGGCTGAACCTGCCGGTCAAAAGCCAGGAAGACATCATACGCTCCGACGACATGCCGGAGGAAATGATGGACCCCATGTCCAGAGATTTTAAGAGCCTGATTATCTATAATCTGGAGACATCGGGGTCTGTGCTTACGGTGAACAACCAGGTGCAGATATACACGGACGGGCAGGCTAAATTTGAGGCCCTGAGAAATGCCCTGCGCCAGGCCCGCAGGTTTATCCACATACAGTACTATATCATCAAGAACGATGAGCTGTTTGACTCCATTGTCCCCATTCTTCTGGATAAGGTGAGGGAAGGCGTGGAAGTGAGAATTCTGTGCGACGGCATGGGCGGCCGCTTCATGCCGAAGAAGCGCTGGGACCAGATGCGCAGTGCGGGGATCAAGGTGGGGGTATTCTTTCCTCCCTTCCTGGGATGGCTTAACCTGAGGGTAAATTACCGAAACCACCGGAAAATCGTGGTGGTGGACGGCAACACAGGGTTTGTGGGTGGCTTTAACATAGGCCGTGAATATATATCGCGGGACCCCAAGTTTGGCTACTGGCGTGATACCCATCTGGAAATAAAAGGGGAGGCAGCCATCAGTCTGCAGATCCGTTTTGCGCTGGACTGGAACTACGTGACAGGGGAGAACCTGTTTAAGGAAATCCGCTACTTCGGGGAGGAGGCAGAGTATGCCAGACGCCGGCTGAACGGCCAGATTCATGCTGTGTGGCCGGACCCGGACCATGTAAACGAGATGGTCTGCATGCAGATTATTACCAGCGGACCGGATACCAGGGAGCCCCATATACGGAATAATTACCTGGAGCTGTTTCACAAGGCAAAGCACCATATCTATATACAGACTCCCTACTTCATACCGGATGACGCCATATTTTCCAGCCTTAAGATTGCGGCCCTTTCAGGTGTGGATGTGCGGCTGATGATTCCCTGCAAACCGGACCATCCCTTTGTGTACTGGGCTACCTGTTCCTATGCAGGGGAGCTTCTGGACTATGGGGCCAGGGTTTACGTGTATGAAAACGGCTTCCTTCACTCCAAGGGCATTATGATAGACGGAAGGGTGAGCTGCTATGGAACAGCCAACATGGATATACGAAGTTTTGAACTGAACTTTGAGGTCAATGCCACCATTTATGACGAGGAAGTCACGGGCCAGCTGGAGGAGGCCTTTATGAATGACCTGCCCCACTGCCGGGAAATCACCAGGGAAGAGTATGCGGACAGGAATCTGTGGATGCGCATAAAGGAACAGTCCAGCCGCCTTTTGTCGCCGCTGTTGTAGAGGAATCCCGGGGATGCCGAAACCCTTCAGAGGGAAAATCCCCGCAGCTTGGTAAATCCCTGCCCCGGGAACACGGAAAGTTCTGGAAAAGCAGCTGTCTGCGAATAGAAGGCAGCTGCACAGGCTCATACTAATGGCTATGAGAGCGCAGACAGGACAAATCAACCACGAAAATAAAATATACGAATTATTTCTTAACTTTTGCAGATGCGGAATCGCAGGATGGTGTCTGGAGGTCATGTTTACCTCAGTGGACTCCATCATGGCCGGGGACTGGCGGCTTATAGGCCGTACCTCCCTTATCATGTTTCCCATCTATGGCATGGGAGCTCTCCTGCTTCCCATAAGCCGGTTCATAGACAGCTGGCTTACCGGTCTTCCGGGACTGGAGGACGCAGGTCAGGACAGGCTCAGCCGTGTTGGCCGGTCCATACGGCACGGACTGATTTATATGGTTCTGATTTTTATTGCGGAATATATAACCGGTATATGGCTTACCAGTATAGGAATCTGTCCATGGGACTACTCCCTGTGGCCCGATAATGTGGGCGGGGTCATACGGCTCAAGTTCGCACCACTCTGGTTTATGACAGGTCTCCTGTTTGAATATCTCACAAAGCCCAAGGGCGGCGATTAAATGACAAACCTGGTTGCAGTGTATTGTATTTAAGCCGTCCTTTTTGATATAATGGAAAATAAACATTTCTTGACATATAAATAAGGATGTATAAAGGAGAAGGCAATGATACGTATTATATTGGTGGCCATGACTGTCATATTATACCTGATTTTTTCCGTGCCGTTACTGGCCGTACTCAGGTTCAGGGCCAAAACGGACCCTGTGGGAGTCCAGAAAGTGAGTCTTGGAAAGATTCAGGGGGTGTTCCGTTTTATATTGAAGCTGGCAGGCGTTACATACGAGGTGCAGGGGCTGGAGAACATACCGTCAGACAGGGCTGTCCTCTATGTAGGCAACCACAGGAGCTACTTTGACATACTGGTGGGTTATATGACGGTTCCGGGGCTGACCGGGTTTGTGGCTAAGAAGGAAATGTTAAAGATACCCCTTCTGCGCACCTGGATGCAGAGGGTCAATTGTCTCTTCCTGGACCGCGTGGATATAAAGGAGGGCTTAAAGACCATCCTGGAAGGCATCGAGAAGGTGAAATCCGGCGTATCCATATGGATATTCCCGGAGGGAACCCGCAATGAGAACCAGGAGCTGACTCAGCTTCTGCCGTTCCATGAGGGAAGTCTGAAGATTGCGCAGAAAAGCGGATGTCCTGTTATACCGGTGGCCATCACGGGTACGGCAGAGATATTTGAACAGCACCTGCCCTTCGTAAAGCCCAGCCATGTGTGCATACGCTACGGGGAACCTATCTATATCAAGGAGCTTCCGGCTGAAAAACGCAAGTTTCCAGGGGCATATACAAGGGATGTGATAGAGGGTATGCTGAAAGAGATGAAGGAAGAACAGGAGCAGGATAAATAACCATGGAGAATCTGGATTTACAGGAAATCAGAGGCCAGCTGGATGAGATAGATACCAGGCTGGTGGAATTGTTTGAAAAGCGGATGGAGCTTTGCGGCCAGGTGGCGGAATTTAAGATTGGAACGGGAAAGGCTGTATACGACGGACAGCGGGAAAAGCAGAAGCTGGCCGCAGTGGCAGCCATGGCCCACAGTGAATTCAACCGGAAGGGAGTGCATGAGCTCTTCTCACAGATTATGACCATCAGCCGCAGGCTGCAGTACCGCCTTTTGGCGGAGCATGGCAAGGGCGGTGATACCGGATTTACCATGGTGGACGAGCTGAAGAGGGAAGGTGCGCGCATTGTCTACCAGGGAGTGGAGGGGGCCTACAGCCACAGGGCAGCCCTCCAGTATTTTGGGGAAGATGCTGATGTATACCATGTTCCGGTCTTTGAGGATGCCATGATAGAGGTGGAGGGGGGAAGGGCTGATTATGGAGTTCTTCCCATCGAGAATTCCCTGGCAGGGGCCGTGATTGACAATTACGATAATCTGCTGAAGCATGACATATACATTGTGGCAGAGACAAAGGTGGCAGTGGACCACGCGCTTTTAGGCCTGCCGGAGGCCTCCCTGGAGGATATCAGGCGTGTATATTCCCATCCCCAGGGACTGATGCAGTGTTCAGGGTATCTTGGCGCCCACAGGCAGTGGAGCCAGATAAGTGTGGAGAATACAGCCGGGGCAGCCAAGAAAGTACTGGAAGAGGGGGAAGTTCCCACGGCAGGAGCACTTTACGGCCTTAAGGTTCTGGAGGCCTCCATCAACAACAATAAGAACAATACCACCAGGTTCATTATCGTTGCCAGGAAACCCATGTACAGGAAGGATGCGGGAAAGGTAAGCATCTGCTTTGAAGGTTTACATAAGAGCGGCTCCCTGTATAATATGCTGGGAAACTTTATTTATAACGATGTGAACATGCTGATGATAGAATCCCGCCCCATAGAGGGACGCAGCTGGGAATACCGGTTCTTTGTGGATGTGGAGGGCTCGCTGGGCGACCCGGCAATCCGCAACGCACTGTTGGGAATCTCCGAGGAAGCGGTCAGCATGAGGATTCTGGGAAATTATTAGGGAGGCAGGAAGGTCATGGATATCAAAGATTTAGTAATATATAGAAACCTGGAGCACCAGGAGCTGTTTCGTGATATAGCCCATCTGATGGGATACGCACAGGGAGGGCAGGAGCCTGACGGTGCGTCCTGCGGCGGACGACTGACGGAGCTGGCTGTTAAGTACGGATTTGAGGGAAACCTCTGGCATTGTTTCCTGGCCTTCTGTCTGGCAAACAATGAAAATGCATACACTACCACATGTGAGATAACAGGACCGGCGGGCGGTTCCCTGGATGAGCTGGCCAGGGAGGACTGCCGGATCTTCAAGGCCCTGTTTGATTACGATATACGAAACCTGGAACCCTCCGGACTGTGGGCCCTGATGGAAGACTATAAACCGGCCAGGAAGGACAGCCGTGTATTTAACCGCCGGGTCAGAAACAGGATTGTAAACCTGGCAGTACAGCTGGAGGAATCTGCGGATGCAGGGGAGTTCCAGGACCATGTGGTGGATTTCTACAGGGAATTCGGTGTGGGAAAATTCGGGCTCAATAAAGCATTCCGCATCATCGAGAGGGAGGAAGGCCAGCCTGTTATCATCGACCCCATTATCAATGTGGAGCACATATATTTTAAGGATATAGTTGGCTATGAACTTCAGAAGCAGAAACTCATAGAGAACACAGAAGCCTTCGTGGAGGGAAAGGAAGCCAACAATGTACTTCTCTTCGGAGACGCGGGAACAGGCAAGTCCTCCAGCGTCAAGGCGGTGCTCAATGAATATTATGGCAGGGGTCTGCGCATCATTGAGGTATATAAGCACCAGTTTAAGGCGCTGTCCGATGTGCTGGAGCAGATTAAAGACAGAAACTACAAGTTCATTATTTATATGGATGACCTGTCATTTGAAGATTATGAGCTTGAGTATAAGTATCTGAAGGCGATTCTGGAGGGAGGGCTGGGCAAGCGTCCTGGCAACGTGCTCATCTATGCAACCTCCAACCGCCGCCACCTTATACGTGAGAAGTTCAGCGACAAGCGGGAGCGGGACGACGAGCTCCACAACAACGATACGGTGCAGGAAAAGCTGTCCCTGGCAGCACGGTTCGGTGTCACCATCTATTACGGCTCACCGGATAAGAGACAGTTTGAGACCATTGTAAAGGCGCTGGCGGATCGCCATGGCCTGGATATGCCGGAGCAGGAGCTTTTTGCCGAGGCCAACAAGTGGGAACTGAGCCACGGAGGTTTGTCGGGAAGAACGGCTGCGCAGTTCATAACCCATCTGAAGGCAAGGCAGTAGGTTCTGTGCGGGACTTCTTTTACGTAAATTTTACATAGTTTTTACCGCCTTTCGATGTATGATGGGAGGAGGCCGTATATAATAACCATGAGTCAACCTATAAGGGACCGATAAGGAGTTGAGAAAAGTGGCAGTTCGGACATTTGCGGCGATTGATGTGGGTTCATTTGAGCTGGAGCTGGGTATCTATGAGATGACCTATAAGACAGGAATCCGGCGTATTGACCACGTACGCCATGTAATAGCTCTTGGTAAAGACACCTACAGCACAGGTAAGATAAGCTATGAGCTGGTGGAGGAGATGTGCCAGGTACTGGAGGAATTTGTCCAGATTATGAAGTCCTATAAGGTAAAGGACTACAGGGCATATGCAACCAGTGCCATGAGGGAGGCGCACAACCGCCAGATTATCCTGGACCAGATCCGGGTGAGGACAGGGCTTACGGTGCGCATTATCAGTAATTCAGAGCAGCGGTTCATCAGTTATAAGGCCATAGCTGCCAAGGCAGCAGAATTTAATAAAATTATCCAGAAGGGGACCGCCATCGTGGATGTGGGATTCGGAAGCGCGCAGCTGTCTCTTTTTGACAAGGATTCTCTGGTGACCACTCAGAACCTGCCCCTGGGCACCCTTCGCGTAAGGGGGCTGTTAGCCAGGATACAGGCCACTGTGGAAGAGCACAAGCAGCATATAGAGGAGATTGTGGACAATGAACTGTTCACCTTCCGGAAGATGTATCTGAAGGACAGGGAAATCACAAACCTCATTGGCATCGGTGAGAACATTCTTTATATTATCAACAGGCTGGACCTGAATACCTACGGGGATAAGGTTGACGCGGCCACGATGAACCGTTTCTACGAGCGCATGTGCCAGATGACAACGGATCAGATCGAGGAGCGATTCGGAGTCAACAGCGAGTATGCGTCCCTGCTCCTGCCAAGTGTGGTGGTATACAAACGGATTCTGGAGCTGACCGGGGCCGAGATGTTCTGGGTGCCCGGCATCCGCCTCTGTGACGGCATTGCAGCAGAATATGCCAGCGAGAACAAGCTAGTGAAATTCAGCCATAACTTTGAGAACGATATACTGGCTGCGTCCAGGAACATTGCGAAGCGCTATAAGTGCCACACCAGCCATAACCAGGTGCTGGAACAGTATGCCCTGTGTATCTTTGACAACATGAAGAAATTCCACGGCCTGGGACAGCGGGAACGGCTGATGCTGCAGATTGCGGTGCTGCTCCATGCCTGCGGAAAGTTTATAAGCATAAAGAATTCCAACGAATGCTCCTATAACATTATCATGTCCACGGAAATCATCGGCCTGAGCCATCTGGAGCGGGAGATCATTGCCAATGTGGTGCGGTATAATATCCGTGATTTTGACTATGACAAGGTACAGCTGGAGACCCAGGTGCATCAGGAGGAGGATATAGGAATGAGCCGCAATGCCATCACCATCCTCATTGCCAAGCTGACGGCCATCCTGCGTCTGGCCAATTCCATGGACCGCAGCCACAGGGGAAAGCTGGTGGACTGCCGCATGGCTATCCGGGAAAATGAACTGGTAATCACCACCGGTTATCCGGGGAATATGGCGTTGGAAGCCGCATCCTTTGAACAGAAGGCGGATTTCTTTGAAGAGATATTTGGCATAAGGCCGATACTCAGACAGAAAAGGAGGGTGTAGATATGGCAGAATCAGCTGGAAAGCCTCAGGCATCTAAATCCAAGACAGAAAAAGCGAAAGTAGAGAAAAACAGAGCGGAAAAAACCGATACCTCAAGGGCTGCTTCGGCAAAGAGCGGCTCATCCAGGGAAAATGCAGGGGTTAAGGCAGACGATACGGTGAAGGCGAACAGCGGGGCTAAAATAAGTGCCGGAGCTAAGGCACAGGCTGGGGCTAAGGCAAATGCCGCTGTCAGGCCGGAAGCAGTCCCTGTGGATTTTGCAGCGGACCCGACGAATTATGTTAACCGTGAGCTGAGCTGGCTGGAATTCAACTACCGTGTGCTCAGCGAGTCCAGGGACAAGAGCATTCCCCTTTTTGAACGTCTTAAATTCCTGAGCATAACCGCCTCCAATCTGGACGAGTTTTATATGGTCAGGGTGGCCTCCTTAAAGGACATGGTACATGCAAAGTACACCAAGCCCGATATTGCCGGTCTGACGCCCCAGGAACAGCTGGACCGAATCAGCGAGAGGACCCATGAGCTGGTGGAGATGCAGTATTCAACCTACAACCGTTCCCTGGTGCCAACTCTGAGACAGAATGGGCTGCGCATGATTACAGAGCATGAGGATATGACGGAAGAAGAGGCGGCATATACAGATGAGTATTTTAGGAAGAATGTATATCCGGTTCTGACGCCCATGGCCTTTGATTCCTCCAGGCCCTTCCCGCTGATACGGAACAAGACGCTGAACATCGCTGCGCTTTTGAGGAAAAAGAGCGGAGAGGATGAGGAACTGGAATTTGCCATGGTGCAGGTTCCCTCGGTGATTTCCAGAATTGTGGAGCTTCCCAGGGAGATAGATGAGGACGGCAAGGAGCGCAGGGTGGTCATCCTTCTGGAGGAAATCATAGAGCGGAACATGCCCTCGTTATTCCTCAATTATGACATTGTGGCCTCTCATCCCTTCCGCATCATGAGAAATGCCGACCTTACCATAGATGAGGAGGAGGCGGTGGACCTGCTGGAGGAAATCCAGAAGCAGCTTAAGAAACGCCAGTGGGGCGAGGCCATCCGTCTGGAAATCGAGGACAATGTGGATAAGCGTCTCCTTAAAATCATCCGCAGGGAATTGTCCATAAACAGCCAGGATATTTTTGAAATCAACGGCCCCCTGGACCTGACGTTCCTCATGAAGATGTATGGACTGGAAGGCTTTGAGCTCTTCAAGGCACCCAGGTACGTGCCCCAGCCCGTGCCGGCCCTTATGAATGAAGACGATATATTCACCAATATCAGGAAGGGCGATATCCTGCTTCACCATCCATATCAGAGTTTTGATCCGGTGGTGAACTTTGTGCGCAGCGCTGCACGGGACCAGTCGGTCCTGGCCATCAAGCAGACCCTGTACCGTGTCAGCGGAAACTCTCCCATTATTGCGGCTTTGGCGGAGGCAGCGGACAATGGAAAGCAGGTGTCGGTTCTGGTGGAGCTGAAAGCCCGTTTTGACGAAGAAAACAATATCAACTGGGCAAAGATGCTTGAGAAGGCAGGGTGCCATGTAATATATGGCCTGGTGGGCCTTAAGACCCACAGCAAGATTACCCTGGTGGTACGGATGGAGGAAGATGGAATCCGCCGCTATGTACATCTGGGCACCGGCAATTACAATGATTCCACAGCAAAGCTTTACACGGACTGCGGCATACTTACCTGCAATCCCCAGATAGGGGAGGACGCCACAGCTGTATTCAATATGCTGTCAGGTTATTCCGAGCCCCTGGCCTGGAATAAGCTGTCTGTGGCCCCTCTCTGGCTCAGGGGACGGTTCCTGCGCATGATACGCAGGGAGGCTGAACATGCCAGGGAAGGAAGGCCCGCCCATATTATGGCCAAGATGAATTCACTGTGTGACAAGGAAATTATCACAGCTCTGTATGAGGCGTCCTGCGCAGGTGTGAAGGTGGAAATGATTATCAGGGGTATCTGCTGCCTCAAGGCAGGCGTACCGGGACTCAGCGAGAATATTTCCGTGCGTTCCATTGTGGGAAACTTCCTGGAGCACAGCCGTATCTTTTATTTCTTTAATGACGCAAGTCCTGAGGTATACATGGGCAGCGCGGACTGGATGCCCAGGAACTTAGACCGCCGGGTGGAAATCATGTTCCCTGTTGAGGACGAGGTATTAAGGGAAAAGGTCATCCATATTCTGGAAGTGGAGCTGGAGGACAATGTAAAGGCCCATATTCTTCAGCCGGACGGCAGCTACGAGAAGGAAGACAAGAGGGGAAAGGTCCTGGTCAATTCCCAGGAGCAGTTCTGCCGGGAGGCCATTCTTATGGCTAAGGAATCCGCAGATCAGGAGGACCCGGCCCGGAGCAGGGTCTTTAAGCCGGTTATGAGCAGTAATTAGGAATGTTCCGGAAAGAAACGTTCCAGGAAAAACATTCAAGATAGAATCGTGTCAGAAAGAATCCCCGGGCTGGCCTGGGGATTCTTTCTTTTTAATGATTCATCAGCTTATGACAGGGAATCCAACTGCGCAACAGCCTGGTCAATTTTATGTATCTCATCTTGAGCCAGCTTCCATGCCATGGCAGCTGTATTCTCAACAGCCTCTCTGGCATTTCTGACACCGGTCAGAGATGTGTTGATGAAGTTATGCTGTACGGTCCAGTTGATGGTTACCTGTGCAACCGGTACCTGACGTTTCAGGGCAATATCATCCAGTACCTCAAGCAGCTCCATGACTCTGGAGAATTTTGGCTCCACAAAGAAATCGTAGAATCCCAGACGGGCATCACCGGGTTCAAAGTGGGGAAGCTCCCGGATGGAACCGGTAAGGATACCCGCCCCAAGGGAGCCATAACCCATGGTAGCAACGCCTTTCTCATGATATTTCTTTAACAATTGTTCCTGACTTCTGTTAACCATGGAATACGGAAACTGGATCACATCAAGAACGTCCAGGTCATATAATTTTTCAAGATCATTATCTTCAAAATTGGAAATGCCGGAGAAGCGTATTTTGCCGGCTTTTTTTAGTTCTTTCAACGTATCGGCAGTTTCTTCCAGGGGTGTATTTACATCGGGCCAGTGAATCAGGTAGATATCAATATAGTCTGTCTGCAGACGCATCAGGGACTCGTCAATCTGTTTTATGATGCTGTCATGGCTGCTGTCACGGATAGCGCCCTTCTTAAAATTCTTCGGTCCTTCCTCCCAACGGATCCCGCATTTTGTCAGCAGTGTAACCTGACTGCGTTTTCCGGATGCCAGAGCCTTGCCAACAATTGTCTCTGAGGCCCCTCTTCCATAAGTAGGCGCCGTGTCAATAAAGTTGACACCGCAGTCTATCATGGTATGTATGGCCTCAATTGCATCCTTCTCATCCACGGGCCCCATATCCTTTCCTCCCAGGGCCCAGGTTCCTACCGATATTTCCGATAACTCCAAACCGGTACTTCCAAATTCCTTGTAGCGCATTTGTAAATCCTCCTTTGCTAAATTGTATTTATATTATATCTTAAACAAAGATTAAAAGCAACAAAATAGAACATTTAAATTGACAAAAGTAATACAATAATTTAAGATAATATATAGAAGGAGGGACAAATATGTTACGATTACTGTGTACGGCGGAATTTGATGATGGATGGGCAGAGCGTTTCGGAAAACTGGTGGAAATGGACAGGGTTGGTTTCAGCCTGGATAAGGACCCTGATAAGCGGATGGGCAAGGAACAAATCATAAAAGCCCTGCAGGGATATGATATCCATATATCTGGTTACGAAAAACTGTCGGAGGAAGTACTGTATCAATGTCCTGATTTAAAGCTTATACTGAGCGTACGGGACGGACCGGAGGAGAATATTGATATCCGGGCATGCACCAGGCTGGGGATACCGGTATTATTCAGCAGCGGGCGCTGTGAACGTTCGGTGCCAGAATTTACATTTCTGGCAATGATGATGATGGCGAAACCGGTGTTGCAGGCATCCCATGTTTTCAGGATGGAAAAGTGGACAAAGAAGAATGACCTGAGGCTTAGAAGAATCAACGAGTCCTCTGCGGAAATGTCGGGAAAAACAGTGGGAATCGTGGGACTGGGTCGAAACGGCATGGGACTGGCTGCCAGATGCCGTGCCTTTCAGATGCATGTGGTGGGGTATGACCCGTATGTGGATAAAAGGCGCTCAGATATATTACAGATTGATTTGGCAACATTGGAAGAGTTATTTTCTGTATCTGATTTTGTGGTATTAATGGCGCGTGTTACAGATGAAACAAGACATATGATAAACAGGAAGCTGCTGGGAAGGATGAAACAGGACGCATGTCTGATCAATACTGCCAGGGCAGCCCTGGTGGACACCCAGGCACTGGAAGATGTGCTAAAAGAGGGAAGAATCAAGGCAGCTCTTGACGTGTTTGACCAGGAACCCCTGCCGGAAGATTCGGCGCTGTACACGATTCCGGAGGAGCGTCTTCTGCTGACGCCCCATCTTGCCGGGGTCAGTGGGGAGAGAATTGTATATCAGTCGGAGAAACTATACCAGGCTCTGACTCTCTATCTGAGTGGACAGCTGCCTCCCAACATTGCAAACAGGGAAGTTTTTGACACGGACTGTTTCAGGAGCCGGGGAGGTCTCCTGTACAGATGTTTGCCGCAGGCTGCCCAAAATACAGAAGAGACCATGGGTAATAAAATGGATTGACAGATAAGATAACACCGCATCGGCGCTATATCATGTACGCTGATGCGGTGTTTTTGAGGGATTCTTCTAATTATGGTCTTTGCACTTTGTATGAATAAGGAATTACATTGGTCAGTATGTCGTTCTGCTGGTATTCCACAATATCGCCGGTGGATGAATAGATGGTACTGGTGGTGTGGAGCAGAGGCGTACGGATAGGAACCTTTAAGAGTTCCGACTGGTTTTTTGAGACGGAGCCTGTGGTTACGACCTGTACTGTTTTGACAATTTTTATCTGGTAATCGGATTCCATGATTTCGTACAGGGAATGGTCCGTCAGCAGCCACGGATTGAATTGAGGAAAAAAGGATTCAATCAGATAGAGCTGCTGAATATTAAAAGGTACGTCGTCCGCGTACCTGAGACGCAGGATTTCCAGCAGCGGTGTGTTCACCTCGCAGTTTAAGGCGCGGCTCAGCTTACTGTCCGCGTTGATTCGAGAAAAGGACAGAATTTTAGAGCTGGGCTTTATTCCGGATTTGACCATCTCCTGAAACAGGCTGTAAGGCCGGTCGAATCCGGTGTCAAATTTGGAATAGACCACATAGACCCCTTTGTTGGAGTGGCGTTCCAAAAGTCCCTCGGCAATCAGCTCATCAATGGATTTGCGCAGGGTGGTACGGCTGATGTCGTATAAATTGCAGAGCCACTTCTCGTTAGGAAGCCTTTCGTTGTATTTATATGTTCCGTTTAATATCTTATTCCGGATGTCCTGTACAATCTGAGAATACAGGGGAAGCGAACCATTGGAAGCTGTTTTCATATAATCCCTATTCCTTATCATCCATATTCTTACATGGGTTGTGTACCAAAGATTTCCATTTGTTCCTTGGCAATGTCAATTACTGTATTTAACGCTGTGTCAAAAAGATTTACATAACGGCAGCGGCCGTCCGTTTCATCAATCATTTTGCGCATGGAGGCAATGGTTGCCAGAGACATGCCGGTAAAGAAGTTGATTTTGTTGATTCCGCCTGCCACTGCTTTCCTGAAATCACTTTCAGGAAGTCCGCTTCCTCCGTGCATGACAAGGGGAACATCCACCATGCTCTTGATACTGGCAAGGCGCTCAAAATCAAGATTGGGTTTGCCCTTATAAACTCCGTGGACCGTTCCAAAGGCAATGGCCAATGCATCAATTCCGGTCGCCTCCACAAATGTAACCGCATCCTCTGGCCGGGTGAACAGGTCCTCCTTGGCAACGCTGCCCTCAACGCTGCCTTCCGGGGCAGCTACATGGCCGATTTCGGCTTCCACGCTGACTCCGCAGGCATGGGCAACCTTGACCACCTGCCTGGTCTTCTCTATATTCTCTTCCAGGGGTAGCTTGGAACCATCAAACATGACAGAGGAACAGCCGGCATGGATGGCGCGGTAGCATTCTTCAACGGAAGCGCCGTGGTCCAGGTGATAGCAGATGGGAGCTTTGGCCTTTTTAATCCTGCTGAGGTTGAAATCCAGGAACGCATCGGCCTCCTGGCAGTCAAAGGCAAATCCCGGAAGCATCAGAATGACAGGAAGGCCGGTCTGTTCGGCTGCCTCAATGATACCTTCTGTCAGAGTGAAGTCCATGGTATCAAAGGCGGCTACCGCATAGTTCTTTTCATTAGCAGGTGCAAGAATTTCTTTTAAGGTTACAAGTGACATGATTTTCCTCCTTTATTTTAAAGCATGGGCAGGTTTTTGTCAAACCCGCTCCATGTGGTCTTGAGTTATTTGAAGAGCTTGTAAATGTTAATCAGGTCATCGGTGCTGAGTTTCATGAAGTTGCCGGCCATGCCGTCTGGTCCCCGGCGGACAGTGGAGCACAGGGTTGGTATATCTTCCTCCTTCACGCCCAGTTCGCTGTAATGCACAGGGATGCCCACGGATACATAAAACTGCTTCTGGCGTTCGATTCCCTCCAGTATCATGCCTTCCACGTCATAGGTATCGTACTCCATTTCCCACACCCGGTTAAAGTAGCGGGCAAAACGGCGGGGATCCGCCTTGTACACATATTTCATCCATCCCGGTGTCACACAGGCTATCCCGGCGCCGTGGGCACTGTCATACATGCCGCCAATCTCTGACTGAATGCCGTGGACCGTGCCCTCAGTGACGCGCCCCACGCCGCAGCTGTCATTATGGGCCAATACACTGGCCCAGAGAAGCTGCGCCCTGGCGTTGTAATTTTCAGGTTCCCTAAGGGCGATGGGAAGGTACTTGATAACTGTGCGGAAGATACTTTCACCCAGATTGTCGGTCAGATAGTTGTCCTCCCCCCGCGTGAAATACCGTTCATGGACATGGGCCATGATATCAACGGCTCCGCACGCGGTTTGAAACGCAGGAAGGGTATAGCTTAATTCAGGATTCATAAGGGCAAAAACAGGGCGGATTTTGTCATCATTCAGGGAACGTTTTAACACTCCCTTCGTCATGACACAGCTGAAGGAACCCTCGCTTCCGGTTCCTGCAATGGTAGGAAGGGCGCCAACCGGCAGTGTTGCGCCAACCGGTGTTTTCTTAAGAAAATACTCATCCCATACATTCTCTTCCGTCAGAGCTGCCACGCCTATGTATTTGGCGGTGTCAATCACGCTGCCGCCTCCTACCGCAAGCAGAAAATCCACATGTTCTTCCTTAACCACCGCAACGCCTCTGTCACCGGTCTCAATGGTAGGATTGGGCTTGATTCCCTTAAAATCCACATAAGGAATTCCAGCCTGGTCAAGAGATGCAAAGATTTTGTTGATTAAGGATGTCTCAAACTCAAAGTCAGTACCGTAATGAAGCACCATCACCTTGCGGGCACCGTATTGGGAAATATAGTTCCCCACATTCATTTCTTCGCCCTTCCCGAATATGAAGCGGGTGGGACTGTAAAACATAAAATTGTTCATAAAAACTCCTTTCCCTATATATTAAAATAATAAGTATTGCTCAATTGCCCTGGCCACTCCATCCTCATCATTTCTTCCGATGATATGGGCGGCGCAGTTTCGCACTTCCGGTTCTCCGTTTGCCACAACAAATGAATTGGGACAGTTCCGAATCATCTTTAAGTCATTCCTGTCATTTCCAAATACATAGATCTGGTCCATGGACATACCATAATAGTCCGCAATGAACCGGATGCCGGACCATTTGTCCACCTCGGGATGTACAATGTCAAAAGAATCAGGAGTGGAACGGATGCAGGAGAGAGAGCCGGTGTGTTCAAAATAAGACAGAATCAGTCTGCGTTCCTGCTGTGAATGAATCAGCAGCGACAGCCGTTCTGCTTTTGATTCCAGAAGGGGACGGGCCCGATCCGGGGAACGAATAACTGTAATGGGGACCGGAGGAAAACCGGCCTTTACCAGCTCCGTGTTATAATCTTTATACCTTTTAAGCCGCGTGGGGTTGTCTGCTGTGTAGATGGCATCTGTGTAAAACACCGCCCAGTCCAGGTGATGGAAAAAACAGTATTTCAGAAATTCCCATCCCGCTTCAGCGGGAAGGCAGGTCTGGCGCAGTATGGTTCCGGCCAGGCTGATATTAGCCGCGTTGTTAGATATAAGTGGCGTATTCAGACCAAGTTCGTGGGTATAGAGCCGGACCATGGACGCCGGGCGTCCCGACGCAATGCAGGGAATACTGCCGGATTGCTCCAGTTTTTTTATCGTTCTTAAGCTGTGGGCTGATATTTTGCGGCTGTTATCCAACAAGGTTCCGTCAAGGTCAATAAAAACCAATTTTTTGTCCGGATTCATAATAGTGCTCCTGACTTAATATCCCAGCAGCAGGCCGCCGGTCATATCCACGCATGTCCCCACAGCCAGCTCACATTTGTCACTGGCCAGAAACGCCACCATGGTACCGATTTCCCATGGCTCCCCTACCCGTTTTAAGGGAACCCTTTCCACCCGCTGGTTGAATTCAGCGCGGTTTGACTCATACTGTGTTTTTAATGTATTAGCCATCACAAAGCCCGGCATGACGCCGTTGACATGTATTCCATATTCAGTCAGGTCCACAGCCAGGGAGTGAGTCAGTCCTGTTTCCCCGGATTTGTTGCATACATAGCAGACACGCCCCTTTGTGGTGGAGGTGCAGGATGCTTTTGAGAGTATGTTTACAATCCATCCTTTTCTCTTAGCAGGTATTACCCTGCGCGCAAACTCTCTTGACATAAGGAACTGTCCGGTGAGATTGTCATTTAAACACTGATTCCAATCCTCCAGTGTGATATCGGTAAATTTTTTGGAGACGCCCCTGCCTGCATTGTTGACGAGAATGTCAATCCGGCCGAAGTTCTGAGTGGCGCAGTCAAATATGGCGGCTACATCTTCTTCCTTTCCCACATCACCCTGAACAGTTGCTGTTCTGATTCCATAGCGTTCTGACAGGTAGCCGGCAAATTCCAGGCAGGATTCTTTATTACGGTGGTAATTGATGACAAGGTTGGCGCCTTCCTGTGCAAACACTTCACTGATTCCGGCACCGATCCCTTTGGAACCGCCGGATATGATGACTGTCTTTCCTTTATGGCCTAAATCCATGTATAACCTCCTATTGTATTTTGTTTGTCTATCGTTGATTCTATTTATATTGTATCTAATTTGTTTCTTTTGTCAATATAAAAAGCAATCAATTTATAAAAATATATATTGACAAATTGAATCACATGCTTTATGGTATAGACATACAAATAAAACAAAAATATACAAAAAATTGTTTAAGGAGGTGCAATATTTAATGAGTAATGTAGTAATGACAAGGGTTGATGCCAGGCTGATTCACGGTCAGGTAGCAGTGCGCTGGACCAAGGTTCTCCAGGCCAAGAAGATTGTTGTGGTTGACAATAAGTCGGCGGCTGATGATTTTCTCACAGAGCTGCTGCTTCTGGCAGCCCCTCAGGGTGTCACGGTTCAGGTAATGAATGAGGCCAAGGCACTGGAGGAATGGAAAAAGGATGGATACGGGGAACAGAATACCATCATTATTTTCCAGAATATCGACACAGCCAAACGATGCTATGACCAAGGGCTGAACTACACATCCATCAACATTGGGCAGGTACCCAAAATGCCCGACAGGCCGTACCACGCAAACAACACCTGCCATCTGAGCGAGGCGGAGCTGGATGCTCTTAAAGGACTGAATGGGGATGGGGTAAGGGTGTATTTCCATCCCACGCCGGAGGATAAACTGGTTGAATTTGAAGCCGCATATAAGAAGCTGAAGGCATGATGAAGACAAAGAAATAATGAATCTGAAGGGATAACGATTTACAAAATGTGATGGAGGGGAAAGAATGGAATTATCAGTTTTAAGTTGCTTTTTGATAGCGGTATGGTATTGGGTCATAAACTGTGATTTGGGCAACCTGGGCAGGGCGTTAATGAACCCTTGCTTAAACGGTGTACTGTTCGGGCTTGTTTTTGGGGATGTGGTTACGGGTACGATTATCGGCGCGACTATTAATATTATGTACATATCAATCGCTGCTGTTGGCGCCAACATGCCGGCAGATGATTCACTGGCAGCCTGTGTGGCCATACCGATTGCATTGACATCAGGCCTGGACCCGGCAACCGCGGTTCTTCTGGCAACTCCTTTTGGTATTCTTGGTACATTTATGGATAATGCGAGAAGAATGGTAAACGGCTACTGGAACCGTAAGGCCCACAGGGATGCGCAGGCACTTAACTTTAAGGGTATCTCCATGGACGGCACGATTTATCCGTTCCTGACACAGTTCATAGTACGTGTCCCTATTGTTTTTGCCATCATGCTGGGCGTCAGCAGGGGAACTACAGCTATCCTTGACGTTGTACCCCAGTGGCTGCTTACCGGTCTGTCCGTGGTAGGCGGTATCCTTCCGGGATTTGGACTTGTACTTTGCGCGACTTTTATTGGGAAAAAGAATTTCCTTCCTTTCTTTGCCCTGGGCTTTTTCTCCATGAAAATATTTGGCTTCACCACCCTGGTTGCAGCTGTGTTTGGCATTATCCTGGCAATTGTATATGTCCAACTGGCCTATCCGAAACAGGAAGGTGAGGAACCCTTTGATATGTCTATTTTTAAGAAAAAAGGAGGTTTCGAGGGCGCCCTTACAAAGCGGGACTGTCACCGGACCGCGTGGAGAGTCATGCTGGGACACAGGTTTGGCAACAGCCTGGAAGCTATGTATGGTACGGGCGTGGGCTATGCTATGATGCCTGCCCTGCGAAAGCTGTATAAGGGGAAGGATGAAGAACTGAAAGAAGCAATTGACCGCCACCTGCTTCCGTATATATCTGAAATGTCCCTGGGCAACTGTATCATGGGTGCTGCCCTGGCCATGGAAGAAGAAATTGCAGCCGGATCGGAAGGAATTGACGGCGACGACGTGATTACCCTTAAATCATCCCTGATGGGTCCCTTTGCGGGATTTGGTGATTCCCTGCTCTGGTCTACCTATGCGCCTGTAGTGAGGACTGTATTTATCCCATTTGCGTTAGGCGGTTCCGTACTGGCCGCACTTCTCATGGAGCCATTTATCCGTTTCAGCGCATGTCTGGCAAGTATCTGGTCCTTTGACCTGGGATATAAGATGGGCAAACGTTCTCTGATAGCCCTGCTCAGAGGCGGCTGGATGAAGAAGCTCATGGCCGGCGCCGGCGTTATGGGAATGTTCATGCTGGGAGCCATGGGATCCAGCTACTGTAAGCTGAACCTGGCGCTTTCCATTGCAAGTGAGACTCTGGGCGGTGCGATTTCCATTCAGGAAAAGCTGGACGGCATTCTTCCCGGACTGCTTCCGTTTGTCCTGATGATGGGTGTGTATTCTTACTTTGAAAAGGGCGGCAAGTATTTAAGGCTGATTATCATTACGCTGGTGGCCTGTCTTGTTGGCGCATTCCTGGGTATTGTGTAAGACGGCATTTAATATGGGACAGGTAGGGGATGCCTGAATCCGCATCTCTTTCCCGTCCCCTCAAAACGGAGGAGTTAATTATGTTAGTTAATATGTGCGATATTTTAAAGAAGTCAAGGGAAGGCAGATATGGGGTAGTGGCTCCAAATATATGCAATGAGGATACTGCCAGGGCAGCCATCGAGGTGGCTGAGGAAAACCGTGCTCCCCTGATTCTGGATGTAATCTTTAATGTAAATCCCGATATACCCTTATTTGCCCATATATGCGGAAAGCTGGCCCGAAAGGCATCGGTTCCCGTGGCGCTGAACCTGGACCACGGCGGGTGCTTTGAGCATGCCATGATTGCACTGAGGGCCGGTTTTTCGTCCATCATGGTGGACCGTTCAAGCCTTCCCTACGAGGAGAATGTGGCGGAGGTTGCGGAACTGGTTAAAATTGCCCATGCCGTTGGAGTCAGTGTGGAAGCGGAATTAGGACATGTGGGAAGCGGAGAGCAGTATGACGCGGACCGCAACGCAGGGCTGACCGATCCGGAACAGGCAAAGGCCTATGTGGAGGCAACCGGAATAGATGCCCTGGCAATTGCAATCGGCACTGCCCATGGAAAATATGTGGGAACACCGTATCTGGATTTTGAGCTGCTGGAAAAAATTCATAATGAAGTGGAGATACCCCTGGTACTTCACGGAGGTTCAGGTTCAGGAGATGAGAACCTGGCCAGGGCCACAAGAATGGGAATCACGAAAGTTAATATAGGAACAGACCTGTTCCAGGCGGGGATTGATAATCTGCTGGCCCGTCACGGCGAGATTAAAAGGGCCCATCTTGGATATCAGCTGATGACAGACGGATACAAGGCAAAACTGCTTCATTATATGAAACTGTTTAATCAGTGCGGTAAGGCATAGAACGTGGGGGAAGTCACAGAAAGGAGAATATATGGAACAGCAGGTACCCGCAATACTGGTCATTTCCCATGGATTTTTCTGCAGGGAACTGGTTAACTCAGTCAAGATGGTATTCGGAGATGTTACCAGACTTGAGAGTCTCCCGCTTGAGGAGGGAATGGACCCGGAAGCTTATGAGGAACAGCTGAACCGGCTGATTGATTCCTATGATGGGAACGTTTTTGTATGTGTGGATATTATGGGAGGGACACCCTTTAAATCTCTTGCAAAGGCAGCCCGTACTAGATGTTTATACGGGGTCGCGGGAGTCAGCATGCCAATGCTGATAGAGGTATTATCAGACCGTGATGAGATGCGCGGAAAGGAGCTGGCGGCACAGGCAGCATCTGTCTGCAGGGATATGATAATGGATCTCAGTGAATATATGGAGAAAATGCACAAGATTGGATTAGGGGAATAGACAGTAAGGAGGCACCATGGATTTAGGTTTAAAAGGAAAAGTGGCGATTGTGACCGGAGGCGGACGGGGAATCGGAAAAGGCTGCAGCACGGTCCTTGCTCAGGAAGGCTGCAGCCTGGCAATTGCCGACCTTGCCCATGACGAGGACACCAGAGCCTATATGGATGGGCTGGTGAAGCAATATGGGGTGGATGTACTGGAGCTGAACGCGGATGTCAGTGATGAAAACCAGATTGATATGATTTTTCAGGCTGCGTTGGAGCATTTCGGCAGAGTGGATATTCTGATTAATAACGCAGGCAGAGGAGCAATCCGCAAGCCGTTCCACCAGCTCACCACAGAGGACTGGAGGTCGGTACAGGAAATTACCCTTAACAGCCAGTTCTTCATGAGCCGTAAATTTGTAAAATACTGCCGGGACAATGAACGGCCCGGCAGCATAGTCAATGTATTGTCCAAGTCTGCGTTTACCACAAACAGCAAGGATAATACCACATATATCAGCGCCAAAATGGGAGCATACGGGCTTACCAAGGGCGTTGCCAATGAAATGGCTCCCTACGGTATCCGGGTCAACGGAATAGTACCCGGATATGTACAGACAGAGCGTACATATCCGGATGGGGACGCGAGGACAGAACGAATGCGGGCGCTGCTCCCCACAGGAAAATTTACCCTGCCCATTGAGATTGGGCGTGTGGCTGCGTTCCTGTGTTCGGACTGCTCATCGCAGATTATAGGGGCAGCTATAGACTGTTCCGGCGGAACAATGCTCTAAAACACCCGTCATATCATAGGAAGGCAGGTATTTTTGCAAAATAATTGTTGATTGTATCTCGTTCCACCAATATAATATAATTAATTATTATGCGAAAATTTGGGAGGGGGGTATATCGTTGAAGAATCTCAATGTTTCAATGCCTTTGTATTATCAGATTGTTTCCGATATCAAGGCTAAAATTGAGGAGGGCATACTTGCTCCCGGTGATAAGCTGCCGACAGAAAACACGCTGAGTAAGACATATCAGGTAAGCAGGGTTACGGTACGCAATGCCCTGAACGCGCTGGTTGAAACAAAGCTGGTGGAACGCCAGCCAAACAGGGGATATTTCGTGGCAAAGCTGCGGGAGAGCGTTACATCCCATAAGGGATTCAGCCTTTATGATGATTTGGTGGCAGCCGGTTACACTCCCGGCTCCAAGATTCTTTCAATGACAACAGAGAGCTGCGGTTCACGCCTGGCAAGTATTTTTGGATGCGATCCTGAGGATTTGGTGATTGTCATTCACAGAATAAGGCTTGCGGACCAGGTTCCCTTTGCCGAGGAAGTAAATTATCTGCCATCGTGGATCTTTGAGGGAATCAATCCCTGGGAGATGGAAACCAAGTCTCTCATAGAAATCATGGAAACCCAATTTGGGGTGAAGATTGCATATTCTATGCAGACATTGAAGGCCAAGGTTCCTACGAAGGAACAAAAGGAAATATTAAACCTTACATCCAATGCGCCCCATCTGTCCATACGCAGTAAGGTCTATGATAAGAGCGGGAAGGTTGTAAAATACACGAAAGTATTTTTCAGAACAGATATTGTGGAGTATATTTTCGTCTGGACCGTATAATACGTTAAAAAACGGAGGTTTGGACATGGTAGAAAAAAATGTTACAATTGTAAATAAAACAGGCTTGCACGCCAGGCCGGCCAATGGGCTTGTGAATCTGGTAAAGAAATATGCAAGCAGGATTAGCCTGATTAAGGAGAATAAAACTGCAAACGCAAAAAGCATCATCAATGTGCTGACTCTGGATTTGAACCAGGGAGCCCAGGTGCTGGTCCGCGCTGACGGCGAGGACGAAGAAGAGGCTCTCGAGGCGGTTGTCACGTATCTGGCTGAATTGACAGAGTAATCTGGGGGAGGACCGCAATGAAAAAATTGTCCGGTATTCCTGTTTCAGATGGAATTGCCATTGGCCGTGTATTAAAGCTGAAAAAAGAGGAACGTGCAGTAGAAGCATACACAATTTGTGAAGAAGATATAGAGAATGAAATCAGCCGTTTTACGGAAGCCCTTGAGAAGGTGTCCTGTCATGTGCAGGCGCTGTATGAGTCCACCAAATATAAATTAAATGAAAGTGAAGCTGAAATTTTTGCAGCCCATTTATCGGTGGTTGAGGACCCTATGATAGAGGACGGCGTAAAGGACCGTATACGGGACGAAAGAATGAATGTGGAGCAGGCTCTTAAGCTGACACTGGATGAGATAGAGGCGCTGTTTGCTGCGCTGGACGATGAATATCTCAGGGAGCGTGGGGCTGATGTCAGGGATGTGGGCGGTCAGATTATGGACTATCTTCTTGGCAGAGCATCCCTGGATGTAAGCAGACTTCCCTATCCATGTATCATTGCAGCAAAAGACCTGACCCCCTCTGAGACCATGTCCATGGATTTTTCAAAGACCCTGGGTTTCATGACAGAGCAGGGAGGCAGAACGTCCCATACAGCCATCATATCCAGGTCCCTGGAGATTCCTGCGGTGGTGGGAATCGGATCCATGATGGAAGAACTTAAGGATGAAGAGTGGGTGATACTGGACGCTCTGGAGGGAACAATCATCATTAACCCGGATAAGGGGCAGATTGAGTCCTATAAACAGAAGCAGGAGGAGTATCTGGCCGGAAAACAGCTGCTGGCCCAGCTTAAGGACGAGCCGGCCATGACAAAGGACCATGCTTTTTTTGAACTGTGCGCCAACATAGGAAATCCATCAGATGCAGACAGGATACTGAATTATGGCGCAGAGGGAATCGGGCTTTACAGAACGGAATTCCTGTATATGGAAAATTCTCATTTTCCCACGGAGGAGGAACAGTTTACAGCTTACAAAGTGGTAGCGGAGAAGATGGGGGACAAGCCTGTCATTATCCGCACACTGGATATTGGAGGAGACAAGGCACTTCCGTATTTCACATTTGAACATGAAGAAAATCCATTTTTGGGCTGGCGCGCAATCCGGATCTGTCTGGATCAGGTTGATGTTTTAAAGACACAGCTTCGCGCCATTCTGCGCGCAAGCGCCTTCGGCAATCTTAAAATAATGTATCCCATGATAATTTCAAAGGAAGAACTTTTGCAGGCCAATGAAATACTTGAAGCCTGCAAGGGTGAGCTGCGGTCTGAAGGGACAAAATTCAACCCGGATATACAGGTTGGAATCATGGTAGAGACACCTGCTGCTGTTGCCATGTCAGACGTATTGGCAAACTATGTGGACTTTTTCTCTATCGGAACCAACGACTTATGCCAGTATACATTAGCAGTAGACAGGGGGAATGTGAAAATCGCGGACCGGTATAATCCACTTCATCCCGCTGTGCTCAGAAATATAAAAAGGGTGATTGATGCTGCCCATGCAAAGGGAAAGCCTGTTGGTATGTGCGGTGAATTTGCCGGGGATGAAAGAGCAGCTGAGCTGCTGGCAGGGTTTGGGCTGGATGAGTTCAGTATGACCGCCTCAAGTATTCCCAGGATAAAAAAGCGCATACGGGATATGCGGCTTCAAGATGCAATGCAGACCGCCGCAAAGGTATTGGAGGCAGAGACAATAGAAGAAGTAAGACGATTGATTGGATATGAGAAATAATCCGGAAAGGAAATGACATATGAGTAAGAGAAAAGTAATTATGCTGACAGATTCATCCTTGACCTATCCGAAAGTAATGTCGCCGGACGCCCAGGCCGTGTTAAAACGTCTGGAGGCTTACGGCGCTGAAACCGTTTATGTACAGGACCAGAAAGACTGGGACCGTTCCATGTTTGTGGAGTATGCGTCCAAGGTGGAAAAGACAGGGCCGGAGCCCTTTGAAGTAAATCCGGAGTTCTTAAAGGAGGCAGAGGAGGCAGAGGTCATCATTGCCAATTTCGCCCCGGTGGGTTCGGCAGTTATTAAGGCAGGTAAAAACCTTAAGATGATAGGAGTTACCAGAAGCGGAGCTGAGAACATAAATATCGGGGCAGGGGGTAAAGGTAGCGGTGGCACCGGGCCGTCTGGCAGACCCTGTTTCCGATTACACTGTTGGACTGATTCTTGCGGAATCCAGAAACATTGCCAGGATGAGTATTACGGACCATGGCGGTGAGTGGATGACAGACGCGCCTAATTCTTCCTATATTAAAAGTTTAAAGGGCGCAACCGTAGGACTTGTGGGCTATGGAATTATTGGGCAGAGGGTGGCGGCAAAGCTCCAGGCGTTTGGCTGCAGCATAATCGCCTATGACCCATTCTGCAGGCCTGAGGTTTTCAAAGATACAAACTGCAGGAGCGTATCCCTGGACGAACTGATGAAGACTTCTGATTATATAAGTATTCATGCCCGCCTGACTAAAGATACCCAGGGGCTGGTGACCAGGGAGCATATAAACATGATGAAACCCACGGCATTTTTTATCAATACAGCCCGCGCGGGGCTGGTGGATGAGGATGCCTTGGTGGATGCGCTGGCCGAACACAGGATTGGCGGGGCAGGGCTGGATGTCTTTTCCGTGGAACCCATTCCCCAAGGACATCCCATTCTGGGGCTGGACAATGTTACCCTGACGCCTCACCGGGCGGGGAACTGCAGTAATCTGGCAGCCATTTCTCTGGATATTATTGTGGAGGATATTGAGCGGTATTTTAAAGGTGAGCCATTGGCCCACGCAAAGAATTAAAAGCAGCTACAACGGAAACAAAAACAGTGGAAACAAAATTAAAGAGGGTGTCGCAAAATCATTAAAATAGATGATTGAGCGACACCCTC
>OAUK01000265.1_pt1 | contig 25765 bp, 17 predicted proteins | sample 1495131 | NCBI WGS metagenome assembly OAUK01 (sample SAMEA2580009, study PRJEB22360) | human gut metagenome | biome: human gut; feature: human-associated habitat; material: faeces | place: Denmark | collected 2008/2010 | reverse complement strand
GGTGTCCTTATCCCGTGATTTGCCTGTATTTCCGGGCTTTGTTGAGATAATCAGAGTTTTTAGTACTAAATAAAAAAGAAACCGAAATGTAACCTTTAAGATGTATAATCCCAGATATTTTAGTATTGCAGAAGGAGGATATCACCGGACGTAAACTCTGCCGTCAGGGAGGTGTGATTCAAGCGGGCCACACCTTCTCTTATGAGTATTCCGGGAGTTTACACAGAAGAGAAAATGAATTCATCGAAGGAGAAACCATATGAAATACAAGAAAATGCCCGGGAATATAATCAAATAGGGGGAAAGAGCCAATAAAAAATAGATAGCTTATTATGTTTTGAAATTACTAAGGATAGGAGCATAAACCTGTGCATCAGAAAAAAGGGAAGATTCTCCCGCTGAGTATATTAATTATTTCTGTTCTCTGTTTTCTTTCTGTGGGTTATTGGATTTATCAGAAAAGGGTCCGTAATGTCATCCTGCAAAAAACAGTTGCTTCGACCGCTTTTTTAAAGGATATCATCAATGACGCCCTGGATATGTCCAAAATTGAAAGCGGGCAATTGGAGCTTATATGCCGTAATATAGATTTGAACGGGCTTTTATCTGAAGTCAAAACGCTTCTGGAGACCCAGGCACGCCATAAGCAAATTGATTTTACCGTGAATACACAAGGAATCAAACAAAAGTGGCTTGCAGGCGATCCAATCCGCATCAAACAAATTTTGATGAAAATTCTGGGAAATGCGATTAAGTTTACACCAGAGGGCGGAGGGCAGAACAGGGGTGGCTTGTTCCTCTGGACGATATCATTGATGATGGAGGAAGCGGGCCTGGATGAATTCATTCCGGAACAGGACACCATCGCCCACTGGTCTACCGAGGACTTTAATACGGTGTTTGCAGGCTTGAAGGAGTCTATTACCGATGAGACAACCTATGTTTTTATGATGTATGCCCTGAATAGTCAGGGAGACAGCCATATTATGACACTGCTTCAGGCGATGGGCGGAAGCCTGTATGATGAAAATGGGAATTTGCATGTCTAACCTGACCAATTTGTGGGATTACCGCGACCGAGGCATGGAGGTGTTCCCGGTCAATTTCCCCAGCCTGGACGGCAGAGGCTATGCTGTTGTCCGCCTGGACAACCTGAACTGGCAGGGGGTCCGGGATGTTTTCTATCTCAATATCCAGGATCTGCTCAAAGGGACAAAAAGCCCGGAAGAGGTTGCGAAAGCAATTGATGAGACCTGTAATGCCGCCCTGGAACAGGGGCGTCCGAAGTAAACAGGAACAGAGAAAACGCAGGGTGTTATATGCAGCCTGAAATCCAAGGCCGGGATGCAGAAGCGCCGCCCCGGGATATGCTGGTCACATGCGGACTCAGCACACATAATTTCCGGCAAAATGAATTGTCTTAAAAGATTGATATATTTGTCAATCTTTGTTATACTTGATTCAATTAATTGGCATATGAACAAAGAATATACCTGGGTAATCGGTGAGAATGAAAGAGCCACGGCATGGTTCAGGGGAGGATGAAGTAAATGTTAAAGAATCTGGAGCTGTCGAAAAAATTAATCCTGGGGCGGGGATTTATGGTGGCCATATCCGCGGCTATGATGATTATTGCAATTGTAAGCCTGCATGACATTGGAGGACTTGTTAACAGGCTTTATCAAAGCCCTTTTACTGTATCCACCCAGAGTATTATGCTGCAGAAAGAAATACAAAATATGGGACGGGAAATACGTGGCATGGTGCTGTATGAGGACCCTTCTTATTTTGATTCCGTATTAGCCTCCAGCGGCAGGGCCAAAGCAAATCTTGCCCTTGTGGAGAAACGATTTCTTGGTGACCAGCAGTTGATTCTGGATATGTACCAAAGCCTGGACGAAATTGAGGCGGCGGGGAAGGAAATTAACCGGCTTGTTGCCGGTGGAAAAATAGAGGAAGCCAAGAACAGCGCAGATATTGATTTCAGAACGGCTATGAAATCAGGAATAGAAACATCTCAGGAAATTGTGGATTTTGCATTAGATAAAGCTTTGGAGTTTAATGAGGATGCAGGAATAGCGTTAGAAAATGCCACGGTGATGCTGATCGTTCTGCTGGTGGTTATGGTGGTCCTGTGTATGGGAGTTACCACCGTGCTGTCCAGAGCTGTCAGCCGGCCGATTTCGCAGCTCACAGATGCAGCAAAAAAACTTGCAGCGGGAGCTTTGAATATTGAGATTGACTATTATTCAAAAGATGAGGTGGGGACGTTGGCTGAGATGTTCCGGGAGATGAGCGGCAGTATGAAAGCGGTTATCAAGGATATTGGCCAACAGCTGGGAGCCATGAGTAATGGCGACTTTACGGTTGCCCCGCGGGCGGAATATACGGGCGATTATGTTTCTATAAAAAATGCGCTCATAAATATCAGAGAAAGTCTGTCAAATACACTTAATGAAATTAACCTGTCTGCCGATCAGGTATTCAGCGGGTCTGCCCAGGTGTCTGACAGCGCCCAGACCTTTTCAGAGGGAGCTGCGGATCAGGCCGGTTCTATTGAGGAACTTGCGGCTGCCATAAACGAGATATCATTCCAGGTGCGAGAGACAGCTGCCAATATGGAAGCCGCGCGCCGCCTGACTGCCAAAGCCGGGGAACAGGTGGCGGTCAGTAACCGGCAGATGGAAGAAATGCTCCTGGCAATGGGGGAAATCGGCGCCAAGACGGAACAGATCAGGGCCATTAATAATACGATTGAAGAGATTGCATTTCAGACCAATATACTGGCGCTCAATGCCGCTGTGGAAGCTGCGCACGCCGGGGAATCCGGAAAAGGCTTTGCCGTGGTTGCAGGTGAGGTCCGCAGGCTGGCCGGGAAATCAACGGACGCGGCCAAACGTACATCGGATCTCATTGACGGTACGGTTCAGGCTGTGGAAAAGGGGAGAAAAATCGCTAATATTACAGCAGAATCCCTGCATAATGTCGTAGAAAGCACAAATGAAGTTCTGAATACGGTAGATAAAATTGATGAGGCGGCTCAACATCAGGCGGGTTCTATTGTACAGGTCACACAGGAAATCGATCAGATTTCCTATGTGGTGCAGAATAACTCCGCGACTTCCGAAGAATCAGCAGCAGCAAGCGAAGAACTCAGCGGGCAGGCGCAAATGTTGAAAGAACTTGTGGGCCGGTTTAAGATTGACGGTTCGGAAAATGTGAATCAGGACCATGCTTACATCTATCATTAAAACTGTGGGGCCGGGTTAGGCAGGGAAATAAGCGGTGACTGAACCGGAGAGGAGGATAAGTGTATGTCTCAAAATCCATTTCATGGAAGTTCATCAGAACTAGTGGCATCCGTATTGAACAACGCTCCGGCATCTATCATCGTTTGTTCGGCAGAAAGCCGTGTTCTGCTCTATGCCAATGAGCGTGCCCGCAAACTCTTTTTGAAGAAGGATTACCGTCCGGGTATAACCTGCTATGAAGCGGCCGGGCGCTGTCGTCCATGCCCCTTCTGCCAGTATGAGGAACCGAATTCTTCAGAGTTTACTGTGTGCAATTATATGGATCCGGTTACCCGGAAGATTTACCAGGTGAGCAGCAAGATGATTGACTGGGAGGAAACACGGGCCCATATTGAGTATATTGTGGATGTGACCGGGGCTCAGACGAAGACGGAGCGGTACCGGAACCGTTCGGAAGGCCCGGACCGGACACTGTGCAGTGTTCCATGTGGTTTGTGTATTTACCCAAATGACTGTGTCCATCTGGAAACAGAGCTGAAAGACACCAGGATGAAAATGGAGCACTTGGTTAATTCCATTCCGGGGGGAATAGTCAGCTATGAGATTCAAGGAAAAAAGGCGGTGCCGGACTTTGTTTCCGATGGCCTGCTTGCCCTTTCCGGGCATACCAGAAGCGAGTATAATGAGCTGGTAAAAGGGAACACCATTGACATAATATATGAGGCAGATCGGGGAAGGGTGCTATCGGCAGCGCGCAGTGCGGTCGATAGCGGACGGGTCATGGATATTTCCTGCCGGATCCGGCATAAGGACGGGCATCTGGTGTGGATTCACATAAGCGGCCGCAGGATTGGACCGAAAGCAGACACGATGCGGTTTTATGCTGTTTTCACCGGAATGTCTGAAGACGCCATTCTGTTCCGCAGTATTGCCAATGACACTGCGGAGCGTGTTTATGTCATTGACAAGGAATCCTATGAATTGATCTACACCAGTGAATCCGCCGGGTTTCTCTGTCAGGGAGCGGATTGTATAGGGCAGAAATGCTATGCTGCCCTGTATGGAAAAAATCAGCCATGTGAATTCTGCACGCTGAAGAGTCATAAGCCGGATGGTGCTGCCCACGGCATGGATTACCATGAAAACGGCCGTTTTTACAGTACCCGTTTCCGGGAAACTCTTTGGAATGGTATTCCGGCTTATCTGAAATATGTGCGGGATGTCACCGAGGAAGTGAAAGCCCAAAAAGAGAAAGAGCACATAGAGCAATACTTTCAGACACTGGTCAGAAAGCTGCCGGGAGGTGTGGCAGTAGTTCGGATTGAAAAAGATGGGCGTAAGACGCCGGAGTATTTTTCAGACGGTTATGCCATGCTGAGCGGTATGTCAATGGACCAGGTGTGGAAATCATACGGTGAGGACGGCATGGCAGCCGTACATCCGGACGATGTAGAACAGCTGAATGCGGAATTATCCGACTTTATGGCCAGCGGTGAGGAACAACGGGAATTTACATACCGGATAAAAAGGGGAGATGGGGAATATATCTGGATTAAGAATATGACTTCCATGCTCCGGCGCGGGGAGGGCGAGGTGATTCTCTATGCCAGCTACCGCGACTTGACCGTGGAGTTTAAGGAGCAGGAGCAGATTCGCCGTCAATACAGAGAATTGATTCTGCAGCATTACCGGACACCAGGACCAAATGCCTTGATTGTGGGGCACTGTAATATTACCAGAAGCCAGATTACGGAAATCAGTGATTATACGGACTCTGGCCTTCTGGAATGCTTTGGAACGGAGAGGGATGCATTTTTCACAGGCATATCTACTTTAATTCTGGATGAAAAAGAGCGGCGGGATTATATGAATCGTTTTCTTAACGAGCCTACCCGGGCTGCTTTTCAGGCTGGCAAACGGGAATTGGAGCTGGACTGTTTTATCAGGCTGCCAAAGGATGTGAGAGGCCGTTACGTGAAATTTAAGGTAAACCTGGTGGAAGAACCTGACACGGGAGATATCACTGGAATCCTGACCGTTTATGATATAACAGAGCAGACCATTGCGGAACGGAATTTGAAGAAGCTCTCTACTTCAGGATATGATTTAATCGCGGATGTGGACCTGTTTCATGACTTCTGTACGATTTTGAGCGGAAGATTTACAAAAGACGACCTCTGTGCAAAATCAGGGCGCCACTCAGAACGCCTGGCATACATGATGGAAAGACAGCTGGTTCCCAAGGACAGGCCGCGAATAATGAAAATGCTGGAGCCGGAATATATACTGGAGCGGCTTAAGCAGGAGGATCCCTATTCTCTATCCTATTCTATATTGGGTGAGGCGGGAGAAATCCAGACGAAGAAGCTGACTGTTTCCGCCACGGACCTGCGGCTGGGCCGGGTCTGCCTGGCCAGAGCTGATATTACGGATTCTGTAAGGGAACAGCAAGGGTTGCTGAATGTGGTGGCCTATACATTTGAGATGCTGGGAATCATTCACCTGGGAAGCCGGCACATTACCCTGTATACGCATCAGGCGGTGCTTCAGGTCCTGGAACCCAGGCGGGCCAGCATTGACAGCTGGCTTGCGGATATTAAGAAAAAATACGCTCCGAAAGGAGGGGAAGAGGAGGTTGAACGATGCTTTGGATTACAGAACATGCTTGCCCGCCTGGAGGAAAGACCAGGAGGATATGATTTTGTCCTTCCCTATCTGGAGGAGAATCAGATCCGGTATAAGCAGATTAATATACTCTGGGGGGACGGGGACCATAAGATGATCTGTATTGTGCGTCAGGATGTGACAGAGACGATGACTGCGGAGCGCCGGAGCAAGGAAACATTGGAGCAGGCGCTGGCGCTGGCAGAGGAGGCCAACCGGGCCAAAAGCGACTTCCTCTCCTCCATGAGCCATGATATCAGGACGCCGATGAATGCAATTATGGGTATGACGACACTGGCCAGGGCGCATCTGGACGAGCGGGAGAAGGTGGAAAATTGCCTTCGCAAAATCACTCTCTCTTCCCGACACCTGTTGAGCCTGATCAATGATATTCTGGATATGAGTAAAATCGAGCAGTCCAAGATTACGTTAAACAATGACAAGGTATTTCTTTCAGACTTGCTGGAACAGCTGTATTCTATCATAGGACAGCAGGCACAGGAAGCAGGGCTGCAATTTGATGTGAGGACTTCCAATATTATACATCCATACTTTTACGGGGATGCCCTTCGTATCAACCAGATATTAATTAACATACTGGGGAATGCGGTTAAATTTACGCCTGATGGCGGGACGGTAACATTCCTGACCGAGGAACTCCCCACGATCAAGGGACCGGGATATGTCCGGTACTGCTTCACGATTCGTGATACAGGAATTGGTATGCCCGAGTCGTTTTTGTCCCATCTATTCGAGCCCTTTACGCGGAACCGGAATACGGAACATGTCGAGGGAAGCGGTCTTGGACTCAGCATAACAAAGGGACTGATAGAGCTTATGGGCGGCGAACTTCTTGTGGAGAGCCGGGAACGGGCAGGAACTACCTTCAGAGTGGAGATGGAGTACAGAATTGCCCCGGAAGACAATAGAGGGGAATCTGGGGATAAAACGGGAGTTTCAACACCGTCCGGGGCAGACAGGCTTACAGGCCGCTGCCTGCTGGTGGCAGAAGATAATGAGATTAATGCGGAAGTCCTTAGCGAGCTGTTATTGTTACAGGGTGTAAGAACTGTTGTGAAAACAAACGGCGTCCAGGTGCTGAACGAATTCCAGAGCGCGGCTTACGGCACCTATGACGCTGTACTGATGGATATTCAGATGCCGGAGATGAATGGTTATGAGGCAGCACGTGCCATTCGAAATCTGGAACAAAAAACAGGCCGCCATATGCCTATCATTGCGATGACAGCCAATGCTTTTGCGGAGGATATACAGGAGGCTATGAAGGCAGGTATGGATGCGCATGTGGCAAAGCCCATTGATATGTCCGCTCTCATGAAAACTTTGGATAAGCTGCTGGTATAAGGAGAACTGGTACATGATAAAACGCAGTTATAATCTCTTCTTTTCCGCACTGGTTCTCTGCATTGGGAGCTTGAGCGGCTGTCACCGTTTCCCTGGTTCCGGGAATGAGGTGAATATTGTGGAGCCGAAGGCGCAGAGGGATCTGCCTCAGGGAAAGACGCTGACCTTTTTTGCTCCTGTGGAAGGAAAATCCAGCGGAGCCGTATCATACAGAAGGTTAATTGACAAATACAATAAAAGCCATGATGTTCATGTTGTATTTGAGGGCATCGCGACTGCGGACGGCTATAATGAGTATCTTGAGGAACGGTTAAGAACCGGAAAGGGCGATGATATTTTTATTGTCAATGAGGACAGTGTAAAGACCCTTGCGCATAATGGGTATTTCCAGGATTTGTCTTCTCTGGAAGCGTTTCAGAAGTTAAACGACAGCGCCAGGGAGGAGGCGGTCATCGGGGATACGGTATATTGCATTCCAATGAATATGACGGCATATGCATTATTTGTCAATATGGATGTGTTAGAGCGGTATGGACTGGAAGCGCCGGACAATCTGGAAGAATTTAAAGTTTGCTGTACTGAGATAAAGGCGCATGGAGGGACGCCGATCAGCCTTAGCCGCTGGCATGCTACGGCTGTACCCACTATCGCCAACGGATTATATAAACTCTATGACGGCCCGGATATCCAAAAACACCTTGAATTGCTGAATTCCGGGGAAGAGCAGATTGGGGATTATATGGTGGAGGGATTTGAGGCATTTCAAACCTCTGTGGAGAACGGTTGGTATGGGGATGGGGTGGATGGGGATGCCGCGGATGCACTGCGCGCGGGAGAGAAGGATATTTCTGATTTCACTTCCGGTATGACCGCATTTTATTTTGGGCCCCTGGAATATATCCCTTTGGTGGAAGAGGCAAATCCCCCGCCCGATTATCATGTACAGGGAATTCCCGTTCCGGGAGGAACGGCATTGCTGATTACTGTAGTTTCCCGCCTCTGCGTTAATCCGGACAGTGATAATCTGGACGAGGCCATGGAGTTTGTGTCATATCTGTCCAGCGAGTATTATAAAGAGAGTATGGAAAATGGAACGATTATTCTGCCCGTTTATAAAAGCTCGGATTTTACGCTGAGCAATGAGAAGATGCGGCCTGCATATGATACATATGTATCAGGAATCAGGATTCCGGCAGAGGATATGCACTTGAAGTTTGGCAGTTGGGATGTTGTGCGGGAATTATGTCTTGAAATGTTTAATGGAAGGACAGCTGTGGAGGCCACAGAGGAATACAATAAAATCCAGCTGGAACAGATTTCTGCATATGATAAACAGGAGAAACACCCTTGAAAATAAAAGAAGGAAGAAAAACGTATAAGTATTTAATTTATATTAGCTGCCTCTGTCTCTTACTGGCGATTGGAGCCATGACGGCTGTAAGCCTGATGAGCGTACAGTCTGTTCGAAAACTGGTGCGGAATACGACGACCAAGAGTATTACGGAGCTGACCGTCAGCAAAGCACAGTTTCTGGATGAAAAGATACATTCAGAGCTGCTGTCCCTTCAGTCCTTTGCCGCAAATCTTGGGGCCTTTGATGATTTGTTTGCCTACCCGGAATTACTGGAAGATTATAAAGAAAAGCACGGGGCGGCCCGCATGTGGATTATTGATACGAATGGAACCTATCAGGACACAGGGGGGATGAATAAGAACTTCGCGGATAAGAAGGAACTATTCACCGAAGCGCTGCAGGGGAACGAGGGAATTACGGATGTATTTCTGGGAGAATTAGGAAGACGTCAGATAATGTTTCAAATACCGATTTATAGAGACGGCAAAGTGGTGGGCGGTCTCTATGAAGCATATCCTGTGGAATTACTGCAGAATGCTTACCACGGTTCTACATACAGTGATGCCGGTTACAGCTATGTAGTGGATGATAACGGTTCGATTGTGCTGGCCCCGGTCCGTTTCAGCTATCTCCAGATATATAGTACGATTCAGGATGTCTTAAAGGATGGGGAAAATGATGAGGAATCCATCCGGAAATTTTCAGCGGCCCTGCGGTCCCAGGCCAGCGGTACGGCGGTATTTGACTTTGAGGGAGAGAAACAGTTTCTTACCTTTATGCCTCTTATGCAGAAGCATAACTGGTATTATGTATCGGTTATTCCCCTGAGCATGGTGGAAAAAGACGGTACGGCAATTATCATGCACACCATGAAAATGGCTTTTATCATAACCGCGGCAATCGTATTTTCAGTTGCTGTTATTGCTGCGTTTTTTCTGCTGCGCAATAAAAAAAGAAGGGACTACGAACGGTACGTTCAAAATATCAATGAGGCGATTGCGCAAAACATTGATACCGCTATTTTTATAGTGGACGGGCATACCGGCCAGGTAGAGTATGCATTTGAAAATGCAGAGAAGATACTGGGCATCAAACCGCAGAATCTTGGAGAAGACTGCGGCCGGTGTTCCGGCAGCTTTTATGAGACGCTATGCAGTGTCTTAAAAGAGCGGATTGATGAGAAAACAGTAAAAACAATTCCGGTGTATAACGATCTGCTGTCCAGACAAATGTGGATTCAAATTGCTGCCCTGCCTGTAAAACTGCTGGGGGAACTAAAGTACATATTTGCCGTTACAGATGTAACCCACGACAGACAGATACGGGAAAATTTAAATGCCGCGGTTGCCGCAGCCGAACATGCCAATGCATCGAAAAGCGTGTTCCTGTCCAACATGTCCCATGATATACGGACACCTATGAATGCAATCGTTGGAATGACAAAGCTGGCGGAGATTCACATTGAGGACCGCGAAAAGGTAAAGGACTGTCTGTATAAGATAGGAATTTCTTCGAAACATTTGTTAGAGTTGATTAACGATGTACTGGATATGTCAGAAATCGAAAGCGGCAAGCTGGTCCTCACTTCGGAATCATTTTCCCTTACGGAGCTGATTCAAAGGAATATTGCGATTGTACACCCGCAGTACCAGGCAAAAAACCAGGTCTTTGTGACAGAAACAAAGGATATCCGCCATGAATATCTGCTGGGTGATTCCCTGAGGTTTAACCAGGTCTTGTTAAACCTGCTTTCCAATGCCGGTAAGTTTACACCTGAAAATGGAACCATTACGTTAACGGTTAAAGAACTGCCGCAGAAGCATTCAGGCCATGCCGTTTACCGGATTGCAGTAGCTGATACAGGCATCGGCATCAGCCCTGAATTTCTGCCAAAACTCTTTCTGCCCTTTGAAAGGGAGAGAAGCCGGCATCAAAATCAGGCGGAGGGAACCGGACTGGGTCTTGTTATCTCTAAAAATATCATAGCGGCGATGGGGGGCCAGATTTATGTGGAAAGCCGTTTGGGGGAAGGTTCTGTATTTACCGTGGAGGTAGAGCTTCCGCTTTCCAAGGAAGCGGATGACGAGCTTTGCGGCCGGACTGGCCCACGGGACTCCCGAAATATTTTCACAGGCAGGCGTTTTCTTCTGGTGGAAGACAATGAGTTAAACTGTGAGATTGCCTCTCAGCTGCTGGAGGTATCCGGAGCGGCTGTGGAATGCGCTCCCGACGGAGCGGAGGGGGTAAAGGCGTTTGAAGAGAAGGACCCCGGTTATTTTGATGCGATTCTCATGGATATCCAGATGCCGGTCATGAATGGATATGAGGCTGCCAGGCGCATCCGTAAATCCACGCATCCGCAGGCAGGGAGTATTCGGATTATAGCAATGTCCGCCAACACATTTTCGGACGATGTGCATGCAGCGCTGGAATCCGGTATGAATGCACATGTCGGTAAGCCCATTGATATGGATGTGCTTGCAGACGTATTGTCTGCAGTTTTGTAGGTACAGAAGCATTTCGTTCTGACGTTTACATCATATACCAATAACCAAAAGCTTTTTTGCTTCATGAATTCCCTGTGAAATCATAATTTCTATTGTAAAATGAAACTCCCCGGCCATTAGCTCCTCTAATTTCATGGAAAAACCAGCGGCATCTTTTTCGGCCAGGAAAAGGTCAAATTCCTCAAAACAGGAAAGATAGTAGTGGATTCTGCCCTCATCCGTTTTCCATATGTCTTTCAGGGAATATCCCCAAAAGAGCAGCTGAAGCAGCTCTTTGTAGACAGTACGAATGGCCTTATAAGGGGCAAAGCATTTAAGAAGCTCCAGTGTAGCGTAGCCGATTAATTCATACTGCTGACTATTCTTTAAAGCAGCCAAACGTTTTCTGCATGTTTGCAGTCCGTCCTCTGTCAAGGCCTGTATGGTGCCTTCGGCCACGTCCCGGCAGGATAAGGTGAGAAACTGCAGGCTCTGCGCTATATCCAGGAGCCGTTTGCGGACGGCAGGGTTTTTAAAGTCGCAGTTTTTTACAATCTCATGTGAAGGGAGGACTCTTGTGCCAATCCGTTTGGCGGATTTTGTTGCCCCAACGCCGTTTAGCAGGGAAAGCGCCCTGCGGACTGTGCTCACTGAGACCTGTTTCTCTTGGGACAATTTGTTGAGAGAAGGAAGAAGGGTATCAGCAGGGTACACGCCATTGTTGATTGAAACAAGTAAATCCATAGCCAGCGAATAGCAGATCTGGGATGCCTTATTATAAGAATTCCACTGAAATGCGACTTCCTGTTCCGGCGGAGGCATCGTGATTTTTTCATCATAAAACCGGCACAGTGCCAGAGACAGGCTGTCCTGAGAAGCATAAACCAATTCCCGCAGGCAATCCCAGTCCTGTTTTATACAGCAATCCCAAGAACGCGGGAGAAAATCTTTGATTATAAAGGTACGCCATGGATTATCCCGCATATTAAAGAATGGGTTTTCACAGAACATGAAAATCTGCCAGACAAGCCGGAAAAGCAGATTGTTCCCTAGCGCAGTGTAAGCCCGGACAACATGTTCAAACGTGGTTGTCTGGGGCAGTGAATGGCTGTCTTCAAGCTGGCGGAGATTGCCGTAAATCTCAGCAGGAATGTTTTTAAAACCAATCCATTGGGCATGGCCCAGTAGCGGGCGCAGGGATTTACTTAAATCAATCAGGATGTTTTTCCTCTGCGCATAGAACATCTGAATATTCTGTTCAATTTCTTCTTTTCCGTAATTCCTGACTACCGTAGTCCCTATATTTGTGGAAATGGTGACCAAGCCATCCCGCTGCAGCTGCTGATAAGCCGCGCGCATCGTATCAACGGAGACAAAGAAATCAGCGGCGGCGTTTTCGATGGAAGGCAGAACATCACCAAACCCATAGATTCCAAACTGAATGTGTGTTTTCAAAACACTGTAGACAACCTGATACCGTTCCATATTGCCTTTCATGCAGGGCACCTCATTTCGCGTCAATCATTATATGTAAATTAGTATAGCATGAAAAGGAGTGGTTATCTACAGAATGTGAGAATTGTTTCTAAACCATATGTGCAAAGAATATCATTTTACGCAGCCAGACCTTTTCTCTGCTTTTTATTATGATATTTGTAAAGGTTGAAGCCACAGGAAATCAGCGTAAGTTCTACACGATTCACATTCATAGATTTCTTCCGTTCTTCCATATTTGTTCTTGTATACATTCTGCCTGCTTTTAAAATGGAATTTTCTCCCGTTTGGACATATCAGATTCCCGGATCCATCCCGCTTAAAATTTACAGCCCGATACGGATTTTCATGATACTTTTTATCGGTTGTCTCCTTTTTGAACATGGTAAATTTCATGTATTTTTCCATCCCATGTTCCTCACAATAAAGTTAATTATTGTTAATGTTTGACAGTTTTATACGAAGGGGTTAAAATCATAGTTAGTGTTTATCTAAGCAGACATTAAACGGATGTTATCTCTGAATGACTTTTACACCATAAGGCTTATTTTAATCCCGCTGCTTTCTGATATCCGCTTTGGAATGTGGCATATACGGAACACGATAAATTTTAAAGTACAAAGGAGGGGGATTAAATGGGGAGGATAATCAGGAAATTAGGCGGGTTTTTTGTTCCAATCATTTTTTGCACAGCTCTTATATTTACAGCGCATATGTCACTTGATTTAACGGATGATTTACAGGGGAATGCCAGGGTCATAAATTATATTGGTATCGTTCGGGGAGCAACACAGAGACTGATTAAAAAGGAATTGAATCATGTACCGGATGACAAGTTGATTTATTTTCTGGATAACATATTGTCAGGACTTTCAAGCGGGAGTGATGAATTAAATCTGATAAAACTGGATAGCGAAGAATTCCAAACCATGTTAATAGAAATGCAAAATGACTGGGAAGATATTAAAGCGCAGATATACAATTATCGGAAAGATCCTTCCAATCAGATGCTTTATGAATTGAGTGAAGATTATTTTAGATTAGCCAATGATACAGTGTTTACGGCTGAAGAATATACGGAACATACGGTACAGAATGCAAGAAAGTCACTGGTGATCACCAATATTATATTTGGATTAATGGCTTTTGGCTGTTCTGTTTTTACCATTTGCCAGGAAAAGCGCCGGAAAAAATTAATTGAGGCTGAAAAGGAAAATATAAAAAAGAGCGAGCAGTTGTCAAGAAGAGCCCAGGAGTTAATGGCGCCTATGAATGAGATATCAGAATTAATGTATGTCTCAGACATAAATACGTATGAACTGCTGTTTGTCAATGAAGCGGGAAAGAGAATGTTTCAGATTGACGACAGCCAGCCGAATATAAAATGCTATAAAGTTTTACAGGGATTTGAAGAACCCTGTCCTTTTTGTACCAATAAGCTGCTTAAAGCGGATGAAACATATTCCTGGGAGTATACAAACCCTATAATAAAAAAACATTATCTTTTGAAAGACCGCCTGATTGAATGGGATGGACGCACAGTCCGGATGGAAATTGCTTTTGATATTACAGAAGCTAATAATGAAAAAAATGAATTAAAAAGAAGACTGAAAAGAGATGATATACGCCTTGCATGTGTAAGGGAACTTTATAATAATCGCAACATACAAAGCGCAATCACAAAGGTTCTGCAATATATAGGAACACTGTTTTCTGCAGAACGTTCCTATGTTTTCCGGTTTCATGACCAGTATTATTCTAACATCGCAGAATGGTGTAAAGAAGGTGTTTTGCCACAAATAGATAATTTACAGAATATCCCAATCGGTGATTATCAAGTATGGCTGGATGAGTTGGACAAGCACAAAAAGCTGGTTATTAATGATATTGAAGAAATAAAGGATACATTCCCGAAGGGCTATGAACTGCTTGTCCAACAGGGAATACGAAATATTATATGGGTACCCATGATGAAGAATGGAAAAGTAAATGGGTCAATAGGCCTGGATAATCAGGATTTGGGCCTGGCTGAAGTAGCGGTTCCATTTTTGCAGACTATCCAGTATTTTCTTTCTCTGACCATGCAGCGAAATGAAAATGAAACAATGTTATTTGAGATGAGCCAAATAGACCGGTTAACTTCTTTTTACAATAGAAACCGTTTTATACAGGATGTATCTGAATTAAAAGAGTGCAAAGAATCTGTAGGAGTGGTCTATTTAGATATTAATGGGCTTAAAGAGATTAATGATTCCTTTGGCCATGACACGGGGGATAAGATGATTAAGGAATGCGCTGATATTGTGAAAAACAGCGTTGATTCAAAGTACCTTTACCGTATTGGCGGCGATGAGTTTGTAATAATTTATGTGGATATTACCGAGGAATCCTTTTGCGATAATGTTCAGCTGTTAAAAAATGCTTTTGAGAAGAGCAAATGTCAGGCAGCCATAGGATGCAGATGGAATGAAGAATGCACTCATATTCAGGATATTATCAAAGAAGCGGATGAATTAATGTATGATGATAAAAAGCGGTTCTATCAGGGACACCATGCAACTGGCCGCTACAGGCATAATAATGACATACTGCGCTCCTTGGCTGAGCCTGATGTGCTAAACGAAAAAATAGAGAATCATAATTTCAAAGTGTATTTGCAGCCTAAAATAAATGTGGAAGATTGCAGGATGGTGGGTGCAGAAGCATTGATACGTTACCGGGATGAAAATGGAACGATCATAGCACCAGATAAATTCATTCCAGTTTTAGAAGACACATACCTGATCAGTAAGATTGACTACTATGTATTTGAGGAGGTATGCAAAACCCTGAGTATCTGGGCCAGGCAGGGGAAGTCTGCCGTTACAATCTCCAGTAATTTTTCAAAGCTCACTTTTATGGACGATCGTTTTATAAAAAGATTGGAAGAGATCAGCGACAAATATCATGTTCAAAGAAATTATTTGGAAATAGAGATTACTGAGAGCGCCAATTTTACAAATTTGGACACATTGGTAACAAGAATCAATCAAATAAGAGATTCTGGATTCAGAGTTGCAATGGATGACTTTGGGGTGGAAAGTTCAAATTTAGCGCTGCTGTCATTAGTGAAATTCGATATATTAAAAATAGATAAAGGGTTTGTAAAAGATATTATTTCAAATAAAAGAGCACAGATAATAATTGGGATGATGACAAGAATGTGCAGTGAAATGGGAATTCAGTTAGTTGCTGAAGGGATAGAGGACGGGCAGCAATTTGAGGTTCTAAGAGAATATGGTGTCAAAACTGTGCAGGGCTATTTGTTTAGCAGGCCTGTATCAATTTCAGAGTATGAAGAAAAGTATATGCAGGGGCTCTGATGCACCAGGAGGATATTCCAGCGGATGAATTCAGGCTGCAGCAATGCGTTAATAAAGCAGGGATTGAAACTTTATTTCTTCCTGCAGCCTGAGGGCCTGCAATGTTTTTGTGGACGGAACATAAATGCAGTAAACGGGGCTATATTAAATATCTTTTTAACATGCGGGTCAATTCCTTAACGTCAATAGGCTTTGCAATATGAGCGTTCATACCGCATTCCAGGCAATGCTGTATATCATCCGAAAAAGCATCCGCACTCATAGCAATAATTGGAACAGATAAGGCATCCGGATGATCCAGTCCCCTGATTGCTTTCGTGGCCTCATATCCTGTCATATGCGGCATCCTTATATCCATGAGAATAGCATCGTAATATCCCTTGGGTGACTTTTGGAATTTATCCAGACAAATCTGGCCATCCTCGGCCCAATCCAATACCACTCCCAAATCAGATAACAGCTCATTTGCAATCTCCCAGTTAAGTTCATTATCCTCGGCGAGAAGGATGCGGCGCCCGGACAGCTCCATACCCTGGTTCAATGTCCGGTTATTTGGTGTATCAACTCCCATATATTGGCGCAGCGCATAGAACAATGTGGATTTAAACAGAGGCTTTGCTATAAAGGCATCGATAACCCCCTCCCCTGCCGAGCTATTGATACCCGCCTCCCGTGCTTCCGCTTCAAATTCGCTCCAGTCGTATGCAGAAATAAGCAGTATAGGTACTTCATCTCCTAAATTGCGCCGTAGTTCTCTGGCAACCTGAATCCCATTCATGCCAGGCAGTTTCCAATCTAACAGGATTATTTGATAATCGTCCCTTCTGCTGTGGTGTTGGATTGCCAAATCTATGGCCTTTTCCCCGCTTAATGTCCATTCAGCTTTTATACCAATGGATTTCAGCGCATTCATAGCTGTTCTGCACAATAGCTCGTCATCGTCAACCACCAGCATATTCCAGGAAGGGAGCACCATATCCACCTCCATTGCGGCAGCTTTTTCAAAATCAAATGTAATACGGAATTCAGTACCTTTGCCAATTTCACTTTGAACCTCAATGCCTCCTTCCATCGCGTCTACAATGTACTTTGTAATCGCCATTCCCAAACCTGCACCCTCTGTTTTATGTACCCTGGCACCATCTGCCCGGCTATAGGATTCATATATTTTTTTCAGAAAATCCTGTGACATGCCGATTCCATTATCCTTGACATTGATATGAATTCGGACATAGTTTTCTCCTTTTGGAGATTTTTCTTCAGAAAGAGATAATCGTATGGCTCCTCCCTCCGGTGTATACTTGGTTGCATTCGACAAGAGGTTCAATAATACCTGATTCAGGCGCACACCGTCGCACCATACATTTTCTGTTAATATATTATCAACATGAATATCAAAGGTTTGTTTTTTTGCCTTCACTTGTGGCTGCATAATGTTAACAATGCCTTCAGTAACTTCTTGCAAAGAAATCTGCTCGGTTGTTAACGTCAATTTACCACTTTCAATTTTAGACATATCTAAAACATCATTAATCAGCCCTAATAGATGTTTGCTGGACAATGTGATTTTTCTCAGACAACTCTGTACCTGTTCCCGGTCATCCATGTGGGCTGTTGCAATGGCGGTCATGCCTACTATTGCATTCATGGGGGTACGGATATCATGGCTCATATTGGCTAAAAATTCACTTTTGGCCTTGCTGGACTCAAGTGCTGTCTGACGGGCCTTTTCCAGTTCATGCAGCTGAGAACGGGTCATGGAGTAATACCGAAGAAAAATCAATGTCAAAATGAATAGAACAGAAGCGCAGGACAGCAACGTCATGACCATACGCTGACTGCTCAGACTGTTTATGGTATCGTCCAATATACCATAAGGCATTACCGCTACCAAATACCATTCAGAATAAGGCAATGGTATGCCATAAATTTGCCGTTCTTCCCCATTCACTTCAAATGTGGCAGCATACTTTTTATGATCTTTCAGAGCAATACCAAATTCATCAATAGAATTTTCTTCAGATGAATCGTTTTCTGCAAGAGCAAGATGCTTTTGCAGCTCTTCAAAAAAAGGCCACAGTTCGGTGTTGGGATTTTGTATTACAAAACTGCCGTCCGGTCTGATAATATGGTAATACATCAGCTGCCCTTTATCCTCCAGGGAAAGAAAATCAGTGATGTATTCCAGCGGCACCGCTGCTATCAGGCCAGTGCTCATATCGCCATTCTGCATAGGATAAGCAGCATCAACACCAAATAATACCACTTCTTTTTCATCTGAATCAACACCTACGGCAACTCGCTGTTCACTCTGTAATAATGCTTCTACAAAAGGTTCTGGGTTGAGCGGCTGTATTGGGTGTCCGTAAAGAGTTTCGAAATTTCCCTCAGCAGAACAAAGCGCTAAATAGTCAAAATCCCTGACCTGTGCCCTGTAAATGAGTTCCTCATATAGTGCCTCTTTGTCGTTGTTATCTGTTGAAACCACAGAAACAATGCCGCTGACCTGATCAAAACGCAATTTAATTACTGTTTCAAAGTGTCGGGACATTTGTTCATTCATTCCGGACATATAGATCTCTCCAACTTTGTAAACGGCCTTTCTGCTCTTTTGACTCATATAAATTCCCAGAATGCTGAAAATAACAATACTAAAGATAAGGAGCCCAATGAAGCTGTATATCAGAAATTGTATCGTAGTATCATTTTTTTGTCTGCCTGCCATTGACGTTATTCCTCCCTAATGTGTAATCTCTTTCATGCCAATTTTACGGTTTTATTATAAAGGTTATCTTTATCAACGTGCAATACCCATATTGGTAAGGAGTGCAAATAGGTTACAGCTTTTCATGCTGACAAGTGTGGAACTTCATGATATAATCCAGACAGAGGAGATACGATATGAAACCACAGGAAACAAAATTTACATTTGTATATAACGAAATTAAACAGCGTATTTTGGAGGGCCAGACACTTCCTGGAAATTCTTTATTATCTTCAAGGATGTATTGCGAGCAGTTTCATGTAAGCAGATACACGATTAACCATGTTTTGGAAGCATTGCGGGAAGAAGGGCTGATTGAGATTCAGCCCCGCCTTGCTCCAATCGTTGTTTCAGGAAAAGATACGCCTGATTCATTGAATACTGTTTTTGAAATTTTGAAGCAAAAGCAGACTATATTGCAGGTATATCAGACCTTTACGCTAATACTGCCATCCCTTTTTGTTTTTGCCCTGCAGGGCTGCGATGTGGAGATTATGCCGCACTATAAACAGGCTATGAAGGTACTGCGTTTGGGGCGCTTTACCGGCGGATGGCGTATTCCTTCTAATTTGGGATATGATATATTAAGAATAGGGGGAAATCCCTTATTCGGCGAACTTTATTCTGCATTTGGCCTTTACAATAAGTTTTCATTTTTCATAGAGGAATGCCCCTGTTTCAGGAAACACTTTTTACAGAAGCCTGCACCTGCGAACAGCGTTATTATAGACCTATTAAAGGGCAAAGATCCGTCTGCAAAGCACCGCCAGTTATTAAATATATATCAGGCTCTTACAGACTCCATTGAAAGCACACTAAAAAATTTATGGGACACGACGCCTGAATGTCCTGTGCAAACAGGGGTGCCCTTTGCGTGGAATCCCATGCGCGGCCAGGATTATTATTACTCGAAGATTGTTGACGACCTGAATCTGAAAATCGGCCTTGGAGAATATTCGATTGGCATGTATCTTCCATATGAAAAGCAGCTGGCCGGACAGTATAATGTCTCTTTATCCACTGTCAGAAAGGCATTGTCAGAACTGGAACAGAGAGGGTTCGTAAAAACATTAAATGGCAAAGGCACTATTGTTATAGAACCGGATGATACTAAAATTCACCGGCTGGCTCTTAATTCCGGATATGTAGAAAAGGCATTGCGCTACCTTCATGCCCTGCAGCTCATGGCCCTGCTGATTCGCCCGGCGGCTTTGGAGGCAGCTTTGCGGTTCACCAGAGATGAGCTGGACGAGTTGGCGGACAGATTTACATCTCCCGGTTCCGCTTATCTGGCAGATATGTTGGAAGCCATACTAAAACATACCACACTGGAACCTTTATATGTTATATTATCTGAAACCAATCATCTTCTTGAATGGGGGCATCATTTTGCTTATTATCCGTCCAAGAGGCGTACACTTTCGCATCTCAATAAACAAGTTATCGCTGCGTTCCGGCAATTAAACCAGGGTAACGCGGATTCCTTTGCAGATGGTATAGCGGATTGCTACTGTTATATCTTGGTTTGTATGAAGAAGCATATGACAGAAAAATATAAGTTTTCTAACGCGTCTAATATTCGGATTCCTGAAAAATACTAACTGTGTACAATGGAACTGCGGATTTTATGCAGCAGAATTTGAACAGCCATGAGGCCGATAAATTTTATATTCACATATATTGAATAAAATATCATATTGGATGTGGTATTGGCGAGGCGATGATTAAATTTCCTCGCCAATTGTATTTTAGCTTGTCCTCCAAGACTGTCATGCCTATCTGAGCGCCGCCTTTCATAAGAAAGTGGCGGTTGAGTAAAAAAATGACTAAAGGTTAGAAATGACGGAAAGTTTACTATAAAAACGGAAAGTAAACTTTGAAGGGTTTACTGAGAAAACAAAACAGCGGGAAGTAAGAGGGGAAATAAAGAAATTACCAGTTTATGGTGATGGTATATGTGATAAATGCATAAAATATAGGGGAAAATACTATGCAATATGCAAGAAAAATATTTAAAACAAAAGAAGATATTGACAATCATTGTGAATAGTACTATACTCCAAATATCGGTAAACCAATTTACTAAAACGTGACATTTACAGGGGACGGAAAAGATTGCTTGAAGATGTAGTAAACTAATAGGAAGTAAACCTGGAGGAAAACTGACAGGAGAAAACTGACAGGAGAAAACAAAACAGGAGGAAGGAAAAAGCATGACAGGAATCATTGTAACAGGACACGGAACGTTTCCGGAGGGTATTCTGAGCGCCGTCTCTCTGGTGGCCGGGAAACCGGACAACACGGAAGCGGTTAACTTTGAGATGGGACAAAGTTCAGAGGATTTGAAGGAGTCCATGGCAAAGGCCATGGAATCACTGGAAGGGGATGAGGTCCTGATTCTGGCTGATTTGGTGGGAGGCACCCCGTTTAACACGGCAGCAGCCCTGAGAAAAGCGCGGGCAGACAAGCGAATCAAGGTAATTGCCGGTGTGAACATGGCAGCCCTGGTGGAAGCCGTGTTCTCCAGACCTATGTATGGGCTGGACGAACTGGCGGCGGCGCTGCTGTCAGCAGGCAGGGAAGGCCTGCGGGATTTAGATGCCCTGGACAGCGAAGAGGAAGCACCGGAATTTGAGGACGGACTGTAAGAACGGATTATAAGAACGGATTGCAGGATTGGTTAACATTCCAATCCGGCTCGATGTAAGGAAAGGATGGGGATTGAGAACGTGATTAAGAAGATTCATGTGGAACCAATCAACAGGAAGGCTGAATACGAGGCAGCGGGGTTTCTGACCAGGGAAGAGGTTACGGCAGCCATGGACCGGGTGGCGGACCAGGTAAGATGCAATATGGAGTACTTTGGCACCAGATTCCCTTCTTCAGCCACCAGGAACCAGACATACGGAGTCATAGACAACATCGAATGGACGGACGGATTCTGGACAGGACTTCTGTGGCTGTGCTACGAGTACACAGGAGACGATGCATTTAAAAATCTGGCTCTTAAAAATGTGGATTCCTTCCTGAACCGGGTAGAGAAGCGCATTGAGCTGGATCACCATGATCTGGGCTTTCTCTACAGCCTGTCATGCGTGGCCGGATATAAGCTGACTGGTTCTGCAGAGGGCCGGAAGGCAGGGCTTCTGGCAGCCGATAAGCTGATGGAGCGGTTTCAGGAAAAGGGCGGTTTCATCCAGGCCTGGGGAGAGCTTGGAGCCAGGGACAACTACCGCCTGATCATTGACTGCCTGCTGAATATTCCGCTGCTGCACTGGGCTTTTCTGGAAACCGGAAACCCTGTATACCGGAACGCAGCGGTGCGGCATTATGAGGCGGCCTGCAACAATGTGATAAGGGATGACGCCTCAGCGTACCACACCTTTTATTTTGACCCTGGGACAGGGGAACCTCTTAAGGGCGTTACCAGACAGGGATACAGCGATGACTCGGCCTGGGCCAGGGGCCAGGCATGGGGAATCTACGGTATACCGCTGAATTACAGATACGTCAAGGATGACAGCGCCTTCAATCTGTTTCAGGGAATGACCAATTATTTCCTGAACCGGCTTCCGGAGGGTCAGGTATGTTACTGGGATCTGATATTCACAGACGGTTCAAATCAGTCCAGGGATTCATCGGCGGCAGCCATTGGGGTGTGCGGTATTCATGAGATGCTTAAGTATCTGCCGGAGGTAGAATCCGATAAGAATACCTACCGCCATGCCATGCACTGTATCCTGCGTTCCCTGATGGAACGCTATACGGCGCCGGAGATAAAACCCGGAAATCCGGTGCTGCTCCATGGAGTGTATTCATGGCATTCAGGCAAGGGTGTGGATGAGGGGAATATCTGGGGAGACTATTATTATATGGAAGCCCTTATGCGGTTCTATAAAGACTGGAATTTATATTGGTAAGAAAACATGAAAACCCATGGAGAATAAACAAAATGGGCTTATAACAAGGAGGATATGAAATGGCAGTACCTAATATAGTAGCATTCAGGATTGACGAGAGGCTGATTCACGGACAGGGACAGCTCTGGATTAAAGCTCTCGGCGTGAATACGGTTATCGTTGCAAATGATTCGGCCAGCGAGGATTCCATGCAGCAGACGTTGATGAAGGCAGTGGTTCCAAAGACCATCGCCATGCGCTTTTTCTCTATCCAGCACACCTGTGACGTAATCATGAAGGCATCTCCGAAGCAGACCATCTTTATTGTCTGCAAGACGCCGGAGGATGCGCTTAAGCTGGTGGCGGGCGGAGTACCTGTGAAGGAAATCAATGTGGGCAATATCCATCACGCTCCGGGAAAGGAGGAAGTGAGCAAGTATATTGCACTGGGCGGCGAGGATAAGGCAGCCTTAAGGCAGCTGCGTGACACGTATGGAGTTGTCTTTAATACCAGGACAACTGCTTCCGGCGACGACGGGGCAGCCAGGGTGGATTTAAATAAGTATCTTTAATTGTAAAATACACGTTTAAGAGGAGGGAATTATCGTGACAATCAGTATGTTTCAATGTTTGTTAATCGGTCTGTGGACAGCCTTCTGTCTGGCAGGCATGCTGTTCGGAATTTACACCAACCGGTGCCTGGTCATGGCAGCCGGCGTGGGACTTATTTTAGGGGCCCTTCCCCCCGGCCTGGCCATGGGAGCTGTAGGCGAGCTGGCATTTATGGGATTTGGCGTATCCCAGGGCGGTTCCGTACCGCCAAACCCCATGGGCCCGGGAATTGTGGGAACCATCATAGCCATTACCATGAAGGATTCTGGTATTGATGTGGGCTCTGCCCTGGCTCTTTCATTCCCATTTGCAGTGGCTTTCCAGTTTGTGATTACAGCCACCTATACCTTTGCCACAACCCTTACAAGCTATGCTTATAAGGCCCTGGATAAGAAGAATTTCCGCGGCTTCAGGATAGCTGCCAATGCAACGGTTTGCGTATTTGCGGTGGTCGGCTTTATTATCGGATGCGGCGGCGCCTTCAGCTCCGAGGGACTCCAGAAGGTGATTTCACTGATTCCCGCATGGCTCAGCGCGGGTCTGGGCGTGGCAGGCAAGATGCTTCCCGCCATTGGCTTTGCCATGATTCTCAATGTAATGGCAAAGAAGGAACTGATTCCCTTTGTACTGTTTGGCTATATCGCCATTGCCTACCTGAACCTTCCTGTCATGGGAGTGGCTGTTATCGGTACGGCCATTGCACTGCTTGTATTTTTCCATGCCGGCAAAGGAAACGGCGAATCTGTAGAAGAAGTGGAGGTTGAATTTGAAGATGGCATTTAATCAGCTGGAGAAAAAAGATTATATGAAAACATCCCTGCGGGCCTATTTCCTGCAGAATGGATTTAACTATGGCAATTACCAGGGCCTTGGCTATGCAAATGTACTTTATCCCGCCCTTCGCAAGATGTACAAGGACGACGATGACAAACTCCAGGAAGCATTGAAGGAGAACATAGAGTTTTTTAACACCAATATTCATTTTCTCCCGTTTATCACCAGCCTTCATCTGGTCATGCTGGAGAATAAGACTCCTTCCAATGAAATCCGAAACATCAAAATGGCTCTCATGGGACCGTTGGCAGGTATCGGTGATTCTCTCGCCCAGTTCTGTCTGGCGCCGCTGTTCGCCACCATTGGCGCGTCCCTGGCCCAGGACGGCCTGATTATGGGACCCATCCTGTTCTTTGTGGCCATGAACGTGATTCTTCTGGCCATGAAGCTTCTCACCGGCATGTGGGGATACAAACTGGGCACCAACATCATTGCCACCCTCAGCACGAAGATGGAACAGATTTCCAACATCGCCAGCATGATAGGTGTGACCGTTATCTCAGGACTTGCGGTAAATTTTGTGAAGATTTCCACACCGATTCAATACGTTGCCAATATGCCGGGAGACCAGCAGAAGGTGGTGGCCATCCAGGAGATGATAGACGCCATCGCCCCCAAGCTCCTTCCTGTATTGTTCACAGGACTTATTTTCTACCTGATAAAAGTGAAAAAGTGGACCACCTATAAGCTGGTCATCCTTACCATTATCCTGGGTGTGGTGCTTTCTGTCCTGCATCTGATTGCCTAGAAAAAAGCGGGGAGGTACCCTTTGGCATGTATGCCTGAAGCATACAGCAGGGGTGCCTCCCTCTCTGGTTTATAAATATGGAAGATCACAGGGGGCGCAGCAGCCCGCCTGAATGAGAGAAAGACCAAATGGAATAAAAAGGAGTTATCTATGGGTGATGAACGGTATGTACAAGTAAGAGAAAGAGCAGAGGCCTACGCAGCCTGGTATGAGAAGGAACGGGTGACCGCCCATATCACTGAAAACTGCCGGGAGGAGGCAAAACAAATTCTGGCGCAGGCAGACAGGCTCATGGCGCATACATTTTCGTTTGAGGACAGATGGGATATGGAACCCTGCCGTGAACCGTTTACCCTTAAGGAAATGATATGGGACAGAAGCCCCAACGGGGATCCGGAATGGATTTTCATGCTGAACCGTCACGAATACATGAACAAACTGCTTATTGCCGGCTGGCTTACCGGCGATACGTCATATGCTGAAAAGCTGAAATGGTTCCTGCTTCATTGGATACAGGCAAACCCCGCTGGAAGGCAGAAAGCCGGAGAGCCGGTCCCTGGAAGCAGCGGATGCCGGGCATATTTTTTTCAGAAGCAGCTGGGAGGAGGACAGCCATTTTACCTACCTGAAATGCGGTCCCCTTGGAAGCGGGCACGGACATGCGGATTTGACCCATATATCGCTCTATTACAGAGGCCGGCCCGTACTGGCGGACAGCGGCAGGTACTCCTATGTGGAGGAAGAACCGCTGCGCCCGTTTTTAAAGAGCGCCCAGGCCCACAATGTATGCGTTATAGACGGAGAATCCCATGGAAGGCCCAGGGGTTCATGGGGGTATGACAGCTTTGGACTGAGCTTTAAAAATTACTTCCGGGAACAGGGGCCGGTCCATTACGGGGAAATGGCTTATCACGGATGTCTTATGTCCGGCG